>Ga0181349_1000322_pt1 | contig 20405 bp, 16 predicted proteins | sample Su13VDMM110SD_FD_130106 | JGI IMG/M metagenome (GOLD analysis project Ga0181349, IMG submission 130106) | Freshwater viral communities from Lake Michigan, USA - Su13.VD.MM110.S.D | ecosystem: Environmental > Aquatic > Freshwater > Lake | place: USA: Michigan | collected 2013-07-16 | reverse complement strand
TATATTTACTCCTGAAACAAGAGCGATACATGTCGATTAGCCTTACTGAGTCCCGTCTTCGCGCAATCATCAGAGAAGAAGCTGCAAAGCTCATACGCCCGAACATACGTGAGGCGTTCCGAGGGATCGAGCAGGACGACCCCCTCGACGAGGACGACCTTCAAGATCTTATGTACGATATCGAGAGGGTCATGCGTGATCCTGATGAGGACCTGTATCCAACTTCCAAGTCCTACGAGAATGAAGAGAGGATCAGGGGGGCCATGAGCATTCTTGGTATGGAAGAGTCTAATTTCCCTCCGGATTTTGTCAAAGAGTATGCCAGGACGCTAGCTCGTGCCGAGGGCGCAAGCGGATTCTGATCCGCCGCCGTTGAAGAACTCTGCGATAGATTTACTTTACCTGCCACTTGATCAACTGATAATTGCTTTAGCAATCTTTAGGAGTCAATAACATGGCAGTCGAGACAGATCGTAGTGCACTATTCGGTGGCGCGGTTCCGGCAGGCATCCAGACGAAGGATGTCATGCGCGATGATTTCGGTTTTGAGGTTCCGATCGAGTCGGTCCCGCTTCCTTCGAACGGTACGGTCTATCCGGTTGAGTCACCCCTCCACAGGAAGGAGACGGTCGACATCAGGGCAATGACCGCACGTGAGGAGGACATCCTCACCTCACGTGCCCTCATCAAGAAAGGCACCGTCATCACCGAGCTCATCAAGAGCTGCCTGACCGACAAGCGGATCCAGGTGCAGGACATCCTCGCCGGTGACCGTAACGCGATCATGGTTGCCCTCCGTATCACTGGTTACGGGGCCGAGTACAAGGTTGAGGCAGACTGCCCGAAGTGCAACGTCAGATCGAAGCAGGACTTCAACCTTGCAGACATGCCGATCAAGCGTCTCGAGATTGATCCCGTCGTGATCGGGCAGAACGTCTTCGAGTTTAAGCTCCCGGTCACGAAGAAGGCTGTGCACTTCAAGTTCCTGACGGGCCGTGACGAGGAGGAGATCAACACCATCTCGGAGCGGGCGAAGAAGCAAGGCGCGATCGCCGACAGTGCGGTGACCACCCGTCTCCAGTACTCCATCGTCTCGGTCGACGGCAAGACCGATCGTTCCTCGGTCAACGGCTTCATCCGCAACATGCCTGCTCGTGATTCGATGACTCTTCGGAAGCATATCGAAGCGAATGAGCCTGGGATCGAGATGAAGGGCGAGTTTGATTGCTCATCCTGCGGTGAGCAGAGTGAGGTGCGGGTACCGCTCGGCGCCAGCTTTTTTTGGCCTGACACCTGAGGATCGCGAGATCTACCTCGAGCAGAGTTTCCTGCTCATGTACTACATGGGCTTCAGCTACTGGGAGTGTTACAACATTCCCATCCAGTACCGCATCTGGTTTATTACGCGGCTCAACAAGGAGCTGTCACGTAACAGTGACAAGCAGAACACTCCCACCCGTGCCCTTCATCAGAATGATGCTCAGTCTCGTTCTCTGATGGGTCTACAGCGGGGGGAGACTCCTGCGCGGCTTCGTCGATTCACGTAATACTTAGCCGCAAGGAGCTTCATAAAATGGAAAAGCAGGACAAAGTTCTCACAGAAATTTTCAAGGTTACCGGTCGATACATCCTTGAGGGAGGGAGGGCCCCGAGCCTCTCCGGTGATGAGACACAGGTCAAGGCGATCCGCGACGCTATGAACGCGTCACGGCGTCTCTACGAGGCTCTCTGCAGCAGCAGCGCGAACCTTGATACTATCACCGAGATGGTGCACGCGCGTCAGGTCGCTGCGATCGAGTTCAAACGCGTTATCGGAAGGGAGTGGAGATACTGAAAAAATCGCGGTCGCATAGTTAGGGATAGAACTGGCAAAATAGCATGGACCTTCAAACCCAGCAACTACAGATCCTGCAGGAAATTAATGCCACTCTCACTCAGCAACGTGAGCTGCTGACCTCTCTCGCGAGCGCATCCGGAACCCAGGCAAACGCTTTCCGTGAGGTGACCAACTCTGCTGGTGAAGCTGCTGGCGCTGTTAACACGATGACGGAGAGCATGTCGGCTGCAAGCTCTGAGACCGAGAAAGCGACCGGTATGTGGGGCAAGTTCACGGAGGCGTTGAAGGGGTTCGTGGGTGATAAGGCATGGACGTCAATCAACGATGCCGTAAACCCCGCACTTGCCCTGCTCGGAACAAACTTCGAGTCTCTCGCAGACATCATCGCGAATCCCGTGCAGGCAGCATTCGGCATCCTCACGTCTGTTTACGATGTGATCATCAAGAAAGCCGCAGAGATGATGCAGGCCATGTATGATCTCGCGGACGCATTTGAGAAGGTCCGCGCGAAGGTTGGCAGCTTCTCTGAGAGCTCCGCCGCCCGCGTGAAAACGATGGCAAAGACGATGAGCGGCAGCCTGAAGGAGGCGGCGGGCGGGGCGAACGTCTTTGCATCCAAGTTTGCGCCGGGAATCGAGGGCGCCATTGAGCGTGTCCAAAAATCGATGGAGATTTTCGATGACTTAGGCTCGGTTGTGGATGCCCTGGGCTCAGACTTCAACACGGCCCAGGACGAGCTCTACCTCCTCAAGGAGGGCCTCGCTTTCTCCTCGGAGGCGATGCAGCAGACTGCAAGACTTGCGATGCTAGGGGGCAAGAGCGTCAAAACGTTCGGGCAGGAGATACTCTCATCGGTCGATAAGATTGGACGAAATTTTGGCGTCTCCACGAAAGTCCTCGGTAAGGACGTCGGCGCTGCCCTGAACAACTTCAAGATTTTGGGTAAGATGACGGGTGATTACGTCAAGCAGATCACGCAGGCCGCCGTCTTCACCCGCAAATTAGGCATCGAGCTCACCGAGCTCACGGGCCTCGTCGACAAGTTCGATGATTTTGAGCAGGGCGCCGAGGCCGCCGCGCAGCTCGCGCAGGGCTTCGGTCTTGTCCTTGATCCCCTGAAGATGATGAACATGCAGGACCCTGCCGCGCGTCTCCAGGAGGTCCAGCGAGCTTTCGCAGCGACGGGTCGCTCCGTGGACTCGATGTCCCGCCAGGAGCGTGCCCTGCTTGCCTCGACATCAGGTCTCACGGAGGAGCAGACGCTCCTAGCTCTCTCTTCCAAGGGCATGGCGATGTCCTACGATGACATCGTCGCAGGCGCTGACTCAGCGAACAAGAAGCAGAAATCGACCGAGGAGACCTTCCGGAGCCTTGCAGACAACATTGAGAATGTTATTGTTAAACTCGAGGACGTGACGGGATTCATGACAGCGTTCTTTTCGGGATTCGCAAAGGGCTTCATGGGAGATAAAGGGCCACAAAATCTCCTCGCCGAGCTTGCCCGGATGCTGATGGCGGTGGGGAAGATCGGCGGCAGCGTCGGTAAGATCTTTGCAGAGTTTCTTTTCCCTCCTGACAAGGGCGGCAAAGGAGGTCTCAGCAACATCATGCTGACGATCGGTACTATGTTTACAGACCTCGCCGCGACTGTCAAAACATTCGCGGAGGACATGAGGGCGGGTAATGTGATCGGCGCTGTCAAAAAACTCCTCGGCGGTGTATTCGGCTCTATCTCTACTGCTTTCACGGGTGGAACAGCGGGCTTCAGCGTGGGGAATCTGGCCACGAGGTTTGGACAGCTGCTGCTTGACGTCCTCATCGGCGGGGTCGAGTGGCTTGCCGAAAGCATCCCAAAGTGGATCACGGAGCTCGATAAGCTTTTCACAGGCTCCGGCGATTCCACTGTCACCGGTGGCTTCTCGAAATCGATCGCACGACTCGAGGCAGCCGTCCCGGCGCTTCTAGCGCAGATGCCCAACATCGCGGGTGCGTTGATAAAGGCGATCCTAAGGATGTTCAAGACGTATCCCATCTCAACTGCGATCGCGGGTCTCTTCGTCGGTGGTGGACCGATCATGACAGCGCTGACGAGCATCGCAGGTTCGTTCTTCAATGAGACTGGACGGGTGTTCGACACCGTCGGCGCAGCGGTGGGTTCGGGCGCGGCAACAGGGGCCGCGGGTGGTGCTGCCGCCGGTGTCGCCGCCGGACTCGAGAGTGGGGTGGGAAAACCTGTCGAAAAGGTCCTCACGGCGAGCACTGGGATCATGTCAAGGTTATTTGACATCGTGCAGAAGCCAGCTGAGATGGCCCTGATGGCGACAGCCATCGCGTCTTCGATAAAGACCATCGGGCTCGCCATCCGTGAGGTCCTTCTCGCCTTCATGCAACCGCTCAAGGAAGGAAGCCCTGTCACTTTCATCGACTTCGTTGCAGAGGCAGCTGGCAAGCTGGAGGCGGTGACGTTTAACAACCTGTTCGCACTTGGGGGTGTGATGCTCGCCGCCGGCGGTGCCATCGGCGCTGTGATGTACGGCATGGGCATGCTGTACGAAAAGGTCGGAGTGGGAGGCATGCTCGCCATCGCCGCGGCATCGGCACTGGCTGGTGCTGCCGGCGCCGGCACGACCGCGAAGGGTTTGCTGTCCGAGGTCCTTGGGATGATCGGGGGTGTGCTCTCGCAGCTTGTTGCACCGTTCAGCGATGATACTTTCATCACGAATCTCAAAAAATCCAGCGAGATGAGCGGTGACATCAACGCGCTGAAGGGAACATCCACGGCGCTCAAGGGCATCATCGAGGCGATCACGGCGATCGATGCTGCGGTTCCGAAGGGATTTTTAGGTCCTGACCCCGATGAGCTGTTCAGTGCCGTCTCGATCTCGATCGACCTGCTGGCAGGAAAGGACGGCAAAGATGGGCTGATCTCAGAGCTCGGGAGGATCCCGGACGCCACGGCCGCTGTGGCAAGGGCTGAATCGATCAAGAAGCTGGGGGAGACGATGGGTACCATCTCATCGATCATGACGACCCTCGTCGGGATGCCTGACCTGAGTGACGCCACGGCCAAGATCAATCTTCTAGTTGATAAGGGCACTGAGGGCTTCATCCCGAATTTGGGCAAGCTATCCAGTCAGATTACTGGCACGACGGGAATCGTTGATACCGGCACCGCGAAGGGCGCGCTCACGGGGCTGAGCGACTCGATCACGGCGATCGGCACGATCATCACATCCCTCACCGGGATGACTGGTGTCCCTCGGGCATCACAAACTATGCAGAGACTCACCGCGACGGAGGGGTTCATGGCATCTCTCGGCGCTTTCGGCACGTCATTCAACACCGTGCTCGCCCCGGGGACGGTCACCGATGGCGCTGCCGCAAGCGCGAAAAATTTGGCAGGTGGTGTCGCGTCCTTGAACGAAATTGTCACCTCACTCAACAGCACAGGTGAGGTGATGACAGCATCTGACAAGCTTACCGCCCTCACCGCCCCCGACGGTGAAAAACCGCTCGGATTCATCGAACGTCTCGGTGACCTTGCTCTCGGGCTGAACACATTTTTCTCTCCCGACTTTGCGATCGGCTCCCAGATAACTGCGAACATCAGGCAGATGGCTCGCGCGGTAAAGGAGATCGAACCTCTCAATGAGGCCTTGAACGACATCTCAGGCATTTCGGGTAACATCGAGAATGTCATCACAGGTCTCGGTGAGGATCGAATGACCCAGTTCCAGGAGCGTCTGACAGCCCTTGTCGAGCATACATCGATGATCAACGACATCCTCTCCGATCTCGAGACCGTGCGACTCGATGCAACGATCGAAAATCTTGAGAGTAACATGCGACTCGCGAAGACCTCGATGAAGATTGCAGGTGGGGCGGTGAATGTCAACGTGCAGCTCAACGTGTCGATGAATGCCCAGAAGATCTCCGAGTCCCTGATCATGAATGGTTACGTCCAAGCGACCGATGACTTCACCAAGTTCATGCAGCTCAACGATGGTGTCAACGATGTCTTCAAGTCGGACGACGACGTCGGCTACAAGGGTGCAGCCGGTAGCGCCACACGCCCGCAGCCGCCGAGCCCCCCTAAATGACACTGTCTGATCTTCTCAAAATGACCCCGATCTACCAGTCGCTTCTCGAGCAGGTGCCCGAGGCTGACCGCGCCGCCGCCCTCGCCGCTCTCGAGGAGCAGCTTCGACCCTACGAGCAGCTCTGCGCGGGTTTGCCCTCGGACACGCTGGATAAATTTGCGACCTCCCTAAATAAGGATGGCGCCGCCGCGCCCAAGCAGGCAGGTCGTCGGCAACCCAGGAGATTCTGATGTCAAGCACACGAGCCGCGCCCCCGGGAATCCCAGCTCTGGACAACACGGACGGTGATGGCTACCTTGTTCCTGGTGAGAATGATTACACCAGCAGCAGCAAGCTCACCCTGCGCTCGTATATCAGCAGCCTGACAAAGGGCACGTCCCCCCTTGACACGGTCCCAGAGATCATAGAGTACAACGGGCCGACCCCACCGCCCCACGCAAACCCGTTTCCGGTGTCAGTGGAGGCAAGCGATCAGTCCAATTTTACGGATCAGCCTGGGCTCGATGATGCGATGGATCTTGAGAGTGAACCCTCACAGATCTTCGGGGACACAAGTGATATCATCGTCACGGGCCCGTTGGGCTCCGCAAGCTCCACCGTGGCAGGAACCGGCCATGAGCTGCTACCAGGTGTCGTGGGCTCTGAGACGGACAACGGGCCCGTAAGGACAACAACAGCGGGCGCGAAAGCTTACGCCACATCGATCGGTCAGGCCCTGTCCAGCAAGAATCTGTACTCAGGTAAGATGACCGTCGAGGATGGCAGGGAGTTCGACGAACGGAGCTTCATCTCTGGTGATGTGAGCTCCGTGAGCAAGAGGGTCCGGCTCGGGGACAGCCCGCTGGGCTCCTCCTACAGCGTCCCAGATGCAAAATTCACCGAACCGAAGGACCTCGCGAAGATAGGTCGCAACCTGATGGTCTCGGCGATGGGTGTGGATCCCGATAAGTACGAGAGCTTCGATAAGTGGATAAACGGCCCTGGCGGTATCTCACAGATCCAGGAGCCCGTCAGGGTCGCTATCGCTGCGCAGGGAACCTCGCTGGAGGATCTCAACCGCGTGATGTTGAGTCGTGGGCAGGATTCCACCGTCGTTGATGACGGATTGGGAACCACCACGGGAACGTACACCGAGCGTGTGTGGCCCGTCTCCTTCAATCCTGACTCGCCGTACACAGGTGGCAACACAGGACAGGCAGCTTTCGCTGCCTTCGTCACCGGTGGTACGTTCGTTGCCGCCGTGCTCGCCACCGCCGTGATCGGCTCGTTCATCCCATCGATCGCCCCGGCCTCCGTGCCAGCTGAGGTCAACTCAGGCCTGGCCAACAACAGGAAGCTCCAATCTGGAAAGTTCAGGTATGAGCCGAGCAACTCCGCGCTTGGGATAATCTCTGCAGGACTCGATGCGCTCAGTGATGTGACCGGACTCACTCTGCAGAATCCCATCTACGTTCCGACGAACAGCCTCATCGGTTACGGTGACTGCGTTGTCGCTGGTCTCGCTTCATTCCTCGGGGTCTCATACGGTATCGATCCGTCCATCATACTAAGGAGCGGTGTCGTGTCAGCTAACGGTAACACGGCGTTGCTTCTCGCTGAGATAACCGTCCGCCTTGCTGTCATCTACGCGGATCCGTCATCACGGCAGTACTACATGGGAATCATCCGTGAGCTCAACAGGAACACCACCGCGCTCGGCGGCTCAATCGAGAGCTTTGGGGCAGCTGCCGGCTCCGCCGCACTTGATATTCTCGGTGTAGGCAGCGCACCGAGCATCTTCGACTCGAAGCTCTTCAAGTTTGTCAACACACTCGCGCAGATCGGTGATCTCGCTTACACGCAGGCAGCTGCGATAGATTACCGTAAGAGCGACCTTGAGTCCACACCCAGCGTTGTGTACTCAACGTTCGATGCGGGTGCTCGGGATGGCCAAAAGACCCTTATGCAGGGTTTCGGTGCGAGAAGAGTCTACGGCGATAAGATCCAGAACCGTCGCGGTGTGAGCTACTCGCTGGCTGACCTTCCATCGTATCATCTCGTTCCATCCGGAGCCTCGCAGGCGTATCCCGACCTCCTGGGCAGCTCGGCAGCTGCGACCCGGATAAAGTCGGTGGGAGCAAAGGGCAGCACCGACGGTCGGCTCAGGTTCTCACCTGAGCAGGTCTCAGAGATTGAGTCAACACTCGATGCTGAGTACATGCCCTTTTACTTCCAGGACCTCAGAACGAATGAGATCATCGCGTTTCACGCATTCCTCGATGATCTCAGCGACAGCTATCAGGCAAACTACAACAACGCTGGTGGTTACGGTCGCATCGAGGAGATCAAGACCTACAAGGACACGAAACGCTCGGTGGGCTGCACCTTCCATATCATCGCCACGAACCCGCAGGATTTTGAATACATGTGGTGGCAGATCAACAAGCTCACGACGATGGTCTATCCGCAGTGGTCACAGGGTAGAGCTCTACAAACTGATAATGACATTAAGTTCACGCAACCATTCTCACAGATCCCAACTGCGACACCCGTGATTAGGGTTCGCGTAGGAGATCTGATTAGATCGAATTATTCGCGTTTTAACTTAAAACGCTTGTTCGGATATCAAGACAATGAGAAAAAGCAGAGCACAGCTACAGCTGGTTTAGCAGCGAGTGTGCTTTACACGATCTCACCTGGATACTACCCCGGTGCCGACGGTCAGTCTGCTGTCAGGCTTGACTCAGCGGCAACTGCTATAAAAGATCGAACGCGAACCGAGGAGATTTCCGACAACATTTTCATAATTATCAGTGGTGAGGGCTCACCTTCCCCTTCCGGAAAATCGATAATAGTAGATGCTGGAAATTATACCGAAGCTGCAGCTGCAGGATTTGATGTAAGCACAGACGTGACATCATTCTACGATCCAGCTAACAACGCGATCGTTCGATCCTTCGAGAGCACCCGAGGCATGGGCCTCGCCTCGGTCGTCACATCTCTAAGCTTTACCTGGATGGATGGTCTCTGGGGCGCGGGTGAGGATGGCCCAGGTAATCGTGCTCCGCGATCCTGCAAGGTGCAGATGAGCTTTGATCCTATCCACGACATCGCGCCGGGCCTCGATCACGAGGGCTTCAATAGGGCACCGATCTACCCAGTCGGTGGCCTCGTCAACTCGATCGTCGAGGGTGGGGAGCAGGAGCCGTACGGGGTCGGGACACTCAGCCGCGGGGCTGGAAAAACCGAGACGGCGGTCGCAAAAGTGGCGTATGAGCAGGCGTTTAAACAAAGCATACTCCAGAAGTTATTCTAACACTCAGGAGCATCAAAGATGGCTGTCAGCAGGTACCAGAAGGACATCATCACAGGAACACCGCAACGCCTCGCGACTGCAAGCTCCTTCCTACGTTTGCGTGACGCTGTCCGTTCGGGTCAGCTGAGCACCCGTGAGGTGATACTCGCTGAGGGCCAGCGCCTCGATCAGCTTGCAGGCCAGTACTACGGCGATGGCAACCTCTGGTGGGTGATCGCTGCCGCATCAGAGATCGGCTGGTGGTTGCAGGTTCCACCGGGGACGCGCATCCTCATTCCAACAAGCCTCTCTGAAGCCCTGAGGTTCTCCTAGTGCCGCGTTCCCCGCTCATCTCGCAGGCTGTCCGTGACCTTGCCCTGTACTTCCAGGCTGTCACGGACGGAGCTTTCATCGATCAATCGTGGGCTCTCAACGAGAAGCTCGCGGGAATCCGAGAGGATGTCGCAGACACGCCTTCGCTCAATGACACGTTACAGAAGCTGGTGAACATCACCCGCAACGTCACGTACAGCTCTGGGGTCGGGTCTGCAGATCAGATCGCGGAGCTGATAAACGGTTCCGTGGGAATCGGGTCTTTTGCCAGCAACATCGCCGAAGAAGATCTGGCGAAGTACGTCACGAACGCCACCACCGACGACGCCAAAACCCCCAACGGCCAGCTCAAGTTCTACGCTCCTGACAAACCCGATCCGAAAGCTGACGCCAAAAAGCCCTCAACGGAATCTTTCGACGCGAAGCCGTTAAACGCCCTCGCCGCAATCAAAAGCAGCCTAACTCCGAAACCGTCAAAGTTAGATCCGAATATGTACGCTGTGGCTGTCTTTAATCCTTTCATAAGCCCGATGATGAAGGACACCGGCGCGATCGAAATTTTCATGAACGCGATTCCCACCCTGGAGTTCAGCAAGTGCGTTCCGTACATCAATCTTGAGCTTGTGGCGACCCGTCGAACTGTCGGTACCACCGCTCCTGCTCTGACCCTTCACGGGTTTCTTAACCCACCGACCCTCGGCTCCGCTGACAAGGCCATCATCGGAAGCTACGCGGAGCAGGTTCGAAGTGAGGTGCTAGATCTCGGTGAGGGAAACCGCGCGGGCATCGAGCTCTTCACGTCGCCCCAAACACTTGTCAATATGGGGGAGACTGGCTTCGAGTTTGTTCCTATCATCGACCGCATGCGGCCCCTCGCGAGCCTTGGAAACCTGCAGCTGACGACGAAACTGCAGGGCGGTGTCCTCACTTTCACGACGGGAAGGCTTGAGATCACGATACACGACCGCTCACGCCTCCGCGAGATGGCAGCTTTCGTTCGTCCGGACCTGTACGGAACAACGTTTCTCGATATCACATACGGGTGGTCACATCCAGAGGGTGGCGCATCGTCCAGGAACAAGATCGGTCAGTTCCTTGACGCGCTAAAGCACCAGGCGCGTTACAGGATCTCCAACTCTTCGTACTCATTCGAGGAGGGCGGTCAGATCAAGGTGACGCTGTCGATCCAGACGGTCGGTAGCATCGATATGCTTTACATCGGGCCACGCACTCTCGATGTAAATCCGCTGACACGTGTCCGTGAGCTCACGCGTGATCTCAACAATCGCCTCTCTGAGTTGCGTGGGGCAGGTACCACTCCCTCGATGGCCCAGTACGATGTGCTCGATTCGCTGAGAGATCCGAGCTCAGCCCTCAGCGCAAATGCTAGCACGGAAAAAATGAAAGAGATCTCCAAGCTGCTCGACTCCAAGCAGGTCGATCCAGAAATCGTGACCCTACTGCACAATCTCTACGGTGCTACGATGGGGGCCTCCGCGAATGATGGCGCTGCTGGGAGTTTTGCATCTGCGGTCGAGAAAACCTACACTGGGATCATCGATTCGCTCAAGACATTCGACAGTGACAGCTTCGCGACATCATTCACGAAAGATGAGAAGCGGACGAAGGGACTGGGCACGAACCTGATCGTGGCCCTGAGCACCACGGCGAGCGGCTCACGCGAGGAGATCAACGCTACAACGTCAAAAAGCGGGGGTGTGTACGCCCCGGAGGCGAACGCTGCGCTGACTGAGTTTGTCTCCTTCGGGTCGGTCTTCATGAAGATGGTCGCCGAGCCGATCAAGAATACCGGACAGTACGATGAGGTGCAGGTCATCTTCTACCCTTTCAACAAGTACGCTGGAACCGTGCATGACCTGCCGACGAGCTGCTTCCCGATCGAGAAGGGTCGTCTTAAGGAGGCGGTCGCCGCCGCGGCGCGGGAGGTCCCGGAGCTCTCCGCAAGAGCGTTGGTCAGGTTGCTCAACGATCGTTTCATCGCTTTCGCGCCTGCCCGCGCTTACCTGATGGCTGGATTCTACAATCAAGCAAAAGATGTAGCGGGAGCCGGAAAGGCGGAGGCGACCGACGTCAGCCCTGTCAATATCAAGCCTGCCGTTGGGAAGTCTCAGCCCTTCACTCCAAGCGCCGCGTTGACCCTCGAGGCGCGTCTGCGAGATGTCGGGGTTCCTGAGGCAAAGCTCAAGCTTCCACGCGTTGAGATCGCAGTGGAGGGGACCCAACTCCTCGACATGGCTGGCATCCCGATTCCTGATCCCACCACGGGAAAACCCAAGACACTGATCAAGATACACGTCTACGATGGTTCCATGGAACCCAACTCAACCCTGTCCGAGATCATCACCGCGGCAAAGGACAACGAGCTGAGCATGATCCAGGTTCCGGTGGCCGAGTACGTCGCCTCTGGCGGCAGCAACACCGCGAAAGAAGCTGCAGCCCTGCAGGCTGTCGCCGCCGGCCTCGCCGCCGGTATCCTTGAGGCAGTCGATAAGAAATCACTTGATGTGATCAGCACCAACGAGAGCAACGCCGCCACCCTGAACTCTCAGGTCAAGGACGGCACCGTCCTCCTACGGATAAAAGGCAGCTACGAAGATATCAAGCGCGTCGTTTCGGCCGGAATGCCCACCATCACCTATGGTTCATCGACTTCGGCTGTCACCAATGCCTCACTCACGACAGGCGGGAACGCGGGTCTGGCGAATGTGATGCTGATGAGGGCGTTCAACTCTCCCGGCGAGAAAGCGGAGGAGAACGTTGACTCCGGTGTGCCGATGCAGGTTCTCCCCGCGCAGCTGAGCATGAGCACGATCGGATGCCCGCTCTTCTCCCCGATGCAGCGTTTTTTCGTTGACTTTGGGACCGGAACATCCCTCGACAGCTGCTACTTCGTGGTCTCGGTCGATTCCACGATCGGCAAGGACGGCTTCAAGACGGAGCTCAAGATGGCCTACAGCGCTGGGTTTCCCACATACTCAAGCCTGAACCAGCAGCTTGCCGCCCTCTCAGTCCATGCCGCCACAGTGACCGGCGCCGCGCCTGCGGCGGTGGCCCCTGCTCCTGCCGAGGCCACCCCCTCGGTTCCCGCCCCCGATGCTGAAACCGCCGCGGTCAGGAGGGAGGTTGCGAATGCCTGCGCTGATGCTCAAAGAATAGTTTACGACCTTGAAATCAAGGCGAAGAAAGCGCTGGAGGGGGCCAAGGTCGCTGCCGAGTCGGCAGCCAATGAGGCCGCCGCCCAGGCGCTCGAAAAACTCTCAGCTGCAATTCCAGTGGAAACGCAGCTGGCAGCAGCCGCCGCCGACGAGGCCGCGAAGAAAGCGACTGCGGATGCTGAGAAGATCGCCGCGGATGCTGCGAGGGTCACCGCAGCGGTTGCGCAGCTCTCGAGCCTGCCCTCCCTCCTCAAGCTGCTCAGCGAGGAGGAGGAGGCAGCGTTGGCTGCGAAGATCGATGAGTGTCTGGGTGAAATTACCCCCGGGTAGGGTTAGTATTCTGCATGCTTGCAGTCTCAGGTCGAATTCTCAACTCACCTCGTGATCTCATCGTCGGTGGATCGAAGCTCTCGTGGGGACCCCTCGACGAGAGCACATGGGTGCTGGGGGATCCAACCAGAGCCCGCTCTGTCGAGGCTGCGATGGAGACGATCGACCTTGAGCCCCCCGATCCGATCCCGGCTGAGTATCGTGCCTCGATGCAGGACATCGCACGGGGCCCGGTTCCGTGGCCGCTCGTCATCCCACAGCATGTGCTCGGTGAGCACCTGCGTGGCATCTCATCTGGATTCGATGACACTCTCGAGCAGCTTGGAGATTACGCGGAGCACCTTGCATCCTCACGCCGGATCCTATCGAAGCTGCGTCCCTGCCGGGTGGATCTTGCATCGTTGAGAGTTGAGCAGGGTCGTTCAACGACAAGCATCCTTGACAGCTTCGAGCCCGGCGCCGACTCGATGTGCCCACCACCCGTCTACTCCCACGCAACAGCGACAGGCCGTCTGACCGTGCGGGAGGGACCTCGCATCCTCACGCTCCAGAAGAATCACCGCCGAATCCTTTCAAGCCGTTTCAGCGGTGGACGTGTGATGCAGGTCGACTTTGTGTCCCTCGAGCCCCGCGTCCTACGTCTGCTTTCGGATGGGTCTGCACCTACCGACATCTATTCCGATGTCGCAGCGAAGCTCGGAGGGGGCTCAAATCGCAGGCAGGTGAAGCTCGCCACCTTGAAGCTTCTCTACGGTTCATCCCGCGCGGGGATCACCGATGAGGTAGGTTCGATCAGCTCCCAATCGATCAGGCGGATCGAGGAGTACTTCGGGCTGCCGGGCCTCCGCGCTCGTCTTACCCGTGAGCTCGCTGGTTCCGGTGCGATCAGGAGCCTGTGGGGTCGTCCCCTTCCTGAGGCGAAGGAGCAGCACCTGCTTGTCTCCCATTTCACGCAATCGACCGCTGTTGATGTGGCTCTCGGTGGTTTCGGGGACCTGCTCACGAGGATCGAGGGCGAGGATCTCAACGTTGTTCCCTGCTACGTCCTGCATGACGCGCTCCTGCTTGACGTTCACCCGGAGGAGGAGACCCGCCTCCGTGAGATTGTGGCCGAGGGGCTTGAGATTGAAACCGTGGGACACTTCGAGATTTCGCTGACTCCCGCATACATAGAGGAAGGGTAATATGTCAGCGATTAGAAAGAAACTGCAAGGTAAGCATAAAAACTTCGGAGACAGTCCCCCTGGCTGGAGCGATCTCGGCCTCGCGGAGAGCGATCCGGAGAGGATCATGTCCGGCCTGGGCCTCTCAAGGTTCAGCGGCGGGGGTGAGGACTGGCTCCAGGATATATTCGACCTGCTTCGAAACGCGGTGAGGCCGGGGTCGCCGCTGAGCGGTCTCTACAGCGAGCCCGTAAAGTACGCGAAAAAAAATGGAATTTCCATCGGTGCATCATCCGATCTGATGAAATACAACAGCGGCGCGGTCACCATACGGATGATCAAGTCAACGCTCTGGGCTGCCGAGTCCACGGGGCGGATCGCGATGCCGTCACGGCTGAAAATTGATGCTATGGCAAACGGTCTCTGGATCAGCTGGTCTTGAAAAGCTCAGGCGTTCAGCTGATAATAATGCATGATGAACGAACGAGAGTTAACTGATCTCTGGTCAAGCTACAGCAAGCTTATCGAAAAAATTGATCGTGGTGAGGGTCTGGGTCGTATGATGGATGAGCTCGGGGAGCGCCTCCTGATGTGCCCCGCCGAACCCCGCAACGATAGCCCAGGGTGTGAGCCCGGTGGTCTCCTGCGTCAGGCAATCACGATCGCGAAGGGAATGAAGCGTCTCAATGACACCTTCGAGATGGGGACTCCGACAGCGTCGATCCTGGTTGTCGGACTGCTGCATGAGGTCGGTAAGGTCGGTAACCTCGAGGAGCCCTACTTCGTGCCTGAGGAGGAGAGCTGGCGTCGCGAGAAGCTCGGGGCTTTCTACAAGCCGAACGAGAGCATATCGCGAATGACGGTTCCGGAGCGCTCTCTCTTTCTCCTGCAGCACTACGACGTGAAGCTCACCGAGGACGAGTTCATGGCGATCCGTGGTCCAAGCCGCCCACCCGACTGGGTCGAGAGTCGTCTCGCCCCCACGGCTGAACCGACACTCACGATTCTCCTACGTTCCGCGCGAGATATCCTCGTCAGAAAGGTCGGAGCTGAATAATTAAGGTTATGGAAACGATGGACAGAAAATCTCTTCGTCTGATGATCATCGAGGCTCTCGATGAGATCGCTCGCGGCACCGACGAGGGCAGCGGGTGCATGGATGAGGAGGAACTTGATGAGTTCTCGGGAGCGGGTGCGGTCGCAGGTTACACCCTTCCGCTCGGTATGAGGCCCTCGGGACCGCGCCGTGATGTTGTCAACGTCACACGCCGCTCGTTCGGCGGAATCAGTAAGAAGAAAAAGCGTAACAGCTGAAAAAGACGGATTCACGTCATATAATCTCCCTATGTTCTGGCTCGAAAGGCGGGACATAGGGTAAACACCGGAGAGGGGAGGCGAAAGCCGAAACTCTCCGTCTATCAACAATCAATCAAGGAAACACAAGCTAACATGGCAATCGATCTCGACGCAATCCGCCGCAAGCTCGGCGAACTCTCCGGTAAGAACAACAAGCGTGACCAGCAGTGGAAGCCCGAGGAAGGCAAGGAGTACACGGTACGACTCCTGGCATTCCCGAACAACGACGGTCAGCCCTTCAAGGATCGTCACTACTACTACAACATTGGAACCAGCCCGGGTATCCTCGCGCCTTTCCAGTTCGGTAAGCCCGATCCCATCAAGGAGCTTCGTGGTAAGCTCTACGATGAGGGCAGTGACACGAGCCGTGAGCTCGCGAAGAAGGTCGCCCCGAAGATGCGCACCTTCGCACCCGTCATCGTCCGAGGTGAGGAGGACAAGGGCGTTCGTATCTGGTCCTTCGGTAAGATGGTCTACCAGGACATCCTGAATCTCATGCTTGATGAGGACTACGGCGATATCACCGATCCTCTCGAGGGACGTGATATTCGTGTCTCGGTCTCGAAGCTGCCGGGTAAGCAGTTCGCTGATACCAAGATTTCCCCCCGTGCGAAGGTAGAGCCGCTCAGCCGCGATTCCTCCCAGGCGAAGAAGTGGATCGAGACGATCCCCGGTGTTGACGAGATCGCGAATCTCAAGCCCTATGAGGAGATCGAGAAGCTCGTCAACGATTGGATCAACGGCGGCGCGAAGAGCGACGATGGAACTTCCCGTGGCGGCGGGGGTGGGGGCGGTGGATACGGAGGTGGATCGACTTCCCGGAGCGAGACTGATAACAAGCTCGCTTCTTTCGATGATGATCTTCCGAAGATGAGCAAGAAGTCGACCGGTGGTCCGAAGGCAGCAGCTCGAGATCTCGATGATGCATTCGCAGATCTCGAGGACAGCGGGTTCTGATCCACTAGCAGGGTAATGCAGGGGCAGGGAGGTTGAATAAGCCCCCTGCCCTTTGCACTTTCTAGTGTCTCGTTTTAGAATACAGAAGGAGCAAAAATGGCGAAGAAGGATACTGCAGCGGCAAAGACCGCAGCTGATGATTTTACCAGCGATCTCATTTCATCACTCAACAAGGATCACGGCTCACGTATTGCGTACAACCTCGCGATTGACACCTCTCCGACACACGTGAAGCGCTGGATCTCCAGCGGCTCGAAGCAGCTTGATCTGGTGGTCTCAAATCGAGCGAAGGGCGGTCTGCCCGAGGGTCGAATCGTTGAGATTTTCGGTCCCCCGTCTATCGGAAAGAGCCACATCGCGACGCAGATCGCTCGATCCACCCAGGGGATGGGCGGTATCGTGGTCTACATCGACACTGAGAATGGTACCTCGGTCGAGAACCTCGCAGCGCTCGGGGTTGACGTCAGTAAACGATTTGTCTATGTCGACACTCACTGCACCGAGGAGGTGCTTGACATCGCAGAGAAGACGATCCTGAAGGCAAAAGCGATGGCGAAGGACGTTCCCATCACCATCATCTGGGATTCGGTGGCGGCGTCGTCCCCGAAAGCTGAGCTTGAAGGCGCGTATGACAAGGACACCATCGGTCTCCAGGCACGAGCAATCTCAAAGGGCATGCGAAAGATCACTGGCGTCATCGGTGACCAGAACGTTCTTTTTGTGATATTAAATCAAATTAGAACAAAAATTGGTGTTCTTCATGGAGACCCAACGACTACCCCCGGTGGGATGGCAATTCCTTTCCATGCCTCAGTCCGTCTCAAGCTCGGTGCGGGATCCCACATCGAGAACAAGCAGGGCGAGGCGATCGGTATCAACGTTTGGGCAAAGACAATCAAGAACAAGGTCGCGCCGCCTTTCCGTAAGGTTGAGTTCCGGATCATCTTCGGCAAGGGTATCGAGGAGCATGAGGAAGTCTTTGATGTCCTCCGTGAGCATGGTCCTGACATGATCAACGATCATCAGGTGACGATCGAGGGAACCTCTGCTTGGAAGACGATGAAGGTGACGAACGAGAAGAACGAGAATATCATCGAGAAGAAGTTCTACAAGGCTGATTTCGGTGATATGTGGAAGGATCCCCAGTACAAGCCCTGGATAGACGGACTTCTCGAGAGGGCTCTCGTTCGAACTGCGGTGAGCACATCGGATCTTGACATCGACCCGGAGTCTTACGAGGAGATGCGTGCTCTCAAGGACCAGATGGTTGGCCCTGACATCGATCCGGAGGCCTAATGCTCGGCGGAAGACCCACACTCCTGGTGGACGGCTTGAATTGTTTTACACGCCATTTTTGTTCAAATCCCACCTTGGGGGCGAATGGACAGGCTGTCGGCGGGATCGTGGGCTTCCTCAATGAGATGGGTCAGAAATGTGAGTTTCTGAGCCCACGGCGGGTCATCGTTGTCTGGGAGGGCGGTGGATCCTCCAGACGACGAGCCCTCTTCCCAGAGTACAAGACAAAACGAAAGCCCCAGAAGCTCAACAGGTACTACGAGGGCGATATTCCCGATACCGTGGGAAATCGAAACTGGCAGGTTGCGACCCTTGTTCAGATCCTGAAACTTCTACCTGTTCAGCAGAGCTACATCACCGACTGCGAGGCTGACGACGTCATCGCTTACGTTGCCCGTTACCGCCTAAAGGACGATCCCTGCGTCATCATGTCGTCCGATAAGGACTACTACCAGCTTCTCGATGATCGTGTCAGGATCTGGAGCCCAACCTCAAAGTCTTTTGTCAATGAACCTGACGTTTTGACCCGTTTTGGATGCACAGCGAAGAATTTCGTCTCGACCCGTTGCTTTGTTGGCGACGGGTCGGACGGGATTCCAGGGATTGACGGAGCTGGTTGGAAGACTATGGCTAAGAGGTTCCCGGAGGTCGCAGGGGAGGCCCAGCTCAGCCCGGATGATATTGTCAGCCTTGCTGCTGGGAAAGTGACTCCACGGGGCCCGCAGTTGTTCCGAAGCATTGTCGAGGGCGCGGCCGAGGCGCGTCTCAACTGGCAGCTGATGAACCTCGATGTCTCCTCTCTCTCGGGAAACCAAGTCGGTAAGATTGAGTCAGGGCTCGAATCATTCAGACCGGAGGCCAATAAGATGGACTACCTGCGGCTGCTGGTCAAGTCCGGAATCAACAATTTCGATCGTGAACGCGTCTTCTTCCAGCTAACAAGTCACCTACTTCATACTTAAGAGAGAATATGCATTCGAATGAGATCAACGTGGGAGAGCCCCTCTTCCGTCATTACGGCAAGCGTTTTCAGGAGCAAGTGTTTCAAGGTCTGCTGACCGACCATGCTTGGGCCTCTCAGATAATCGAGGTCATGAAGCCGGATTACTTTGACCTGAAGTACCTTGCGTTCCTGACGGATCGCTACTTTAAGCACTTCGAAAAGTATAAATGCTTTCCGACGATGCAGCTCCTCGTGTCGATCATCAAGGATGATCTGCAGCAGGGTCCTGATGTGATCCTAAAGGATCAGATCATCGACTTCCTGCACCGGATGCGAGCGAACCCTGATCCCGGCGATCTCAACTATGTCAAGGAGAAGTCTCTCGACTTCTGCAAGAGACAAGCTTTTCGTGAGGCTCTCGAGAAAGCAGTCGAGATGGTCGCGACCGATAAGTTTGAATCTGTCGTTGATCTGATGAAGAAGGCAGTCTCCGTCGGTATGGCGAACACCACCGGTCATGATTTCTTTGAGGATGCTGAATCACGCTTCGTTAAGATCAATCGTAACCCGTGCCCGACAGGTCTCGATGTTCTAGACGGCAAGGACATCCTACGTGGTGGGCTGGGACGCGGGGAGCTTGGAGTTGTTGTTGCTCCGACCGGCGTCGGTAAGTCCCACTGGCTGACGGCGATGGGAGCTCATGCCCTGAAGATGGGTAAGAATGTTGTTCATTACACTTTCGAACTCACCGAAACCTCCGTCGGTCTTCGCTATGACTCCAACCTCTGCGGGATTCCAGCGAATGATGTCTGTGACGTGAAAGATGAGGTACTTGAGAGATACAAGACCATGGATCTCGGACGTCTTATCATCAAGGAGTACCCGACGGGCTCTGCTACGGTGCAAACAATCAGAAGCCATATCGAGAAGCTGAGCTTGAAGGGATTCGTACCGAATCTCATCATTATCGACTACGCAGATATCATGCGTTCGTCAAGGACTTTTGACTCGCTTCGACACGAGCTGAAGCTCGTCTACGAGGAACTCCGCAACCTGGCGATGGAGCTCAACCTTCCGATCTGGACGGCCTCACAGGCAAACCGCGAGGCATCAGGCGCCGAGGTTGTCGGACTTGAGAACATGAGTGAAGCTTACGGAAAAGCGATGGTTGCTGACGTTGTTGTCTCAATCTCGAGGAAGCCCAGCGAAAAAGCTGACGGATCTGGACGGCTTTTTGTCGCAAAGAACCGAGCTGGCCGAGACGGTATCCTTTTCCCTATTCACATTGACACATCGCAGTCTAGAATCAAGATTCTTGATGAGAGCAGCTTAACGCTGTCAGAGTCAATGACGCAAGATAATAATGACGCGAAGAAGCTTCTTAGAAAGAAGTGGCTTGAAGTTACCGGAAACAAATAAGGAAAATGATGACTTACAGCAATGATGAGGTATTACACAGGACAAGCGAGTATTTCAGCGGAGATGAACTAGCACCTGACATATTTCTGAAATACGCTCTTCACGACAGTGGGGGCGCTCTTCTGGAAGCTGATCCTGACCAGATGCATCGTAGACTTGCGGCTGAATTCGCTAGAATCGAGTCCAAGTACCCAAACCCAATGAGCTCAGATCAGATTCTC
>Ga0181349_1000319_pt1 | contig 20541 bp, 35 predicted proteins | sample Su13VDMM110SD_FD_130106 | JGI IMG/M metagenome (GOLD analysis project Ga0181349, IMG submission 130106) | Freshwater viral communities from Lake Michigan, USA - Su13.VD.MM110.S.D | ecosystem: Environmental > Aquatic > Freshwater > Lake | place: USA: Michigan | collected 2013-07-16 | reverse complement strand
TCGCCGATAGGCCAAATCTTCCATTTCGGAAAGGTGTTCAGTATGACTTTTGTAGTCACCTATATTGAACTGATAGTAGTGCATAGAACCTCACATCATTGGTCATCATCACAAAAAGAAACATCGGCAGGACGGTGATGAATCGCCTTTTCCCCCGCTAAAGGTAGCCGTGTCTCAACTATATATCAATAACAGTTTGTATTGCAATTATTTCCGTAGCAACAGGTTGTGCAAGTTACATACCTGCCATTTGCATAGTAAGTATGTGTCGAACAAGCCGCCCAGACCGTTGTGGTTGATACCGCAATCCAAATTGCAATCAGTGCTTTTTTCATGTTTCCTCCGTTAAAAACCATTGTGGGCGAATGGCCCTGAGTTGCCAAAGTCTACCTTCAGGTATCTGCCGCCATTGATTTACAGCCGCCCTAGTGATACCCAAAATACGTGCAAGCTCACTCTGTGAGCCCGCCAATCTGATAATCTGTTCTTTTGTCATGTGAGCATTGTATGTTAAGCAACCGAAACATTAAAGTCCCCACAAAATAGTAGGACTTAAAATAATCACATTTACAATTCGTATAGAACCCTTTACAATCCAACCATTCCCCAGCAATTCCGCATAGGGTACTTTAAGGAAAAACGATGAAACCTCAAGACATTCACAAAGGCATGAAAGTGGTGGCAACCGATCTACCAGATGCCACTGTTTACACAGTAGAAGCAATCAATAAATTTATTGTTGAACTTCGATACACCACACCCTCTGGTCGGGTAGTTGATGCAGGCGTTTTAGATGCTTGCTTTTTAAACATCCCTACCAACGAACAACTCGCAAACGCTTAATCAACCAACGGGGCTTCGGCCCCATCTTTAAGGAAAAATCATGGCTCACTTAATCGAAAACAATGCAATCACAGGCAAAGCAGAGATCGCTTACGCAAACAGAACCCCTTGGCATGGTCTTGGTCAACAGTTGACCCAAGATGCACCCATTGATGTGTGGCGCAAAGAGGCTGGTCTTGACTGGGAGGCACAGGTCTCTCCAGTCATGTTTTGGCCTGAAGGTCATGGCGCACCGCAAATAGTTAAAAACAAAAGTGTCATTTACCGCAATGACAACGATACGCCTTTGGGTGTGGTATCTGATCGTTACAAAATCCACCAACCAGCAGATGTTTTGGATTTTTTCAATACCTTGGTGCAATCGGCTGGATTCTCACTTGAGGTTGCTGGCGCAATCAAAGGCGGCAAGCGTATTTGGGCATTGGCAAATGTCAACAAAGAAGCTGTGGTTTTACACGATGATGCAGTCAAGGGTTACCTCTTACTGAGTACATCCTTTGATGGTTCTGCCGCAACGATTGGGCAATTTACCAGCATCAGGGTTGTGTGTAATAACACACTTTCGGCGGCTGATAACGAGGAAACTCCAAGTCGTGTCATGTTGACCCATGGCACAGATTTTGATTCAAGCCTGATGCGTGAAAGACTGGGCATTATCGTTGGTGGGTTTGACGGAATGATGGACAAATACAGGTCATTTGCCCGACAGGATGTTTCATCGGCATACGCAAAAGACTTTTTCAGCCAATTATTTCCACCATCCTTTGACCCAGAGACCCAATCATTGAAAGAATCAAGAGGCTTTAAAAGAGTGCTTGATCTGTTTGATGGCGCTGGCATGGGCTCAACCAGACGAGGTGTTTTCGGCACACGCTGGGGTTTGCTCAATGCGGTGACTCAATATATCGACCATGAACGTGGTCACAATGTTGACAGTCGTATGAACAACGCATGGTTTGGCAATGGCAATCGACTGAAAACCGAAGCCGAATCACTTTTATTGGCATAAAACTTGGGGCTTTTGCCTTTTGTTTTTTTTTGCAAACATAGGGAAAGTCCTAATAAAAGCAGCGAAAAGTTCTTTACAAACTGTTTAGAACCCTTTACAATTCACTCATGCCCTAGCAATTTCGCAAGGGGTCTTTAAGGAAACAAAATGGTTACATCAATCGATACTCAAGAAATTTATGCCAATTACGGCATTAACTTAACACCAGCAGAACTAATTGAAATTACTGCTGATGCAAATAAATGCGAAATATTTGACCCTCGCAACCTTACAGCCCGCCAATTTGTTTTGCGCTGGGCTCAATCTGACGCTTTTGAAAATGGTTGGAACCCATCTTTTTCAGAACGCCTTGAATACGATTTTTCTCAAAACTGATAGGAAAAACCATGTTTGACATTGAACACTACAAAAAACCAACCAACTGGGCAAATGTTGCCCTCTGGGTTGTATCCGTTGCCGCCATCGTGGTGGTCATTCTTGATGTTCTGTACTGGAGGGCTTAATCATGTATGACGAAGAAGAAGGCGAATTCACCACTTTCCTAATTTGGGATGAAGTCACAGTCAAGTGGACTTGGTACGAAGATGAAGATTGCTATGCCGATGGTCACTTTGACATCTTTGTTTTCAAAGATGGTGTCGACATCACTTACGACTTGCCAAAGCTGCACTATCAATGGATTGAAGAAGAAGTCAAAGAATACGCTGGTTACGAGCCGCCAAGCCGCCAGCGTGTGGGTCGGGCAATCAATGCACATTTCAACAAAACTTTTTAAAGGGTCAACATGAAACACATCGCAACCGCACTGGTCAAGGCACAAAAAGCCTTTGGCCCTGCCCTGAAATCTTCCACCAACCCGCACTTCAAAAGCCGCTACGCTGACCTTGCCGCCTGCGTTGAGGCAGTCATTCAAGGGCTAAACGACAACGGCATTGCCCTGATTCAAAAGAACTACGACTGCAACGATGGGGTGATGGTTGAAACCGTATTCCTGCACGAATCGGGCGAAATGCTTGAGTGCGGCATCCTGCACGTTCCAGCCGCCAAGCAAGACCCGCAAGGGTTTGGGTCTGCCCTGACTTATGCCAGGCGGTACAGCCTGATGGCGGCTTGCGGCATTGCACCAGAGGATGACGATGGCAACAGCGCCAGCCGCCGCACCGAGGTTAAGTCCGAGGTTAACGAGAGCCAAATGGCTGACCTGCTGGCGGCAATGGATGAAGTCACCACCATTGCAGAGTTGCAGAAAACCTATAAAACAGCCTATACAGCCACCAAAGGCGAACAGGCATGGGTTAGCAAAGTCATCGCCAAAAAAGACGCTAAAAAGGCTTTGCTGGAAGGGGCTAAATAATGGACCAAGGTACAACAGAATGGTTTGCCGCTCGATGCGGCAAGGTCACCGCCAGCAGGGTTGCGGACATCATCGCCAAAACTAAAACGGGTTACAGCACCAGCAGGGATAATTACATGGCGCAGCTTGTCTGCGAACGCATGACAGGCAAGCCAGCAGAGTCTTTTAGCAACTCAGCCATGCAATGGGGTACAGATACTGAACCCTTTGCAAGGGCTGCTTACGAGGCCAAGGTTGACATTTTGGTAACCAAGGTAGGGTTCATTACCCACCCAACTATTGCGATGTCTGGTGCGTCTCCTGATGGTTTGGCAGACAAGGGTTTGGTGGAAATCAAATGCCCCAACACCGCCACCCACATTGCAACCCTACTTGACCAAAAAGTGCCAGAAAAGTACATCACGCAAATGATGTGGCAAATGGCCTGCACACAACGCCCGTGGTGCGACTTTGTATCCTTTGACCCACGGATGAAAGAAAAATACCAACTATTCATTAAGCGCATCAACTTTGACAAACAACTGGTTGATTCGCTTGAGAATTCAGTCATCCAATTTCTGGGTGATGTAGACCTGAAAATCAAACAACTTGAAAGCCTTGCATGAAAAAGATTAAAGACATCACTGTGGTTACTGGCTCATACGTCAACAAGATGGGCGAGGAAAAGAAACGCTATCAAAACATCGGCTCGGTGTTTGAAGATAACGGCAACCTTAAAATCAAGCTGGATGTGATACCCCTGCCCAAGGGCGGGTGGGATGGATGGGCAAACTGTTACGACCTCAAGCCAACTGAACGCCAACAGCCAAAGGAGTTTGACGATGACACTTCAGCAATCCCATTTTAATCGCGCACGGTCTCTTGACCCAGCCACCAGTCACGCCGCCGCAGACCAAGCACAGGACTTGGCTCGGCAGCACTTTGACCTGATCGTAGGTTGCCTCCAGCGTTTTGGCGCACGAGGCAAAGATGGCATTGCTGAACTGACTGGGCTGGATGGCAATCAAGTCGCAAGGCGGTTGCCTGAGTTGGCCAAGATTGGCTTGGTAGAGTTAACTGGTCGGGTTACCAAGTCCAAGTCAGGCAGGGCAGAACGTGAATGGTGTTTTGTCCCTATACAGCGGGAGTTAATATGACTGAAGAAGATGAAGCATTTAACGAACTGGAGCGCCAAAGCCTGTGGCGTAAACGTGCCGTGCAAAACGTGTCAACCAATCCTTACCGAGACCAAGTTATTGAGGAAGTTGCACGGCATATCGAGAAAATGGAGGGCTTTGGTCAAGATACATTGCACAGCTTTGCGATTTACATCAGGGGATTGAAATGACACAAGATGAAGTGATTGAGATGGCTAAACAGGCTTGGGCTGATGCTGGAGACGCATGGGTCGCAAAAGAATGGTTTGATGACAGAGTAAAAGCATTTGAAGCCTTTGCCAAACTGGTAGCCGCCAAAGAGCGTGAAGCCTGTGCAAAGGTGGCTGACGAATATATGCGGGATTGTGAAGGGAAAAGTTTTGGTGTGGGCACTGCCATCAGAGCCAGAGGAGAGCAAGCATGATTGAAGCAATGAAACAGGCGCTTGAGGCGTTGGAATTAGCATTACGCAGCCACGGGGTAATGCTGTTGTCAGACCCGCCACAAGATGCGTGGAAGACATACGGTGTAGATGGCAATGCACGCCAAGCCATCACATCCCTACGCCAAGCCATTGCAGAGTTGGAAAGCCAAGAGCCTGTGGCGTGGATTTCTCCATCAGGCGCTTTATACCGAACACGCTATCACGCTGTGGCAAATGCAGAACAGTTGTTAACACCTCTTTTTACCCACCCACCACAGCGCACAGAGCAAGAGCCTATAGCGTGGATGAGTCCATCATGGATTGACCCTAATACGAGAGGATGGCAAAGCGATAGTTTTGAGTCAATACCGATTGAGGGTTGGCTTCCCATCTACACCACCCCACCACAGAGCACATGGGTAGGGCTGACGGATGAGGAGGTAAAAGACATCGTGTGGAACCTGCCATATGAACCGAGTCAAGAACATATCCGAGCCATTGAAGCCGCATTAAAAGAAAGAAACACATGAGTTGGAAAGATTCAACACTCAAGTACATCAAGGAACTGATGAAGCCAAAGCCCATCAGTGAAATCATCGAGAAAGAAATGCGTGAGGCCGTCATCAAGAAGCTGGAAGCGGAGAGCGCAGTGGAGTATGCGGCCTCCATCGTCACCTACAACGTCGAGCGCATTGGCAGACTACAGCGCAGACTTAAAGAATACGAGGAGGAAGAATGATATTTGATCGTCTACTTGTTGCCGCTGGGTGCTGTTGGCTGGGTGTGGCGGGTTTATTGCCGAAAGACCCACCAGTTCCACCAACTCCAGCACAAATGCAAATGCAGTACAAATTGAAACAACTCAGCAATATTTGTGATAAAAAGAAAAAGTCCCAAAAAGTACAGGAGATGTGCAAAAAATGGAAGTCCTCATAACCATCGCAATTTTGTTTATTGGCGCAATCATCGGCATTGGCGTTTTATTGGCAATGCTGCATTTTTATGCCGATTAAGCAAACGCCCTTGTCCCTGATTTGTCAATAATCAAGGCCATTTCTCTGGGCTTAATATCCCCTGCATTAGGTATGCTGACATGGGTCCAGCGGTCAAATTCCCTGATAACTTGGTCATAAGGTAACCCTGCCTCAATAATTGCCCTAACCACCTCATCTGGCTTCATGCCTGGCACTCGAATATCAGCCGCACACCCACGCCGATGTTGACTGGAATCTTTTGAACCCACTGCATCATTTACGGCTTTTGACCTAAACGCAGAATTCACGATGATTGGCTTGCCGCCAAGCACTTCTTTGACCTGTTCCAAAAACTCAGCCAAGCGCACCAAGTTCTCCAGCTCGGCATCGTTGGGCGTATTGTCCATGTTGCGTTGGTCGGTGTGGGTTAACTCATCAAGTGTGAAGTTTGGGGATAAGTTCATTTCATGCTCCTCATTTGGTCATAGGTTTGGATGCAGGTGTTGAGTTTTCTGATGGCGGCATCTCCTTCTGCGGTGATGGCGATAAGAGCATCAGCAACCGATCTGTCAAGTTCGGCTGATGTTGTTCCTGCGTCACCTCCGCTGGCAGGGGCGGCATCTGTGGCGGCTTGTACGGCACACTGGGGGGCTTTGACAGCAACCCGCAGGCTGAGAGCACCAGTGGCAATATCATCACGCAAACGGGTCTCTTTAATCTTTGCAACATGGTTTGCCTTTCGTAATGTCTCTGCATAAGTCTGCGCTACCTTTGCCATTGTCTGCTCAGTTTCCCTCGCCTTGGCATTCAGGGCAGCAATCTCCAGTTGTTGGCGTTCATACTCATTCAATTCGCCAGTAAAGTATCCAGCACCAAAGCTACTCAGCACCGCCATAACGATGCCAAGAATCACCCAAGGATTAAACAAACTCATGACTTGGGCTGCTCATCGTTGTCAGTAGCTTCAGCCTTGGCAGTTGCGTTTGCAATGGCCTTAACACCAGAACGACCAGCAACACCACCCAATACACCAGTGATAAACACCATGATGGTGCTGATTTGTTGGGTATAAACCTTGTCGATTGCCGCCATTGAGCCATTCATGGGCTGAGTAACAAAAGAGACTGAGTACAGAAACATACCCATTGAGGCCAGCAGAATGGTCACCAAGACCACGATAACGAATGCCCATACCCTGACTTCAATCTCGTCTGCGGTCAGGCGGTTGGTTGTTTTGTAGGCAACAGTAGGCATCATTTTTTCTCCTGTTCAGGTTTGATTAACTGGTCTGGGCAAGTGCCAGTGGCAGTGCAGATTGGAGGTTTGCAATCAGCAAGTTCCCAATTTTTAGGGTCTTGGCATGGGTAGCGAAAACGGTCTTCGCACCCGATCAAATACAGGGTTATCAGAAATAATATCGCTAGACTTCTTTTCACGTCTTTCCCTTTCGATTTCACGCCTTAATCGTTCAACTTTTTCCAGTTGTATTTTGACTTCTTGCTTTGTCTCCAGTATGTCCACATACAGAAACCCAAGCAAAGGCAATAACAACCCGATCAGCACACAGCTAAAAATCCAGCCCATCATATCTGCCGCCAGCGACTTAACAGGTGGAGCCACAACCAAAGGTAGAGGAGGAATATAGTAGTTGCTATTACTGCCGCCAGCTTTAGCTGGAGGTTTCTTTCCTCTTGCCGCCGTTGCCATCGCATTTGCCTCTCTTGCGCTTCTTTTGCAAGTCTAGCTTTTTCCTGTTCGCCTTGTATGACATCACGCATCTTGTGGACTTCTGAGTACAGCGCACCCATTTCCTTGGGCGATTGGTACACCATCGTCTCCCTAATTGTCACAACCAATCGGTCCATCTCTTGCTGTGCCATTACTCGCTTGAGCGCCGCTTCCATTAAGTTTTGATCTGGGTCATAAACTGTCAGGCTTTTCTCTTCCTCTTCTCTGATGTGTGCCGCCAACTGCTCTTGCAGTCTGAAAAACTCAGTTAGATTTTTAACTATGTCGATCTTGACCTGTGTCTCATCAACTGCGACATAGGTTGACTTCTTTTTCGCCACAGGCTTTGACGCTTGGGACTTGGGTCTGAAAAACGCAAGTAATTGACCCCAAAAGCCATGCACCTCTTTGCCAATGGCGATAACCTCATCAGCAGTTTGCTTAATCTCAACGAAAGATTCTTTTGCCTGTTTGTACAGCTCGCACCCAGCTTGTATTTGCTTAACAAGCCCTGCTGCAAGCAAACAAATGCTGATCGGGTCAATTTACAGCCCCAGTATTTTTTTGACCAACTCACCAGCAAAGCCTGGCCCCAGCAACACAGCCGCAATCACCACATAAAGCAAATACTCAATGCGGGTCATGCGTTGTGAACCTGAAGCAAAAGACTTTTCAATGGCAGCATATCTTTCAGCGCAAACTGCTTCATGAACCGCCAGCCGCGTGTCAGTATCCTCAGCCATTACATGCCCTCGCCCTGCACAATGTACACGGTGGATGCGGCAGATGCTAAGCCACTGAAGAACGATTCACGCCCAAAGCGCAAGACCTCAACAGCACCAGGCACTAGGACAATGGCCGATGATGGCGTACCAGCAACAGGCGCAACAGCATTTGCCGTAGCAACTGCAGCCGTGCTACCAACACCCAAGAAAACGGTGTTTGCGCTGGAATTGATGATGCGGTACTGTCCTGTACTTTGTGCATCAAAACGTGGGTCAACCAGTGCCTGTACGCCAGTCGGCGCACTAGCCGCCGCAGGGATGACAACGGTGTTGCCAAGTGGGGCAAACGCGATCTGTGAATTAGTTGCCATGTCAGACTCCTTGTGCAGCTTGGGCTGCTTTGTAGGCTGCAATCACTGCTGGAGTGTGAATAGATGCGGCAATGGCTTGCACTTTGGCATCTTCACCACTTACGTCAGCACCGGGGGCGAGAACGTGGCGGTGAAACTTGCTGCTAATTTCAACGCCATCTTCTTTGACGGCGGTCTTGGTGCGAACTTGAATTGAGCCATTTTCTAAGACTTCAATCAAGTCAACGGAGGTAACTTTTTTTAACATATCATTTCCTTGTTTCCAACCTGATCATCCAGTCAGGCATTAAGTCTGGTGGGCCGCACCAGTACGGTTAGATTGATGAAATGATAAACGCAAGCAATTCGTCATAACGAATGCCCAAACGTGTCTTTTCAATTGTGTCGTGTTCAATGTTTGTCAAAACAGCGTTTGCTGGCAAGTCTTCTTTGTTTTCTACGCTAACCCGTTCACCGTTCACCGCGTAAAAAGACTCTACAAACTTACCATTTGAATTTACTTCAACAGGTTGCTCGTTGTACTCGTGCCAAGTGTCAGAGCAAAACAAAGCGTATTTTTCAGGGTCAAGCCCGTTTGCAATAAATGCTTGCTCAACTTCTTGAGCGATCACGCCAACGTGAATACGAGCATCAATGCCTTTAGTTGCTACAGCGTCTTTGAATTTAAAAGACTTGATTGATGCTTTGATTGCAACTGCGGTTGCTTTTTCAGACGCAGACAAATCAGCAATTTCTGTTTTGGTGTTTGCGTCAGAGGTGTTGATTGCGCCTGTTGCAGCATACACCACAGACCAGCGGTTTGAGGCTGTGCCAATAGAGCGAGTGTTATCAACATATGGGTACAAGTTACCCAAGTAATCCATTGTTACTTTTCGAGTAAAAGTATCAGGAGAACCTTTTGTTAAAACGCCAAGGTGAAAATTTACGCCGTCACCAATTCCAACTGTACGCTCGGACTCAACAAAGTTTCCGTAAATAAAAGCGTTATCACCAAAGCCGCCAAACATTTTATATCTGGCGCTAAAGGTGTTGTTGTACGCGCCACCAGCAAACTCAACTTGTTGAGTTGCAACATTGGTACTTGCTGAAATACTGAGCAATCCAATATTAGCATCGTAGGAGTACGCCACCTTTGATATGGCTAAATCGCTTAGAGCATATACGTTTTTGACTTGAGTTCCGTTGTACGACAAAACTTGATAAAAAGTATTTCCATCAATACTGTCGGTATTGATTGATGCAGCTTTATACCCACCAATTTGAACAACATTACTGTTGACAAAATTAAACGCAAACCAACCCGCAGTCGCACTATTTTGTTCAGTGTGAGGGTTAATCAAAGACATTGGAAAAGTTGCAGATTGCAAACGCAATCCCGAACCTTCACAAAGTTGCCAAATATCGTCAATGGACGAGCATGAAATCATGCCGCTAGAAGCGCCAGTTGAATCAATCCAAAGGCCATTGGTACAGACTTCGTACCAGTTCTTTTCTGAAGTGAATGTGGTTGTTGGGTCTGTGCTTGGTGATGGATATTTGACAACCTTAACACCAGTGCCACAAGTGGTGAAATAACTGCGCTGAATTTTTTGACCCGAGCCTGAAAATTCAATACCAGTTCCAAACAAAGTAAACGTACATTGAACGACTTGGTTTTTAAATCCACCAGCAGATTTAATTCCGATGCTAGATGTTGCACGACCAGGGCCTTGAAAAATTACACCTTGAATTACGCTTGGCGCAATCAAGCAATGCGCTGATCCAGTGTATTTTAATATCCCACCTTCGCCAACAATGTTTGCGTTGCCTGGTGTCAATGTTGCGTTAACAACAAATGTACCCGTAGGTATAACCACATACCCACGAATACTGTCTGCGTAAGTCAAAGCAGCTTGAATGGCAGTCGTGTCATTTGTAACACCATCACCAACAGCGCCGTAATCGCGGATATTTACTGGCGCTCCAGTAATCATTGAATAAGAAACTTTAGTCAAAGACATTTTTATTCCTTATGCTACGGTATATATCACAGTGACAATTAGCGTTGCGCCAGTTGTTGCTGGATAAGTGTTGTCGTAATTGGTTACTTCAAAAAGCGACGTTGTTGGAACAAAATCAACTGACAACATTTTTCCAGTTACAGCACGGTCTTTACCGTATCCGCTATATGCCACAATAGATGTGCTTGCAGAGTAAGGTAGCCCAGCAACTTTTATTTGGCCTGCACCAGTTCCATTTAAAGTAACATCTATTCTTGTAAATAATGTGACCACATTCCCAATTTTTGTGTATTTACCCGTAACAGTGCCCAAAGTTGTTATTGTGCCAACGCTGGATGTAACGCTAGGTGTCCAATCACCTTCCTCATAGTCAGCCAGCAATTCGCTGGTCATGCCAGCAGGGTGACTAGTAATTGAAAAGTCAATGCCTTTGCCTGATGTGCCGATGACAAGATTGCCTGTGGATAAATTTACATCACCCACCAAGGTCGGGGCTGTTGCCAGCACATTGTTGCCTGTGCCTGTGTTGGTGACGCTGACCACTTCCTTGCTTGCGTTCAACGCCAGAGCTGTCGAGGCGGTCAGGCCTGACAGGGTGCTTGTGCCTGAAACTGACAAATTCACGCCATTCAGATCAGCACCACCCTCAACCCGTTGCCAGACTGAGCCGTTAAAGGTTGCAAGGTCGCCCACACCCCAGTTGCTGATGCCGTTCAGGTTGGTAGAACCTGCTGTGCCAACAACGTAATAATCGCCCTTTGTGCCTACGCTAGAAGCCAGCGCAGGGCTGTTGGCATTGGCATCCCATGTGCCTTTGAAGTTCAACGCACCGATGGCGTTGGTGATGGATGAGACTGATTTCAACATGGTTTATTCCTCACAATACAAATTCAATAATCGAGGTAAATGGTGGTGCTTCGCTGAATGTTACGTTACCGCCAGAAAGTGTGTAGGTGTTTTGATTTTGATAAACACCGTTGATGTAGATCAGGCTTGGCACAAAAGCAACCGCAAAAACAGTCTGAGTACCTGTACCAGTTGCATTGACAACGAGATTGCCAGCAGAACCAGGGAAAGCATTACCGTTCAGCGAGGTATAAACCACCGTGGCGTTCTTGTTTTGGACTTGGATGGAGTAATCGCCATTGGTGTAGATACGTGATGGCGTGCCTTGGTAGACAGGATAACCCCCACTTGTGCGGATGGGCTGGACAGCGGTGATGGTCAGCGCATCATCCCAATAAGCAACAATCGGGTTGGTGATTGGGTTTAGATTGACAGTGCCAATCCAGATGTAGCCATCGTCCAGCGGCTGTCCATCAGAACCCGCAAAGGCTGGGAATGGTGGTTCTACTGATAGTGCGGACATTTATTCATTCTCCTGTGTGGCTTGACCAGCTTGGATTGCACTTTGTAAGAACTGAATTCTCGCATCAACATTCTTTGGCAAACCAACTGTATCTGCAAATTTGCTAAATGCAGGTGATAAAGCGGCTCTTCGTAGACTTGCGGCACTCTCACCTTTGGTTGCGGCTTCTATTGCAAGACTTTGGAAACTTTCATCAGCAAACAATTTGCCAGCCGACTTCAAAGCATCTTTGTTGCCCTGCGTCAATGCGCTTGTGATAACTGATGCCGCACCAGCCAAAATAGGACCACCAGTAGCTGCCGCACCAGTCACCACGCCTTTTGCAAGCGTGCTTTCCATGACTTTACCAATCAGGCTTTCAGCTTGTATCCCTTGCAACAATGCTTGATTAGCCTTGCCTGTTGTCAGTACATTTGCCCGCGCCTCTGTGACCCGCTTGGAAACCTCAAATAAGTCTCTAAGCACATCTGCCGAGTCTTTACCAAGTGTATCCACAATGGTCTTAAAAACAGGTGGGTTGGCTCTTAACTTGGGGTATAGATCAGCAAACTCAGAGAATCCAAAGCCACCTTTTTCTGCGCCTCTTGCCGATCTGGTGACCGATGCCAATGCTGTTGCTAATGTTTCTTTGCGTAGGTCATCAGGTACAGTTTTCAAAAGACGGTTGAATTCGCCAGTATCACCTTTGGCGGCACTGGTAATCGCTGTCCGCATCTTATTTGCAACGCTGCCCTCAATATCTTGACCGAATGCATTAACGATGCGCTTGCCCAATGCTCTTTCTTTGGCATATAAAAGATTGGCGGCTCGTAGTTCTTGCCGCAATGTTTCGCCACCAACATTTCCAACATTGGTCAGTTGATCGTCCGCTAAAGCCGCATATAGACGCTTTAAATCAGCTTCAGCCATACTGCCATAAGGCGATTCCAGCTTATTGATTGCGTTACCAATTAACTGTTTTTCACGCTTCAATCGACCATAGGTCACATTGCCAGCCTCAATCATCTTTGACAAATTACGTTCTGCTATTGACATTCCAGCATCGCCGACTTCAGCTTTAACTGCATCAAGTGTTTCTCGCAGTTGTGGCAAATCAACCACAGTTGTCTTTGGCACTTTTTCATCGACTGAGTTATATATTTTCCCCGCCGCAGTGTTAAGGTCTGAACGAGTCTTGGTCAGCGTATCTTTAATTTTTTGCGATACCACACCAGGCGCAACAGCACCCTCGACAAAAGTTGCGTCAAACTGCTTGATTGCATCATCTGCCTTGTCAACAGCTTGAGTTACTGTATTGCGCCATGCGGCCTCTGCTTCACCGCCAGCAACAGAACGTGTCAACCCAGCCGCTGCCCTTACTTGTGGGTTATCGCTGAACACATCAGCAGGCAGTTGGATGCCAAGACGGTCTGCGGCTTCTTTTGCTGCCACATTGACCTGTGCCAAGTCAGCCAATCTGTCTCTTGCCGCAGTCGAACCAAAGCCAGTGCCTGATGCTTTTTTGACCAAAGTGCCAACTTCCTCCTCGGTAATTTCAACGGCTGGCGCTACGACTTGCGCAGTAGATGGGGTTACCACTTCCTCAACAGCTTGAACTACCGCAGGGCCTTCAGGTGCTAATGCTGTACCCATCGGCGCACCAGTCTCCATCTGTGGCTCAACCCTTGGGGCTGGTGTTGGTCGTCCTGTAACCCGTTCTACGCCTTTTTTTACAGCCGTTACTACTGGCGGGACAGCCCTTTGAATGACTTGTCCTAATGGGCCTGTGGCGGTTGCTACGGCTATTTCTGTTGGGCTAATCTCTCCACCAGTTGCGGCTTGTGTGGCCTCAATACCCGTCTGTGTCAATCCAGCTTTGCCAGCCGCACCAACAATAGTCGTTGCTCTGCCTGCTGGAGTAAAAGCCAGCAAACCGCCAACAGCACGGGGAATATCACCCATAGAAAAGCCAGGCGGGATTACATATTCTTTTTGGTCAACCGATGACTTTAAGATGTAATTGCCCTTTGCATCCTGCCGCACACCAAGTTGTGGAAAGTTGGATTGCAAAATCTGCACAGTCTCTTTTGGGTTGGACAGTAAACTGCCAAGCGCAGACTTAAAACTTGCCACACTCATTTGATTGAGTTCTGGCATTCCAGTCCATTCAGGCAATGCTTGCGTCTCTGGTGTAGCACGGGCACGACCAGTTACTGATTCAGCAATACCCTCAAAAAAGCCCATCTTTGGTGGTTCTTCTGGTGTTGGTGCGCCAGCCGCCTCTAATGCGCTTTCGGTAGGTTGCTGTCCAGCACGAATTGCCGCCACCCTTGCTTTCAGTTCAGGCGAATCAGCAGGAACATTGTCAGGAATGTTGTTAATTGTGATGCCGTCTTTTGTTGTTATTGAATATGGCATATCAATAACCCACAGTTACATTGCGCTGACCAGCCGCTGGTGGGTTTACTGTACCCCTACCGCCGCCAACAGCCCCAGGCAAAGTTTCAACATTGTCCAAAAATAATTGCGCTGTTGGGCTTTTTGCTGCGGCAGAACGTAAAAGGTTTTTACTTTTTTCATACTGTGCTGTTGCCGCACGCTCAGCGACATTAAAAATAACGTCCAACTCGCCCTTTGAAAAACTTATATCACCACTACGGGCTTGCAATAAAAGTGCCTGCTCTCTGTCGGTGATTGCGCCTTGACCAGTCAACATTGACCGCGACTTCAAAGCCATTTCAGAGAGTCCTTGTATCAATTCTCTGGTTGCATTGATTTTCTTATCGCCAGTAAAACCTAATGCTTCACCAATCCTGTTTGCATCAAGACGGACATTTGCCAATGGGCCTGTGATGGCAACACCTAATGCCTTACGGTATCTTGGTAAGTCAGTTAGCTGAGTTGCCGCTGAATTAGCTTGGTTGTATAAGTCAGGCACTAATTTGCCAAGTTCACCTTCTGCCGTTTTTTCTAGATTGGTAACATTTACGTTTGTTACTGCGCCAGCAGGTTTTTTTAGAACTTGCAGTGAAGAAAATGTTTTTTGTTGCTCTGGTGTTAGATTTGCAAAATCAAGTGCTTCTTGCACACTTGGGGCAAGTTTTTCTTTATTGGCTTTATCAAGTTGAGCTTGTGCTAATGGGCGTGCAAATTCTGCTGTCACTCCTGCTGATAATGCTTCGGCTTCTAATTTTTCAAGAGTTGGCTTTTCTTGTTCGCGCAAGCGTCTTTCACCGCGAGCTTCTTTTAAGCCTGCATACCAGTCTTTTCCAAATATTGAGGCTGTATATGGTTCAATTAAATTTACTGCGGCGGCTGGATTGACAGTTTCAGCAGTTCTTTTAATTGTTTCCAATGCCGCTTTTTGGCCTGGGTCTTTTTCTGCCAAAATCTTGTCATCTAATAACTTATATGCAGCAGTTGGCTCTGATTCCAAACCAAGCATGACTTGAGCATAAAAACGCTTGTCAGCATCAAGCCGTCTTTTATCCGTACCTTCAGCCATTAACTTCAAAGCATCTAGCTGTTCTTTGTTTCCTGCGAATGCAAATAACTGCTCGATTTCCTCAAAGTTTCTTTCCTCTGGTTTTTTGTTATAAAAACTTTTGAGTCTTGTACCGAGTTCAGCTTGCCGTGCCTGTGCTTGTTGCGCCGCTTGCTGATCAAGCAAACGCTTTTGCTGTGCAGCTTGAATTGTTGCTACATCTGAACCTAATTTAAAACCCTCCAAAGAGGCTTCAAACGGCATTTTTACATCAATAGAATAATCTATTGGTTGTGGTAGGTTTGCGCTAATTGTTGCCATTAGAAAAACATCCCCCCGCCAATTTGATTGAACGGATCGAAATTCATTGGGCCACTTAAACCGCCGCCTGACTGAAATCCAGCGAATTGAAAAGGTGCATTCAATAATTTGCCATAAGCAGTGGCTTCGCCACGAATACCGCCAGCTCGTGCCGCACCCTGTTGACCAAGTAAGTTGGCAATATTTGTACCAGACTCCATACCTCCAGCACCAACGCCTGCGGCTGATGATTGACCAATTTTTGCTAAATTCTGCTGGGTTGTAAGTCCAACATTTGCCAAACCACCTAAACGCCCGTATTGCTCTTCAATTAAGCTGGACAAAAGTTGTGGCCTGAATTGACCTAATGCAGCTTGGATATTGCCGCCCCTTAAACCACCAGTGGCTGATGCTCTTTGAAGTAACGCCTCCTCGCCTTGGCGTGAAAGTTCCTGAAAACGCTCACCCCCGCTAATACGCTCGATGGCGGCGCGTTCTTCCTCTGGTCCAAGCAAACCAATTAACGCTTGTTGCTGTCTTAGTGCTGGTGCGCCTGACTCTGCAAAAGGTTGCATTCCAGTAAGAGCACCCTCCCCAACGGCAACATACGGTTTTAGTATTTCACGCATTGCATCAAACTGCCTGCGCTGTTCTGCAATGCCAGCTTCAGCAGATTGAACCTGTGCGCCTGATGCTTCGCTTGCGGCATCTGCTTGCATTTTGCTGCCAAGCAGGGATGCCCCAATGGATAGACCTGTAATTGGATCAGGCATCGCCGAACTCCTTTAAATAATCTTCTAGCGTTTCGCCATATAAAGCCATTACATGATGACCGTACTTGGTAGCAAAACCAGCCCCATGAACCAGCGAGACCGCCATCAAAATCAAATCGTAATATCCAGCTCGCCACATGAACGACTTGGCATCTGCTTGTTTATTGCGCTCTGCCGTGTCCGAGGCTTGCCACTTGAGAATCATTGTCGCCAGCAAGGGCGTTAAATGGTTGCTGTTGCCGATAAAAAATGCGTTCTGGTGCATACCCACCAGCGTATTCCAAATGGCCGCATTCAGGTCTTCTCGTGCTACTGGGTCGCCATCTGCTACGTCATCAAAGACTTGGATTGCGTCATAGACCATTACCAACCATTCAACGGCTGGTTGGGGAAGCATAAAAACCTTGGTCAGGTTCTCTCGCAGTCCATCGGTCATGCACAACTCCTATACAGGGCAGGCCGCTGGATGCCAGAACTCAGCGACTGAATTTTCGCACAATTTGACAAAAGGTCAATCCTCATCTTCTTGATCTTCCCAAGCCTGACAAACCCGCATATCGTTGCAAATAAAGTCCAGCTTTTCGCAGTGACCCCTGAAGCCTGCGCCTTTGTCATAAGCCGCCATCGGGATGCGCTCAATCCGAACTTGGGTCATAAAGCTGTTGTCGTAATACTCGCAGTTTGAGCAATGCTTACGCCGTGCATCTTTTTCATCGCATTGCATAGCCTCTGCCAGCCCTGCATAGAATTCCTTGTTTGCGCCAGCTTCATTGGTGGGCATCTCAGGACCATAGTTCCAGTCAGCTACCGCAACCGCATAGTTCTTTTTGTTTTGGGCATTGGTCAAAAACTCCTCGTCCATTGGCAGGCCATTAAAGCCCCGCGGGATAACCATAAATTCTTTCATGCTGTTCTCCTTAACTGATTTCTCGGCCTGATGCTCGGATGGTCAGGGATGTTCCCGCCCCTGCGATTGTGGAAATAAAACCACCAACGTCTAATGCTTGACCTACCAACTCAGGGCAGGTGTAGGTTTCATCAGGCACGATGGTTCGTGTGTCGATAATCAAGTTCGATGCACCCGCGGAACCAGAGACAGTGACCAAGTTGCAACTGAAAGTCACATTGTTGCCGCTTGTGTTGGTCACCGTAAACTTGTCAATAATTGCTTTGACATTTGTTGCGGTGTATTGGGTGGTTTGGCTGTTCTCTGCTTGTTTTGCAGGGATTAACACTTTTACTGTAACTGTCATTGGACACCTCCGATATTATTTGAAACTGTCAGGATTATGGACGGAATAGCTGGAACTGGTGGCGTTGCGACAACAGAAAGTAATTCAACACTGAGGTCGCTCACCGAAAACATCAGTTCAACATAATCATTGGCCTTCAGGTCGAAAAAATAATTCAGCGACGAGAAAATTTCACCGTTATTACCCTGAACCCTAATCTGGCTTGCACTGTCTGGCACATCTGTTCCGTTAAGCCTAAACCAAAAATAAAACTCTGCCGTGCCGCCACTGGTCTTATCCAACTGAAAAGATGTGTCAAAGTTGTAAATACCCTCGCTGTCCACAATGATTCTTGATGTTGGGCTGCCAATAAATACCCCATTGCTCAGGTCCGTGCTGTTGAATGTGATGGCCTTAGCTGTGTTAATTGTGGTGGCTGTCTGGATGGTGGTGTCGTAAAACGACCCATATCTTGCCCGCTTGAACTCCCGTGGTGGTGGAGTCATCTGCAAACCCTCAACCGCTTTATTCAGTTTGTCCACCAATGCCAAAGCCTGATTTGCTTTGCTTTCAGCCAATGCCACAGTCACCGCAGTTTCTTGCGCCAGCAATGCAATCCTGTCCAGTGCGTCCTGTGCCTTTGCGCCCAATGCCGCATCATTAACTTCAGTCTCTTGCGCTAAGGCAATAATCTGCGCCAATGCATCATTTGCTGTTGATTGGGCTGTACCAGCGGCAATATTTATCTCAAGCACCACATCGGGCGCAATCGCATCAACAGTCGAAAACAATAACTCAAACTGCCTGATTTGCTGTTGATCAGTCAGGAATGTGGCAAGCTGGTCACGGGTCAGGTTCAGCTTGCGGGAGATGGGTGCGGTTGCCATTAGTAGGCCAATGCTTCAATCTGCGCCTCTAAGCGCACATAAGACACATGGGCATCACTGTCTCCACGGAAACGCTGGATGCGCCAGTTCCTCATACTGCCCTGCTGAAACCAAGCCAAACGCCTTTTGCGGTTACCAATCGTGCCGACATAGATGAACTTTTCTTGTGAATAGGTTTGCCCATCAAGCGAATAACTGGTGCTGATTTGCGGGTTTTCACCTAGCGCAATGCTTCCAGTCAAGCTGACCAGTTCCATCTCGTTAAATATTGCCCCGTTGCTTTCGTTGTAAACAATCAACGTGCCAAACTCCCAGCGCACTTGTTGCCCCCAGTGGTGGCCTGTGTCCTGCACCAAGTAACCAATGCTGAAACTTTGCGGGTCGCCAACCATCCATTTGTCATAAACCCAAACCATGTTTCTGGCTCGGTATTGTGCAAATCCAGCCAAAGTTGTAGTCAGGGTAAACCAAACCGCCGTTTCTAAGGCTTTGGATGCAGAGGCATCAAAGACTATTGTGCGGTCAGGCAGGTGGACATAAAGATGCTCATGGTTCTTGTCGTTCCTTGCTTCTAGCTTGACCAAGGCCAATTGAGCCTCGGTGTACTCCAGCAGGAGATTGTCAATTTCCTGCGTGCTAATTTTTTCAGTCACGGCGGCTGCGCCAACATAAATGCCTGGTGCTTCATTCCTTGCACTGCCCAAAAAAGCAATGCGGTCAATAAACACACAGCACCCTTGAGTGCCAATCACGCCCTTTTGTATCTGTGCGCCATCAATTCGTGCGAATGGAAACAAATCCCCACCCACGTTGTCGAATACTTCAATCGTGTTGCGGTTCAATGCATAGATTTCGTTTCGCAGCTTAAGCAAAGCCACCACAGGGTCAGGGTCAACCTCTGAACTGCCGTATTTCAGCGGATTAACTTGGGTCGGGTCTGATAATTCAGTGACCACCAAGAACTCGCCATCTGTGGTCATGAAGTACCCATCCACCCACACCACATCTAGCACCACACCCAAGTCAGGGTCGGTCACTTGCGTCAAGGTTGAGCCATCCCAGTAATACAGCCGCCCACCTGATGCAATCGCCAGTTGGTCAAAGCTGTAATCAAAGGCCACCAGTTGATTGGTTGGGCCACCCACATCGCCCAGCACGGTCACTACACCTGCGCTATTGATTTCAACCAGCTTTGTACCCATGACCCGATATAACTCGCCTTGCCAGTTGATGCCACCACGGTCAATGCCTGGCCCTGTGCCGTTGGACACAATGCCATCGCCTGGCCTCAGAAACCCATTGCTGATGCCTGATTGTTTTGGCACAGGCACAAGGTTGACTGGGTAGCTTGTACGCAGTTCTGGAGTGCTGTCGGTGTATATGCCGTTAAGAATAGGTATTTGCATCACTTAGCCTTGTTGCGTTCAGAGATGCGCTTCGCCTTTGCTTTGGCATCTGCCTTTGATGATGCGCCCCAAGCCCTCAAACTCAACAGCAGGCGGGTAGGCTCACCGTCTTTGTATTCAGGGCCAGTATTGCCACCCATACGGGCTAGAAACGATGCTCTACGGGGATTGTTGCCTGATTTAACTGGTGGCTTTAGATTCATGCCTTCAGCCTTTGCCGAAGCCCTGCCCTTGGCGTTCAAACCGCCTTTAGGGTTCTGGCCTTCCTTGCGTGCGTAAGCTGGCGTTTTCATCTGAACCCTTTGATCTTTTCGGCAATCTTTTTAGGCTGCTTGGCAAACTGTTTACCTTTGGCAGTAGCCTCACGCTTTGCCCTTGTGGTTGCCGCATACTCAGCCGCTGTTAGTGACTTGATAGCCTTCTCAGGCAGGTATCTTTCGCCAGTCTCAGACGATGGCTTACCCGACTTGGTGCGCCACTTCTGCGCCCCCCAGTCTTTGAGGCTTTTTTGTGTGGCTTTCATTTATAACCGCCACCTTTTTCTTTG
>Ga0181349_1000318_pt1 | contig 20584 bp, 26 predicted proteins | sample Su13VDMM110SD_FD_130106 | JGI IMG/M metagenome (GOLD analysis project Ga0181349, IMG submission 130106) | Freshwater viral communities from Lake Michigan, USA - Su13.VD.MM110.S.D | ecosystem: Environmental > Aquatic > Freshwater > Lake | place: USA: Michigan | collected 2013-07-16 | reverse complement strand
CCAAATTCAGGCAAGAGTGTTTGTGGATTAAGTCGTTGTCCCACTTTGGTGTTCACATAGTCTACACACAGTCTGGCTAGATCAGCAATCTTGGCATCACGCATGGCAGCAGGATCAAACAGCCGGTTGATGTTTGCGCCTTGTGTGGCCACAATGTTTTGTAACTGTTTGACTTTGGCAGCGTCAGGTACAATAGAACTTGGTATTGATGCCGCAGGGTCAGCTAGCAACAGGCCTGGCACAGGATTAAATGCAACACCTTTTAGTGGCTCACGTGGTGCTGTTTGATCTGCATACATTGTGTGCATGGCAACGCCTACTCGACTAGCGCCAATTCGTTTGCCTAGTGCGCTGTTTACAGGAATGCGATAAGTCACAGTGTTGGGAGTAAACACGTAGCGTCCATCTTCAACCGGCGGTGTTGCCATGTACAACAAATCGCCCTTGACATAGCCACGAAAGTCGCGAGGCAAGGCTGCATCAAGCATGGGCCATAATTGAGTGTAAATGGGTGCCAGTTGCTCAACTCGGTTACCTGCCTTGCCCTTGGCCACAGCACTGGCATCACGTTGTGCCATGTTTTTAGTAACAGCATCGGGACTGGTAAACAATCCGTCATAGCCCTTGGCATCAAATCCTGATCCGTCTGTGAGCACAAACTCACCTGTTGAAGGTTTTCGTCCAAATATAATAGCCGGCTTGCCGTCCCACTTTACTGTGGTTGTTTCACCGGGCGCAGCCGCTGCCTGTTGCACGATGTTTAGTGCCTGTTGGATACCTGCTGTGCCATTACGGAACACCATGTCTTCTAGGTGCTCGATTCCCTTGGCTTGGCCTCCTACACCAGCTTGTTCAGCTTCCACCAGTGGTTGCATACCCTGGTTCACAATGCGGTCACGCAAGCGAGCTAAAAAGTTAACTTCGTTGTACTCCATGTACAAGCTTTCTTTAACCTGTCCAGGTTCTTGTAAACTGTCACGTGCTAGGTATTCACGGAAATCTGCCAGCTTGGCATCACGCTGTGGATCTTTTGCTAGAGCTTGATAAATTGTTTCAACATTCTTGAGACTGTTACGATCGTGACCTTTACCCAGCAACACGCTGGCCACATAGTCGGGATCCATGCCACCATCCACCAGTTGATTTGTGGTACGACTAAACATACCGTTGGCACCAACCTTGAGTCCCTGTTGTTTGGCAATTGAGCTCATTAGAATGTTTCTATACACACCTTTGTAGGCGCTGTCTGTACCGCCGGCATAGAAGAATGTGCCCCAATCTAGGTTAGGGAAAAACATAAAATCTGTTTGTACATAGCCGTTCGTGGCATTGCCGGCAATGGGAGTCTTAAAGTGCACTTCGCCCTTTTTCACAATCCATTCACGTGGATCTTGGCCTTGGCCTTGAATATACTGTGACAGCTTGGCAGCAACTTGATCTTTGTTGACTTTGTTTAGATCAACAGCAAGATCCAGGTCACCAGAACTGGCGGCTCGACCAGTTGATCCCAGCCAGCGATCTTGAGGGAATTTAATGCCTGTCACTTTTTCCAAGTAATCCACAGTGGCAGGAACATCAGCTCGATTAATGCGCTGTGTTAAGGGTTGTCCTTGGGCATCTTTGAATACATTGCCACCTTCATTAATTTGCATCGGTTTTTCTCACTGTTCTTACAAACTTTCCTGGATCTTTATCCCGTATTGCATTTAATAACTTTCTAGTTAAATTCTCTGCTTGGTCAGCAGGGAAAGATTCTTCAATTTGTTCTATAAGTCTCACAGCAGATGATATAACATTGGCGGCTCGACTTTCAATGATATAACGTCGATCTTGATCTGCATATCTATCTGTATAAATGGAATCTAATTCTTCTAGAATACTGCGTGTCTTTTTTTGCATTTTAGCTAGTACCTTTATTGTATTTATTATACAGGCTTGATATAAATTTGTAAATACTAGAAATCGAGCACGCCAATAAAAATATGTCAATACATTTGTCCAACAATCTACAACCTCTAGAAAGAGTAGTACTGGAAGTTTTTGGTGGATGTAATTACGCCTGTAAAATGTGCCCGCAATCAACTGGGCGCGAGTCTGAATTCACAAAGAAAATGCCGCTTGATTTGTTTAACAATATATTAGATGATATTGTTACAAATCACGGAACCCCAATTATAAATCTCGAAGGATCCGGAGAACCCACAGTTGTTAAAGATTTGGCTTTGTATGTTGAGGCGTGTGCCAGACGTGGTCTTAAGTCATATATCTATTGCAATGGCAGCAATTTAACTGGGCAATACATGCAAGATGTTGTAGACGCTGGATTAAATTTTGTAAGGTTTAGTTGTATTGGCTACAACAAGGATCTATATCATAAATGGATGAGCAAAGATAATTTTGATTTGATCAAACAAAATGTCATAGAAATGAAAGAATACATAACTGCCAAACAAAAAGATTGCGTAGTGGCCAGTTATCACTTGATACTAGATTCTAGTTGTGTAGAATTTGAAGTTGCACAGTACATTAAAAATTTCATTGAACCCACTAAAAGTCAAGCATATATTTGGAAAATGCACAACTGGAGCGGTAATTTTGTCCCGGTATATCTACGTAACAAAACACAACGAAAAAGTTGCGGGAGGCCGTTTGCACCCGAGCTCACTGTTCGAGCAGGTGGCATCAACGGCCAGCTAGGTGCAGTTACCCCTTGCTGTCAAACCATGGGGCCTCCCAACGAGTCATCCAGTGTGTTGGGACATTTGGATTCTCAGTCAATACAACAGGTATGGAGCAGTTCAGAGTATCAACGGTTAAGGCAAGCACACAGTACAAAAAACTTTGATGATATTGAGTACTGCAAGAATTGTGATTTTTTGTATCAAGACGATGATGTCTTGGTCTGGAGCAATGATAAAAACGCTCGTACTAATCACTTGCTAGGCACATCGTTTAGTTTGAATGATTTCAAAAATTAATGTTAAATGCTTGCTCTACGATTCAAAAGAAACTCGCTGATATATAGATTTTTTGTGGCATTGTCGCAGTGATTCCAGGAACTCACTTCAGACAAAATATGTTGATACAGTTGTCCTGATAAAAACTTTTGTCTATTTTTTAACAATCTAGCTCTGTATCTATTTCTAGTATGTGCAGCCAACTTGACATCTGTCAGCAGATGTTTGTTGTTTTCAAACGCATACCAACAGCGTTCAAACAAGGTCTGTTTGTATTGATAGCTGTGATCTATCACATCATCAAATGCATCAAACCCAGCATTTGAAAATTCTTCAGCTATGCGATATCCTCCCACCCAAATTGGAAAAGTCAATGCCATGACTGGAAAAAATGTTTTCCAGGTCATTAGACTGACCTTGGTAAAATCAGGATTTTCATTGATTAAGGACACTGCGGTGTTTGACATCATCGGAGCAAAAAATTGTTGCCAGCTCTGCACAGTGTCTACTCCGTGACGCAGATCAGCTATGTCAGGATCAACTGAGTCAGGATCTTGGTCATCATAGCTGTTGTTAAACCATTTTTTACTAAAATGTATAGGAGACAGTAACACAGCTTTTTGATTGGAATCAAGAATGTTCTGATCCAAACTCTGTATTTCATCCAGTATCCTTGATAGATTAGCATACCGACCAATACCACTCCAAAAATAATCAAATGATATGTTGAAAATTTCAGCCAGCTTCAATGACAAAAATCTAGACACTTGCTTTTTATTAAAAAACACATTGGCAGCATGTGTTGTAGTCAAATCATCGCTAAATGATAGTGCTCGATAGTCTTGTAAGAATCTAGCCGCTACAGTGTAGCATCCAACAATGTCGCATGCAAGAGGATTATGATATGGTTTAAAGCAGTCACTAATCACTGCTCTAGGGTATCCTTTGGAATTAAAATTTTCAAGCAGATAATCAAAGTCCCAACCGTCAATGTATATAACAATGTCATTGGCGGAGATGCGGTCAACATTTTCAATGTAGGCACACTGTTGCAATTGTGATTGCAAAGGAGAAGTGGTAATAATCATTTAGATTAGTGTCATATTGGATTTTTGTGTTCTGTAAAAATCAACAAATGGAACAACAATTGACTGTAGTTGACTGGGCATGGCATTGATCTGTGTTTGAATAAACTTCCATAACACATTGTCAACTAACAAAAGCTGTTGATTTTTGTTAAGTCGCTGTGCGCAGTCCAATCTAGTGCTTTTGGCCCAATCCAGGTCAGTTAAAATTTTTTGATTGTGTGTCAATGCACATACGCACCGTTCGATCAGTGTTTGTTTGTATTGATAACTGTGATCTATTACATCATCAAATATGTCAAACCCCAGGCGTTTAAAGTGATTTGGTAGTCCATAACCACCTACCCAGATTGGAAATGTATTTGCCATGATGGCATAAATTGATTTTTCTGTAAATATCACATGTTGTTCGTGTTCTACAGTTTCTGTGATCAATGACACTACACTGTTTGAAAAAATACAATTGAGTCCAGAATCCCAAGATATTTTGTTACCTGGATACCACAATCTATTGGATTCAGTTTGATGGGTTTTGAAAACTGTTTGACCGAGCCTCGAGTCTATGAACTTCGTGGGTAACTTGATGCTAGACAAAAATGTTGACTTCTGTTGTGGTGACAGTAAATCAACATGCTGTGCTAGATCAGTTATAACATTGCCAAAGTTGGTTGATCTCTTGGTACCACTGTAGGTGTAGTCAAAAGACTGGTACCCAAAGCTTTCAATTAATTTTATTAGTATATTTCGATGAATCTTGTATTTGTTGACCATGAAATTAAAACAGTACCTGGTGTCTACATGAGATTCAAGATCATCAATACACCACTGTCTAACTTCTCTTTCGATCCACAATGGTAGGGAACAAAATTCAATATCAAGCTGTGAGTCAACATAACAGTAATGATCACTGAGTATGATGCCCGGTCGGCCCTTGTCAAGCAACTGCAATAGAGTGGTGTCATCAAATGTGTCTGCAATATGCAACACATGTTCTGATGTTAATTGATCAATTAAAGAAATATGTGTGGCACATTTTTGATTTTGAAAATTTGTCAAAAATGTAACAACTTGTTTCATGACTGCTTGAGTTGTCCCAACAACTGTTTGAGTTTGGCACTTTGAACATCGGCTGTGACTTTTGGGGCATCAGATGACTGTACTGCGGGCTTGTCCCAGGCGTGAGTTCCAGTGGGTTTTTCCCACTTGGTGGACTTGGATTCGCTTGAGACTGTGTTCGAGTCGCCATTGACTTGACTCTTGGCCTTGATGCTGTCTAAAATACTGGGTCTTTTAAAGAAGCCACCACTCTGTTGTGCTTCGTCACCACCCTCATCTGTAATACGCATGGTTTCAATGTTGTATTCAAGATCAATCTTTTGACCAACACCTGTTGAACTACGTGACTTCATACACTGAATTTGATACTTGCCACGCTCTTTCATGGCACGACTAGTAAAGATACCAAACACATTGTCTGCTGTGTTGATCTTGGAGATACCACCTGAAATATGCGAGTGATCAAACTCAGCTTCTTCCACGGCACTACGATTCAATTGTGAAGCTGTGACTAGTAACACACCAAGTTCTTTGGCCAAGTTGCGCAGTTCCTCACTCACGTACTTGTCTTTCACAAACAAGTCGTTGGGACTGACCTTGGCACTGACCGGCATCAGCAAGTCCAAGTAGTCAATCATGATAAAATCAACTCTAATGCCTGTTTGTATTTGTACTTCCTTGATGTAACTGCGAATGTCGTTGATATTGCTTTGTGCAGGTAACGCTTTGACACGATACTCGCCAGACTTCTTTTGCACCATCTTGACCTTGAGTGTAGTGGTATCAATATCTTTGCGAATATCTTTAGTTGACATATTGGTCAACATAGCATCTGTGCGCAAACTTGTAAGCTCTTCACTAAGTTCCAGTGTGATGTACACACCACTGAGTCCTTGTTGTAACCAGTTAAGTGCAATATTCATCATGACCAAGGATTTACCCGAGCCAGAACCGCCTGCAAAGATGTTTAGTTCACCACGGCTGAACCCGCCATACAACAGTCTATCCAGCTGTGGCCATCCTGTCGAAACTTGTCCACCTGAGTTAAAATACTTGTTGATGCGAGCACTAGGATCTGCAAAATAATCTGTGCCCATGTCTTTGGTAAGAGATATTTGCACAGCATCTTTGATTAGTTTTTCAACTGGATCAAACTCGCCCTTTTCCAGCAAGTCTGCCGCTTTTAAAATAGCACGTTCAAGTTCTTGGCGTTTGGTAAATGCCTCAAACTCAGTCATGAACCACTCAAAGTGTCCTTCATTTAAATCCAGTATTGGTTGCAAGGTAACGCCGCATGCCGCAGATATTTGCGTTTTATCAGGCAATGTTTTGTATTTGTCGCTGTGCTCTTTGATGAACTCTGCAGCCTTGCGTAGGCTACGATCAAAGTTGTCAGGGTTGTAGATGTTTTGAACACGCACATAACTTTGTGCATCTTCTAACATCATTTCAAGGAATAGTTTTTGGACGTCAAGTCCGTATTCTTTTAGCAAGTTGTTTCTTTCTTAATTCAATTTTAATTTTACTAGTTTCTCTAGCTTGCATTATAGTTAGCAACGCACCCAATCGACTGTATTCAATCACTGCATCATTAACATCTTTGATGTGCAATGGCCACTCAGGTATGCTCACTGCCCAGCCCAATTCCACAGCACGATCAATTAATTCTAGTCCTGCTTGGTCTTGGTCAGGTACCACTGTTATTTGTTTACCTAGATTACGTATTAATCTAACTTGAGCATCGCTAATGGTGTTGTGCATCACTGCAAGGCCCCCAATTGAGAGTGCATCAAATATACCTTCTGTCACCAACACATGTTCCCAGGTATTGTTTTGCAAGTCTGTACCAAACACATATCCAGGCTGACTGTCACTGATAAACTTAGGTTGCTTATTGTCTAAAAATCTACAGGTCCATCCCACAATCTTATTGTCATATGTGAATGGAATTATCACATGTGGCCGGGTCCAGTGGACGCCATCGTTTTGCATCTGTGCCATCACAGGAAAGTCTTTAGGAACCCGGCGTCTACACACATAGTCTCTATAGTCACCTTCATCCACCAACAACTCAGCATAGGGCGGCAAGTCACGTTCTTCAAACTCAATTGCTGCCAGAGTATTAAAAGTCTTTTGACGATCTTCAAGTATGCCATATATGTTACGATGCTTGAGACTTTCTAAGTTGAGATAATCAATTTCTGCATCGGGCACACCCATCCAGCTCAAGAGCCTACGGGCTTTGAAGCTCACTGAGCGGCCAAGGATAAAGCTGGCTGTGTACCCACAATTGAAGCAGTGATAACTCCAACCTTGATCAGTTGCCTTGAGTCCACCACGACCACGTTTGTCAACATTGCTGCCGTTGTGATGACAGCACACAGCATTAAAACTCACCCAGCCACTGGGTGTTGCCTTGCGTTTGCCGGGAAGATAAGAAAGTATGTCAATCACTGTGCTAGTATAGCACAATCTATCTCTTTGATCAAGCTATCACGGATAACCGCATGCCCTTTTTTATTGGGATGACCCATGGCTGCCAGAAACTGTGTTTGATTAGTTAATGCTGTAAGTGGTTGGCCATTGTATTTTAAACTCAGACAAGGCGCTGATTGTGCAGAAATTGAATTAAATTGTAACACATTGGCGTGGCGATGCTGTTGGCCATCAAAAAATAACACAGTTTGTAAAAAATTCAAACGCTGAGATTCTGTGCAGTCAGTGAGTACCATGTGACTTTTGACCATGTCTACCCAGGCGCTGTTGATACTGGAGTTGCCAGAGTGTACCCAGGCGCTGTGCACAAATCGATTCCAAGGTGGATCATTGGCGTAACTCACATGATTGGGATTGTAAAATGTATGGCGGTTTGAATCGGTTAAGGCCACCAAGATCAAACACCGGTCAGGTGATAACTGTTCATGCTCTAGCCACCACAAGTAAGTCCAGATTGTGCTTTGCAAACTACCACCAGCAATACCAAAGTTTTGTGTGGGCACATTGTAGTGTGAACCTAACAAGCCAAGAAAACAATTCCTTTCTCTATACGGAGTGTTTTCCATCAGTACAGGATGTGCATGCGGATGGTCTACTAATTCAGGGTTCATCAACTCGTCTCCCCACATCCATGAGTCTCCGAACCCTACAATTTTGTCAAATTTCATCGATATTGAATAAGATCTATGTTGCCGCTGTTGATGCCAAATTCTAATCTAATGTAAGGATGGTATCCTTCGACATTGATGCCCAATCGTTCAGTGCTCTGAGTGAAGTTGAGTTGGTCAACTGTGTCGCCTGTTTTTAAATCTTCAAATGCAATGTTGTACCACTCTTGATTGGTGTCAGCTGAATCTGTAGCCCCTTGCACTTGCAAGTTACCAGTAAAGTTCACCGGATCCAACTGGAATGTGGTTAAGCTTGCACCGTCTGTGGTCAGTGTACTGCTGTAGTACACATTGCCCACAGGCGCTTGCCCGTCGGGTAGAGTCAAGTCTTGGCTGGCATTGAATGCAGGGAACACGCTGTTGACAATGTTGATCACTCCACGTGCACCAGCTTGGTCATCTGTGAACACAGCTTGATCAAGCACCCCCGAGGATATTTCAAGACTGTAACTTGCTGGTTGTGCTTGGAAATGTGCAGTTTCGGCGGCAGTAATTGTTACCTTGGCGCGACCCAGGGCATTACTTAGACTTACTAGTTCCTTGGCAAACAACAGGTCTTGGCCATTCTGACTGATAATACGGAATGTGAATGTTGCCCCCGTGATGTTTACAGGTTTTTGATCCTGGTTCTGAAATTGGAATAAAATAACATTATCCACTCCAAGATTAAGAGTTAAATTTTTAGCATACACTGGATCCCACCTCCGGTCAAAATAAGCCCCCGTGATGTCTACCAAAAGTACAGTCTGAATTTGTTGATATAAATAGGCAGTGGTCGAATACATAGGGAGTTCCTCAGATATTTATGGATAAAAATCAATTAAGCACTTTAAATGAAAGGTATCCATTCATTACCTTGTGTGTTTATGCCAATGTTGAATATGTGGGCATTATACAAAACAGAGATGAAGTTATCACTACCATCTACGACTTTGGTACACTGCAAGATACTGTGCTGAAACATGTATTTTTAGAACTGGCATCAACTTGGTGGTGGGAGAGCAATAGATCTATCCCAATTAACATCTTCCTCAAGCAGGAATGGGAGCCGTTCCGTGGTTGTTTACGCACATTTGCCAACAAAGATCTAGAGATTTTGCATGGACCTGTATGCAGTCTAACTGACATTGCTCGACGCAAAAGCAAGCGCAGATCAATAACGTTAGTTAGAAAAGTTGACTAACTGCGGTTAACAACTCATCTAATTAGTCTGATTTAAAAGATTCATATGGAGGGCAACTAACATTGAATATGACAGGGCATGAGACTTTTTGAATGTGTAACCCCTGGAATCATCCCCATCCCAGACTTCAGCAAACACCTGATCCCATGATTGATTTTGCAAGTGTGCTTTACCCGGACGAATTATACTGATAAATGCAGCCATCCTTGGTACACTATCCGGGCGCATTTTATTCAACAAGTCTGTGTAATTTCCCACGTGAACCAACTGCTTAGACCATTCGGTATCTTGCCATAGTCGTTGCCATGGCGGAGTGGCATCCAACATTTGTTGATAGTGCTCTGGACTTTGTACCAACTGATACACACTCATATTCAAAAAGTCAATTTTAAAATAGCCACGTTGTTCTGCAGTTTCGTAGTCTATGGCAGCACAGCCATTCACAGGATCTTGTGGGATGCTGGTGACATACACACCCGAATTGTGTCGGCGCACTTGCCCATCAACTATTTGTCGTGCTGGGATATGTTTGATTAGATTTAAAATACTAGTGCGGTCCGCAAAGTCAATGTCAATATCTGCGCTCATCACCATCCTGCCTGTTTGAGTATTTCACGTGCGTATTCAGTGTCAGCAACGTAGTCTTTGAATTTCTTTTGCCACACATCACTGTCGATGTAGGGCCATGTCATGGCAATTTGTTCAGAATTTAAACTGCCCAAGAACTCATTGCCCGATGCACAATTATACAGTATCCACGCACTGATACGACCTGTACTCACTGCATGGCATACCAAATTGACATTGCCATACCGTAAATAATCCTGTGCCGGATTGTTGGTTTCTTCACTCCAATTGATACTTTGTTCAACTGCTCTTGCCAGAGCATCACTAACATTTTCAATACGCAAGTATTCAATCAAATACTCTGTATAAACACGATCACTACACCAGTGATCAATTTTTTTATTTTGTTTAACCACCCACTCAATGAATCTTGGTGTGTTCACAGCACGAATACCCACACAGTAACGTCCAAACTTTGCAAATGCTTTGTAATACGGACTCTTGGCAAAGTCATCAAATGTTTTTAGTCGAGCTGACCCTTGTGTGATTTCATAGAAACGCAAATAGGCCTGCAAGCCTAACTGCACTCCCACTTCGTTTTGGTCTTGATACCTGCGTTTAGCTTCACACACATGAACTGCTAGACTAGTTTCTTTTGCAAAGGATTTTTCACAATATCGACACTGATATGTCATTTATCTTGGCCAGACGCTTGTAAGTAAGCGTCGATTTCTTTCTGTGTTACCAATCGACTCAAAGTTTCTGCATCACTGCCCTTCATGTTGGGATACAGATTCATGAGTTGTTTTTTCTTTGTGCCTGCACTGGCTTTGTTATCATCTTTTTTCTTGGCCGATATCCATTGATGCCGTTGTACACCCAAGTCTGGACTCACTGCTGTGGCACATAACCATTGCAGTTTGGGGTGTCGGTTAATGGTAAAAAAGTGTTTGTTGAGATAGTGATTACAACTTTGCAAATAATATTCTTGCAGTTCTCGGCCACCTTGCACACTTGATCCCCACCGAATCATGAGAAAGTTTGAAAACTTCTTACGTTCTTCGTCAGTAAGGGAGTTATAGAAGTCTCGATCCTTACGATCAAAACATGCCATTTCATTGTGTATACTAAGTTTATCCATTGCGTTTATTAATTGCTGCCACTGCATCATCTAGACGAGATTTGAGTCTACGTACTTCTCGTTCAAGGAAGTCAATGCGAGAAGCTTGTTCGGCCATTTGATCCTTGATCTGCAACATGGGATCTTTAGCAAGGGCAGGTTTGTTTTGTTGTGTTGGACCACTTTTTTCGTATTGTTCCATGATTACCAGGCCTTGCTGTAGTCAACTACTTCGCAATTTCGACTGATGTCTTTTACAAAGTACACGCAAGCAGGTTTAGAATGATGTTCAATTGGCACCGCCAACATCTGTCCGTTGCGTAACTTAGGTGCGTACCACGTGACTTCATGATACACATCCAAGATTTCAATATCTGGAAAACTGGGTCTAAAGCTTGATAGCGGGTTAAACTCAAACACTTTAAATCCACGATCATTAATGCTGGTAAGAGGTAGTACTTCTAAGTCGCCTAGGTCGGGTTCTCCAATTAAAATTTGCCAGTCCATGGGCATTCGAATTGTATCATCACCAATGCGTAATACCAGGGCCGGTGCACTAAAACTCTCTAAAAAGATCAAAGGAATATAATGATAGTCGGGATTTTGTGGATCGCTGTTATCTAAAATAGCAAAACGCATGTCGTCCACTTCCTCGGGCAACGTATCTAAATCGTAAGGCGTGTTATCTAGTGTTAAAATTTTCATAAGTTAAGTATACGCTATTTTATTTGCAAAGTCAAGTTTTCATCCACTCAAGTTTTTCTTGAGTATAAGGGTAGTTGGCTTCCTTGTAGAACTGTTTGCGTTTGGTCAAGTGACGTTTGGCAAACTTACAAGTTGATGTTATGTCCCAGATTTGAACATGGTCCTTATCTTCCGCTTTGCGTATGCCACGACCAATCGACTGAATAACTCTAACAAAACTTTTACCGGGCTCCACAAGCACCAAATTAAATATGCGGGGAATATTAATACCAACAGCAGCCACTCCATAAGTTGCCACAATGATTTTATCTGTTGCATCAGCCACTTGATCATATTCATCTTGTCTGTCTTTTGCCTTGGTTGCCCCGGATACAAATACAGATTTGTCCCCCAGTCGCTCTACCAGCTGGCGACCACACTCGGTACGATCTACCAAGACCAAGGTATTGCCTGTTTCGTTTACTTGTTGTATTAAACTGGCCATTGTGTCTAACCGACCGGATTCTTCCAGCAAGTATTTAAGTTCACTTTGGTAGTCTTTATACTCCACGTGATCTACCAATTGCACAATATTAACATGGCAGTTGGCTAGCACGCCGCGGTCTTGCAATTCACTTGCGGCCAGTCTTGATATAACCGGGCCCAGGGCCACGTGTATGGCCTGGAATTCAAACTGCTCTTTTGGCACAGTTCCTGTCAAGCCCCAACGAATAGGCACTCTAGCCATTACGCCTGTTAGCAGTGTTTTGAGTGCATCTGCCTTGGCCATGTGTACTTCATCTACTATAACGCACACCACGTCCTCCAAGAAGTCCTGTATGGTAAATTCTGCCTTGCCCGACTTGGTGTCTTTGAGTAGATTGTTTAGGCTTTGCCAAGTGCAAATAGTATGTTGTCGGTTGTAGTCTTTACGATCACCAAAGTAAACACCTACATCAAGACCCATGTTCACATAGTCCTTTTCTGTTTGTGTCACAAGACTTTTGTTTGGTACAATGACCACACTGCGCCCATACTGCTCTACGTTCCAACTCAAGGCCGCTGTCATGATAGTTTTACCTGCGCCAGTGGCCACTTCTTGCAGGCACTGCGGATTCTGCAAAAAGTTATTGATGATTTCAACCTGGTAGTCACGTAACACAATGGGGGTGCCTTCACGTTCATGTCCCTTGGGCCACTTCTTGTCAGCAAAGGTATCTTCAACTGCAAGATTAAATTCAAATGTGGTACTATAAGTTCTCTGATCGTCAAGCTCAATATCGTAGTTGTATTTTTCCAACACAGGGATAATTTCAGGTAGTAGATTTACATACGTACTGCCGCCCATTTGAAAGTAGCTGACCTTGCCATCCCATCGTCCCAGTCTCACAGCAGGCAAATACCGTGCATATGGTACATCATATTTGAATTTGTTTACCAGTGCCCGACGAACTTCAAGATCAAGCCCTTCAATTTTGACATTGACTTCATCTTGAATTATTAGTGTAGCTTGTTTCATGTTTGTAGTTGTAGCCACTGGGCATAAAAATCTTGCCCCAGCGGTGATTGCCCTGTGTATGATTGTACTATATCTGCGGCTGATCCGTCAAGTATGTAGTCTAGATTTATAACTTTTTTTGTGTGTTGTCTTACCATGTTGCTGTAATCAATCATGATCTGAGCATAATCTTCAATACTGGTTGCACCACATGCCTGTTGCATTTCATGCCAGACATGGGGTCTGTGCAATGCTCTAAATCGTTCAGCGGCCCACAAGGCTGTGGACGGAGTGACTGCAATAGTGATAAAATCATGTGCTTGTCGTAAATGGTATTCTAAATCATGACTAGGTACACTTAGATATTGTTGTCCAATATTGTGCAAGTATTGATTGCGTTTAGCATCACCATCAAACAAATGTGGCTTTTTTAATTGTTGCCTATGTGCATGATGCATCACTGCTGACCCTTTAAACACAGCATCACGTGGATCAATCAGAGCAGTAATAATATCTCCGCAACTGCCACCAGTGTAACAAACAATGTGTGTCATTTAATGATTTCCCAAGGTGTACCTTGATACACAAACCAAAATTTCAAATTGCCATTGGTGGTATCAGGATTTTCCATCATGTTATAGCAACCATTTTCATCAGGCGTTTTCTTTTCAAAGTCAACGGAATACCAGGTCAGCGTCAGGCCCAGTTGCTCCAAACTTTTTGCCCAGGTAATAAAATGTTGTTCAAGATCTACTTTTAGTCTATTGACATGTATCTGTGTGTCGCGGAAGCTGTAAAAGAATCTACAGCCCGGCTGCATAATTTTGGTATAGCACCTTATGTGTTCTGTTATTCCATCAACTGTTACCCAATGGTCTGCTCGATTGTTTACTACTGCAAAATTATCAGCTCTAAATGTCACAAGTTCAGATAGTTGTTGCCGATTTTGACATATATGTGCATCAGGATAAAATGTTTTTACCACTGGGTGCATTTCAATTACTTCTACTTCAGGAAAGATATCACGTATATAATATCCTGCACTGCCAAAAAATACAGTGGTACCCGGTTGACAATTTTGAATTATAGCATGATCATAACTGTCGATTACTGCTCCGTCCTGGCGTGTTCTATTGTCCAACCAATACTGGTGTTTGAGTCTACCTGCACGATATCTAAAATACTGAGTGCGCCAATCATCACGCAAGGTGTATTGGCCAAAGTCTTCTATTAGTTGAGTCATTTGCAATGTATGTAGTAATGTCTGTCGGGAATGGCCCAGGTAAAGCTACGTCCAATATCTAAATAATCTAAACTGAGATCTACAACATTGGCATTGGGTAATCCTCGACGTAGCCACTGTGTGATAGCCAAACAGAAATTATCACTTAGTGTGGCATCATGATAGCTGTTGTCAATGTTTATGTAATGCCTGTTTAAACAAAGATAAAGATTGCTACACTGTGACAGGTGTTGTTGTATTTTATCAAGTATCACAGGACAGGGGTAACGACTAAATTTTTGATCTGTAATCACTACAATATCGGCTCCTGCGTTAACCGTTGGCATGGCATCAAACTGGTCAAACACATCAGTATCTGATATAAATTGTACTGATTGAAATTCATTCAATACCAAAAAATCTTGTATTTGTTTTTCTCTGCGTAGTTGCACGTCTTGTACAAAAAATTTACGCTGGGCGCTGTTCCACACCCGAGCCCACTTATAAAGATTTCTGGGTGATTCAACTTCAAGAGGTCTATTGGGAGTCATTGTGTATTATAACATTTATCTCACTACAAGTCAAAAAAACAGGTACCGTTTGACGGGTACCTGTATAAAACGGATAGCCTAGGAGCTAGACTAAAATGGCCATCCGGTAATCTATTAAGCTAGCCGATCCACATTCTGTCCGGGTTGATTCAGTTGGCGATTACGTTCAATACGCTTTTGTTCGTTGACTTCGGATTGATATTTATTGCGACGTTCTTCTAGTCTACGCTCTTCGTGCCGTTGTTCCAGACGCTTGTATTCCGTGCGCTGATATATTTCGTTGTTGTATGCAGTAACTCTGGTCACGTCCATGTCAATCTCCCTGTTACACTTAATTATCTTCTGCCTCTACAATACCAAAATGTATAAGCAGATCTCTACCCAGCAACGGACCATGTTCCCAGGCACTCCTAGCATAACGATCACATTCTCTCACAATCAACTCAGCAAACTTTTCACTATCAAATCGATCTACCATGTAACTGTTGAAGGCATTGGTACCGCGTTGTTCACGAAAAATACACTGTGACTTTAGCTCTGCAATTCGTTCGTTCATTTAGTTGTCCCAAGTGTCAAGAAGTATAATGTAACCAATCATGAAAAACAACCAACCTTGTGCGGTGTTACCTTGCGCAAAATACTGTAGGCCACTTAGCACATTGATACCACCAATTGTGTATCCAATTGGTTTGCGATATGTTCCAAACCAAACTGCAAATTTTTCAAACATCATGATTCCTTTAAAAAATGGCACTTGCTATTGATGCCCCATTCCACGCTGAGAAAAATATGTTGAACCACCCCATGGCAGTATTGCCATGTTCAAAATCACGGGTGGCCCAGCGCCAACACAACACCATGACAACTGTATTTAATACAATCATCCAGCTCATTTTAGGCACTCTTCATACATGTAGTCTCGGCCATCAGTCTCCACTTTGCAGGAAAGCTCTTGACCAAGTCTGCGATTTTCAGCGCCATACGCAAGCTCATCTCACGCAACCGCTCTTGATTGGTGTTCATGAACTCAATAATGTCGTCTTGCTGGTACTGTTCAAATTCGTAGTCCAAAAACAACACGCCATCATTGGCAATCTGTTTGATACGCAAGATCTTGTCACGCATGGTGTCCAAAGTCAAGTCCAGATAGTGACAACGACTCTGCAAAGCATCCAGGTGATCCCGCAATTTTTGCGATTTCATCTTGTCAAACTTTAAGTTTGTGATAAAGATAACACTACCTTTAAACTCAAAACTGTCTGGGATGCCTTCACGGCGCAGAGCACTAGATTCTGACAACCAAGAAATTTTACGTTTCTTGCCGGAGTCCAAGGCACCTTTTAGCAAGTTAAGTGCCACGTCATCTAGCAAGATGCTGTCACAGTCATCAAACACCAACACACAATTGGCATCTGAGTACTTGTATAGGGTCTGGTACAGGCCAATTGGAGTGGCACTGCCCTTAACTACCTCTGCACGGAGTCGTTTGCCTGACAGTTTGTCAAACAAACAAGCTTTGTCGACCTCGGCTTCTACACCAAAGCTCTTGCCCACACCCGGGGGACCGGATACAATCATGGCACGGATGTCACCGGCAGTTGCGGCTTTGGTCATCTCTGTAAGGATTTCAAAACGCTCGCGGATACGAGTCATTGCTTCTTCCTCAGTTTCCTGGGGTTTTACAAAATCAATTGTGTTTTTTGCGGCTGTAGCTGTCATTGTGTGTTCTCCAACGATTTCAATTTGTTCCATGCTGTCAACTTTGACACGCACTACATCAAACTCTGCACCAAAGTAGCCGTCACTTTTTACAGTAACAAAGCCACCTCGGGCACCTTTTGTGTAATCTTTAACTAATGTAAAGGCAATGTTTTGCACAGATTTGTTGCGGTAATTGCCGTTGCGTATTAGTACTTGAGTCATTGTTTCTAGCTCCTTTTTAATTACTATACTCGTATTGTAGCAAATGGGCAATTTCTGGTCAACCTCTAGTTTTTTTTTGGGTTTTAGCGGGTGTTGCATAAAAACAACACTGTAAAACCTGGGTGTTTGCCTCTTTTTTTAGACTGCAAATGCATTGTACAGCATGCAGAATTATAGGTCAAGCACAAAAGAAAACCCTGCTCAGAGCAGGGTTTTTGTAAGATTTGTAAGTTTTAAGCGAGGCCAGCTTGAACATTTAGTTGACAAATAAAGGTTGATCCGGGATTGATTGTCCAGTGTCGTTGTCCCGATAAACTGGGATCTCTAGTTACAATTTTTGGCACACCGTCGATTATAACATTTGTAGTAGGGTCAGTGTAAATAAATCCATCTACTTTCTCGTTAAATATAATTCCATACGTGTCAGGACCAGTAGATTCATAGTTTGTTGGTACCCAATTTGAGCTAGGATTTTCTATTTTCCCTTCAATTTTTACAACACGCATATAATTGGCATTGATTTCAGTCAGCAATACAGTTGCACCTGTTACTGTGATTTCCATGGTTTGAGTACCTTCAAAATCTACGTCATTGGTCCAGGTGAATAACGTAGGATATGTATCATCTGTCCCGCTAGGACTGCTTGGTAATCGTTGGTTAGCGGTGGGCACAATGCCTGAAAATACAGTTGCTCCATTTATTTTAGCTGTAATAGTAGCATTGCTACTACCGTAACCTTGTCCCATTTGTTTGAATGTGCGTGTGGTCATTTGTGTCTCCAATTACAAGTATTTACCATTCGCACTATTTCCAGTGCTGTTGAATGTTAGGATCCAAAACTTCGTGGGGCTTTGGTTGTCCATGGAAAATAATAATTTTTGTGTCCGGGGCAATAGTTGCACCCGAATTTGGGGAACTGTATTCACGTGTTCGCATGTTCATGCCCCCGTCTTTGACTTGCCAACGATAGCTTTGTACAGCACTGTTGTCAAAAAATCTACGTCTACTGGGCTCAATTGCGGCTGTGAGAAAATCTTGATCTCCTGCAAAACGTCTACTAATTGATTGTATATTTTCCCCTTTGAACTGTTTCCAAACTGTGGGGAAATCAGCATTGTTCCAGTACATTACACTGGAATTCATTCCTTCCCAGGTGGGGCGCCAAAGGTATTTAAAGTCGCGTATGCACCAAAAAAACGCAGGATTTAATGCCAGTATCCAATCCAGTCGATCCACAATCACCGTGTCAAGATCAAAGTACAATAGTCTGCCCTCAAAATGTTTACGATTAAACATTTGCAATTTGTACCACCAAGCTTTTCTTGGACCAGCAATACCAGGCCATTCTTCCAGTACATGTTTGACCATGTGTGCAGGTACATTTCTATTGGCTTCGGTCCACACATGCAATCGTATGATGAGAGGTGAAAGATTTCTGGTCAACATGGAGTGCAATCGCTCTACGTAAGTCCAGTCATAGGCGTTGCCGTGTATTACACAGGCACAATCGATAACATTTTCGGGTTGGGTCATAGCTGAAGTTTAATATTTACCATAAACTGTACATATAAATATCATTATGAAAATTGTCATTGTTACTGGTGGATTTGATCCACTGCACTCAGGGCACCTTGCCTACTTCCAAGCAGCCAAGCAACTAGGTGATAAACTTATTGTTGGACTCAATTCAGATGCATGGCTTACCCGTAAAAAAGGTCGCGAGTTCATGCCCTGGAATGAACGTGCTGCCATTGTTGCCGCTTTGCATGTTGTTGATCTTGTGATTGAGTTCGGCGATGATGATGGCACAGCAATTGATGCTATTTGTAAAGCCAAGGAGATATTTCCCAATCATGAAATTGTGTTTGCTAACGGCGGGGACCGCACTCAAGACAACATACCAGAAATGGTGTTTGACGATGTGGAGTTTGTGTTTGGTGTAGGCGGTGAAAACAAAATGAATTCTAGTTCCTGGATTCTTGAAGATTGGAAAAAACCCCGGACCACTCGCGCTTGGGGCTACTATCGTGTGTTACACGAAGTGGGTTTGCATACCAAACTCAAAGAACTCACTGTGAATCCCAAAACTTGTTTGAGCATGCAACGTCATGATAGTCGTGCAGAGTTTTGGTTTGTGGCCGAAGGAGAAGCCACAGTGTACACAGTAGATCCGCACAGCACAGATCATGATATATTAGCTACTCCATCTAAACACCAAAGCACATGGATACATCTTAATCAATGGCATCAGTTATGCAACGAAACTGACGCCCCACTGAAATTAATAGAAATTCAATACGGTGATAAATGTATTGAAGAGGATATACAACGACTATGATTACAATTTTTATAGGATATGATCCTAGAGAAGCAATTGCCTTCCACACCTGCGCCAACAGTATTATCAGACATGCAACACAGCCTGTACAAATTATTCCCTTGGCTTTAAATCTATTTAAAGACTACACAGAAACGCACACTGACGGCAGTAATCAATTCATTTATAGCCGTTTCCTTGTACCACACTTGATGAAATTTAGTGGCTGGGCAATCTTCATTGACGGAGACATGATAGTACGTGATGACATTACCAAGTTATGGGAATTACAGAATCCTTACATGGATGCGTTGGTAGTCAAACACGATTATAAAACCAAGATGTCTGAAAAGTATCTTGGCGCAAAGAATGAAGACTATCCACGTAAGAATTGGAGCAGTGTAATTTTATGGAATTGTAATAGTTTTCCTAATCGTAAGCTGACACCAGAATTTATACAAAAAGCCACAGGGTCTGAGCTACATCGATTCACATGGATTGACAACGAACGCCTTGGCGAATTGCCCATTGAATGGAATTGGTTGCCTGATGAATTTGGCCCAAACACCAATGCTAAATTATTGCATTATACACTAGGCGCACCTTGCTTTCACGAGTTTGCTGACGCCCCACAAGGTGATGAGTGGCATCGTGAACGCATACTTACAGAGTATTGCCAGCAAAGGTTGATAGAATGAGTGATGGCGATAAGAGATCAGCGCCAAGACCTAAAAGTGTTGATGCAAATACATTTGCAAGCAATTGGGAATTGGTGTTTGGAAGAAAAGAAAAACCAGATGTTAACTTACCACCCGCGCCACCACTACCGCATGTGTTTGACATGATACCACCCACAGTCAAAACATTATTTGATGACATTCTCAAATATCGAGTTGACCCTGGCGGCACATACTATAGTATAACACTAGATGTCTTAGTTGATCAATTAAAACAATTGGACAACAGCGCGGCAGTGGCAATTGGAACAGACGAAAAAGATACAAAATTTGAGAGGAAGGGCAAAATGTACGATCCATTTTTGCAAAGTTTTATACTGGGGTCAGGCGGCCAAATTTCTGACTGGGAAAAACACAGTGCCAGCATGACTCCGGCAGTGTTTAGAGGCATAACCAAACGCAAAGAAATGGCCATTTGTCGTTCTGTTGGCCGCGACTTTTACTACATAGACACAGGATATTTTGGCAATGGTCGCAAAAAAATCTATCATAGAATCACGCACAACGATGTACAAAACTT
>Ga0181349_1000317_pt1 | contig 20599 bp, 23 predicted proteins | sample Su13VDMM110SD_FD_130106 | JGI IMG/M metagenome (GOLD analysis project Ga0181349, IMG submission 130106) | Freshwater viral communities from Lake Michigan, USA - Su13.VD.MM110.S.D | ecosystem: Environmental > Aquatic > Freshwater > Lake | place: USA: Michigan | collected 2013-07-16 | reverse complement strand
CTTCTCTTCCTCTGATTCGCTTTCGGATTCGTAAACGATGGTCTTCTTGGTCTTCTTCTTTTTTTTTTTAACGATGATAACTTCTTCTTCATCGGAGGAGGAGGCGTCCTGGTAAATAATGGTAGGTTCTTTCTTTGGCTTAGGTTCTGGTTCTTTCTTTGTTTTCGGTTCTGCCTTTGCCTTTGCCTTTGGCTCTGGTTTAGGCTTTTCTTCTTCTTCTTCGTCGGAAGACTCAATGATGGTATTGTTTTTGACTCCGCTATTTAAATGTTCTATGATACCGGCTTTAACCGCTTTTTTACTGGTGGCACTTACATTGGCTAAGTGTAATTTAGCAAGATGCTCTTTTTGTTTTTCACTTCTTTCTTTTTTTGGCTTGGCAATGGTAAGGGATTCGTCTTCGGATTCAGTCATTTATATATTGGTAAAAGATAAGATTCCTAAAGTTCTTAATTAAATCTAATTGTATAATATAGATGCCATTTGAAATTCACGAAATAGCGAATAAAGACATACCCCCCACTGCACCGATAAAAGAGGTAATGGATACCTTAGTCCCCAATATAGTAGAGGGCGTTTCTCGTCGAAACGGGGGCATAACTCTCTACATAGGTTCTGGAGGGTCAGGAAAAACGAGTCATTTGTTGGGTCAAATGAAGACGGTTTATAAAAAGAAGTTTCACCATATTTATTATTTTTGTCCGAGTGCATCGTTCCTGTCGGTGGAGAAGCACCCATTTGAGAAGCACGATAAAGTGTTTCACGAACTGACGGTAGAGGGATTAGATGATTTGATAGATGAATTGAAAGAAATGAAGGAGGGTTTAGAGAAGGGAGATAAGCCAGAATATTCTCTGGTGATAATCGATGATATGGCGAATCAGCTGAAGGATAAATTGATTGTTATAAAACTGAATGCACTGCTAATCAAGGCGCGACATTTGAATTGTCATTTCATTTTTACCGTGCAGTCATACTCGTATTTTCCGAAGATTTTGAGAAAACAATTGACTTGGGTCTCGATCTTTAGCGGGGTGCGAAATAAAGATGAATGGTTAATGATAACGAAAGAGCTGTTGAAAATGCCGGAAGTAGATGCAAAGAAATTGTATGATTATGTATTTGATGCACCATACCAGCATATGGATATAGATTTGTTTGAAGATAAATTTTACAAGAACGGAAACATATTAGAGTTGATAGAATAATCGCCCTGTAATATAAGTAATGGAGCACATAAACAGCATACAAATATTTTTAAACAGTCGCTATGCAAACGAAAATGTAGGCGGAAATATAGCAAACAGCATCTACTATCTTCCCGTAGTGGAAATTCCAGACGGGCATCATATTTATCTGTCTCTACAATCGGCGACAATTCCGTATTCGTTTTACAGCATTTCAGAGTTGGATAATACATTTACATTTGGTGTAGTAGGAGATACACCGACTACGGTGTCAATCGCAGTGGGAAATTACAACATAACACAGTTAATAAATGTTTTAGAAACCGCAATGGGTGCATCATATACGATTACATTTAACACGATAACCAGTAAAATCTTGATAGTTCATGCAACGAGTAATTTTACAATATATGCAGGAACATTTAATCATATCATCGGGTTTAGCAAAACGTCGAATACGACGAGTGTAGCAAATAGTCTGAATGGTCGAGATTGTGTAAATCTGAATCAGATTCGTGCCCTGAATATAGAGGTGAATTTTCCAACATACAACGTCAACGTGGCTCAGCCGTTGAATCAGAATATTTTAGCGAATATTCCAGTATATGTATCGCCGTTTTCAATAATCACATATCAGAATTTAAATAACTTTAGGACAAATTTGTATGTAAATAAATTGGATCAAATCCAGATACGAATATTAGACAATGAGAGTCGACTTATAAATATGAATGGTATCCAATATCAAATGACCTTGCAATTAGATTGTGTAAAATTTATTGAGTAGTAGGATATTATCTCTTATATATAATATAATGTTTGGAAGTAAAAAACCTTTAGGCAGAATGATGATAGGGTCAAAAATGCCCCTTGGAAAAATGATGTTTGGTTCTAAATCGCCTTTGATGGATAAGGTGTATTCTGTTAAAATGGGTGCATCGCCCGATGTTGAAAAGAAAGTATCGTCTGGTTTAGAAAGACGTGTTTTAAAAAGATAAATAAAACATTTAGACAAATTTAAATGTTTTTATAAGATATACAATGATTCCTGCCAATCTCCGCTATCAAAGCAAAGTAGAAAGCGCTCCGGCGCGTCGATATTTGACCCAGATCCAACCTCAAGGTGGATCAAATTATCTCCCTTCAGAGACGATTACTATCAATATCCCCACGAGAAATAACACTGCCCTTATCCCTTCTGAGTCCTATTTGAAAGGAACTCTTAACTTGTCTTGTGCCACTGCAAATGCCACCGCTGCCACCTTTGAGTCGTGCGGGGTTCATGCCTTTATCCAGAGAATCCGTGTTTTCCACGGAAGTAACCTCCTTATTAAAAAATTGTCAAATTTTTCAGGGAGAAAATGCGTATCCAAAAGATAAGCAAGTCCTATTTAGGGCAACACATCCAAATTGACGGGAAACCCCTCAAGGTATGAAATACTAAACCATTTAGGAAACTTAATGGTGGCGAATGCTAACAACATTCGGTATAGTAAAAAGGTTCATATTATAGGGCAATCCGCAGCCAGTCTTCTAAGTCCGTTATGATAGGATATGAAGGCGGTTCAACGACTAAATGCCTGTGGGTGTCAAATGACGGTCTAATCAACCCGATGATGCTTAAGATATAGTCTACTCCCACCCGAGAGGGTGCATACCCCTTTAAAAAAGGTATGGGACTTATTAAGAGGAAATTCTTAATAGTTACAGTCCGGTATATCTGTGAAGATATTGACAACTACGCTCAATTAGCGAAAATTTTATACGATTTCCAAGCTCCCGATGATACCATCAAGGGACGTTTTGCAATTACAACTGGGTGCAACGGTGAATTTACCTCTACCGGTGATACCTCTGGCAATCTCCAAATTATCCGTGGTGTGAACCGTGGTGCAGTTACTGGAGTAACCACCACTGCCACCCCAGTGCCTTTTGGTATCAATCTTATCAGTCTTGTAGGTTCATTAGCGATGGACAAATACATCTTGCTCCACGAGATGACTGCAGCCCCTCTACGTGTAGAAATCGTTTTGAAGCCATCGGTAGTTACTTCTCTGATGAGTGTCGCAGGCTCTGCTACCGCTCAGACATTTACCATGACTGGCGTAAATTACGTTGGTGAATTCTTGGAACTGCCCGATTCTGCTATTAGTGCCATTAAGTCCGGTTCTTCCAGTCCAATGCAAATGGTTCTACCCTCTTACCGATCTTACACCAATAGTGCAGCCATCACAACTGCCGGTACGCAAGTTTCTTTTCCTATCCCAGCCAAGTTTAGTTCATTGAAGAACATCTTTGTCGGGTCCAGAACTTCTTCAGGAGCAAACGGTCTGTTTCCAATGTCTCACTGCAAGTTTGGTCTCACCAGTTATAATTTTAGGGTGGGGTCGGAAGTCCTACCTTCGACTCAACCTTCAACTGTCCCTGAGTTTTACAATGAGGCTATTAAATGCTTTGGTTCTATCGCCGATTTACAACTACAGCCATCAGTTGATTTGGTTTCTTACCAACTGAATGTTCCCACTACTGTTTCTACTCTTGCAGGTGCTTCTACATCTGATAGTGGGTCTTTCGTTGTTGGAATAGATATGGAAATTTACCAAGCGACCTCAACCCAGTCTATATTTGCCGGAACGAACACCAACAATAGCGATATTTTCTTCATCGCAAATTATACCCCCGCTGGAGATGTCACCCTTTTGCAAACTGCTTTTGCCGCTTACGATCAAGTGCTTGTGTTTGAAAACGGCGTTTGTTATGCCAGATATTAAACGGATAGATGGGATTAATTAATATTTTATAATTATATATGGTTTATACTTATAAAAATAGATTCAATAAAAAATACGGGTTTGAGCCGGACCAATCGCATAGTTTAGCGGATATATCAAAAATTACAGGATATAAGTTATCAGGATTGAAGACAATATTCAACAAGGGAATTGGGGCTTTTAAAACAAATCCGGCCAGTGTTAGACCACAAGTGAAAAGTGCAGAGCAATGGGCCCAAGCGAGAGTCTATAGTGCTGTGATGGGAGGAGAAGCTGCAACGATTGATGCGATACATTTGATACGTAAATAAAAATCGCATTCTATTATAAATGCAAAGCGAAGTAGCAAAAGTATGGTTAAATAGTGGTTCTCTAACAACGAGTCAAGGAGTAACAGGAATAACATCGGCGAATTTTATGACAGTGACATTTAACTTGGACCTAAGGATTGTTTTAGGAGAAGCGATGTTTCAGAAATATACGGCATTCAAAATGTATTATGCCGATGCATTTATACAAATAGGGTCAACTTTAGGAATGGCGACATTATTTCAAAATGGTTTAAATCTGATAAACGCGTCGTACCAAGGACAACCAGCGGGTTATCAAACGGCAATAATGGAACAAAATATAGCATTAAATCCTACTGTAAGAGACTATTTAGGATCCCCTACAGGTCTTAGAGAATTCATAATGATAAAACCAGATAATGGAAATATACAATTAACGCTTCAATGGGTAGATGAAGCAGGAGGAACGGCAACCATTGTAAGAAGACCGCATTTTTTAGCCTTTGTTCCATATGTTGACAATAAGATTTATAAAAATCCCCTTCAATTGTATCAAACGGAACAGGTAAATTTTACATTAAGCACTCTGATTTTAACAACAAATGGGACAAACAGTTTTGGAACATGTAATGCAAATAGAACCATTTTCAATTTTACAAATATCAATATGAGGAATATTTTAGGAACATTATTTGATAAATATGAAAAGTTCAATCTGATTGTAAATAATGTGGGTATATCATCAGCAGCCCAACCATCAGCAGCGGCAAACAGAAAGATGTGGTGGGAAATAGAGGGATTACAGTTTATAAATAGTCTTAAGGTGACAACAGGTTATACACAAGGGAATGCTTTTACTCCAGTATTCAATTATCAAACAGTAAATCGTGGCGATTGTCAATTTGACGACTCCCCTATGTCGGTAACAACATTTAGAAAACCAGAGAGTGAAAATGTAAATTTAAGTTTTTATGTTTGGACAAGCAATAATGGAGGAGAATTAATTACAGTTGGACCAATAGGACAACAAACATTTACTTTTACTGTTGTTGGAGTTAAAGAATAGGGAACTCGTCGTTCCCCTATAACCCCATACTTTAAAGGGAAAGGTCAAAGGAAAACCGTAGGTTTTCTTTAAAGAATAATATCCATATAATATAAATGTCAGAAAGTGCATCATTGATATTATCTACAAAATCAACAACGAATCCAGCAGTTTTCGGACCCGCAGTTGGAGGTATAACGACCAAAAATAGTTTTGTTTTCAATAATATAGATTTGAAAAATGTATTGGGTGAGATGTGGGATAAATACGACCAATTCGCTTTAAAAGTGGTTCAAATAAACACACAAGGAACTATAACGGCTGGAGGAGGTTCTAATTTTTCAATAGTTTCTTATAATATGGCTGGGTTAGATTGGTCTAATCTAATTTATGAAACAACTGGTTCAAATAATATCAATCAATGGGTAAGTATTTACTTTAATACTACAACTTCTGCTACATCAATAATGCAAGCAAATACAGGTCAATCTTACAACTTCAAAAAGGGAAACAGAAATGTAAATTTAGAATTTGCCTTAAATCTTCCAGATGCAACCGGTGTAAATTCATTTGGTGGTTTTCCAAATCAGCCAGCAAACACGAATGTTTATAATGATGTAGCGTTTCATTTTGTAATAGAGCCAGTAATAGCAGGCAAACAAAATGAATGTGCTTTTTATGGTTTTAATAGCAATGTAGCATTAACAGGTTTAAATCGTATTGTAAGTTCAGATAGAAAAGAATATTCGTATTCATCATTTAATATGAAGAAATTATGCGAACAATTTTGGGATAAACATGACAATTTTGAAATACAAATGGCATCTTATGTGTTAAGAGGCACAGGAACTTTATCTGGAGATGCGAGGATAAGTCCTATTCAATTATCGGGTTTAAATTTCATAAATAATCAAACAAAACAAACAAATAATACAGAAAAAATAGGTCTATCAACAGAGAATGCTATAGTCGGAACAATCATTTTAACCGTAAGCGCATCAAATCATACGGCGGAAATCCAGTATACTCCGGCTCCGATTCAGTTTTTAAAAACATCAGATTTAGTTCCTCTAACATTGACATTTCGTAATGCTGAAAATACAGCAGTTTTAGCAGCTTCATTTACAGGTGTTCAGCCACAGTTTCAAATAGCATTTTTTATAAAACCAATCTATGAGGTAGATAAAGGAACCCTTAATATTTCTCCTTGGGGATTAACAACTTCACAGACCAACTTAGGAATTAGAGATACAGATTATACCACATTTACTCTTAACAATATCAATTTAAAACAAGTGTGTAAATCATTTTGGGATAAATACGAGAAATTCAATATATTTTTAACATCACTAACCAGTTTTGCAAATGCGGGTAATGCCACAAACGCGGCAATAATTATTCAGATGTCCGGTTTAGATTTTATCTCACAAACCAGTTATATATCGTCAGCAGGTCAAACACAGACTGCAACATTGGGGTCTTTTTTCCTTAGTGGAACGGCAAGCACAGACCCAAGGGCACAATCAATTCAATCGGCAGGAGTAACTACTTTTATAAAAAGTAGAGAAGTAGTTGATATAACGCTTACAGCTTTGACACTTGGAGGAGGGGCGTTTTCATCACAATCGCCACTTGGTTGTAATTTCACCTTTACGATTGTAGGTGTTAAGAGCACGGACTAAAGTGGCAACAAGTCAAATAGTAAAGCCAATGGCGAATATTATTATATATAAATGCAAATACTTTCATATATAATAGTTAAATAATAATATTGGTTCCCTTGATATTACCAATGTCGTGAGCGTGAAAAGCGTCGATGGCGGCGGCGGTTCCAATAGCGGCAGGATTACCGGAAATTAGAGCAGGAATGATTTGTCTGATGTGTGGATTTGGTAATGTAGTAATATTCTTAGAACCAGCAGAGGCGAGAGAAACAACGTCACCGGCAGACCTAAAAATACGCTGATTACCCTTTACCTTTTGACCGATGGTCTGGCCCGGGTCCAAAGCCAGCACGTTATCAGTGGGTTTGGCAATATCTTGCACTATTCTGCCCCCCAAACTGTGACCGGTAATACTGACGTCAGCGGGATTATATTTGGCTTTCGCGGCCTTCAAAGTCTCGTCGGCTTGTTTGTAGCGGTCAGTATCTTTAAACCCCCCAACAATATTTTCAAATCCCCTGTCAAATTTGTTTCTCCAAGATGAAGGCAACAGAGATGAAATCCCGCGCTCTAAAGGTGCGCCAATGGCTTTAATGCCCTTTCCAATGGTTCCACCGAGGGCCAATTTAGCGTCGGCGTTAACCCAATCGCTAAGTGATTGTGAACCGGTAACATTGTAAAGTAGTTTTTTACTGTCCGGATTATAATATACTTGTTGATTTTCGTTGGATAGCCCCTTGTCTATCTTGTAACCAAATCGGTCCATCTCTTGTCCTTGTTGAGTTTTAGTAGGAAGATAACCCACACGGAGAGAATCATAGAGAGTAAGAGGAGGTTTTGCACTGGTGAATCTATCATTCATTATATATATTAAGGGGATTTTATCCCCTTGAACCCCTTTATGATTCGTAAATACCGGTTCTCAATTCAATCTCTTCTAAGGGTGTTCTACTGGTGGCTTCTTTCCAATAATCGACTAATAAATAATAGAGACATGGAAATTGGTCTATGAGACCGGCGGGTATTCGGTTCTTGTAATAATCGATTTCTTGCCAATCCATACCGAATTTTGAAGCATTGTATTCAAATTCGGGCATGTCTGGTAATTTATAAATCAATGCATCTGGAATATTGTTTAAATCAAGTTGTATTTCTCTGACGTCTTCTAAAGTGTGTTCTTCCATTATAATATTAACAGAGAAAATTAAACAAAGGCTCCTTCCTCATCGATTAAACGATAAATTTCATTAAACAAAGCCTCTTTAGATTTAATATTTTCATTAATTGGTGTATCAAGTGTATTAGCAACAAGTTTATAATATTCTTCTAAATCTGCTCTAATAGCACCTTTTTGCTTAGGAACAGGAGGAAGTCCATATTTTGCAATTGTCTCAGATCTTAGAGAAGGAAAAACCTTTTTCCTACCAACTGCTTCTCTGGGTTGTATGCGTGGAGGACGCATTTCTTGTTCTTCTTGATTGGAGGTAAAAACACCAGTGGCCAGTGGATCTATAATATTAGGAGCCCCTTCATTAATAGTAGATGAAAAAGTATCTTCATTAATATCTGGTATTCCATTATCAAGCTTAATTGGATTCAAATTTGCCAATGGATCAAAAGGTTTTTCAGGATTGTTTGTAAAAAAATTATTTAATATAGAACCCATTCTTGTAATGTCATCAAATCTCTGTCCTTGTTGAAAATTAATGTCTTCTAATCTCTGTTGTTCTACTTCAGCTTTTAAAGTTTGAAAAGCAACAGCTTGTCTGCGATTTATATCTTCAATTTGAGATTGAGACATGTCAGAACTAACAGGTCTAAAAGAAGGTATATTATCAATAGTATAACTGACTAAATCACTTTCTTGTTTTGCGTCATTTGGAATGGCAGTTGATGTTCTCTTCTTTTTAGATTTAGAGGATTTAAAAAGACCTAAATTTTTCAGTTCTTTAATCACGGCTAAAGTCTCTCCGTATACAGAAACGCTATTTGTATTGGATATGTTTGTCATTATATAATAGTCTGATATATTATAAAATGAGTATCTCAAATCTTGATTATGCAAGTTACAATTACTTGACAAATTTAGCATCGGTAAATGCAAATGAAGTAAACACAGATATACTAACGAAATCGGACCCGGATATATCGGATTTGCAGTTTGATATGTTAGAAGGTATTAATACGAACCAGACAATCCAGGAGCAAATCAATGGATTGATAGCAGGTTTAGAGACAATCGGTTATTGGGGTGCTTTTTTCTCTACATCGACGCAGGGGAACCCAGTGGCAAATACAGCCAATTTGATAACAGTAAATAATAGCGACCTCAGTAATAACCAAGTGGAAATAGGGGCAACAAGTTCGCAAATAAAGGTCTTGAATAAAGGGGTGTATAATTTCCAATTTTCGGCTCAATATGAGAAAACCGATGGAGGAAAAGATGATTTTTCTCTGTGGTTTTTGAAAAATGGATCAAATATATCGAATTCAAACAGTGAGTTTTCAATCCACGATTCTAATGGTAAACTAATAGCGGCGCTTAATTTCGTTATATCACTTGAAGCAAATGATTATATTCAATTGGCTTGGTCGTCGGCAGATACGAATATGGAATTGAAATTTGTAGCAGCACAGACAACACCCACAAGACCGGCGACACCATCGGTTATTATAACAGTTTGCCAAATAGCCAATATTCTAACAGGGCCTGTAGGGCCAACTGGGGCCACAGGAACCCCCGGAACGAATGGAGCAGAAGGGTCGACCGGCCCTACAGGAGCGCAGGGAATACAGGGCCCTACAGGAGCGCAGGGAATACAGGGAATACAGGGCTTAACAGGCCCTACTGGTCCTACAGGATTACAAGGCTTAACTGGTCCTACAGGATTACAAGGAATACAAGGAATACAAGGTCCCCAAGGTTCAAAAGGCGACAAAGGCGACAAAGGCAACCAAGGCGATACCGGACCAGCCGGAGCAGGTGGTGATGGTCCGATAGCAATCGCAGCGTTAGCGTTAGCAGGAGTAGCAGAGGCAACGGCAATCGCAGCAGGTGCAGCAGCATCAACTGCACTATCACAAAATACGGCACAAGATGCAGTAATCTCAGGATTGGCGGCAGATATTGGAATTTTAGAAACAGATGTCGCAGCATTACAAGTGAAAACAACAGACCAAAGTTGGGGATTTTTAACAGGAACTACTTTTTCCGGAAAAGTGAATGTCGGAAATGTAGTATTAAATCTATCAACCGCATCTACATTTGGTAATGGAATTTCTTCGTCGGCGGCAATAATTTCGACATTAGGAACATCACAAATGGATTCTTTGCTTGTGAATCAAAATTTGGAGATAACAAATGATACTTTTATTACATCGGGACAATTATATGTAACAAGAACCCTACTAACATCGCAAAAGAAAATTGTTCTTTATGATAACGCAACTGGTGATGATTATGACTATTTGGGGTTTTGGACTGACAGCGGTTCAGCAAGTAAAAAATTCTTGAATTCAGAAATTGATGGTATTACTGGTTCGGCTTTCCAATGGTATTACGGAGATGGATTGGGTTTATCGAGAACACTTGCAAAATATTTATCATCAGCAGAGGAAATCGGATATACACCAAAAGCAACATTTTTAAAATCATCTGGAGCAAGTCAACAAATTCAACTGATAAAAGATGCGGCGAATAATAAAGTTCGTATTGACATGTTTGGTGATACGGCAGGAGTAAATACCTTTGACGGGCAGATAATCCAAGAAAAAGGAAACAGTTTAGATGATAACAAGGGGACACTAACCTTGCAATCGGGAGCAGTGGCAATTAGTGGATTAAATACCGGAGTTCAAATGCAATCAAATACATCAACATTGATACAAGCAGGAACAACATTAACTCTCACATCTACAGGTGAAACAGAAATTAATTGTGTAGCTTTTGATATTAATGCTACTGGAGCAATTACATTGGATACTGACGACCCAATTACACTTACATCAACAGCAAATGGAATAAATCTATCAGGATTTGGAACCAATACTATTCTTGGAACAACAAATATAAATACTACAGGAACAACAGCAACATCTATAGGAAACGCAGGAACAACCAATACTATTCTCGGAATAACAAATATAAATAGAACAGGGACAGCGGCAACAAGCATTGGCAATAATACTGGAGCATTTAATTTGAACTCTGGGATTTTTAATATTGACGCAACAGGAGCAATCACAATGGATACAGATGACCCAATTACACTTACATCAACAGCAAACGGAATAAATCTATCATCATTTGGAGAACAAGATATTACATGTGGTTCATTAGATATTAATAGCAACGGCGTTATCACAATAAATAGCATTTCAAATAATACGATTATATCAGGCGGTAATTTAACATTGGAATCAACAACAGAAATGGTTTTAGATTCAGATACAACGATGAACTTGACTTGCGGGGGGCAATTAACATTTAGTCCTGATAAATTGTATGTGAATGCGATTACAGATGTAGAATTACAGGCAGATGCTGAATTGATTTTAGGGGCAGGAACAAATGCTTATTTGTCAGCAGGAACAGGGTTTTTAAGTGTTCAATCAGGAACAACAATCAATCTATCAGCAACTGATTATATAGATGTAGTTGACACAGACATGCATATACAACAAACAAATTACAGTCCATTTGATAGCGAATATCAAATAGGATATACCGTATCTACAACTTTAGATTGTGGCACGGTAGCGGCATCTCTAAGTGAAGAAACAACTTTTACAATTCCATCAAAGGGAGTATGGTTAATAATAATGGGATATGAGTGGGTATCAGTTTCAAACACAATAGAGTTTAAAGAATTATATGTTTCCAGTATCACAGCAAGTTCCTCAAGATTGGCAGCAGGATTGGCATATTTAGAGGGATTAGATGATATTACAACAACGAATAGAACATCACCAAAAGGAACAATTTGCGGCGTATATGTAGCAACTGGTTCAACAACTGCTTATGTGAATGCCAGTGCTTTAGTAAATATTGGAACAAGACCAACTTTAAGAATACAATATAGTTATACCAGACTTGGATAATAAAATATTATTACATATTATAATGTCAAGTTTCTCATTTATGAAACCGGCGAACGGACTTTGGAAAGATGCAAAAATTTCCAAGGTTCACCAACGAGTGTTAGACCGACTAACTGACCTACCGAAAGAGGTAAGAGAAAATAGGCATAATATGGAATTGTTAATCTTAGTTTGCAATTTGATAGAGAATGCTGGAATAAACAACAAAGAAAGACCAGAGAAACAGAGAATTGATAAAAAGGTCTTATTAATGCAAATTTACAGTTCCTTGTATGGAAACCTTGGACCGGCAGATATTGATTTATTGAGTAAAAATATCGAATTCATTTATGATAGGGGGCTTATCGTGATGCATTCGACGTGGAAAAAATGCCTATATTGTGTAGGCGACTGGATAAAAAGAAAAGTTCTATAGTGTAATAAAATATTTTAAAAATCAGATTCAAGAGAGAATAGAGAATTGGCTTCTTAATAAATTCTTAGATAAGACAAAAGCATCAAGAGCAACTGTAACTGCAGTTTTGTGGTTAGCATCAGTTGACATAATATCCATTATAAAATTTATCCTTAGCAGATATGGTATGAAATATTTATTTGAATATATTGTATTTGTGGCTATGCTTTAAAGAAATTCTAATTAGAAATAATTAGAAATTCTAATTAGAAATAATGCTTTAATAACTAAATCGATAGATTAATTAACTGTTTTAATAGCTTTTTAAGTGCTTTTTATAACACTTAAATAACTAATATACTGATTAAATAACGGATTGTATAGGCAAATATAAAATTTTATATTTGCCTATATAATCCATATAAAAAGCTATTAAATTAGTATATAAATCATAGGTTTAGTTAATTTAGCCATATTTTATTTAATTAAGTTATATATAAAAGCACTTAAAAACAAATCTTTAGTAATAATATATAATGAACTTCTCTGAGGAAATAAGAAAAAAGAAACCTACTATCTCTGACAGCACAGTCAAGAGCTACAATTCAATGTTAAGAAGCATTCACACAGCCGTCTTCAAAGATGAAGAAGGAAAAATCGAGAATTTTTGCAAATCTACCGAAATTATGCAATTCTTGATGACAAAACCCAATAATACGCGTAAAACATTTTTAGCATCACTAATCTCAATTTGTCCCGATGTAGCAATTTATAAGACACAAATGAATGATGATATTAAGAAATACAAAGAAGAATTTGAAAAAGCCGAAATGACCGACAAACTCAAAGATAACGCCATTTCAGAAGATGAAATCGACAACATTTACGCTTCTCTCAAATCCAATTTTAAAACATTAATCAAGAAACAAAATTTAGATGTATCTGAACTTATGGAAGCCCAACAGTTTGTTATCCTCTCCATGTATCACGGGCACATTTTGCCACGCCGTTCAACCGATTATATCTTGATGAAGTATAAAAACTTTGACAAGAAAACTGACAACTACGTAGATATGGCAAATGACAGACTTGTTTTTAATGTTTACAAAACCGCGATGAGAATGGGCGAGACTTTAAAGGGTCGGCAAGAATTGGATATTCCCCGTTCTCTGAGAAAGATTCTTAAAAAATGGATTTCAGTTATCCCAGAAGGAACTGATTATCTCTTTTTTAATAGTATTCTCGGACCCCTTTCTAATGTCACGCTCAATCAAAGACTTAATAAAATTTTTGGTGCCAAAAAGGGCGTTAATTCCCTCCGCCATTTCTACCTCACCAAAACATATTCAAGCCTTATGCAAGAAAACGAAAAAATGGCAGATGAAATGGGAAAAATGGGATCGGATATATCACAGGCCAAAAATTATGTAAAAAAGTAATATACCATTATAATAAATGTGCGACACTTACTCACAGACTTATTATCAAAGAAACAGAGAATCCATTCTTCAAAAAATCAAAGATAAGAATGCTAACAAAGAAAGCCAAGCAAAAATTCGCGAATACCAACAAAAATATTTTGAAAAAAACGTCCATCTTATCAAGAAATACCAATCCAAATACCGGGAAGAACACCATGATGAACTCGCCCAAAACTCACGCGATACTTACCGTGCCTCTGTTTTAGAAGAAGTTGGCAGGATTGTTGTCCCTACCGCCCACAAAATCGACGCCACCGGTATTGAAATCAGAGTGCAGAAACGCCTTTCCACCATCGGAAACACAATGCATAAACGACATTTGATTCAACGCAATTTAGAGATTAACAGAATCAAATCCGAACAGTTCAAGAAATTATTGAGTTTTGAAAAGAACTTGGGTGTCGAAAACAGCGACGAACTCTTAAATGTTAAACATTGATTTAAAAAAACCAACATTTGCTTGTAACTGGGTATACGGCCCCCATAATAGCCATCTTGATAAACTCCCTGCATTGTAGGGCGTTTTCCAATTCTCTCTCTTTGCGTGTCTTGCTAAATATGCTTCACGCTTTGCTTTATCCCCGTGGTCTATGTAGGTCTCACCGCCTTGCTGTCCGAAATGGATTACCTTTCCATTCGCAAATTTAACCATTAAACGTTTTCCTTTTCTTGTTGATTTTTGGATTTCCATTTATATTATCTTTAGAGATGTTATAGCCGTAAAACACTAATCGCATTTTTACTCCTCCCATTTTTTTATCTTGATATTATATAAAATAATGGATTTTACCAAAGCATTAACTACTATAATCGATTTAGAGAAAACATTAGAAAAAATACGTGATAATACCATCGAATACCAAAAATATTTAAATATGGAAAATGATACAGAAAGAGAATCTATGCTTTCCACTTTAAAACATCAATACAAAAAATTAAGACTTGAATCTCTATATTTAGAGATTGAAACATTAAAAAATGATGCTCTATATTTAGAAACAAAAATGTAAACCTATTATATAATGCCCGGTTATCGTAGTAGAGTTTTAGCTATGGAATATTTCATCGAACAAGAATGCAAAGAATACTATTTGAAACAACATCAGAGAAAAATGAAATTTGTTTTTGAAAAATTGAAGTTTTAGGAATATATTTTAAGATTTATAATGCTATATTTTATATCTTAAAATGGAACAAAAAAGAAGTCCAAATTACGTGGAATTAATGAAAATTGTTTTAGAAAATAGTAAAAGTTCTGACAAAGATGATGCAATTAGAGAATGGTTTATTAGTGGTTATTATAAGGAACAAAATGGGGTCTCCTGTTTGTGTGGCCAAGAACATTGTAAATATGTATTTATTATAAAAAATTTTTACAATAATAATTTATTGGCTCCAATTGGGAGCAGTTGTATGAATTATTTTGTGTGGGACGAACAAGAAATAAGTATAATTGATGCTTACGAAAAATGGCATTTAAAAGAATATTCCACTCCTGGCGAGTATTGTGGAATGCCATTTTCAGAAGTTATAAAAAATGTTGAATATGTTAAATCTTTAGAAAAAAATGGGTCAACAAAAGAACACATTAGACTTTTAGCATATGCAAAGGCGGTATGGATTCATAATCCCCCGCCTACACCGCCAAAGTGTCAAACATGCATAGTTCAAAGAACAAAAGGCTATAAAAAATGCTATGGTTGTTTAAAAAAATTACCAAAAACAATATGTAAAAAATGCGAAGAACAAAAAAAAAAAGGTTATTTGTGGTGTTATGATTGTTATAAAAAAGGTATTTAGAGATTTATTTTATATATATATAGTAAATGCCCGCTACCCCAGCACAAATAAGAGCTAATAAAAAATGGAACGAAGCCAATCACGAAAAATATCTTAACATCGTCTATGAATGGAGAAAAGACCCAGAAAACAAAAAAAAACAAGCAAGTTATGTCAAAAAATACCAACAAAAAAGGTATGCATTTTTGAAAGAATTTCAAAGATTGGCAAACATTCTTTTGTAAAATTGATTTATTTTAAAACTACTTAAAATAAAGTATCCACATACTATATAAAACCTTTAGCAATAATGACTACCCTCAACAAATTCTCTTTTACCCTTGAACGCGCTGATTTTCAAAAATCAATATTTTGTGACGCTAAATGCTACGAAGTTGTTAATCCGGATATGTGTAACGGATTTATTAGTAATAAAATGGGAATTAAATTCCATAAAACTGGCAAATTTAAAAATATGCCCTACAAAAATGAGCTACATTTAATGTCAAATTATCAACAAAACTATATTAAGGATACTAATCAAATTAAGGTTGAATATATTATGGCCCGGCATAAATGGGGGAGAGTGCAGCCGATTGGTTCTTTATCCTTGTCCTTGTTTCACCGTCCTACAAGACATTCGTTGTGTCTTGATAATTATATTGATTATGATATGGTCAACTGTCAACCTTCCGTTATTAACCAAGTATGCAAACAGAATAACATATTTAATAAACAATGCATCGCTTATTGTGAAAACCCAAAACAATGGAGACATAAAATCGCAGAACAACACCATTTAAGACCCATTTTTAATAACGAAACAAAAGTTACTATATCTCCCTACGAACAAGCCAAGAAATTATTTATTTCATTATCTTTTGGAGGTTCTTATTCTGAATGGCAAAAGACATATAATGCACAGGGAGGCGATGTTCTTGAAATTATTGAAATGGAAAAGGAACTGTTAAATGTCATGGATTTAATCTATACAAGAAATGCTGATATGATTGAGGATGTTTGTAGTGACGCTTGGAAGAAAAAAAGCGTCCAAGCTAAAAAACGTTCTATTATGGGATTGTGGGCCCAGTCTGTCGAGCGGTTGTTACAAGAATCTTGTATTTTAAAAATATGCACTGTTTTCGGTTTTGATATTAATTCTATTGTTCCGTGTCAAGATGGGTTTATGCTTTTAAAAACAGAACTTAAATCAAATGCAGATATTTCACAAATTATGGAAGCTCATATTAATGAATTGTTTGGATTTAATATCAAATGGGAAGTTAAACCTTTTGACGAGCCGTTAGAGTCCGGTATTCCATTGGTTCCGTTAATTTCAATTAACTCAGTTAAAATAAATGATGATTTATCATTTGAATCCATTTCATCTGAATTTGAAAAAAAACATTGTAAAATTACAAATGTTGGTATGTTTGTTAAAACTGAAAATGATAAAGATATTGTAATGACAAAATCTCATTTGATATGTGCTTACGAGCACATGATTTATGAAGAGGTTGAAAAGGGCAGCGTAGTTCAGAAAAATTTCATTTCAAAATGGATTACTAACAATTCCAAAATGCGAATCAAACGCCAAATAGAAATTATCCCACCAGACCTGAAATTACCTGATGACGTATATAATGCATGGAGGGATTTTAAAATGTTGAATATTAAAACCTATATTCCAAAACCAGATGCGGTTGATTTGATTTGCAAACATATAAAAATCCTTTGTAACCACGACCAATATTGTTACGAATTCTTTCTTAAGTGGATCGCTTGTCTCATACAATTTCCATCTATCAAATTACCTATGCCCGTTTTTGTATCAGCGGAAGGAGGTGGAAAGGGTTCGTTATTACGGTTGTTTTCTGCCATTTTGGGTGGGTCCAAGATTTTACAAACTCAAGAACCCAGTAAGGAAGTATGGGGTGAATTTAATTCTTTGATGTTGAACTCATACTTAGTTTGCCTTGATGAGATTTCTAAAAAAGAAATGTCCGGTTGTGAAGGTAAGATTAAAGGATTGATTACGGAACCTACAATCCGGATAAATGATAAAGGTAAATCTCGTTTTGAGGTTCCATCATATCATAAATTTATAGCCTTTTCAAATCCTGATGCTTACGGAAATGAGCCTATGACTACCACAGATGGCGACAGAAGAAAGTGGTTCGTCCAATGCAGCGATGAGTTGGTTCGAAATAAACCGTATTTTGATACCTTTTATGAGACGCTTGCGGATGTTGATTCTATGAAAACAGTATTTGAGTATTTTTATAAGCTTGAAGATGCAAAAGCTGTTTTGTCATTACCTTTACCGGTTACAGAATATAATCAGGGTTTGAAAGATATGGCAGTTCCTCCATTGAAATTATTTATTACTGATTTCATATCACAAAATTTTAAAACTGTTGTTTCAACTATTGAATTGTATGAAAAATTAAAAGAATGGACTTCTAAAACCGGTATTAGATACGAATGTAATAGTTTACAGTTTGCTTGTAGATTGGCCGGGCTTAAAATAAGTGGTATGGAAAAAGCCAGTAATATTGGAGAGTTGTATCTTAAAGGTTGGTCTTTTGATATTAAAAAATGTAGATCATCATTAGGATTACCTATGCCGGTATGTAAAATAGATATTGGAAAACTTGAAGAGGAGGGCGATGATGATGATGGATTCGGGGTTTAGAAATCAACCCGCTGTAACCCGCTGGCTAACCCGCTTTTTTTTTGTTGTTTTTCTTTGTTTTTTTCACTGCATTTATGCTGTCGTGTTCTATACTCTATAACATATAGTATAGAAAAAGCGGGTCCAGCGGGTCCAGCGGGTTAAAAAGGGAAACCACACAGACCATCATCAATTCTTCAAAAAGAGGGGTGATACCCTATCACCCCCATTTACAAAAAAAAAAGCCATTTCCTGGCGGAGGTAAAAACAACCCGCTGCCCGCTGGCCGCTGTAACCCGCTTTTTTTGCACCGCTCCCATAATCCGGACCCCCTTTTGAATGATGGTTTATCGCCCCTTAATTAAACCCTTTCCTTATAAAACCATCGGCTAATAAAACAAATCTTTAGAGATAGTATAATGATCTCTTACTTCAATAACAAAGCAAAAGTTGGACGGGACAATTACGAGACACCAGAACACGTGTGGAAATTGTTTTTTTCCATTTATAAAAATCGGGACAGTCGGATTTGGTTACCCTTTTATTGTAAGGGAACGTGCGCTGCATTTGTGGAGCGCCATCACGGCACAAAGTTCATTCATGTGAATGAGGATTTTTTCAATTATGAACCAACGGAATGGGACGTTTTGGTTGATAATCCGCCCTACAGCTGTAAGCAGGAGGTTTTCCAAAGATGCATATTATTGGGAAAGCCGTTTGCACTCTATATCCCACTTGAAACGTTGGAGCGTAAATACATTTCCGATTTGATGAATTCGACGGATTTTCAGCTGATAATACCAAAAAAAAGGACGGACTTCATAACGGATTATGAAGATGTGAAAATGGGAAGTCCGCCCCATAAAACAGCGTGGTTTTGTTGGAGAATGAACCTACTGGATGGTAGGCAAATAATCTTTGAGTAGGGGAACTGGTCGATTCAGCCCCTTCGGGGCTTACGCCCCTATAACCCCATACCTGTTTTTTCTTACCTTACTTACTCGTAGCATTTTTCACATACATCAAGATAATAACCACCACCCATTCCCCACGCCATATTTTTTCTTTTGACATCGCATTCACATTTACAGCACTCAATAAGTTCATTCATATATTCAGTTTCGTCTCCCCAGCCGTTGTAATTAGAGCCATCTATGTCGCAATATTTGCATACAAGCATCTCAATGCCGTTCTCTCCAGTCGCAAGTCCAACGTCGTGGAATTCGCCACAACACTCACAAATTTTATCTTCTTCGTCGTCCTCATTGGTAGTTGAACCTTCTTCTTCGTCGTCGTCTTGTCCGTGAGTGCACCCTTCAGAACAGAATCCATTATCCTCAATATCACAATTACACCCTTGGCAAATATAAACTTGTTCGATATTACGAACAAGTTTATCAGTTTCATTCTCTCTTAGGTCGTCTTCGCAGCGAAAGCACCAATTCTCGATTCCTCCGCACCCCATAGGTTCAGCGGTGAAATAATAGTCCGCGGTTCTTGCACCACAACTACAGCAGTCGATTTTTCTTTCGTTAGTCTTAAATTTAATTTCGGCGTTCATTTCTTCGTTTGTTTCGTTTGTTTCGTTTTAATACTGTTATTTGGTTATTTTATATCTACAGGAATCTTGCAGAAAAATAGTTCAATTTTATGAAATTTTCCAAATAAGCAATCCGAGAATTGTGAAAATGGCTCCTACAGCCAAGGACTCAAGAACCCCTTTAATGCGGTTACAAGCTATGTCATCGTGGGGGCATTTGGTGCCTTCTCTGTCAATTTCAATAATGACGGGTTCTCTGCATTCAATATCGTTGGGTTTAATAGTATCCATTGTATAATATTAAATAATATATATTTTAAGCCTTTTTGACATATCCCTTCTTGATGTCGGGGTGAGATAACGCGGCACCGTAGGTTAAATTGTGTTTTTTGGCGAAGGCCTTAACATGTTCGATCCAGGGGTTCATTATATAATGGCTAAAGATTTTATTCTGCAAAATAATAGGGATTTGCTTTTGGTTTTTCAACGTGGACGGTAAAACCAGATTTTGAATTTTGTTGAGTTTTCGTTTCTCTGGTTTTGGGTTTTGGCTTCTCTTCCTCTGATTCGCTTTCGGATTCGTAAACGATGGTCTTCTTGGTCTTCTTCTTTTTTTTTTTAACGATGATAACTTCTTCTTCATCGGAGGAGGAGGCGTCCTGGTAAATAATGGT
>Ga0181349_1000316_pt1 | contig 20645 bp, 16 predicted proteins | sample Su13VDMM110SD_FD_130106 | JGI IMG/M metagenome (GOLD analysis project Ga0181349, IMG submission 130106) | Freshwater viral communities from Lake Michigan, USA - Su13.VD.MM110.S.D | ecosystem: Environmental > Aquatic > Freshwater > Lake | place: USA: Michigan | collected 2013-07-16 | reverse complement strand
TCACCCCAAGAGAGAACAAAATATTGTGTATGCGGTTTGGGATTGGCCTGACACAAGAGTACACGCTGGACGAAATTGCTCCGATGTTTGAAGTTACACGCGAACGCATTCGGCAGATCGAGGCCAAGGCAATGCGTAAGATTAAGCACCCGGAACGTATGGAAAAACTGTGGGATTTGATGGGGTACTACCAAACAACTGAAGAGAAAGAAGCGCAAGAACAAGCGGCCAAGGCAGCGTGGGAGAAGCAACGTATAGAGCGACAAGAGAAAGCGGCAAAAGCACAAGAAGCGCATGCGGCAATGAAGATTGCAGACTATGCCGCTAAAGTAAAGGCGTTAGCGGATTTAAAGGAATGGGAAGACCTCAAGCCGATGGTTTCCGATGTTGATTGGGTAGCGCGTTTGAAAACAGACAACCCCACAATGTACCAAGAGTTGAAATATCGGGTGGGAGACATTTGGGGTAAGAGTGCAAAAGAAGTTTGGAGGGTGTATGCGCAAGAAAAGTAAGTACAGGCCAAAGCCAATGTTGCAAGACCCGCTGGGTTTTGTTTTGGAGAGCATTACCCCGGTGGCGCAGCACGACAGTTATTTGGTTGACCTGAAGATTAAGAACCACCTTGCGCTGACCAGCCTAACCAAGGGCGTTGCTACCCGCAAGGACATTGATGCGCTGATACAGGCGGTCAACCTAGTCGAGGCACTTTACAGACTTGGCTTTGGGCGTGACTACTTCCCAGAGGTACGCGCTGGACTGGATGCGCTGTACGAGGTAGGTGTACGCGGTGCGGAATCAGGACGGTTTGTACTAAAAGCCAGCGAGATGGACGCGCTGAACATGGTGATGGAGCTACACGATGCGCAGCTTGAAATCATCACTGTGAAAGATATGGGCGCTGCATTCAAGCTAGTCATTGAGGACTTTAAACAGAAACGTATGAGAGCAATTAAACCGAAGGAGAGATGAAATGAACGAACGAATTAAAGAGCTTGTAGTAAAAGCAGGGTTTTTTCCCAGCGAACTTACCCAAGTTGGGCCAAGCGTTGAAAAGTTTGTCGAACTGATTGCAGCCGAGGAGCGCGAGGCGTGTGCAAGATGCAAGGATTTGGAAGAGCAGGCTTATGACCTATTGGGCAAACTGAAAGTCGCAAACCTCAAGTGGTCTGTAGCGCATCCGTGGGTGGGCCTGACCAACCAAGAAGTAGCTGACCTTGATAGCTGGTATCACGCAGATAACTGGAGGCTGATTAAAGAAACTGAAGCCAAGTTAAAGGAGAAGAACACATGACTACATACAACTGCACTGGAATAGGCGGGTTTGGTGACCCAACAGCCCGTTACCCAGATGAGTACGCACACAAAACTTATGGCACGGCAAGGTTTCACATACCCGAAGGTTTGTACTCGATTGAAGAAATTGAGAAGCTGCTTGCTGACATGAAGGCGGCTGAGACACAAACAGAGAAATCTTTAAAGAGGGTAATCAAGCCGCTCAAGGAGAACACATGACCGGGTTTAAAAGTAAACAAGCCGCAGCGCAAGCAAAGCTAACCGAGGACGATGACATTCAAAACTACGTGCGGCCGTGGGTAGGTCTGACAAACGAGGAGTTGCTGGGATGCGCGGTGTTTAAACACTTTGACTATGACCCGCCCTACATCAACAAGGACGGTGTGAAGTTTGTAGCCAGCCATGAAGTATCGTTACGAGCAACCTACGAGAACATTAACAACAAACTAAAGCAGAAGAACACATGAACAAAGCACCCGCATGGAGTTACTCAAGCATCACATTGTTTGACCAGTGCCCAAAGAAGTATTACCACATGCGTGTGGCGAAGGACATCAAAGAGCCTGAGAGCGAGGCGATGCTATACGGCACTGCTGTACATACCGCTGCTGAAGAGTACGTGCGAGACGCGAAGCCTATACCCGAGCAGTACAAGTACATAGAGCCAATGTTGCAGAAGCTCATGAAGATAGAGGGGGAAAAGATTTGTGAGTTGAAGATGGGCATCAAGAAGGTGGACGGGCGTTTTGCGCCTTGTGGGTTCTTTGACAAAGATGTTTGGTACAGGGGTATAGCCGACTTGCTAATCATCAACCGTGAGAAGAAGGAAGCCCGAGTCATCGACTACAAGACAGGCAAGAGCAGCCGCTACGCAGACCCTAAGCAACTGGCGCTGATGGCAGCGTGCGTGTTCGTGCACTACCCGGAGATTGAACTGGTGCGGTCAGGATTATTGTTTGTAGTCTGCAAAGACTTTATCCCTGTGGACTTCAACGTACAGAACCGATTTGACATCTTCACCAAGCTGGACAACGCCCTTGTTTCACGTGAAACAGCATACGAGACCGGGGTGTTCAACCCAAAGAAAAACTTCACTTGCAAAGCATGGTGCCCTGTATCAGAATGTGGTCATAACGGAAGGAATTGACATGCCATACAAGAACCCCGCTGATCGTAATATCAAGCGCGAGTACGATTTAGAACAGCAACGCGCTGGGGCGCACGAAGCGCGAATGGAGCGACAGCGTGCAAGGCGTAAGCTGGACAAGGAAGGCAAAGATACCAACGGCAATGGTAAGGCCGACTTGCGTGAAGGCAAAGATGTTGCCCATGTGAAGGCACTGTCTAAAGGCGGTAGCAACAAGAACGGGGTGCGTGTTGAAAGTGCCTCGACAAACAGATCGTTTAAGCGCGGGTCGAATCACAAGGTGGTGTCCGAAACAAGTGCGAAAGAGCGCAAGAAAAAATAGGTTTGCGTTCGTCTGCGAGGTAAGGTACGAGTAGTAGCAGACAGAGGGTTGCCTCACATAACCGTACCAGTCAGCACCACTTGCTTTCTGTGGGGAACTGATCGTCTTGGACTCGCAGACGTAAAAGCGAAGAGGGGTCGGGTGGAAGCCCCGAACCTATAAAAACACAGACCGCATTTGCGGGGCTTACCTATTGGAGATTGCATGGAAATCATTGAGAACAGGGCGCTACTGTTGAAGGTACGCAACCCTGACCGGATCACTACGGTGATTCCAAAGAGCAAAGTTTTGTCAGATGATGGTGAGGTTGCCGAAGTGCTGGTGAACTGGGATTTGGAGGAGTCAATTGTCTTGAAGAACCTCAAGATCAAAGATGTACCCTCGCCCATTAATGCTACGTACAAGTGGCCGGGCCTGTATAAACCGTTCGCACACCAAAAAGTTACAGCGTCCTTCCTGACGATGAACCGCAAGTCGTTCTGTTTTAACGAGCAAGGAACGGGCAAGACGGGTTCGGTCATTTGGGCATCGGACTACCTGATGTCAAAGGGCGTTATCAAGCGGGTGCTGGTTATTTGTCCGCTATCCATCATGGACTCAGCATGGCGCAATGACTTGTTCAAGCTGGCAATGCACCGCAGGGTAGACGTTGCCTACGGCAAACCCGAGAAGCGCAGGGCGATCATCACCGGAGATGCCGAGTACGTCATCATCAACTATGACGGGGTAGAGATTGTTGCAAACGCCATCATCAAGGGCAACTTTGATCTCATTGTAATTGACGAGGCGAACGCCTATAAGAACCCCTCCACAAGACGTTGGAAGGTGCTGAATAACCTCATCAAACCTCGCACGTGGCTGTGGCTGCTAACAGGTACCCCGGCATCGCAGTCACCAATGGATGCGTATGGCATCGCCAAGCTGGTGAACCCCGAGGGTGTACCGCGTTTCTTTGGTAGATTCCGCGATCAGGTCATGCACAAGCTGACGCAGTTCAAGTGGGTACCCAAGGTAGAGTCAGAACAAGTTGTACACAAGGCGCTACAACCCGCGATACGCTTTACTAAAGAACAATGTTTAGACTTACCTGAGATGACTTACGTAACGCGAGATGTACCTCTTACTGCCCAGCAAGAGAAATACTACGAGCTTCTACGCAAGCAACTTATCGTGAGAGCAGCAGGGGAGGAGATCACAACAATCAACGCCGCTGCCAACCTGAACAAACTCCTGCAACTGTCTGGTGGTGCGGTGTATTCAGACACAGGTGAAGTCGTCCATTTCGATGCAAGCAATCGGCTTGCGGTATTGCGTGAGGTCATTGAAGAGTCCAGCCATAAGGTGCTCGTGTTTGTACCGTACAGGCACGCCATTGAGGTGGTTGCAGAAGACTTACGCAAGCATGGGTACCTGACAGCCGTCATCCACGGTGGTGTGTCAGCGGGGAAACGCTCAGAAATCTTTGAGCGGTTCCAAACAAAGGATGACTTGCAGGTGCTGGTCATCCAACCACAAGCGGCATCGCACGGGGTAACTCTGCACGCCGCCAATACCATCGTCTACTGGAGTCCAGTGATGTCCGTCGAAACCTACCTACAGGCCAATGCGCGTGTTCACCGAGCAGGGCAGAAAAACCCCTCTGTGGTGGTGCACCTGCAAGGCAGCGGGGTAGAACGCCGGATGTACAAAATGCTGGGTAACAAGGTAGATATCCACAACCGACTCATCGACTTATACGGGGAAATACTTAGATAAATAGATTAGACAATGTAAAATTTTAGTGTATTATCCATAGACAAACAAAGGAGAGAGCTATGACCGAGACAATATCGGTTGACAAACTCGTCGCCGTCTACATCAAGATGCGCGACAAACGTGCCGAAATTCTTCGTGACTACGAGGAAGCTGACAGCACTGTGAAGACACAGATGGAAGTTGTGGAGTCCAAGCTATTGGAAATCTGCAAAGAGATCGGTGTTGATCGTCTCGGTAGCACTCACGGTACGGTCATGCGTACGGTGAAGACACGCTACTGGACAAGCGACTGGGAGTCCATGCACAAGTTCATCTTGGAACACAAGATGCCCGAACTGCTTGAGCGGCGTATCAGTCAAGCTACTATAAAACAGCTATTGGAAGACAAACCTGAGCTTATGCCTATAGGTTTGAACACTGATAGTAAATATAGCGTAACCATAAGGAGAACCACAAGTGGAACTTGAAGCGTCACTGACAGTTCAAGAAGTAGCAAAGCTGATGCGCATGTCGCGTCAGACAATCTACAACTTGATTAAGGAGGGAGCGATTCCTCATTTTCGTGTAGGTAGCAAGGTGCGTTTTAACCGTGCCGACATTCTTACTTTAATGCAAGCAAAACCCGTAACTACTGGAGAGAAAAAATGAGTGAAATGACTTTGTTTTCCAAGGGTGGCAATACACTGCCAGCCCACCTGAAGAATCTGCAACTTGACGCAACTACAAAAGCCCTAATGGGCAGCGGTGGTGGCGGTAAGCGCATCTCGATTCGCGGCAACGTGTTTCGCATGATGGTCGATGGCAAAGAGATTGCCCAAAATGAAGACCGTGCAATGCCTATCATCATCACGGCAGCAAACCCCAACGTATCGAGAACTTACTATGCAGGTGCCTATCAAGAAGGACAAGCTGCCGCCCCGTCCTGCTGGTCAAACGATGGCGTTACCCCCGACATCAAATCAGACGAACCACAGGCCAGCAAGTGCGCTACCTGCCCACAGAACATCAAAGGCTCTGGTCAAGGTGATTCCCGTGCGTGCCGATTTAGCCAGCGCCTTGCCGTCCTCTTGGAGAACGATATTCGTGGAGACGTATATCAACTGACGCTTCCCGCTCAGTCAATCTTTGGTGCGGTTGAGAACGGAAAAATGCCTCTGCAAGCATACGCAAAGTTCTTAGGCAGTCATGGTTTGCCCGTCACGGCTGTTGTCACTGAAATGCGTTTTGATACCGCAAGCGCAACCCCACGCTTGACCTTTAAGGCAGTGCGCCCTCTAACTGAAGAAGAGTTGGCATTGACAGTCGAGAAGGGTCAGTCTGCTGAAGCCAAGGCCGCTATTGCCGGGACTGCTGCGCAGCTTGATGGCGTGACGAGAGCAAGTGTTGAACGCACCCCTGTTGTTGAAGATGATGTTACGGGTATTACCGTGACTCCTGAAATGGCGCATGCAATTGGCTCTGGCCGCAAAGAGCAACGTGATGCACAGGCTGCACCCGCTGAAGAGCCATCAGAGCCAACCAAGCGCATCACCAAAAAAGCTGCACCAAAAGACGTGGCTGACATTTTGGACGACTGGACTGAATAATTAAACGGGCGGGGTAACTCCCGCCCATCAAAGGAGAGCGTTATGGACAAGCAAGAACTGAGAGATCAGTGGCGGCATACCATTGATGACGAAGGTGGGCACTGCCCTGTGTGTGACCGCTGGGGTCGTGTGTATGCCCGTGGTATCAACAATACTATGGCAAGTGCATTGATATGGTTATGCCGACAAACTGGGGACAAAGACGGTTGGGTAGACGTGCCGACATCTGCGCCTCAATGGTTGGTACGGTCAAACCAATTAGCTACTCTGCACTGGTGGGGTCTCGTAGAACGCAAAAGCAAAGACAAAACGCACAAAGCGAAGTTTTCAGGCATTTGGCGGTCTACGCAATTAGGTAGAGAGTTTGCCCAAGGTGAAGTTCGGGTACCCAAAAAAGTATTCACATACCGGGGCAATGTTGAAGGTACAAGCCCCGAAGAAGTTAGCATTAACGAATGCTTTAAAGAAGTATTCGATTACGAAGAAGTCATGGGCAAATATGGACAACAAAGGCTATTCCCGTAAATTTGTGGATGCCAACATCAAGGCAGACCCATTTCATGTGGGTGTGCAACTTGGGCGTATCTGCATTCAACGCGACATTCCTGTGCAAGATGTTGCGGATTATTTAAACGTATCACGGCAGTCGGTGTACTTGTGGTTCTTGGGGAAGACAAAACCTCAACCGAGAAAACGAGAACTATTATGGGGATTGCTGAACCGCCTGTCGGCAGTCACCGCCGCCTGATTTTTTGCTTAGGGTCTATCGCCAGTAGACCTGAAGGCATACCTGTCTGTAAAAGAGAAAATAATGACAATACGGAATACCTTTCTCACATCGGTGCTTGCCCCTGAAGGCTTGTACTGTGTGGTTGGATTGAAGAAAGGTGCGCCGAGGCAGACGTTTGTAGAGACACTTGTTGAGATTGATGGAGTCGTAGAGGGGCTTATTTCGCAGGGGTATGACACATATTTTGGGTGTGCCAAATACCTTTTAGAAACCGAAGGCCGTACCGCAAAGAACGCAAAATGGTTTAAGGCTTTCTGGCTTGACCTAGACTGCGGGGACAATAAACCCTACGACACGCAAGCATCCGCACTGAATGCACTCAGACTATTTGTTAAAGCAACCGGACTACCTCGACCCACCGTCATCAACTCAGGACGTGGCTTGCACGTCTACTGGATACTTAAAGAGACTATTGGGTACAACGATTGGAAGCCAACAGCCGAGGCATTGAAGAAATTCTGTGCCACATACAACCTGTCTGCTGACCCTTCTGTCACAGCCGACGCTGCCCGGATACTGCGTATCCCCGAGACGCTGAATTTTAAGGATAACCCGCCAAAGCCAGTATCTATATTGGTTGAGTCGCCGCCTGTGGAGTTCGCACGCTTCAAGACGTTGATAGGCATAGAAGATGAGGAGGACGAACCGCAAAGCCTGTTTGGCGGTGACGCACCACCACGCCGCCCAATAGATGCAACGTCTCGCGCTTTGATGGGTAACAGCATCTCAAAGTTTGCAACGATCATGCGCAAGAGCGCCGAGGGGGAAGGATGCGCACAACTCTTGCGCATATACAAAGAGCAAGATACCGTAGAAGAGCCGCTGTGGAGAGCAGGACTGTCCATTGCCATCAACTGCGAAGACGGTGAGAAAGCGATTCACAAGATCAGCAATCAGCACCCCGAGTACGACCCACAAGAGACGTTCAACAAGGCGCACAACTTGCTGGAAAAGCCGTACAAGTGTGCTACGTTTTTAAGCATCAACGCCGCACCCTGCCAAGACTGCCCACACAAGGGCAAAATTACTTCACCCATTCAGATTGGCTCACGCATTGCAGAGGCTAAGGCAGAGGACAACATTGTTGTCATGCGCAACGCTGTGCTGGAAGAGGTAGTCACGGTAGAAATTCCTGAGTATCCATTCCCATACTTTCGCGGTAAGAACGGCGGGGTGTACAAGCGGGGTTGGGGCAAGGACGACAAGGGTGAAGACAACAAAGACGAACTAATCTATGAGTACGATTTTTATGTGGTCAAACGGTTGAACGACCCAGACACAGGAGAATCTTTGTGGATGCGTTTGCACATGCCTAAGGACGGCATACGTGAGTTCTCCGCTCCGCTTTCAAGTGTCTTATCCAAAGACAGACTGCGGGAAATATTGGCATTTCAGGGCGTAACTGCCTACAACAAAAGACTGGATTTACTTATGGGATACATCACCAAGTGGGTGCAAGAACTTCAGCACCTGACAGAAGCAGAAAAAGCACGTCAGCAATTTGGCTGGCATGAAGACGACACCAAGTTTATTTTGGGTAACCGGGAGATCACGGCAACGGGCGTGAACTATAGCCCGTCATCAAACGCCACCTCAGAGATTGCCAGTTTCTACACCAAGAAGGGTGTGGCTTCTGAGTGGAAGAAAGTTGCCAACATCTATGCAGCACCGGGCAACGAGGTACGTGCCTTCACGCTTTTTGCAGGGTTTGGGTCAACCTTGTTTAAGTTTACAAAACTCAACGGCGCTATCATCCACCTGACAAACAATGGCTCGGGTGTAGGCAAGACCACCGTGCAGTTAATGGTCAACAGCATCTGGGGTAGGCCAGTTGAACCGCTGATGAACCAAGAGGATAAGTACTTGGCGCGTATGCACCGTATCTCAGTGCTGGGCAACCTACCCCCTACCATTGATGAGTTGACCAATATGGGTGATGAGGAAGTCAGTGCGATGGCCTACGCTATCACGCATGGCCGGGGTCGCAACCGTATGCAGTCACAGTCCAACGCTGAACGTAGCAATTCACTGCGCTGGTATTTGATTGCAATCACGTCAGGCAACAAGAGTTTGTACGACCAGTTGTATAACCTCAAAGATTTTCCAGAGGGCGAACTGATGCGGGTACTGGAGTTTGCAGTTGCCAAGAACGACAGCTTGACCAAGGCCGAGTCTGACGCGATGTTCAACCCCATGTACGAGAACTACGGTGTGGCGGGAGAAATATTCATTCGCTATGTGATTGCCAATCTACCTGACGTGCAACGCCTACTTGCTAACATACAGCGTAAGTTCGACAAGGCCGCAGGGTTCACACAGCGTGAGCGTTTCTGGTCTGCGACAGCAGCATGTGCCCTGACATCGGGCATCATCACCAAGAAGCTGGGCTTGCACGACATCGACGTGTCCGCAGTCTATAAATGGGCGGTTGAAACCTTGAGCCGTATGCGGGTCGAAGTGCGCTCTGATAGCATGACACCATTGAGCCGGATTGGTATGTTCTTGAACGAGAAGAACAACAACATGCTGATCGTCAACAGCAGCGTGGACAAACGCTCGGGGTTGTTCCAAGCGCCAATACGGGAACCCCGTGGAGAACTGATGACCCGGTATGAACCCGATAAGAAGACGCTTTTCATCTCTACCAAAGCACTGCGTGAATGGTGCAGTGAGAACCAGATATCCTACAAGATGTTGTGCGAGGACTTGTTGAAGAGCAAGGTCGCCACGGGCGTACTCAAAAAGAGTTTGTCTAAAGGTTCAGACATTACTACGCCGTCAGTGTACGCACTGATGATTGACTGCACGGTTGCTACTGAACTTGATCCAGAAGTAGATACCCCTAAACATGACAATAACGGCTAATACTGTACCAGTCGCTATAGAATGGCACAAGTTTATAGTAGGTAGTTCCTTCTATATACCGTGCCTAGATCGTCAGGGTATTGCAGATCAAGTAGTTGCCTATGCCAAAGGGCGCGGTATGAACATCAAGCTCCGTTTTGTTTTGGAGAATGGCACCCAAGGTGTGAGGTTCTGGCGAATCACTTAACAATGTGCTAGAGTTCGCCCTAGCAACTTGTTATTCTCTCCTTTGGTTGCTATCTCCCTTGAACCCCGGCCTAGGTCGGGGTCTTTTTTTAATCGCCGTACGACTCTGCGGCGGCTTGCTTCAGGTAGGGAGCCAGCTTACGGTCAAGCGACACGCCGTGGTGCATCTCTTTTGAGATACGGTCACGAGCTTTCACCGACTGCGAGATTGTGTTTTCACTGATCTTCAGGTCAGGGTACTTAGCACCAAGCTCAAACAACTTCTCACGTGCATCCATCATGCCGTCATAGTCGCCTTCACGCATCGCTGCGTAGTATTTCTTGAGCGAGTTTTTCTTTATATCGTTGATGGCCTTACCCTTCTCGGTCATGTACGCATTTTCTTCGTACTGCTTCATCAAGTCAGCAGGTGCAAAGCCAAGTACTTGCATAGCGGCGTTAGCGCCATTCACGTCTCCAACGGTATCACCACGTAGAGTGTTTGCGCCTTCGGTAGCATAACGGTAGCCTTTCAAAACATTGCGGAGACCGATAGGTAACACAGCCTCAATGCCACGTTCATACTGGCCTTCGGCAATCAGGTCTTTACCCCGCAAGATGCTGTCAATAATAGAGACTGGCGCACCCCCAAGCGTTTCTAAAAATTGGGCAACCGCACTTGCATCAGCCTTGCTACCTTTTTGTTCACGCCACAATAAATCTGTCCAGCCCACACGGTCAGCAATACTCAGGTTGGTAAGGTAATTGACCGGGCCTTTGAACGGCAGATCGCCAAGGAACCCACGCATAACGGTATCAAAATCGTCATCGTCTTTGTCTTGGAACATGTTGTAGGCTAACTCAGCAACCCAGTACAGAGGTATACCTTTAATACCCGCAAAGATTGCAGCCATACCGTACACGCCAACAAGTTGACGTTGGGCCGCTTTAATTGCTATACGTTCTTCGCCTGTTGCGTTTTTGATAGGGAGCGAACGCATCATGGTGTCAAACAACATGTAGTACATGCTGAACGCAAACCGCTTGAACACCATCAAAACTTTTCCTATGTCACCCTGACCGAGGCTTGGCCCGGAGAGCGTACTACCTGCACCGTGCGCGTACTCCACAAATGCAAGGGCTTTATTAATTGCTTTGGTTTGTTTCTCAGCTTCACTCAAGTTAGAGTTCTTGAGCTTGCCCATTTCCAAATCATAGGCGGCAACGGCTGTGATCTCACGGTTCATGCGCTCGGCATGATGAAACATAAAAGAACCCACCAACGCAGTTTGGCGTGCAAGTTTGTTTGTGCTGCCGTAGCTCGATGTATTGTCGTTCTCAGAACTTAATGCGTCACGCGCAGTGGAGGTAGTCAACAGCCCACGGTCTTTCATAGCCCCGATGAGTCCAGCGTATTGAGGGGCTTTCCCGTTGTTGACCGAGTTCTCAATAGAGAGCATGGCCTTTTGATTGCTAACCTCACCTGTCAACTCAGTAATATCTCTTGAGTAACCACTGCTCGTGTAGAACTTCATGGCGTTCTTCAACGCCGCGTACGAGTTTTTAAACCCATACTCACCACCGAGTTGCGGGAAGACGACCAAAGGAGTTTGCAGGGTGTTGATTACAGCGGAAGAAACATTACCCGCGAGGTTGTAGTAGAACGCGGAAGAACTCGCAAACTGAGCAAGCGAACTAATAGTAGGCTTCATTACAAAACCACGGCGACCCTCAAACTCTTTGATAAGTTCACCACCGTAGGTATTAACGTCACCTCGGGCAGCGGTAACCGTCGCTTCCATTTCTCCCATAATGCGCTGTAATTCGGGGCCATACTGCATCCGGGCCAACTGACGTGAAGTGTTGCTGCTCACACGGTCAAACACAAATGCGGCGTTATCAATGTAGCCACCAATACCTGTTCTTTTCTGGCGGCTCTTCAAGATGCTGGCCTCTGGCATGGCCTTGACAACAAGTTGTATTAAGTCATCAATTGCGGTATCACCAACTTGGTTGTCTTTCATGATCTTCATGATGTCGGCCAACATAGTGCCAGACGGTACTGTCTTAGTCGTCAGTTGGTCTGCACGTGAGTAAACGTCAATGTTCGTGGCACCTTTGGCTTCCAGTTGTTTACGCGCAAAGTTACGTTCAGCCTCGGACTCAAAAGTCTCTTTCTTATTCTCACCGTTGATGTCGTACTGCATCCAGAACGTGCCTTCACGGAACAGCGGTGCGTAGTGGTCAATGCGCACAGTGCTCAACTCAAATAAAATCTTCTGATAGGCAGACACGGCCTGCGCTTTATCACTCACCATAGAGTTGATGTTGCGCTCCAAAGATTTTAAAAACTCCCCGTCGAGTTCTTTGTAGGTGGCAAATAGATCGCGGTATAACTTCTTGCCCTCGTCTGTAAGTTTGATAAACCGCCCATGAAGTTGTTTCCAATCGGCTTCCTTTTCAGGACTACCTTTGTACTTGTCCAACTTCGCTTCGGGGTTCACGTCCACACGGGTAGAGTCGTTCACCAAAGTAGACCATGTTTGATACTCCGGGTTTTGCCGGAACTTGGCCAGCCGCTTATGCAGCGGGGACATGGCCTCAAGAAGTTTTTCTTGGTAACCCGCCATCTCTTCAACGGTGCGAGCAAAACGAGTAGCCGAATCGCCAAGGTATTTACCGCCAACGTCACCCAAGGCAGACAAGTTCAACGCCTTGTACATTAACTGGCGACCCGTTGCGCCAATTGCCCCTGCGGCTTTCCAGAACCCAACAGCACGTTCGCTGTTCATGATGGGTTGCCTACGAATAGTGTCACCCACCTTCGTAAATATTTCTTGAGCAATATTGGGGTTGTTTAAAGATTGCGCGTACAAAGTTTCACCCGTGCGTGTCTCGGGTGGTGGGCTGATGATGTCGTTCAGCATGCGGTCAACTGCATCTAACGCAGTCCCGGTCTTAGGAGACAAACGCAGCAACTGACGCACAGCGTTTACCAAACGCTCCCAACCCGTGAGCTTTTCACCAGTGGGTTTGAATTCTTTCAGGCGATTACGGAACGCATCATTGCTCCACGCTTCGGCTGTAAACTCTTGTATATCTTGCGCACCATAAGTTCCTTCAGTGCCCTGCTTCATTTGGTTGAAGATGTTGGTTACCTGACGGGTGACTGGGTGCGATGGATTGTCCAGCGTGTGAGACATGGTGGCATGTGAAGACTCATGCAAAATCTCGTACTCGGTAGCGCCATCACGCAAGTAGACCGTGTTGGTTGCAGGGTCGTACATGGACTTCTCAGCACCGTACACGAGGTTCACATTGCCAACCAGCTTGGACAAGTTATCTGCAAAGAGTTCTGCTGTCTTAGACGAGCCGCTGTCCGCCAGTGCTTGCAGTGCACCTGACAAGTTGTTGTTCTCCAACTGGTTCAGCACTACCGGGTGAGCCTGCGAATGCACCGCAGCAAAGTCTGCATCAGCAAACAAACCGCTGGTGTCAGTGTCGGCAATATCATCTAAGTCACCAAAAACATCTTCGTTGAATGATTGTTTTGATTCTTTTGCCAACTCACGTGCAAGACGTTGCATTTGAGCTTTACGTTTACCAGCCTCAGTCTTCGTACCTTTAGCGTCTGCAATCTCTTCTTCTGTAGGGGCGTACTCACCCTGCGCTTCAGCGGCGGCGGCTTCTTCAGCCACTTGCACTTTGGTAGCTTTACCCACCTTGGTCTGCGCTTCTTGACGGCGACGAATGGTATCGGAATTTGTTTTTTCTTTCTTGTACTGCGCAACCTTCTGGTCTAAAAACGAGACGGCTTCAGGAGACAGATTTGAACGTGCCCATGCCTCGGCATTTTTAGCGTGGATACCGCCTTGACCTTTAAAAAACGTGGCTTCTTTTTCATTGCCAAATGTTGGCTCTGGTGTTGCGGCAAACGTCCCCGGTTTTGACACGCTAGGCAACGTCATCTTTGAGTTGCGGTAGGCAGTCGGCTGGTACACCAAGTCATTGGCAATCGCATCAAGCGCCATCGCAGGGGTTATCTTGCCAAAGTAGGCACGGGCATCCTTGGACTGTTCATCGAGCTTAACTCCGCGCTGGCCTAGCTTTGCATCGACAACAGGCTTTTCCCCAGACAAGTCGGGGCGCATTGATGTGCCGCGTGCGGGAGCTACTGCTGCTGGGGCTGCTGCTGCTTTTTGTTCTTGCGGTTCTGCTTGCTGGGCTTCAGGGGGCGTAGTGCCATTGGTTGCCTTTTTGCTTTTACGGATTTGGGTTGTTACTGCTGTAATTGCATCGTCAACTTCTTTGGTGCGTGTAAATGCGGCTTCTGATTCAATAAATTCAGGACGGGTTAATCCAAGCCGTTGCGCCGCCGCTTCTCGTTGGTCTTCAGGTAGGCTGTCATATCGAGCAAATACTTGTTCGGCGTAATCACGCTCTAGTGCAGTGGGCTGTTGTCCTTCTCGTGCAGTAGCGTCTCCAGCATCCTGCTGAGTAGAAACATCTCTATCTCCGACAGTTGCTTCATCGGTTCTGGTAGCGTCATCGGAGATGGGTTCGCTAACCACGCTAGGGCTTCCTCCACCTGCGGGTGTGTCAGGTCTTGTAGCATCAGGTGCTCCAAATGCAAAGGCTCGGGTCTGCGCTTGCTGTTTTTGTTTGGTAGGGGAAAGCGTTTCAGCATTCATCTCGGCACGTGCGGCTTTGACTTCTTGCTGGTCAAAAGTGCTGATCAAGGCATCGTATGCGTCTTCATCAATCTTGCCTGTGAAGCTAGGTTTTTCTAGCGTTTGAATGAGTTTGCGGCGACCATCAACGGTCTCAAGGTCTGTACCCAGCAAACTCAGGCCAACCTCTGAACGGTCAGACACTTTAAGGTTTTTCAGGGTGTCAACTGTGACAGGATCACCCGGCATATTGGCGGGATCAATAGGGGCATCGCCAAAAGCAAACTGGCGTGTAGCAGCTTGTTTGTTTGCACGCTCTTGTTCCAGCGCGGGTTTGAACATACCGCCAGTACCGGGGGTAGGTTCCGCTTTAGCAAACGCTGCCCCCGCCTGTTTATTACGCAAACCTTTGTCGTACTCAGCTTCAACCTTATTAAGTTCGGCTTGTGCTTGCGCCTTTGCTTTAGTTTCATCTTCAGCAATTTTGGCTTTGTTAGCCGCAATAGCGGCATCTATATCCCCGTAAATACGTTCATACGCGCCGGGGTTAAATTCTTTTATGTTATCTGCACGTTCCATAAGGGCTGCAATAGATACCGCGCCTACATCTTCAGGCATTTGGGCAAACGCAGCCGCTAAACCAGCTTCACGCTGGGCACGGTCATTCGCAATCTGTGCATCGTACTCAGCAGCTTTTTCTGGTGTGAGCGTACCCGCAGCTTCTTCTTGGGCGCGTAGTTGGTTGACGTACGCCTCGGCTTCTTTGGCAGTGGCAAACTCTTTCTTTGCAGTAAAACCTTGTGACGTGCCACCTACAGTACCAAATGCGCCGCCGCCAATCGCGCCTTTGACAAACGATTCTTTGAAACGCTGGATGTTCTCAGGGCCGAACATCTCCTTTGTACTACCTGCAACTTGTTCTGCTGCGGCATTGATAGACTCTTGCGCAGCCTCGGTTAAACCTTCAGCCCCTGCGGTCTTAGCGGCTTCCTTAGCAATGTACTTCCACACCTTTGGTGCGGCACCAGAATCTTTAGCCACCTTCTCGATGACTTTCATCTTGCCGTAACCACCCAACTCACCCAGTAGTTTGCCGGGGACGATGGCATCCAAGACAGAAGACAAGCCACCAGCAAGCGCGGCAATACCCGGCTCCATCTTGTCAGTTTCGCGGTAGATACTTTCAAACACTTCAGGTGCGTTTTGTGCAAACGAGCCAAGGTACACACCCCCATACATTGCGCGTTTACCTGCAACTTGTCCCGCTTGTTTAGCAGCAGTCTCAGCGGCGGCACGGCCAGCCATCGACAGGGGGCCAGCTTCCAAAGCGGCACCCATAGCCCCACGAGCGGCCAGTCTGCTACCCAAAGCACCTGCGCCCACACCGGGGATCATTGCGGTCAGTGCTGTTGGGCCAAGTTCACCCAAGGTTTCCGCAATATATTGTGCGCCCTCATACGGACTTTCAACTTCAGTGTACGACTTGAACTGTGTGGGGTACTTGCGTTCTAACTCAGCACGTGAAGTAGCGGCTTCACCCATCTGACGTTGTGCGTACTCATCAAAACCAAGCGCAGACCCAGCCATAGCCGGGAGCGTGTCACCCAAAGCGATACCTGTTTCTCCCATGCCCCGCATGAAGCCCTCTTTCAAGAGGGTGCCAATTCCTACGTCCCGTTTGGGAACTTTGAAATCATACTTTTGCGCAAGAAGCCCTACTTGTTTGTTTAATTCCTCGGTAGAGATATTGTCGTCAAAGCGAACCAAGCCAACTTTAGGTAGGGTAAGGATCATTACGAGTTACTCCATAGCCTTCATTAATTCCGTAAACGAAGGAACATTAGCCCCGCCACCTTGACCAGCAAGCAACGAAGGCATTGCGTTTGCGCTGTATTTTGTCCATTCTTGTTGCATAAACCGTTGAGCTTCAGTTGGTGCCATTTTTTTGGCTTGCTCTTGCGCTTGTCGGAATTGTTGGCTAGTTTCAAAAGCGGCGTAGGCTTGGCGTTCCACATTTGCCAAAGCGGCCTGTGCGCGTTTATCTCCCGCCGCAATCTGACCTTTAATCAGGTTGAGTTTTTCTTGGCCTAATTTAAGCTGTGCGTTGGCGGATGCGGCCTGTTGCGCAAGTTTTTTGCTTTCTATATCTAATCCCGCAAGACCCAACGCACTACGGTTCTGTTGGTCAACTGCTGAAAGTTGTAACTGCTGCCCCTGATTAGATACCCCCGCCGCCCCAATATCTCTCTGCGTAAGGGTGTTGTACAGGCTGATACCTTGAGCATTACCTGCTTGAGCAGCGGCCAACGCCATTTGAGTAGCTTCTTGCACATCTCTACCCGCATCTCTACCCGCAGCTTGAGCAGCTTGATAGTTGCCTTTCTTAGCCGCAACTTTTTGTTGCTCAAAGTTGTCACGTGCATCTTCCAGCCTGTCCTTGGCAGCGCGGCTTGCGGCTTCGCCTTGGATAAGACCTTGAATACCTTGACGACCTTCGTTACCCAAAGCACCTGCAAGGGTACGTTCTTTACTGCCAGCAATACCAAACCCAAGATTCATTAGGTTTAAAGCGCGAGTCATCGCTGAGTCTTTTTCTTGTGCGGCTTCACGCTTGCCAAATTTCTCTTCTCGGGCTTTGTTACCGGGTTCGTCAAAACCTTCATATTTATTTTGCGCTTCTGTAACAGCATCGCTTATTGCTTTTTTCTTATCCGCGCTTAAATTTTTGGTAATTGCACCAAGGTCGGTTAAGTCCCCCATTGTGCGTTCTGGCATAGTCGCAATGGTTGGCGTGTATGTCTGCAAAGCAGGGGGTTTAAAATTACTACCGCCACCAATACGGGGAGCGCCACCGGGAGTTGCGGAAGGCGCTTTTGCGCCACTAAGGAAATTAGGAGGAGCTTCGCTTCGGCCATAAGGAACAATAGGGCCGTTTGCCGCAGGGGTAGCAGGGGGTGTAACAGCAGGAGACGCGGCAAACCCCATAGGTTGACCCATTACTCCAACAGGGCCACCAGTTATTGCGCGTTCCATGTTGGATAAAATATCTTGTGCTTGTTTACTTTCCTGTTCTGCGGCGGCGTACCCTTGGGGGTCTTGTTGGCGTTGGCGCAAACCATAGGTGCGTAACTTGGCCAGTGCTTCTTCAGCGCGTTTTCTTTCACCCGTGCCGCCCGTAAACCCAGTGTTTTGATAACGCTCAACAGGGCCACCATTCTCAAACGCAATAATGCCGCCGCCTGCATACTCTTGCGGCAGGTTTGACGGCAGGGCTTCAACCCCTTGGCTTTCTTGAGCGGCTTGCTGCATCACCTGCTGGGCAATAGGAACACCTTGTGGGCCTTGCTGCATTCCAGCACCCGCCATGCCTTGCGCCATCTGGGCTTTAGCCTCTGCCAACTTATTGGTCAGGTCTTGGATCAGGGGGATACCAACGTAGGGTTGAATCGAACCGTTCTGAACACCCTCAATAAGATTCTTCTGTATGGCTTGAATATCTTGGGGATTACTGGCGCGTTTAGCCATCGCCGCCATTGATGCAGCACGGCGGGACATATTGTCTTGTAGGCTATTGAGGCTCATAAATATTCCTTAGCGCGTTGCGTTGTACAAAGCCAAGTTGGAAATGCCCGAACGCACAGTACCACCTTTTTTCTTGCCTCCTATATTCGCTAATTGCGAAAGGCCAATCCCGGCTGTACCATAACCTGCTAACTGATTGCCAAGTGTAGGCTGTGCCTGATACTGGGTTGTGGTTGTGCCGGGGATTGCGTAGCCACGCAACAAAGCGTTGTACTGTTGCAATTTATCCATCGGCGCATTCTGCGCGTTAGAGTAGTTCTGGATTGCTTGGTTGATGTACTGTTGTTCTTGTGACTGCTGTTGTCCACCAATCTGGTTTTGTAATCCCAAGATGCTAGTCTGTCCAGCCAGTTGTTGCGTACCAATATTAGCTAGATTGGATGCCGTTTGATTAGCCAACCCATACCCAGCTTGCTGTGCGCCGACACCAGTCAAACCTACACCCGCGCCTTGCATGCCCTGTGCAGTACCCGCCAAACTCGTATTGGCTCCTTGCTGCGCAAGCTGACCTGCGGCAATTGTGCGGTCTGCGGCAGAAAGACCAATTTGTGCACCCTGCATACCTTGAGCAGTACCTGCCAATTGGCGGTCTAAACCAGACAAACCAACTCCAGCACCCTGCATAGCTGCTTGTGAGCCTTGGATACCCTGAGCAGTACCTGCCAGTGCGCGGTCTGCGCCTGACAAAGCAAGTTGTGATGCAGCATTTGCCCGATCTGCGCCAGCCAAACCAACACCCGCCCCTTGCATAGCTGCTTGTGAGCCTTGGATACCTTGCGCAGTACCCGCAAGCTGGGCGTTAACCCCTTGCAAGCCCATGCCCGCACCTTGAATGCCAGTTTGGAACGCTTGATTGGCAGCATTGACACCTGACAAACCTGCTTGTGCGCCCTGCATACCTTGAGCCGTGCCTTGAAGTCCTGTTTGCGCAGCTTGGAGTCCCATGCCAGCGCCTTGCATACCTTGGGCAGTACCAGCCAGTTGAGCATTTAGACCTTGTAGCCCTAAACCCGACCCCTGCATACCAGTTTGATAGAACTGATTAGCCGCATTAAGTCCAGCCAAGCCAGACTGTGCGCCTTGCATTCCAAGACCATACATTGAACCAGCTTGTCCTACCCCTTGCATACCTGCTTGCTGCCCCGCCATAGCCTGCCCAATACCCGACAAGCCCAACTGACCACCTTGCAGTGCCGTACCCAGACCTTGCTGTGCGCCTTGAAACCCCTGAAGGCCAAGATTTGAACCATACTGCATGCTCTGTATAGCTTTGTCATAAGCAGACTGTTGGCCTAGAGCACGCGCTGCATCCATTTGAGAAGCCAAAGCGCGGTCAGCTTCCGCGTTTTCAATAGCCTGACGAGCACCGCCAAAAGCACCAGCACGAGCAGCTTGCGAACTACGTTGTGTGCGAGCAATATCAGCTTGGCGTTGTAGCGCCTGCAATTGGACATCAGTTACAGCGGACTGATACGGACTCATGTACGCTTGTACAGAGTTTGGGTTGGTGGCTTGATTAGCGTACTGTTGTCCAGCAGCGGCGGCTTGAGCCGCGTATCCCCGCGCCTGCCCCGTAATATCTTGCCCTAGTGCTTCAGCGCGGAGTCCCATACGGCCAATATCGGCGGCACTTTGTCCGTACCCTAACGCACCGCCAGCTAATTGAGCGGCTTGTTGTCCATACCCTGCGCCTTGGTTACCATACGCTTGTGCTTGCGGCGAAAGTGCCGCAGCTTGCTGACCGTAGTTAGCACCTTGACCGCCATAATATTGCCCCGCCAACGTACCAAGTTGAGCGCCCTGCTGCCCATAACCCGCGCCCATATCACCATAACGATTAGCAGCAGCAAGGGCGAGTTGCTGTCCTATTTGTCCTGAACCGTACCCGGCCTGACCGTACCCTAATGATTGGTTAGATAAATCAGCAGCTTGGGAGCCATAACCAGCACCCATACCCCCGTACATTGCGCCGCCTTGGGTACCGATATTTTGACCCGCTAAACCAGACTGTTGACCTTGAGCACCCGCTTGAGCGCCCATAGCGCCATAGCCATAACCAGCAGCTTTACCTTGCGCAGCGTCAGCGGCGGCTTGTTGAGCCGCTTGCATGCCCACTTGTTGACCCGCTAAACCAGACTGCTGCCCCTGTAAACCAGCTTGAGCACCCATACCTCCGAACATTGCGCCGCCTTGAGTGCCAATACTTTGGCCCATAAGGCCAGACTGTGTACCTTGAGCACCAGATTGGTTCGCCATACTAGTCGCCGCATTAGCGCGGTTATACGCATCTTGTGCGGCAAGTGACCCCATAGCCTGTCCTGCCTGACCAGACTGGAAACCTGCATTGCCATAACCTGCGCCTTGGGCGGCAGAGTTCATAGCACCTTGCCCTGCGGCATTTGCAAACCCTGTAGCTTGGTTGAACTGACCGGGCATTTGCAAGTTGGCCGCGTTTTTCTGAACCTGCTGC
>Ga0181349_1000314_pt1 | contig 20671 bp, 25 predicted proteins | sample Su13VDMM110SD_FD_130106 | JGI IMG/M metagenome (GOLD analysis project Ga0181349, IMG submission 130106) | Freshwater viral communities from Lake Michigan, USA - Su13.VD.MM110.S.D | ecosystem: Environmental > Aquatic > Freshwater > Lake | place: USA: Michigan | collected 2013-07-16 | reverse complement strand
TTTGACAAGTTTTCTTCTGCCTCAAGTTTCCGCGCCCGTGGCTGGCAGTGGGTTGATCCTCAGAAGGAAATCAACGCAGCCGTCACCGCCATGCACAATGGCGTTATGTCGATGCAGGATGTTGCTGGTCAGTATGGCCGAGATGTTGAAGAAACATTTAGCCAGTGGCAGCGTGATAAGGAAATGGCGGATGCCTTTGGCCTTGAACTGTCATTCTTCCCGTTTGGCGGAAATGAAGCGGTAAAGGGTCAAGATGATCAAGAACCGATTGTTTGATTATTGCGTGATTTGGTGTTATTGTTTCGTTGAAACGCTTTTTGGAGCAATTTATGTCAGAACTTGAAGAACGCGCCACAATAAAGGTCGAGATAGAAATCGACACTGAAGATCATCCTGAAGTGGAGATGGTTGAAGATGTGGTTGAGGAAACAGTTGATGTTCCTGAAGAGGACCGTTCTGCTTCGGTAGAAGTGCTTCACCGCGCCATCCACATGCAACCAAAGGCGATCTCGGAAGAGAAACGTACTGTTGAGATTGCCGTATCTTCTGAACTGGCGGTTGACCGTTCGTTTGGTCGTGAAATACTGGTCCACGAAAGCCAAGCCATTGATATGGGATTTGTCGCTTCGGGCCGTGCGCCACTGCTTCTGGACCATGATCCAGAAAAGCAGATTGGCGTTATTGAATCCGTGGAACTTAATGAGGACCGTGTTCTTCGAGCCAAAGTCAGGTTCGGGCGCTCGGCACTTGCTCAGGAAGTTTTTCAGGACGTTGTCGATGGTATCCGGTCGAATGTTTCGGTGGGCTATCGCGTCAACAAAATGGAGCGATCCACGACGAATAAGGACGAGTACCTTGTTCGCTCTTGGTCGCCCCTTGAGGTATCTGTCGTTTCTATTCCTGCTGACCCGTCAGTTGGCGTGGGTCGTAGCGCGGCTGCTCTCGAACCCCAACCTAAAGTTGAACCATCCATCAAAAAGGAAGTCAAAATGACTGACGAAGTAAATATGGATGCGGTTCGGGCTGAAGCTGCTGAAGCTGCTGCCAAGAACGCATCTGCAATCATCGAGCTTGGCGCTCGTCACAACAAACGTGACCTCGCTGACTCAGCCCTACGTTCGGGCAAGAACATTGAGCAATTCCGTGGTGAACTGCTTGAAGCAATTGGTTCGGACACGCCACTTGTAAACGAAAACATTGGCCTGACGAAAAAAGAAATCCGTCAGTTCTCGGTTGTTCGTGCAATTGCTGCCCTTGCTAACCCAAGTGACCGTCGCCTTCGCGAAGCCGCTGCATTCGAGTTTGAAGTCTCGGAAGCTGCTGCACAGCGTTATGGCCGTGGCGCACAGGGCGTTATGCTCCCAACCGACATTCTCGGCGTCTGGAAGCGTGACCTGAACACCAGCGATGACAACGAAATCGTTGCAACGAATCTGCTTGCAAACGAGTTCATTGACGTTCTGCGTAACGCATCGTCGGTAATGCAAGCTGGTGCGCGTATGCTCCCAGGTCTGCAAGGCAACGTAGCAATCCCTAAAAAGACTGCTGCTTCTTCTTCTGGCTGGATCAGCACAGAAGGCGGCGCTGCATCTGAGTCGGAACCAACCTTTGGTACTGTCTCGCTAGCTCCAAAGAACATTGGTGCATTCACCGACATGACCCGTCAGTTGATCCTTCAATCGACTCCTGCCATTGAGCAGTTGGTCCGCGACGATTTGACACAGGCTCTGGCCTTGGCAATCGACAAGGGCGCACTTGAAGGTTCTGGCTCGTCCGGTCAGCCAACTGGTATCTTGAACACTTCCGGTGTTAACAAGCCAACCAGCTTTGCTGCTGCTGTACCAACGTTCGCTGAAATGGTTGCACTGGAAACTGCTGTTGCAGAAGACAATGCATTGTTCGGCAACTTGGCCTACATCACAGACGCAGCCACTTACGGCGGTCTGAAGACGAAGAGCAAGGACACTGGTTCGGGCATGTTCGTTCTTGAAGGCGGTCAAGCTAACGGTTACAACGTAATCCGCACTCAGCAGTCAACTGCTGGTAACGTTTACTTCGGTAACTTTGCCGACTGCTTGATCGGCATGTGGGGTGGCCTCGACCTGACGGTTGATCCATACACCGCATCGACAACCGGAACTGTCCGCGTTGTTGCGCTTCAGACTGTTGATGTTGCAGTTCGCAACGCAGTCTCGTTCGCATACAATAACGACGGCGTATAAGTAATGTTGGGGACCGAGATTTGGAAGTCATCTCGGTCCCTGACTTCTTTGGAGAATGACATGCAGTACAAGTGCATTCGTGGCGTAGTAACATCGCAAGGTCCGCTTAACGCGGGTGACGTTGCTACCCTTCCGCATGGCGAGGCTCTAGTGCTTATCGCTGACAAGAAGATTGAAATCTTTGAGGCGGTCCGTGTGGCTGAAGCCCCAAAGGTCGAACATCGTGATCCTGTAATTAAGCGCAGTCCTAAGAATGGGAGTTGAGTCTGCCGCTGATATTCTCGATTTCTTTGAACTCGATGATTTTGCAGATACTGCCACTTACACACCAGTAGGTGGCAGTGCTGTTTCTGTTAATGGCATCTTTGACGCTCCACAGGCCAGCCGTGGCGCAACAGACTTGATGGACATCACAATTCCATCACCACAGTTTGTCTGCCGCACCGCTGATGTAGCCTCGGCTGCTGATGGCGATGAAATTATCATTAGGTCTGTGGCTTACAACGTGCGCGTTGTACTGACAGACGGAACTGGTGTATCGACGCTTATACTCGAAAAGGTTTAACATGGCGCACGTTCGGCAGCAGATCAGGGATTATGTTGCCACTCTGCTGGTGAACTTTATCTACGACAGGTTTGGCATTGTAATTCAGGATCGTTTTAGCAATAATCTTACAGCCAGAGGGTCTGGGGATTTGCTTTCTACAGGAACATTGTACAAGTTTCGTCGTTATGCGCTTGATGAAGATAAGCTACCCGCGCTGATTGTTTACACAACTACTGACATATCTAGGCTTGCAACCATAGGCCAGCGGACGATGACACACGACCTTGAGTTGAGGGTGGACATTATAAACAAGGGATCAAGTGTTAGCATATTTGAGAACATTGAGCAGTTTTCAGCGGAACTGATACACGCTGTTGAGGACGATTTTGATTTAGGCGGATTGGCAAAAAGCTGTGTTCTGGCAAGTTCAGACTTTGACGTTGAAACTGGTGGCGAGAAAGCTATCGGTTCCGGCAAGATGATATTCAACGTGCAGTATACAACCGCCATAAATAATTCTCAGGTGTCGATCTAATGGCGCATATGAACCAACAGATCAGGGATCGGGTGGCTACCGTCATTGGCGCTTTGCCTTTCTTTTCTGGCCGCGTTTACAAGATGCGCTCCTATGCCCTGGATGAGGCAAAGCTGCCAGCGGCTGTAGTTTACACCAACAGTCAATCATCTTCGCTTGTCAGTATAGGCTTCAGGACGCTTCGTGGTTCGTTGAATCTGACGGTGGATATTCACATCAAGGGTTCTAGCGCGACGATAGTAAATGAAATAGATGACGCCTGTGTTCTAATTGAAGATGCCATTGGCTCTGATTTCTCACTGAACGGATTAGTTAAGAGTTGCGTTTTGACTGAAACAGACGTAGACATTAACGTCGAAGGCGAAAAGCCAACGGCTTCTGCTCGGTTGTCTTACGTTGCTGAATATGTTACATCCATAGCTGATGTGGAGACACCAAGATGAAGATGGTCAAAGTTTACAACAAAGCTGGTGATGAAATACTTGCCTGTGAAGTTGATCTGGCACACTATCAGTCTAAGGGCTGGGATGTAAAGAAGGCTGCAAAGCCAAAGGTTCAAGCAGAGAAAGTCGAGGAGTCTGAATAATGGCTACGCATACTGGCAGTGAAGGAACGCTCAAGGTTGGTGCGAACACCATCGCAGAGATTCGCTCCTACTCTTTGGAAGAAACCGCTGACACTGTCGAAGATACTTCGATGGGTGATAGCTATCGCAGCTTTAAAACGACTCTCAAGGGCTGGACAGGCTCCGTTGACGTATTCTGGGATGAGACTGACACCTTGGGCCAGGGTGGCCTTGTAGTCGGCGCTCAGGCAACATTAAGCGTATTCCCAGAAGGTGCGTCGGCTGGCGTTTCTGAAAAGTACTACACCGGAACAGCAACTGTGACAGGCAAGACTATCACTGGCAGCTTTGACGGCATGGTGGAATCGACAATCACGCTTCAAGGCACTGGTGCTTTGACTGAAGCAACACTGGCGTAAGGATAAGACATGGCTACCCATACTGGTTCAGAAGGCACAGTTCGCGTTGGCTCGACCAACAACGTGCTTGAAATTCGTTCGTACTCGGTTGAGGAAACTGCCGATACTGTTGAAGATACCTCAATGGGCGATAGCTATCGCACGTTTAAGACTACCTTAAAGGGTTGGTCTGGTTCGGTTGATGTGTTTTGGGACGAAACTGATACCACAGGTCAGGGCGCACTGATCCCTGGCGCTGAAGTAGCCCTTCGTTTCTACCCAGAGGGCGCAGTTTCGACCGACATTTATTACACGGGTCAAGCCATTGTAACAGGCAAGACTATCACAGGCAGCTTCGATGGTATGGTGGAATCCACTATCACTGTCCAAGGAACAGGGGCTTTGACCAGCGCGGCTGTATAATTAAGGAAGATTAATATGAGTATTGCCAAGCGTATCGCAGAGCGGACATCGAATAAGCGTCACATAGAAGTTCCACAGTGGGGTGATGAGGGCAAGCCAGAGAAGGTCTATTACGGCCCTCTGCTTGCTGGTGAACTGAACCGCATCCAGCGCAAGCACCCTAACTTTCTGGGCTCTGCATCTTTTGATGCAATGGTTGATCTAATCGTTCTGAAAGCTGAAAATGGTCAAGGTGAAAAGCTGTTTACGCTTGAGGACAAGGCTGTTCTTATGCGCGAAGAGGTATCTGTGATCTCAACTGTTGCTGCCGCATTTATGAGCGGGGACAGTGTCGAGGAGCAGGAAAAAAACTAAGAAACGATCCGTTCAGGTATAATTTAATTACCTTGGCGGATCGGCTTGGCAAAACCATTGCAGAGATTGAACTTATTTCAATTGAAGAGTATAACGAATGGGTAGCGTTCTTCAAAGTGAGCGAGGAAAACCAGAAACGTGGCCGAGCAAAATCTTGATTTCAACATTATTGCTCATACGCAAGGTATGGAGCAAATCGCGAATCTGATTAATCGGGTTGGTGCGCTTGAGGCTGAAACTAAGAAGTTAAGTGCGGCCAACAACACTCTTGCTACATCTACCGATTCTGTGATCCGAAACGGAAAGCGTTACAACAACGCACTTGATGCTCAGTCTAAATCGATACGCAATACAAGAATGGGCGTGACCCAGCTTGGTATGCAGTTCAATGACCTTGCCACTTCTATTTCAACGGGCGCTAGTCCGGTGCAAGCATTTAACCAGCAAATTGGTCAAATTGGTTTTGCGCTATCTATGATGAGTGGCCGCGTTGGTATGCTAGGTCGGTTAATTGCTGGGCCACTTGGTATTGCGTTAATTGGCGCAACGGTATTAATGAGTCAATTTAAAGGTAAGACTGAAGAGACTGAGGATTCTACAGCTAATTTTGGTGACTATGCGATTGCAACATTTCAAAGCATTGGCGAACAAATATCCAATGGTTTGCAGCCAGCCGTGGAAGCACTTGGTCCAGCTATAGATGCCCTGTCGCCAGTAGTCCAGGCGCTGCAAACTGTATTTGAAAACTTAGGATATGTTGGCAAAACGGTAGCAAACTTTATTCTCAGGGCTTTTGTCACAGCCATTAATGCTATTGCTATTTTAGCCAGTAACTCTTTTTCTATGGTTGCTGAAGGTGTTTTGAATGTAGTTAATGGCGGCATCTTTGCGATTAACAAATTAATTAGCATGGCTGAAAGCAGTTTAAATACATTTTCTAATGCCGTTAATAAAATAGATGATGTTTTCCAAACTGGATTTCGACTCGATAAAGTTAATTTTGGAAGACTTACACCTGTTGTTAACGAGTTTAAGGGCACAACTCTTAAAGCGTTTAGCGATATAGGAAAGGCGGCAACTGCTACATTTAACACAGACTTTATGGATTTTGGAGATATATCCAAAAGGGCTGATGCTTTTGCGGCAGCTAGGGGGGCGGCTGAAGCCGCAAAAGACAAAAAGGGTGGTTCGGCTAAGGGAAAAAGTTCTGAAAAGACTAAGAAGGAAAAGCCAGAGTTTTTACTTAAAGGCTTTTACGAAGAGTTCTTTGCCAAAGAGTTTGAGAAAAACGATGAAACTCTTGCCAAGATGGCAGAAACTCAAATCAAGTCATTGATTGACACTATTCCTGACTTGGCAAAGATCAGCCCAGAAATGGATGGCATTTTAACTCGCGCAGATGAAATACAAGCATCATTTGAGGCCGTGGGAACCGCCGTGGCAAACTCGTTCAAGGGTATGCTTACTGGCGCAATGTCGTTCAAGAATGCCATGAAGGGCATTATAGGCGCTGTGATTGATGAACTGTTTAGGCTTTACGTTGTGAAGCAGATCGTTGGTATTGTTACCAGCGCAGTTGGCCTACCGCCACCAAAGGCGTTTGGCGGTGCGGTTACAGGCAATCAACCTTACATGGTTGGTGAACGCGGCCCAGAACTATTTGTTCCAGGTGGCAATGGCACAATTATTCCCAACGGCAACATGCGCGGCGGTAATGGCGGTGGAAGCAGCTTTAACATCAGCGTAGATGCCCGTGGCTCAAATGATCCAGCCGCTGTTCGCGCTCAGGTAATGCAGGGCATCCTTGAGACTGCTCCGGCGATTATCGCAGCGGCAGAGTCACGCACAATCTCAAATCTTCGTAGGCCACGCCTCGGTGGAGCAATGCAGTAATGGCGACAATCACATATCCTTCGACACCAAAGCCACAGGGCATGTCGTGGCGGCTGCTTATGCCAGCGCAGACCAACGTATCTGATTGGACGGGCCGTAGGCAGACCGTTGCATCTGGGCGTGGATGGTGGGAATGCCAAATTGCTTTGCCGCCAATTGTGGGAACGACAAATGTTAACGCATGGCGCTCGTTCATAGCCAAGAGCCGTGGCCGTGCTAACGACTTTCAGATACCAGTTGATCCAATTGCGCAGTCCGCATCTACAGCCACTCCGTTAGTCAATGGGGCTGGGCAAACTGGTCGCACATTAGCTACTGACGGATGGCCCGTATCAACAACGGTGCTTGTCGCGGGTCAGTATGTCACCATTAACAACCAGCTTTTGCAGTTGACTGAGAATGTAACGTCAAACGGATCGGGCGTTGCCACGCTGACTTTTGAGCCACCAATTCGTACACCGTCATCTGACAACGCAGCAATTGAGTACAAGAACCCATATTGCCTAATGTACTTTGTAGAGGAGCCAACGCTTTCAGTTGAGAACGGTTATGTATATAGCCTTTCACTGAACCTACGGGAGTCCTTCTAATGGTTGATGCAACAACACAAGCTGCGCTTGAGGCTACTGTCGTTAACTGGCGCGTTCTAATCTACGCTGACTTTGTTGGCGATGTACTGCGAGGCACAAGCGGTCTTTATGATAAGACAATCTCTGGATCAGGTGATTCTGAATTGGATGGAACTTACGAAAGTTTTGATCACAATTTAATAAATGTATCTCCTGTTAAACATAATGAAACAGGTTCTGATACCGTGGCAATATCAATGAGCGGACTTTTGGTAAACAATGCTGACTTTTTGGCTATTATTGGCGACAAGTCAAAGTGGCAGGGGCGCATTGCAAGACTTTGGTTTTATTGTGTTGATCAAAATGAAAGCCAAGTTGGTTCTGTTGTAGCTTATTACACTGGTTACATGAACGAGGTAAGTATTTCTGGTAGTGCGGAAAGTCAGACGGTGACACTCACAATCGAAAACTATTTGACAAGTATCGCTGGCGCACAAAACAAAACTTATCTTATTCAGAACATCTTTGACGCTGGCGATCTAAGCGCGGAAACATCTATAGCAGCAGCAAACGGTATGGCTGAAGCTGGTAGCTATGGCTACGGTGGTGGTGGCGGCGGTGGCTTTGAAGACGGAAGCAATGGGAATTTTCGATGAGAATATCAACTTGGGAAGAAGCCCTATCCAACTACATTATTACCAAGCGCCATGAGCCGTTCGAGTATGGCGTTAATGATTGTTGCTTGTTTGCGGCAGGGGCCGTTGAGGCTATCACGGGCGAAGACCCTATGTCTGAGTTCCGTGGCAAGTATGACAGCCTTAAAACTAGCTTAAAGGCGATTCAAGACATTGGCGCAGGAACCCTTGAGGCCACTATGGATGGCAAGTTTCCAGAGGTAGCAATAGGCCATGCGCAGCGTGGAGACTTGGCTTTCTTTAATGACAGCGTTGGAGTAGTAGTAGGTGGCTTCGCTTATTTCGTTTCAGACGATGGATTGGAGCGCATTAACCGATCTTTCTGGGGCAAATGTTGGAGTGTAGGCCGTGGGTAAGACTCTGAAAACTATTGCAATAGTTGCGGCTGCTGTTGCTGTTGCGTATTTTGCACCACAGATTTCAATCGCATTGCTTGGTAGCACAGCCGCTGCTGGCACTATTGCTGCCGTAGGGGTTTCACTAGCACTATCTACAACATCAATGGCACTCTTTGGTCCTAAGATACCAAGGACACAAATATCACGCCTAAACGTAAGCCTAGACCCGTCTACGCCACGCAAAGCTGTGTTCGGCACTACAGCAATGCCACTCGACCTTCGCTATCACGAATCCAGTGGTACAGACCAAGAATATATTGATTATATTATTGCTGTGGCTGCTCATAAAGTTGCGTCAATTACTGAGATATGGTTTGAGGAAAAACAAGCCTGGACACTCGCTGGTGGCGTAACGGCGACCTATTCTGGATATTTAACGGTAGCAGTTGTCACTGAGGGGACTGCTGCCAACTATATTTCTATTAACGGCGGAACAAAGTGGGGATCAAGCCGCCGCCTTACTGGCTGCGCTTATCTGCATCTTCGCATCAAGCGAACGGGCAATGTCAAAAAAGCGGAAAGCCCTCTGGCAAGTGGATTGCCAAGTCGCGTAACTGTTATTGGCGATGGCGCTCTTCTTTACGATCCGCGCAAGGATAGCACTGTGCCTGGTGGCTCTGGTTCACATCGTGCAAACAACCAAGCGACTTGGGGCGCTTACACCAATGCGGATGACACTGACAATCCTGCGTTGCAATTACTTTGGTGGCTGCTTGGTTGGGAGATTAACAGCAAGTTATCAGTTGGTTGTGGTGTTCCCTATAGTCGCATAGACATGGAGTCTTTCATTACAGCGGCCAACACCTGTGATGAAAACATAACTTTGGCAATTGGCGGAACTCAGAAACGTTACCGCACCAGCGGAACTGCATCTGATGCTGATGACCGCATGGAAATCATTAACAACTTGCTTGCGTCAATGAACGGTACACTTCGTGACAATGGCGGCAAGTTGACGGTAACGGCAATGAAGAACGACCTTGCCGACTATGTGCTTACCTTTAATGAAGGCGAAATGCTGGGTGAGTTTGATTGGCAGCAAACTCGCGGATTGACAGAAAACTACAACATTGCCCGTGGCCGCTATGTCGATCCATCAAACAACAGCCTTTATCAAATGGTGGACTATCCAGAGGTAGGCTTTGCAGCTTCTGATGGGATTGAGCGGGTTATGTCGCTTGATCTTCCATATGTCGAAGATGGTCGCCGTGCGCAGCGCATTGCCAAGCAAGTTTTGCAGCGCAATCAATATCGCGGGATGTTCTCGACAACCTTTAACGCCAAAGCACTGGGCTGTCAGGTTGGTGATGTTGTGCGCATTAGCCTTGAGTCTCTAGGCTGGTCGAACAAACTATTTCGCGTCATCAGTCAAGAAATTCGCTTTGACGGTCAAGTTCCAATGGCTTTGGTCGAAGAAAACGCGGCTATCTATGCGTGGGATGCGGATGATCTAGCGCCCGTGACGCCAACTGCGCCGACGATCTATGATCCGCTAAACAATCCGCTTATCCTGGGCATTAATGAAGCTACCGTTGTTTCTGGCTATTTAACCAATGAGGCCATAACCCTTGCAGCAGATGCAAGCGGAAACGTCATTAGCTTTGCCACGGCTACAGGCACATTCAAGATGTTTGAGGGGACCGTCGATGTAACCACTACATCTACGTTTGCTTTAACTGCGTCATCAGGGATTACCGCCAGCATCAATGCCACGACAGGGGTATACTCTGTTACTGCGATGAGCGCATCAACTGGCTCTGCAACCTTTACCGGATTGTACAATGGTACGACCATTACCAAGATTTTAAGCGTTGCAAAATCACAAGAGGGCGCTTCTGGCTCTGGCGCTGCCGCAATTAGCGGCTATCTTACCAAAGAAGCTGTTCAGCTATTTTCATATGCCAACGGTGGTATTGTTTCGTACACTCCGGCGTCAGGCAGTTTTAAGGTGTTCAGCGGCAATACAGATGTAAGCACTTCGTTTAGCCTATCAACCATAAGCAATCCACAGGCATTGACCGTGTCTTATGCTGGTCAAACCTACTCGGTAACGGCTGGCTTTGATAATAACGAAGATACTGCCAGCCTTACAATCCGCGCTACCGGATCAGGGGCTTATACTGGTGTAACGGTTGACAAGGTCTTTTCGCTGTCGAAAGCAAAGGGCGGCTATGAGATTGTAGCTACATTACCCAGCACTGACCTGTTTGAAGGTCGCGTTGTATTTCTGACAACGGACGATAAGTTGTATCGTTATACTGGGTCGGCATGGACGGCGGCAGTTCCTGCGGTTGATATTACTGGCACAATCACTGAGACACAAATTGGCACAGATGCTATTACAACTCCTAAAATAGCTGCCAACGCAGTAACAGCCGCCGAAATTGCCGCCAATACAATTACGGCTGGGCAAATAGCCACCAACGCGATTACGGCTGATAAGATTCTTGCTGGTGCAATCACGGCGGCAAAGGTTGCCACAAATGAAATCGTTGCTCTGTCCGCCAACATCAAGGATGGCGTAATCGAAACCGCCAAGATTGGTGACCTTCAGGTCAGTACGTTAAAAATTGCTAACTTTGCTGTCAACTCGGTATCTGCGGTGCAGACAAGTACCTCCATTGTTGTCCCAGCCGGAACCACTTCTGGGACCATTCTGTCGCTTACGTTTACTAAGGTTGGCGGCACTGAATCAAATGTTCTGATCCAAGTTACATCAACCCCGAATAGCAGCGACCTTATTGCGTATGCGCTTCTGAATAGAACTGGGCAAGGGCTTCTCACAAGTGTAGTTGGCTGCGCTGGCGCTGGTAGTTTCTCAGCCGCTATTCCTTTAGTTATTAATCATGTGGACGCAGGGCTTTTTCCAGGTACTTACACCTACACAGTGCAATTTGACAATCAGTTCTCAGCAGCAGGGCTAAACCTTACGACCTATGCGCCTGTCACTCTAGTTGTCCAAGAGGTTAAGAAATGATAAAGTTCTTCATATATGACAGCCAGAACGGCAGGATAATGCGATCCTTCTTTAGCACAGATGTTGAGGCGATTGCGCTAAATCTTGAAGATGGCGAACAAGCTATTGAGATCGATACCACGTTCAATAATCCTTACGTTTTGAATGGCGCTTTGGCTGAACGCCCAGAGAACCCTGCAACGCTTAACGGTACTGTTATTGAGAACATCCCAGTTGGTACTGTCTTGCTGTTTGATCAGCAATACGCCATAATCGATGATGGCACAGCAGAATTAGAGTTTCCGTTCCCTGGCACATACCCTGTCACAGTTTATTGCTTTCCATATCTAAACAAGACGTTCGAGGTAGAATATGCGCCTTAAATTTACCGACGATTACGCTCAACGGCGTAAGGAAGCCTATCCACCTATTGGCGATCAGTTGGACGCGCTGTGGAAGGGCGGGGCAGAGATGGAAGCGATGCTGAAAAAGATTGCAGCCGTAAAGGCGCGTTTCCCTAAATCATGAATACTCAGTTGGCAGCTAAGTCATAAAGTGCTAAAGATACGGCACGAAGGGAATACCAATGGCATTTATCTACGACCTGACTGATACTTGGAACAATGCTGTTACTTCGTTCAACGGCATCAAGTTGAATGTCACTGATACTGCCAGTGCGGCTGGTTCAAAGCTGATTGATATAAAGATTGGTGGCGTTTCCAAATTTACTGTTGGCAAAACCGGAACTATTACTGCCACTGGTATTGTTGAAAGCACAACTGGTGGATTTAGGTTCCCAGACGGAACAACCCAAACTACTGCAAGTGTTAGTAGCGGCACTGTAACTAGCGTAACAGGCACTGGAACAGTTAGTGGCCTGACACTAACGGGTAGCATTACTACATCTGGCTCACTGACGCTTGGTGGAACCCTAGCACTGACATCTGGGAACGTCACAACGGCTCTTGGATTTACGCCATACAATGCAACAAATCCTGCTGGATATACAGCCAATGTTGGGACAGTCACCAGCGTCAATATAACTGCTGGCACAGGCGTTAGCGTTTCTGGTGGACCTATCACCTCAAGCGGCGCAATAACAGTTACCAACACTGCGCCCGATCAAGTGGTGTCTCTGACAGGCGGCGGAGCGACCACTGTTACGGGAACGTATCCAAATTTCACCATCACCACAAGTGGCGGTGGCTCTGGCACAGTAACATCAGTAGCTGCGTCTGGCGGCACAACTGGCCTCACGTTCACTGGCTCACCTGTCACAACGTCAGGTACTCTCACGCTTGGCGGCACACTTGCCTTAGCTAATGGCGGCACAGGCGCTACAGACGCACCTACTGCGCGGACCAACCTTGGCTTGGGTACTGCGGCCACTACAGATGCTTCTGCATATGCTACAGCGGCCCAGGGTACGAAGGCTGACACGGCTGTTCAAACCATTGCCTCAGCAGATGGTTCCGTAACAATTACAGGCACGACGGCTATTGATCTGTCTGTTCCGGTAACTGCCGCAACTAATTCTGTGCTACTTCCCGTCCGCAATACCACTGGCGCAACTCTTACTAAGGGTACTGCCGTCTATATTAGCGGCGCTACTGGTCAGATTTCTACTGTTAGTAAGGCACTTGCTACCAGTGATGCAACCTCAGCACAGACGCTAGGCTTGATCACAGCCAACCTTGCTAACAATACCAATGGCAACGTCACGCTTATTGGAACCCTTACCAATATTGACACATCTGCATACACAGATGGTCAGCAGCTTTATCTTAGCCCCGTAACGGCTGGAACACTGACAGCAACCAAGCCATACGCGCCACAGCATTTGGTCTACATAGCTACTGTGGAACACGCTCACCCTACGCAGGGTAAGTTGTTTGTTAAAGTCCAAAACGGCTATGAGATGGATGAGTTGCACAATGTGTCGGCTCAGTCACCCGCAAACAATGATGGCTTGTTCTACAGCACATCTACAAGCCTGTGGGAAAAGAAGTCCATTGCTACGGCGCTGGGCTACACGCCTTACAACGCAACGAATCCAAGTAACTACCTTTCCACCGTCAGCTTAACATCAAACGTCACTGGCACTCTTCCTATTGCCAATGGCGGTACAGGGGCCACGACTGATTCCGGTGCGCGTACAGCCCTTGGCTTAGGGACTGCTGCGGTTCTAAACTCTGGTGTTGCTAACGGCGTTGCTACTCTTGACGGCAGTGGCACAGTGCCAACATCTCAGTTGCCTGGGGCAGTTCTTGGTGGCGTAAACTATCAAGGAACGTGGAACGCATCCACCAATACGCCAGCTTTGGCATCTAGCACTGGTTCAAAGGGCTATTACTATGTTGTCAGCACTGCTGGATCAACGAATCTAAACGGAATAACCGATTGGAAGATTGGCGATTGGGCCGTGTACGACGGTTCGACATGGCAGAAGGTTGACAACACCGATTCTGTGTCTTCGGTCAATGGCTTCACTGGCGCAGTTGTTTTGACAACAAGCGATGTAGCCCAAGGTACTAACTTGTACTTTACGCAAGCCGCTGCCCGTGGTTCTGTTTCTGCGGGAACGGGCATAAGCTACAATAGCACCAGTGGCGTAATTACGAACTCTGCTCCAGATCAGACTGTTGCTTTAACGGGTGCTGGTACGACCACCGTAACCGGAACATATCCCAACTTTACGATTACATCGAACGACAGCACTGTTGGCACAGTAACGTCTGTTGGTGGCACAGGGACTGTAAATGGTCTTACGCTAACAGGAACGGTGACAACGAGCGGATCGTTGACCCTTGGTGGCACTCTTTCTGGTGTTAACCTTGCATCACAAGTCACAGGAACTTTGCCCGTAGCAAACGGTGGTACAGGTGTTGCGACCCTGACCACAAATAGCGTTTTGCTCGGCAACGGAACCAGCGCGGTGCAAACTGTTTCACCTGGTACTTCTGGCAACATTTTGAAGTCGAATGGCACTACTTGGGAATCTGCCGCCCCTGCTGCATCTGGGGCTACACTCAGCAACGACACTACAACAAACGCCACGCGCTATCCAATCTTTGCCGACGCAACCTCTGGCGCTGCGACCACGATCTATACAAGTAGCCCAAACTATACCTTCAACCCATTGACAGGCAACTTTTCTTCCAAAGCCATTAATGCCACCAACGGCTTTTTCCTTAGTGACAACACGATCAATCAAAGCTATAATGTTCCGGCGACTAAGAATGCTATGTCTGTTGGGCCTATTGCTATTGCTTCAGGTATCGCGGTAACTGTTTCTTCGGGTGCTAGGTGGGTGGTAATTTAGGATGAGTACGATCAAAACAACCAACGACAATGGCGCTTTTGGCGTCGGCACATCTGGGGAATAAACCATGCCAACAACCTTTAACGCAAGCACCGCCACTGGCGCAGTAGTAACAGCAGATAGTTCTGGCGTTCTGGTATTGCAGTCTGACGGCGTAACAGCGCTGACGGCTAATGGCGCGAACGTCACTGTGGCAGGGACGCTTACGGCGACGGGTGGAGTTTCTGGAGTAAATCTAACCACTGGCGTTACTGGCACATTACCTATCGCCAATGGCGGAACAAATGCGACAACTGCTGGTGGTGCATTGACTGCTCTTGGCGCTTATCCTGCTGCAAATCCTAATAGCTATACATCAAACACAGGCACGGTAACTAGCGTCAACTTGACGGCTGGAACTGGCGTTAGTGTTTCTGGCGGACCAGTTACATCATCTGGCGCTATTACAGTTACTAATACTGCCCCAGATCAAGTCGTGTCACTTACTGGCGCTGGCACAACAACCATAACTGGTACATATCCTAGCTTCACTGTAACGTCTGCCGATAGCACAGTCGGCACAGTGACATCTGTCGGCGGCACTGGAACCGTCAATGGAATTACGCTTACTGGCACGGTAACTGCTTCAGGGTCGCTTACGCTTGGCGGCACACTGTCAGGCGTTAGCCTAACATCACAGGTCACTGGCACACTGCCTGTCGCTAACGGCGGCACGGGCGCAACGACGGCGGGTGCTGCGTTGACCAGCCTCGGTGCTGCGGCATCTGGCGCAAACATTGACATTACTTCGATTGCGCTCACGACGGGTACAGTTAGTACGACCCCAGCCAACAACAATGACATTGTTAACAAGTCTTACGTTGACACGCTGGCTGCAAGCGGCATTCACTTTCACCAGCCTGTGCGGGTAGAGTCACCAACCAACCTAAACGCGACATACAGCAACGGGACTGCTGGGGTCGGCGCAACTTTGACCAATGCTGGCACTCAAGCTGCGTTGGTTCTTGATGGTGTGACGCTCAGTGTCGCTGACCGTGTCTTGATTTATACGCAGACCACTCAGACGCAAAACGGCATCTATGTCGTGACAAGCGTAGGCTCTGGTTCAACAAACTGGGTGTTGACACGCTCCAGTGATGCGAACACCTATGTAATCAACAGCGCGGCTGGCCTTAGCGAGGGTTCGACTATCTTCGTCCAGCAGGGTTCAACGGGCTCTGGCGAAACCTACACTTGCAATACTTCTGGCACTATTACGTTTGGCACAACTGCTATTTCATTCGCTCAGATTTCATCAGCGCAGATTTACAGTGCTGGCACTGGTCTAACGCTGACTGGAACGGCCTTTAGCATTACAAACACGGGGTTAACGGCAAATACCTACGGTAGCGCGTCTTCAGTACCTGTTGTTGCGTTCAACGCTCAAGGTCAGGCTACAAGCGTCACTGATACATCCATAGCTATTGCAGGATCACAAATTACGTCTGGCAGCGTTGCGGTGGCGCAGGGCGGTACAGGTGCAACCACGCTTACCGGATACGTTAAGGGTACTGGCACAAGCGCCATGACGGCATCTGCTGCAATCCCAGTTGCTGATGTAACAGGTGCTGCGCCTTTAGCTTCGCCCACATTTACAGGCACGGCGACCTTTGCAACAACAGATGCGCTTGGACCTGTGCGCGGTAACATTGTTGCTGTTGCTGCCCTAGACATTGATTGCTCTCTGGGTAACTTCTTTACCAAGACAATTGCCGCGAACAGCACTTTCACGTTTAGTAATGCGCCTTCGACAAGGGCATTCGCTTTCACCCTTGAGGTGACGCACACCAGCGGCACAATAACATGGCCCACGACAGTGCGCTGGCCTGGTGGCACTGCGCCGACGCTGACAACCAGCCGCGTTCACCTTATTACCTTTGTAACTGACGATGCTGGCACAAATTGGCGCGCTGCATCTCAAATCAATTACACGGCATAAGAATATGGATAGCGTATCTCGCGCATTGCTGATGACGGGTGGAACATCTGCTCCTGTAGAGGGGCAGATTGTTTATGAGGGCGAAGCGCCGTCTACAAACGGTTCGTCTACCACATTTTCCTTCGTTGTTCCAGAGGGTGTGACTAGTATATCTGTTGTATGCGTTGGGGCAGGTAGTTCTGGAGGTTATAACAATAATGTCGGCTATTTGAATGCATCCGGCGGCGGCGGCGCTGGTGCAACCGCTTACGCCAATAACATCAGCGTAACCCCAGGCGAAACGCTTGAAGTTTTGGCAGGGCGCGGCGGGAACGCATCGAACTACAACTCTGACGGAGGCCTAAGCCGTGTGCGCCGCGTTTCGACAAGCACTACATTTGTGGATGCTCGCGGCGGCAGTTTGAATCGTACAGGCGGCGTTGTCAGTGTGGGAACAGGCGGCGCAGGCGGCACTGGCGGCACAGGGATTGCCAACGGCGGTGTTGGAGGCGGCGGCGGCGGTGCTGGGGGGTATTCTGGCGCTGGCGGCATAGGTGGCAGCAATAATTCCCCATTTAACCCAACGGCTGGCTCTGGCGGCGGCGGCGGCGGCGGTATGCGTGGGGGGGAATACGGCCCCACGGGATTTTACGAACAACATTGGAGAAACGGCGGTGGCGGTGGTGGCGGCGTCGGCCTATTGGGTCAAGGCGCTAGCGGCGTGGCTGGCGTTTTTGGCACTTATGATACCGGCGGCGGCGGTGGTGGAGGTTCGGGCGGCAATGTTGGTATCAACAGCGGCTCAGTCAACGGCGGCGTTGCCGGAGCATACGGCGGCGGCGGTGGCGGCGGTGGATTTTACAGCGAATACAACCCCGATTTTGCCGAATACACTAGTGGCCCCGCATACGGCGGCAATGGCGGCAAGGGTGCAGTCCGTATTATTTGGCCTGGGACCACTCGCCAATTCCCTTCAACAAATACAGGAAACGTATAATGACAATGTTTATTCAACTTGAAGACGGCCAACCTGTCGGCAATGCCGTTACTGAAGATAACTTCCGGCTTCTGTTTTCAAACATCAGCTTGTCGTGGCCCTTTGTTGCAGAAAATATTGAGCCTATGGGCTTCGGCCTATACGACTTTAGCAGCCAACCGGAACTCGGCACATTTGAAAAGATGGCAGAAGTTGCTCCGGTCAAGGGTGAGTATGGTATCTGGCGGCAAACTTGGGTTGTCGAGCCTATGAACGAAGAAGAAATTGAAGCCCGAACCAAACAAGAGTGGAACGGGGTTCGCGGTCAGCGCAACTTTAAGCTCGCCAGCACTGATTGGACGCAAATTGATGACACGCCGTTGACCAACACGGACAAACAACTTTGGGCCTCGTATCGCCAAGCCCTGCGTGATATCACAACCCAAGCTGATCCATTCAGCATTGAGTGGCCTGTAGCGCCATGAGCGTTAGTTCAATACTAAACCACTTGGGAGATAACGTGAAGCACATCGCTGATGGTTTGGCGGTTGCGGCTGCTTTTGGTACTTTGGTGCAGTTTCTGCCGCCACTGGCATCTCTGTTGACTATATTTTGGATGACACTACGCATTTACGATTGGTTTGAAGCAAGGCTCTCAGGGGGGCGTTTGCCAAAAGATTAGGATTAATAATGCCCGTTCAATTTAAAATTGACGAGAACCTATATCAATATGCTACACCTCGCCAAAAGGAAGTTCTTGAAGCCATAGATCGACTTGGCAGCGCCAGAGCCGCATCTATCGAACTGGGCATAAATATAGGTGGCGCAAGCGATGCTTACATTGCTGTCAAGAAAAAAGCCGCAAGATTCGGTTACGCCCCCGACCATGACTTCACGCGACCAGTGCCAGAAGGCTATGTCGCTAAGGGCGTTTCGACTTATTACAACGCTGAAGGCAAACCAGCAGGGCAGTGGGTAAAGGCATCACTTAGCCACCAGGCGCTGGTAGATGCCATGAAAGAGGCCATCGATGGCTTCAAGGACGAGATACTACCAGCAAGCGTTATTGCTGCTCCAGCGGCTTCTGAGGAGCATCTGTGCAACCTCTACACTTTCACTGACTATCACCTTGGTATGCTGGCGTGGCATAAAGAAGGCGGCAGCGATTGGAGCATTGCCATCGCTGAGAAAACGATTCTGGCTGCGCTTGTACAGATGGTCAATCAAAGCCCAAGTGCGCACACGGCAGTACTAAATATCCAGGGCGATTTTTTGCATACGGATGGCAAAACGCCAGTAACACCAGCTTCAAAGCACGTTCTGGATGCAGATAGCCGCTTCCCCAAAATACGACGCTCCGCGATCCGCATCATTCGTTCACTGGCGGCGATATGTTTGCAACGCCATCAGGAGGTGCGCTTAATTATTGCTGAGGGCAACCACGACGAAGAAAGCGCCGGATGGCTGTCAGACTTGTTCGCTGTTCATTACGAAGAAGAGCCTCGCGTTACTGTAAATGACAGCGTGTTGCCATTCTATGTGCTTGAATGGGGTAGCACTATGCTAGGCATCCACCACGGCCACAAGGTCAAGAACGAGTCCCTGCCGCTGCTGTTTGCGGCACAGTTCCCGCAAGAGTGGGGTCGCACTACTCGGCGCGAGATACACTGCGGCCACCGTCACCACAGGGATGAGAAGGAATACAATGGCGTTACGGTGGTGCAGCACCCAACCTTGGCAGCTAGGGATGCCTATGCTGCGCGTGGCGGCTGGATTGCAGATCGTGCAGCCTGGGCTATAACATACCATAAAAAGTACGGAGCCGTAGGGCGTGTAATGATTACAACTGAGATGCTGGAGATAACATGACTGACGCAATCAACCCACCACACTACCAAGACCATCCATCTGGAATCCAATGTATTGAGATCACAGAACATATGAATTTCTGCCTTGGGAACGCCATCAAATATATTTGGAGGGCAGGGCTTAAAAATAATGCTATAGAGGACTTAGAGAAGGCTCGGTGGTATCTGGACCGCGAGATAGAAAAAATGTATAAAGCTATGGAAGAAATATGAAGGAAACTGGAATGAGTTTTTTAAACAGCTTTGAAAGCAAGCAAGATGGCGTCAACGACACCGTTGAGTTTGTTGTGCGCGTGGCAATTATTACATTGTCGGCAGTTATCCTTGTTGTTGTCTTGGCGCTTGTAGTTGGCCTATTTGTGTCAAACGATGTTGTAGATAGCGCAGCAATTCTTGAAGTCGTTAATCCTGCTTTTCAGACGATCATAGGCGCGTTTGTCGGGTTACTGGGCGGTTTGAGCCTTAATGCCAATGCCCGTGACAAGGAAGAACCCGTTGAGCCTGAACCAGCACCAGCCCCAATCGTTGACTTGGAAGATGATGAAATGGCTCCGTGGGAAATGTATCGCAACGACCTTCGCTATGATACTAACAGCGATGGCGTGGTTGATGAGGCTGACTTCCCCAACTGGCGCAATTTGGAGGCGTAAATGGCGGGTGAACTCTCCACCGTTGAGATGATTGGTCAGCTTTGGCCTATCGTTCTTGCATTCATCACTCTGACAATTATCCTTGCTAAGATGGATGTCCGGCTTGGTGTTGCGGAGGAGAAGATTAAGACGCTATTTGATTTATGGAATAATCGGAAGGACGATAAATGAGCCTTGTAAACCTTCAACAGAAAATAGGAGTAACAGCAGATGGCGCGTTCGGCCAAGGAACATTTAAGAAAGCTGCGGCTTATTATAAGCTTTCGCCAGATCGGGCAGCGCATTTCTTTGCTCAAACAGCGCATGAAAGCGGCGGCTTCAAGGCTTTTAGCGAAAACCTTAA
>Ga0181349_1000311_pt1 | contig 20858 bp, 25 predicted proteins | sample Su13VDMM110SD_FD_130106 | JGI IMG/M metagenome (GOLD analysis project Ga0181349, IMG submission 130106) | Freshwater viral communities from Lake Michigan, USA - Su13.VD.MM110.S.D | ecosystem: Environmental > Aquatic > Freshwater > Lake | place: USA: Michigan | collected 2013-07-16 | reverse complement strand
GGCAAATAATTAATTCCTGTTATAATACATGTACATGCCCCTATAGCTCAGTGAGTAGAGCAACACCATGGTAAGGTGGAGGTCGTCAGTGCAATTCCGGCTAGGGGCACCACACCGTGGGGGCGTAGCTCACTTGGTAGAGCGCTTGGCTGGCAGTCAAGAGGTAGTCAGTTCGATCCTGATCGCCTCCACCAAAACGTATGAAATGGCCCATTGATAAACCACCAAAACAGTATTGTACGGATCTCACAGTGCCTCAGCGATCCAAGGGAGATAGATATTGGGCGAGGATCACCACAGCAGACTGGAGCATCATCACACAGTGGCAAGGTACGCCAAAGCAGATAGATGGCAACATAGAGAGCTGGTCTCAAAGAGAAGCTCTAGCGGTCGAGGTACAATTAATTAATTAAATACCAGTATGATCTACGGATTTTTTTCTGACAGCGAACTACCAAAGTTTGAACCATATAAAAGTTATAAGACCAACTCGTATGGGTATCGTTGTCCAGAATTCTCTAAGCATTTAGAAGGTGGAAAAAATATTGTTGTGTTGGGGTGTTCGCATACATTTGGAGAAGGACTAGAAGACAATGAAATCTGGGTTAACAAACTTGCAAAAAATTTAGAAGATAAGCATAGCATAAAAAAATTACGCTGGTGGAACCTAGCTAGGCCTGGTGGCAGTGCCGACCAAATGATAAGAATATTGTATGCCACCGAAAAATTCTTATTTCCAAAGATCATAATCGCATGCTGGCCTCTAATCAGTCGTAGAGAAAGATTGGACAATGAACCACAAAATCTTACAAGTGATTCTGAATTTTTAAAAATAGAAACTACAAATACCGATAAGAATAACTTTCTACATAATGTATTCTTATTGGAAAAGTTTGCTGAAAAAAACAAGGCAAAAACTTTTCATTGTTTTGCAGAGGAATATATTTCACTGGAAGCAGATCTAAATATTTTAAAAGATAAAACTCTTAGTAACTGTTGGCCGGAATGGAACCAAGAACGAATTATTGTAAATGATCCAAATTTAGCTCGAGATGGCTTGCATTATGGTGTTGAGCATCATCGAGTATTCGCAAAATTATTGGAAGAAAAATTTAAATTGAAATTAAAGTAGAGATCTAAATTCAACAAAATTTTCTTTATTTTTGATTCTATCTAATATCTGAAGTAGTTTCCTATTTTCAGGATGAGCTTTATCTGCAACAGCGTTTGTTTTAAAATTCGAAAAGGTATTCCAGTCGGTAATTCTATTAAGGAATATTTTATCAGCACCATATTTTATTCCAAGCTCTATGAATGGCTCGATCTCATGATAGTTTTTTTGTTGCACAACAAAATGGAAATGTGTTTTAAATTTTTTAATTGTTTTCAAAAATTCTAAATTTTCTAGCAGTTTTTCCCAAACACCGCCTTGTCTTAATTCTTCATATGTGCTTTTACTGGCCCCATCGATACTGATACCAATCTGTGTGAGATTATCAGTAATGTGTTTGAATTTATGAAAGTTTTTTTTAATCAATAATCCGTTGGTTTGGATGCTATACTTAATATTGCGTAAATCTTTAGTCTTCAACATGAAATATCTATAGACAATGCTGGCGAAAGGATCCCCATCTGAGCCAATATGTACTTGTATACTATGATTTTGTGAACGTATGAAATCTAAAACTTTATTAATTAACTTTATTCTATTATTGAACAGGGTGCCGCTTTTGTAGAATATTTTCTTTTTCCTACAACTAGGGCAGCTAAGATTGCAACTATCGTCTATGGCTAGTCTTATATTTTTAATTTTTTTTATTGGCTCGGCTAGATCCCACGGATCAGTGCCTTTGTGATCTAACAAATAGGCACAATGTTTTGTGTTACAATATCGGAAAGAGTTATCTAATATCGACAGTTGAAGTCCCTTGGCTGCATCGCTTTCTAATATTTCATTAAGAGTTCTAATTTGCAAATTTCCGGCAGACTGTGGCAACCAGGAAGTGCATTCGCACAAGTAACAAGAACCCTGTTTGTCTATCAAAACAGTATCGAATGGTCGCGGACAACGTTTCTTTATGTTTAAATTTTTATCAATATCTATGCTATATTGATCGAATAATCTAGAATTAATCACTTTTTAAGATCCGGATTGGTCAAATGATCCAGTGTCACCACTTCATTATCTGGAACCACATATACATCTGTGTTTGGTTCTGTTTGTTCGTTGGCTTGTTTTCTTTGGTCGCTGCGTCTACGCAGCTCTTCTTGTTTTTGCTGTTTGCGCAGGTTTCGCTCGCCACTTTGTGATTTGTATGTGTAGTGTATGCCCATTGAATATCTCCTGCTGTCTCATATATGATACTGTAATTATCTGCATATATAGATGCCGAAAATTAAATTATTGTATAATCAATTTTTCAAAAGCTCTATAATTGTGATGATAAAAAACTTAACCATGATGTAATTTGTTTACTGGAAATTTCCGGAGTGGTCATATGATTGCCTCTGGTCAATATGTAAGTATTCAAATGGTGCTGGGGTATTTTTGAAAAAACAGAATCTGGTCCTGTGTGTATATGATCATGTGCTCCTTCTATGTACAATACAGGGATGGTTTTTTTAAACTTTTTTACAGTAGCAGGCATGTGCGCCAATCCAGAAGGATCAAAATAACTTAAAAAAATATCTGCCGACGTGGTAAGTTTTTTTTTAATGCCGCCGTTATTATCAATAAAATCTATAATCGCTGCACCCTCGTTTTGTTTTATTTTTTCTAATGCTTTTTTTAAAATATATGCGTGAATATAATCACGTTCTTGCATCATAGATGGAATGTGTCCTGGAGTGATAGCCACAATTGCATCAGCATCACCAACATGTGCTTGATAGGCCATTGCAGCGTTTGCCCCAAGACTATGGCCTATCAACACCACTTTCTTGACACCTTCTTGCTTATACTTTTGTATCATTCCCCCCAAATCTTGCAAGCTATCCTCATATCTTTGATCATATAATTTGGTCCTACTCCATGGCATATTGGGTTTTTCTACAATATAGTTTTTTTCTTTTAAATCTTTTTCTAATATTCTTAAGACGGGCGTGTTTGGGTGCGACCACTTGCCGTGTATCAGTATTGCTAAACAATGGGGAATCATAATATATAATAGATATTTATTGGTGGGCTAGTTCACAACCATAATAATTGTTATAACGGTTTTTTATTGATAATTAACATATATGAGAATAGAATTACTACAACCTTATGGTGTAAAAGTATACGATTCGTCAGCGGATCAAGTGTTGCGAGACACCGACAAGATAGTTGATCTCATGGACCAACATAAATTATTAATCTTTAAGGATTTTGAAGCCACCCCGGACCAATTGGTAGCTATTAATAAAAAATTTGGCACACCGGTGCGCCATGCCAAGTGGAGGACCAACGCCCTAAAAACACATCCGGAGATTTATGTGTTGCATAATGACAAGACCAAAGGACAACTGAGTCCAGAGATTTGGCACATTGACCAATCATTTCTACAGTGTCCGCCCACGTTCAGTTTCTTATATTCTATCACGGTGGCAAAGGTTGGAGGAACCACAGTGTTCTCTGACCAGTCCGCTGTGTACAGAGATCTACCCTTGAATCTAAAGAAAAAGATCACAGGCAAGGTAGCTGCCCACAAGCATGCCACTGACTACTTCTCTTCTGCTGTGCCCACAGAGGACGAGTTGAAAGATATGAATGCAGACAACATAGTCTATCATCCATTGGTTATGCCTCACTGGACGACCGGAGAGAATTGCTTGTTCTCTGTTTATGGGCACATCAAACAAATTTTAGGATTGACTCAGGATGAGAGCGACAAGTTGCTGTCCGAGTTGCGGAAATATGCCACCGATGAAAAATATGTGTATGAGCACCACTGGGATAAAAATGATTTTTTAGTTTGGGATAACATATCCATGCTGCATTCTGCTCGCGGCACCGTGGACAGTTTGGAAGAGCAATATGCAAGAGAGATATGGCGCATGAACTGCCGCCATGGTGACGCATAAATTTTAATTTAATTAATTACTACATCGAGCGGGAGCCAATCAATGACTCCCGACTCACCTAATTCATAACAATTTACTGTTTCAAACTAGAATGCGTAGTTGATTCCCACCGTTGCTAGGCTGGGATCTTTTCCTGCTGCAGGAGCAGTCATACCATTGAGGTACATCGTGCTGTTGGCGTCGTTCGTGACTGCGCTGTAGGCTGCGTAGATACTTGCACCCGGTGCAAATGTCTTCGTCAGACCCAGAGTGTAACCAGTGCCTTCATTGGCAGTGGTCTGAGCGCCATCCTTGGCCATGGCGTACACTGCATGAGCCACAAGTCCGTTCTTGTCCAAAGGTATTCTCGCTGAGAACACATTGGCGGTGGACTTGACGTCACTGGTCGCGGAGTTGTCACCGTACACATAGGCAGCGCCCAAAGAGAACGCACCAAAGTCATAGGATCCACCAATGCTCTTGGCATCAGTTTCTCCCACTGAGGTAGTGGCCTGTTTGGTTGCATAGCCCACGCCCAACTTGGCTGCACCAGTGGCATAGGTCAGAGACCCAGACGTGGTGTCGGCCTTGGCGTCCGTGGTGGCAGTGCTGGAGTTACCCGCATAGCCGGCCTGTATAGAAAATCCACCGATGCTTGGTGAAATGTACTTGATCACGTTGCTGGCATCTGTGCCGATCTCTATGGCCGCGCCGTTGACAGGCATGTTTGAGAAGTTTCCGAACTGCCATGACAGTGTGTCAATTTCTCCTGCCATTGATAGGTCGGTACTACCCAAACGTACTTCTCCCGCGGATCCGCTCACTCCCACCCAGGCTTCTCTTGCGAATACCTGTCCCGTGTTAGTGGTTGAACCCAATGTTGCCGTGTTGGCCTTTAGACCACCTTCCAACTGGAAGTTGAACTGTATGCCACCTAGGTCGGGGGAGTTGCCCTTGAATCCCAACCTGCTGGTGCTTAGTCCACCATCGCCTGCTCGGATCAAAGAGTCCACGCCGTTGTCATAATTCTGCACGGCAGCGTCAACGTTGCCGTAGAAGTTGAGAACTGGAGCGGTTGTCTTGGTCTGTGCTCCGGCCGCGCTGGCTATCATGGTAGATGCTAGCAGGGCTAGAATTGTTGTGTTTTTCATTTTTGTTTTCTCCTGTTTATTTCTTGCCAAAGCAAGAAACGTGATTATACTGCAGGTTGCGTGCATAAGTCAAGAATAAAAGTTTACCAATTACCAAGAACCATTGATACCAAAAACCTTTGCACGCTAACTTGCGCTGTCGCTTGTTTGGAAAAAAAATGCGCTGACGCAGGGCGTCTAGAACATCATCCCTTGGTAAAATTATCTGGGCTATGTATGGGAGGAAATTTTTTGATGTGCTCTCAATTTATTCTTGGGAATGTTGACATCTCTGCGATCACAAGCCGCGTTGATCACGCAGGATTCACAGGCAGGATTCCTAGACTTGCATACTAATTTTGCATGCGTGATCAACCACATGTGAGCCCCGTACTTGTATTGTTCAGGAGTAGTTGCGTTCACTGTGATGGATGCTTTGCCTTCATCTAGACTGTCAACCCAACCCAATCTCCACAGCAGCCTGAACACATGAGTGTCCACTGCTATGTGTGGTTGTCCCCACACGAAACGCATGATGATATCTGAACTCTTGCGTCCTACTCCGGGCAGTGTCATTAATTCTTCTTGTGTTCGGGGCACTCGGCTGTTGAACTTATCTATCAACGCCTGGCTGGTGGCCAGTATGTTCTTGCTCTTGGCATTGAACAGTCCTGCTGGTCTAATGGCTTCTATGATCTGTGCTTGTGTGAGTTTGATCATGTCCTCAGGAGTGTTGGCCAATGCGAACAGTTGTCTGCAGGCCACTGCGGTTCTGGCATCCTGTGATTGTGCACTCAGCATCACTCCTATGAGGCTGGTGTAGGCTCGGGAGTGTATCTTGGCTTTGGGTTTTTGATTTGAATATTTAGGATAGTGTTGACTTAACTCTTCGTAGATCTTTCCTATATCATTACTGTTCTTCATCGGAATGCAGGTCGTTTAGTAATTGTCTCAGCTTGCTGCCTTCCACAGTGGCTCTGACCTTGCCCACTTCGTCTCCCTTGGTTGGGTCTGGCTCACTCCTAGCATCTGTGGCCGTGCCATCTGGGGATATCTTGCTTTTCTGTTTGAGATTGTCATAGATCGTAGATGTTTGTTTTTTGAATTGATGCTGACCCTCTTCCTCAATTAAATCTTTAATTCTCAAGGTGTCCACATCAAATTCAAGATCCACTTTCTGGCCCACACCGCTGGAACTTCTAGTTTTCATAAATTGCAGTTGATATCTACCACGTTCTTTCATTGCTCGGCTGGTGAATATACCAAACACGTTGTCTGCTGTTTGTACTTTGGATAATCCACCTGCTATGTGACTGTGATCAAATTCAATCTCTTCCACAGATGCTCTGTTCAACTGTGATGCTGTGACCATCAACATTTGTGATTCTACAGCTAGATTTCTTAACTCTTCCGAAACATATTTGTCCTTGATAAACAAATCTGCTGGTGATACTCTTTTACTTTTTGGCATCATGAGATCCAAGTAATCAATTAAGATGCAATCCACTTTTTTCTTGTTTTTAAGTTCTAGTTCTTTTATGTATGTTTTTATATCTAACACTGTGCTGCCTGATGGCAAATATTTAATTTGTAATTTTCCTGCTTTCTTAGAAAGCATCTTAAGTTTCATTTCAACATTGTCTATTTCGGGAAATATCTTTCTTGTTGGTATGTTAGTGATCATGGCGTCCAAACGCATAGCCACCAACATCTCGCTTAATTCAAAACTAATATAACAACAATTCAACCCAGCGCTGGCCCAGTTCACCGCCAGATTTTGTAAGAACAATGATTTACCTGCACCCGATCCGCCTGCAAATATATTCAACTCACCGCGATTGAATCCACCAAATAATTTCTTGTCGATGCTGGGCCAGCCTGTGCTGACCTGCCCATTGGAGTTTTTAAGTCGCTCTAATCTACCTCGAGGATCTTCGAAGTAATCAGTACCCATGTCTCTAGTCAATCCAATATTGACCGCTGCCTTGATCTTATCTTCTACAGATGCATATTGACCGTTACCGGTTTCTAAAATATCCGCAGATTCTAATATGGCACGCTCGAGTGCTTTGTGTCGGGAAAACGTTTCGAACTCATCCAGCAACCAAGCAAAATGGGAAGGATCTAGATCTTTAGCTGTTTTTAATTTGATATCAAACTTGGCATTGACTTGGTCCACCTCAGGCAGCACTTTGTATTGCTCGGCATAGTCCTTAATAAACTTTGCGATCGGAATTAACTTCCTATCAAAGTTCTCGCTGTCAAAAATATTTTGAGCTCGTGCAAAAGATTCTGCATCTGCCAACATCATTTCCAGATATAATTTTTGTACGTCAAAAGTGTATTCAGCCATAAATTTTTTTAATTTCTTATAATATTATAACACATCTTCTGTCTGTAGCCATTCTAAAAATGTTCTTGGAAATACTTTTAAATCTAAATCCTTGCGTCTTTCTGTAAATTCAGTTAAAAATTCCTTTATATTCTGTTTTTCCAAATTACTTGGTTCTCTTTGAATTGATCTCAGTATAGGTTCATGCACATCTTTTGGTAATGTCAATAAATCCTGTACAATCACGCTTTTGCTTTCTTTGTCAATTATATGGGGACTCATCATTCTAGGTTGATAAGCGAACGTTACAACTATTTTATCTTTGATAAATTGATTATAAAAATTTGTAAATCCAAACATTGTGAGATTAGATAAAGTTGAATGGAATTCGAAATTAATATCCTCTGCTCTTAAGACATCTATCTTTTTCGAGAATTCTACCCATTTGATTCCGTACCTATTAAATTCTAATAATTTTCCTATATTCTCTGAACTGATCTTAATGACAAGATTTTTTATCTTTTTTAACTTCTTTATCATGCTTATGAACCTAGAGTGGCTAAGTCCTAATCCTGTGTAAAGTTCTATCTTAGTTGAAGAAGGCAGATTTAATTGCTCTAAAATCTCGATCAGGGCGTTATCTAACAACGGCTCACCACCCGTCACCACCAAGGTCTTTAAATTTGCAGCGGACAGCTCAATCTCTTTCAACAAAATTTTATAGTGCTCTGTATTTTTTAGTTTCGATTGACTAATTTTTAATAATGCTCTATCTTTATTATTAGTTTTATAACGATCGTCGCGCGCATCCGTGATCACATAGTCTCCATTCTTTACAATGTCTCTTCGCCACGAGTGACTGTACTCCTTACAACAATATGAGCAAGTTAGATTACAATCCGCTCCTATAGTGAGATCAATTGTTTCGGGTTGAGTGACAGCCGCTTTGTGTGTTTTTTCTGCGCCACCTTGATAGAGTCTAGGACTTTGTGCACCGTGGTCTTCCGCGGCCCAACAATTCTGTTCACAGCTCTTATTTCTTTCGTTCTTGAGCATTTGATTCCTTTCGGAAACATTTACTTCAGTATTGAATAAATTTCCTGGATTTTCTTTGAGCCAGTTAAAATCTATAGAATGTGGGGCAGCGGCATGACAATTATAAGTTGTTTTAGAACCTAGATCGATTTTTAAAAATTTGAACTTCATCGAACAATAATAATCTCTATTGTCCATATTTCTTTCTCATTAGATCTATCTTTAGTGCTGAAGATTCGGTTGATTTTAAAATAGATTGCAGCGTGAATAATCTTCCATATTTAGACACAGCATCAGCCACATCATAGACTCCCTCATGCCATTGGGGGAATGCCACACTCCACCCAAACTCCTTGGCCTGTTCTATCAGTTTTTTGCCTGCCTGGTCCTTATCTGGCACAACAATCACCTGCCTGTTCAAGTCTTGTATGAGTTCTCTCTGCACGTCATTAATATCTGACCCCAGTATGGCTACTCCGCTAAGAGATATGGCATCAAATGGTCCTTCGGTCACTAACACAAATTTCCTATTCCAGTCTTGTGCATCTATATTGAAAACATAGCCAGGTTGTGTCTCGGTCCAGTACTTAACTTCTTTATTCCTTGTATCAAATAATCTACCTGTGTATCCAACTATCTCCCCACGCCAATAGAATGGCACAATTATTCTGCGATGAAAGTCCGCTGTCTGATCGGGAGAATAATAGAAATCATACCAATCTGGCTCTATGCCTCGTTTTTTAAGATAATTTAACAGCTGGTCTATCTTTTCATACTGTGTGCTCGTGAGATCCTGTGCCAGATATTTTTCCAACCAAACTTCTAACTTATTCGAATTTTTAGGTAATGATTTCTTTTGAAAAGTAACAAACTTTTTCTTCTCATATTTTACATCTCCTTCTTCATGCCGCATGGCCTCTATGGCTAATTTTTTAATTGTGTCCTCGCTGATACCAAGCCAGCCCATGAGTGTTTTGATTTTGGTTGATAATTTCCTACCAATCACATAAGATGCTTTGTATCCACAATTGAAACAGTGATAACTTAAAGTACCATCAGCTGAAGTCATCACTCCTCCACGTTTTCTTTTGTCTGGAGATTCTCCATTATACGCACAACAGGGAGCATTGAAACTTAGCCATCCAGACGGCGTCTTTTTCTTTCCAGCTGGTAATGATGTCAGAATTGTAGACTGAATCAAATTCATTCTTACAGTTTAATGCCTATATAGGATTTTGTCAATTCGTCCGGTATTACCACTTGAGTTCCCCCAAGAAAATCTAATATTTTCATAGACTCCATTGAAGTTATAGTAAGACACCGAATCGCTGTCATTGGTGAAAGATATATTGCCAATTTCAAAATAGTCATAGTCACCGGGACTAGAATCCAGTGTTCCTTGTATCCTTAGTGTACCTTGGAAAGACTTTTGATATATCGCTACGGTATGTAATGCCACGTTGTTATTGATGCCGGGGTTGGCATCTATTGCAGAACTTGTATATGTCAACGGTCCGGTAGAGCTAGTGAAAGAGTCAACAACGACGCTGTCAACCATGTCAGGATAAGCACCATCTAATACTTCCACGGTGCCGGCTGCATTGTAAAAAGAATCCGCAAAAGTTACTGTTCTTGTGTTATCTGCTGCCACTTCTCTGATAGCATAGTTGTAGAATTTTGCATCCAGTGTTAAAAGATCACCCTCTGTCACAGTGATACTTGCAGTGCCTTTTGTGCTAGTGGTAGAACCATCATCTAAAATGGTTAAATTTCTAGTTACAACCGATTGTCTAGTTTCAGAATCAATTAGATTAAATTCGTAAGTTTTGGCTGTGATATCCTGTGCTTTTTGATCTTCGTTTTTAAATGTGAAAGAGAGTGGGTTTGACACTCCTTTGTACAGCTTTATTCGTCTATCGTACACAGTAGAATTCCTTCCATGATAACCAGATGTGTATACAATTACCACATTGTTTAGTAAATACCTTGATACAGTTTGCATAGTTCATTGCTCACTGTATTTATTGAATATATGATGAATGAAATTTTTGAAACACTAAAGACCAAGTTCCCGTTCCTATCGCTTATACGCAAGGGGGATATGGAATTTGTGGGCATAATACAGAATCAAGACGGCCAAGTAACTAGCTTCTATGACTATGGAAGAATAATGTTACCCGCTGACAAGATGAAGTTCTTGCAATTGGGAGAAACTTGGTGGTGGGAATCCAACAGAAAAATACCAATTAATATATTTTTAAAAAAAGACTTTACCTATTTCAAACCAACACTTGTGACACTCACCAGCAAGGACATCAACATAGTGCATGGACCTGTAGTGAGATTAGAAGACATATCTAAGAAGAGGATCAAACGCAGAACCATACAGCTGATGCGCAGACCAACCTAATTAATCCTAACCATTTATTTTTTCCTAATAAAATTCATCTGCACCACAATCGCCTGGGCATATGCGACGGCGTGAGATTTCTTAAAAAAGTAACTGTCATCGCTTGGTCTCAACCAAACTTCCCTTAATATCTCAGTCCAGTACTTGTGCATGAGATGACGCTTGGCTGGTCTTATGATAGCCAACACTGCTGCCAGTTGCTCTATGTTCTTTGGTTCTAATTTTAAAACTATATCGAAGTGTCCATTGATGTGAAACAATTGATCCACGATGGTTTTATCTTTAAGCATGTTCCAGTCTGGTTCTTCCAGCATCAATTCCACTAATTGTTGTTCGGTGGTGATACCCTCATAAAGATTCACATTAAGTAAATCTATTTTAAAATATCCACGCTGTTCTGCTAGTTTGAAATCAAAACTACACGAATTTGACATTGGATCTACAGGTACTTCTTGAAAGTATACTCCTGTTTTATGTTTCTCTATCTCTTCTTCCTTGATTATAGACGCTGGCACATGTTTAAATAATTTCAATGCCTGCTCCCTATTTCCAAAATCTATATCTACGTCAGGCATTAATTATATTTCCTTCTATTGGTTTCCGATCTTATCAATGCACCTTTTTCTTTGTCAATAAATTCTAATACATCTAAAGTCAGTTTATATCCCTTACTCCCTTGTGCTGGATTATTAACTTCTGGTAGAATCACCTCACCAATAGATCCATTTTCTTTAATCACTATAATACAATCTCCATCGGCCACGTCTATACCTTCTTCTATTTTAATTTTATCACTCAATTTTTGCCTCCTTGGCTGTCTCTTGCACAAATATAGCATCTGCGGGTGATGATTTAAATTTGTTAGACCAATATTCCGGATTGATAAATCTTTGTACCATCTGCAATTGCTCGTCTGTAAAAGATTGTAGCATTTTTTTACCGGCTACACAACCAAGCACCAACCACGGAGATAATTTACCACTTTGTATGTGTTGAACCGCTCTCGGTGTGTTGACCAACCGGAAATAATCTGCCCACTGCACGCTTTGCTCTTCGGCCCAGTCCATCATCGTCTGTACGGATCTCGTGAGAGCCGCCTCTACAGGTTCCGATTTCAACATATCTATGAGATATGCTTCGTACAGATCATCTCGTGCCCAATGATCTAATTTAATTCTAGACTTTATAATGTAATCAATATATTTGTCCGGATACAATGGACTCACATGCATGATATATCTACCAAACTTAACAAATGCATTATAGTAGGCACTCTTACAAAAATCCTCATAGGTTTTTACTTTTGCACTATTTTGATGTATTTGATAAAATCTTTGAAAAACCATCAAAGCATTCTGCACCCATTTCTCACTCTTTTGTAGATGTCGACGCTTTGGTTCGCACACATGAACCTGCAAAGTTCTTTCTTTTGAAAAACTCTTGCCGCAAAACGTGCAAGTATTAAGATTGCTTTCCATGATCCTCAAGCAGTTGTTCGAGCTCGCTGTCGGTTATGAGTTGATCTAATGTTTCTAGATCTGACTGTTTTGTATTGGGATAAATTTCCATCAAAGTCTGTAAGGATTTATTCACGTTCTTCTTCATTGGTTTTATCCAAGGATGAAACTGTTGTTTTAGTCCGCCACACATTGCAGTCAAGAGCCAACATAACTTTTTATGTTTGCCGCTCAATTCAAAAAGATTTTTATTTACGCACTCATTGACCATTTCTACATAATGTTCTTGATAGAACCGGTCTCCGGATATAGCAGAAGCATATCGCATTGTCATATAAGGACTGTATAAAGATCTCTCATGTTCGTCTATGCGATCATAATAATCTTTGTTACGGAAATCTATAGCTTTCATGCTATTTCTTAGTTCAAAAAATTTTTTCTTTTCACTCATTATCACTCCACGTTAGTGCAAACACAGACGCATGTTTTGGATTTTTGAACACAATCTCTATGTTCTTTTTCTTTAAACGATAGTCTAGTATGCTTAATTTTTTCTTCTTGGCGTGCGACAATATATCTTCTATGTAATGTCGATCCATTAATACAGGAATCTCGTTGCCATGCTGATCGGGAACTGTTAATACTGGTGCCGCTATCTTCACAACATTATCTTTTTTTCTACCTACCATACCGATCCATATTCTAAAAATTCAGATTGTCTTGATATATCTTTTACAAAATATGCACAAGGTGGATTAACGTTTTCCGTTAAAGGGACTGCAAGTATCTGTCCAGATTTGATCTTGGGAAAGTACCATTTTACTTCTTGATATATGTCGACAATATCAACCTCCGCAAATTCTGGCCTTGATCCTGTGATCGGATTGTACATGAATGCAGAAAAGCCACGATCATTCAAACTGGTAATCGGCAGTACGTGTAACTCTCCCTGCTCAGGATCACCTATTATCATTTTCCAATCTAACGGCATCTGCACTTTGTATTTTCCTATTTGTAACACCGCCGCCGGAGCATTGAAAGATTCCAAAAATATTAAAGGTATAAAGAAATAATCTGGATCCGCTGGATTTGAATTATCTAGAACCGCAAATCTTAATTTGTCATCTACATATTCTGGTATCTTTTCTAGTGCGTATGTCTTATTTTCTAATGTAAGGATTTTCATAATCTATTTTTTCTATATTATACGGGTAATTGGCCTCTTTGTAAAACTTTTTCCTTTGCCCGAGATGTCTTTTAGCAAATTTACAACTAGAAGTGATATCCCATATGTTTACGTGATCTTTATCTTCTGCTTTCCTTATGCCTCTGCCTATGCTCTGTATCACACGAACAAAGCTCTTTCCTGGTTCTATCAATACCAAATTAAAAATCCTAGGTATGTTGATGCCAACGGATGCCACTCCATACGTGGCAATAATAACTTTGCGTTGTGCAACAGAAACTTCATCATAGTGCTCTTTTCTTTCCATATTTTTTGTAGAACCAGATATGAAAACGCTGCCCGGTATCTTTTTCTCTAGTAATTCACCCGCAGATATTCTATCCACAAGTATCATTGTGTTGCCTGTACTTGCTATATCTCCTATAGTTTTAGCTATCCACGACATCCTAGTATCATCGGTAGTCAACCATTTTAGTTCTTCTTGATAATTTTTAAATTCCGGATGATCTTGTGTTTGTAATATATTAACATTGCAGTTCGCTAATACTCCTTTGTCTTGTAATTCTTTCGCCGCTATTCTATTTGCTACGTCGCCGATACTGCACTTCAATCCAAAAAATTCATAATCGGCTTTTGGCACTGTACCTGTGAGTCCCCAACGGATTCCACATTTTGCAAATGGCCCTGTAAGCATTCTTTTTAATACATCTGCCTTGGCCATGTGGACCTCGTCCACTATCACAGTGTTGATATTTTCGATTGCCTCGAGGAACGCAGTAGTCTCATCGTCTCTGCTTTTCTTTTCTAATATGTTTAATGATTGCCAAGTCGCAATAGTATTTTGTCTTCCTAACTCTTTCCTATCACCGTAATACACTCCAACATCCAAATTACAAGCTAAAAAGTCATCTTCGGTCTGTGTCACTAAACTTTTGTTAGGGACAATAGTTAATGTACGTCCATAATTTTCAACCAAGCGACACAGCGCCGCCGTGATGATTGTCTTGCCTGCCCCGGTGGCTATCTCTTGTATACATTGAGGATTACCTAAGAACTTGTTTATAGTTTCAACTTGATAATCTCGTAGTACTATGGGTTGACCCGCACATGGATGACTCTTGGGCCATTGTATATCGGATAGATATTTCTCATCTATCAACTTAAATTCAAAGTTATGGTGAGTTCTTTGATCTTCTAATTCTACGTAAACCCCGGCATCTTCTAATATAGGTAATATTTCTCCAACCAAAGCCAGGTACGTGTTTCCACCAAGGCCAAAAAAACTGACCTTGCCATCCCATCTGCCTAACTTGACCGCTGGCAAGTGTCTAGCGTACGGAATTTCAAATTTAAATTTATTACTGAGATGTTTCCTATGATCCAGGGAAAGATTTTCAAATTTGACGTTTACTTCGTCTTTTATAATCAATTTACACGAACTCATATAGATTGTATTTTGTCAGATGGCATCTGAGTCATATAGTACAACTTTTTTGGCAAACGTTCAACCAGCTTATCTAAAGCGTTGGTGCTCATGGCCCACATTGGGGTGTCCTGCAGCATGAATGCTATCTTAGGCTTAATACCAGATTTTAAAAACGCTCTTGGTATTTTATTTCGTACAAATATGATTTTTGTTGCAGAACTAATTTTTTTGTTACTCATACTTAGATCATAAAGTTCTTTCCAACTCTCATAGATTTTTTTTCTTACTTCTTTTGGTGTTTCCTGCCCATATATGAAATCTAGAGTTGGAAATTGCTCTATTTCGGGATCAGTATCAATAGGAAGTGGATTTTCAAATTGAAAGCCAAAAGAAATATTGTCTTTTGTAATTCCAACTGATTGAAATATTTGTAACCAATCGTATATTATCATGACTTCTTCTTTTGAATTCAAATCTCCGCTAAAGGGACAAAGAGCAGGCAAATCATCGAGTTCAATAATTGCCTCTAGCAAAGTTTTTTTGTTATAGATTTTTCGATCTACATATAAGCTAGTATTTGTTGCGTATGCTATCTTTTCTTTTAATGATTCGGCTGGTCTTGAATTGTCTCTTATTTCTGCTATCCTAAATTGTTTTATTTTATCTCTTTGATGTAGGTAAGAAAGTGAGGCACAGTGCTCTTGCCAATACTCTGTGAGAGATTCAGGAGCATTTATTAATCTTATAGAATAATTATTAATATCAGCAATGGCAGGCGCATACTTCTTTTTTTCTTTTTTAATCTCATCATAGTCAATTAATATTTTATTATTCAATATTCTAAAATCATATCTCACAGCAATCAGCGTGGCATAGTAGGCCACGGTGTCGGTGTAGTTCATGGTCCACTTTTTAGTCTCACCATCATACAGCATGGGAACCAATCCTTGTGTTTTCTTTTTAAGGCATCTTATCAATGCAATAAATTTTTCGTTGTAGGGAAACCGCATCTCCAACACTTCTCTTCCGTCTTCGGCCGAAAAAACATCTATGCTCTTTTCAAAGCTGATCGTCCTAAATGGTTGATCATACCGTGGATTGTTTATTAATTCATCAGAGTCAAACCCAAATTTATCTACAAGTGTTTTATATCTCTTTAAGAACATCATGGCTAGATTGCCCTGTTTCTCGGTCCAAGCATAAGGAGCATCTGCTAGACTCTGTATGGTTTTAAAATCTTTATCATGCACCCCAGAATTCTGGAAAATACCCCCAGTATTATAGGCCAGTATTCTAAGAGCAGCTTCTAAAGACTCTAATCTACGAAGCGGTATTTTTGAATTTGTCATTTTTAAGATAATTACAGTATAGCACAAAGGACGAAAAAGTCAACAATGTTGGAGCTTTTATGAGAAGAAAAAGAGCATTAAAATTAAGACGTAAAATACGGGTGGAAACACTTAATGATCGAGGTCCTTATCTTACCAACAGACGTGTTATAGATCTTTGGTTTCGTTACATCAATCGAGCAGTGTTTGATAACCAATTGCCCAATTTTCACAAGATATTAATCAAGAAATGGTTAAAGCGGGCCATGGGACAGGTGTGTGCGTATCCGGATAAGAATCCCAAAAGATTTGAACTAGAAATGTTAAAAAAATATAGAACCAAAAGAGATTTTATAGAGACACTGGCACATGAAATGATACATCTGTATCAGTTCGCTTTGAAAAAAGATACGGGCAATCACAACAGCACTTTTTATAGTTTTAGGCCAAGGTTTAAATTTATCGGCCTAGGACTTTCTCAGTAAATTCCGCATAGGTCATTAATTGAGTATTTTTTAAATCTGCGCCTGTTTGCAAATGATACAATGCTTCTATTGGTTTGTCATGAACTATAGTAAATTGACAATATGGTCTCTGTTTGACGCAGACTCTCAGTTGGGTCAACCATCCTTCGTGAGTAACGTTGCTGTCTCTGGCACCATAGTGTTCAGTGTCTTGGTAGATATTGTTTAATTTTCCCTTGCCATATTCTTGGAAATCAAAACCTATTAGATAGATATTTTTATGACCATGGACACACGCAGTCCAAAAAGCAGCAGAACCAGATACCCAATGAGGATTATTTGGTATTAAATTTAATTTTTTTTTACTTCTAGTATATTCTAATGCAGGAGCATAACATACACATTTTTCATAAACTTTTTCATCCACTATGGTTTGTGAAATAAATCGATCCACCATGAAAAGATAATCGGGAGTAAAATCTCTATATAGAGCATTACAACCATAAATTTGACCTGTATCTTTTAAGAGATTTAAATCAAAATCCTTTCTAGAAGGACCATTGCCAATAATATAGGCATTGCCTCGTGGCACTGCTTTGACACCGTCTTCGACATATTCTGTTTCTTGTGTTTTTTTACCGCCTTTGATTAGAATTTTAGTTATTATAGTTTCTCCGGTATACTGCGTCCACTCTATAGGCGTAACTGTGGTTAAGTCTTTATGTCTTATAGTTGGTTCAACAGTCATTTATTTTATATATTTCTCTTTTAATCTTTCTCTAATTCTAGCCCACGGCAGGCCGTCTCTAATTTCTTGTGTGGTCCATTCGGTATAAGCAAGTTTGTTGGCCCAGTTTTGTCTGGCAGGCATGGCAGGTTTCTCGATATCAGACAGCACATGGTTTCCTACGTCATAACAGAGACTTGACTCACTGACAAACACCGGGATTCCATTAATTATAGATTCCATCGCTGGATTGCTAGAATGATTAACAACGGCCCAGGTAGATTTTAATGTTTTTTTGAAATCAGTATCGTCATATGTATTGTAGTCTCTCTGTGGCTTTTTTACCTTGACGTCAATATATTTGTCTTCTTGAAATTGAAAATTATTTCTAGGATGTGGCCTCACTAATATTGGTTTTTGAGTGTATTTTCTAATTTCTTTTATCTGTTGTTCTATCCAATTGGGCATACGAGCATTTTTTATCCATTGCTGACTGGTATCATGTTGTCCGCATATTATTATTACATTGCCCGTTTGTTTCCATGGCTTCATTTGAATATTAAAAAGAGGCCACCTCTTATCATCAAACGTTTGATTAGCAAAATCAGCATCTCTGTTGATACCGTTGATGGCCATCTTCCAAGTGGTGTTTCTTTTTAAACCGCCCACTTCCATAACCACCACCGGCTTTTTTTTCTCTTGGAATCTTTCCCATATCGACCTATTACTTGCCATCTTCCCCAACCACAACACTGACCAGATCACAGCAACATCACAGTCTCGATCTTCGTTTATGTAAACTTGTTCTCCCTTTGAGCGCAGATGATCTATCAATGCAGCAAAAACTGGTTTGCTGTTGATGCTACCGTTGTCTGGAAATATCGCTATCTTCACTTCAATGTTCCTGGTACTTTTTTCCAATAATCTATATCCCACACATTGGCAGGAGCATCCTTCATTGGTTGTCTTAAATCTACTTTGGCACTACTGCCTATTTTTTTCCTCTTGCCTTTCATGTGGTCCATATATAATCCCAACTCACTGTTTACGAAAACATGATGTCCTTTAACATTTTTTCCATAGCCAATATCGTTTACTTTTATGTTATATTTCTCTTGAAATTTTCTAGCTAGATGCCAAAATACGAAACTGTCATGCCATTCTAATAATTGAAATACTTCATCTGTAATGTATAATTTTTCCCATTCAGCAACAAATTCTTGGGTGTTAGGATGTTGTAAATTATATCCTACAAATCCACATTCGGGATATTTGCCACCATCTTTTAATGCATATCTTTCTCTGCCTAAAAAAGTTAGCATGGTGTCTTGAGGTAGTAGAGTTTCAAGAAAATTTAATGGTATTGGTCGAAATGTAAAAGTATCAGCATCAATCCATAATACATAATCATAATTGGGAGAATTTCTCACAGCGTTGATAACGCAGAAAACTTTATTACTGAATCTCACAGCGTCCCAAAGGAAAGAGCCTTTGTTTTTATCCAATCCACCCTGTTGTTGTAGAGCAGCAGGTCTCTTAACACCACCTGGTATCTCTTGTAACTCTCCACATGCCACGGGATCATTTTTATGTTTGTTTTTAAATTTAAAAAGCTCCGGTTCAGCTGCATTGAGATCAACCCACTGTATTCTAGGATGGTCGTAGTTGGGTTTGGGTTCTTCTAGATAAACTACTAAGTCTATTTCTATAGGCCATTGTTCAGCAATGCTCTTGATACCTCTACCAGAATAAAGATCCCATGTGCCTGGTTTGTAGGAAGTGATTACTTTGATTTTCATATGTAAACTTTCATATATTTACTGACACAAAACTTTTATGAATATTATTCATGCATGTTATATCTTTTGATCCAATCCTTCATCTGCCAGGCCGGGACAAGAGCTTTGCTTGCCTTTTGGCTCACTGTAACTCGATCTAGTGTGGATTTTTCTCCCATGCTGCTCGCATAAAAGTTTTTTAAATTTTTATCAGTGCCTGCGGCCAACCACTGTCCAATTGGCACAGTCCAACCAGTTTTTGGTTTATTGATTATGGCATCTGGCAGTAATCCTTTGTAGGCAATTTTGGTCAATAATTTGGTCTCATGTTTATTTTTTCCTATTTTATAACTCGTTGGTATGTCTAGACAGTATTGCATAAACATCTTTGTGGTCAAAGGAAAGCGACCTTCCATGCCAAATGCCATGCCATACTTGTCGTTCCTAGCAAAGAATTCATTGGGTGCTTGTGCCACACAATCAAGTGCCATGTAAGATGCCACGGGATCAGCGGGATTCCACAGAGTATCAGGATACAATTTTATTAACTCTTCTCTCAATTCAGATGCTGACAGAGTTGGCACACCCACCACTAGTGGTCTTTTTATTCTTTGTAACCATTTGTCTATTATGCTGCTCCATGAATTAAATTTTTCATCTTTCATCTTCCAGTACTTAGGATACCCTCCTAGGATTTCATCACCCATATCTCCTGCCATGGTTATGATTGTGCCTGCTTCAGATAATCTACGATTGGTATGATAGTACATGCTCATGCTGGGATTGTACACAGGCTGCTCCATGAAGTAGATACTGTTATCCCATGCTGCAACAACATCAGCAGGAGTAATAATAACTTCTGTATGATTAAACTTTTCTTGCTCGGCTAATATTTTTGCACAAGCAGCATCACTGTTATAATCTTCGTCTGTTATGATATTAGGGTTCATTCGGTTAGTAAATGTATTCACTGCACCGTGTATCTTCATCATCTCGTAGGCTATTACACCGCTGTCTAATCCACCACTGAGAAATACTCCCATCTGTCTTCGTCCTATGCTCGACATCTGCACGGTCTTTCTAACTTTGTCTCTAAACTCTGCAGGGTTGAAAGAAGAATTAGATCTAGGAGTGATATAAATTCTTTCTGATGATTTTATTCTTTTATTTGTGCAATCGTATACAATTGTTTCTCCTGGCATCAGTTGTTTTATGTTGGTGAAGAATGTGTTCCTTGTGGCATTGATACCTGAGAGACTCATGCAACTGATTGCCAACTGATCTATCTTTCTAGAGTTGGGCACTCGATCCAGCATGCCTTTTATTTCAGAACCAAATATCAATCCTTCTGCTGTTTCGGCATAGTATAGCGGCTTAACACCAGCGTGATCTCGACTTAATATTAATTGTTTTGTTTGAGTATCATAATAGGCAAAGGCATGCATGCTATCAATGTGCTCAACAAATTTTTCACCATAGTGATCCAACCCCCATGCTAGTAATTCTGTGTCACATGTGGTCTTGGGTTTAAATTCTGTATATTT
>Ga0181349_1000309_pt1 | contig 20909 bp, 32 predicted proteins | sample Su13VDMM110SD_FD_130106 | JGI IMG/M metagenome (GOLD analysis project Ga0181349, IMG submission 130106) | Freshwater viral communities from Lake Michigan, USA - Su13.VD.MM110.S.D | ecosystem: Environmental > Aquatic > Freshwater > Lake | place: USA: Michigan | collected 2013-07-16 | reverse complement strand
TGCAATTCATAACAACGGTGTTCGCATGGTTGTATATGGCGCTAGTGGGTCAGGGAAGACTTCATTGATTCCAAGATTGCCCACCCCATTGGTTATCAGTGCGGAATCCGGTTTACTGTCAATCAAGGACGCTGACATTCCATACATTGAAGTAACGGACTATGACTCATTGATGGAGGCCTATCGCTTTGCTGCTGAAAGTGCAGAAGCAAAAGAATTTGCATCCATTGCCATTGACTCAATTAGCGAAATTGCGGAAGTTGTTCTTGCTCGCGAAAAACGCGTCAATAAAGACGGGCGAGCAGCATACGGGGAAATGCAGGTGCAAGTTCTTGAGATCATGCGCGCTTTTCGTGACCTTCAGGGCAAGCACATCTACTTCTCGGCTAAGTGCGAAAAGGCTCAAGACGAAGCAGGCCGAATTCTTTACAGCCCATCAATGCCTGGAAATAAGTTAGCTCAGCAAATTCCATATCTAGTTGACGAAGTTTTAGCCCTGCGCGTAGAGAAGGATGGCGAAGGCAACACCCAGCGGGCTTTGATGTGTGACTCAGATGGCCTGTGGCTGGCCAAGGATCGCTCGGGCAAGCTTGGCACTTGGGAAGGCCCTGACCTGGGCGCGATCATTTCGAAGATTGGGGGGAGTGTATGACAAAGCACACACCTGGACCATGGTATCGAATGGGTCTTAAATTCGGCGAACGCTTTTGCACTACTGAAATTATGTATAAAAAAGACGAACGACATATTTCAATCTGTTCTATGGAAGAAATTGGCGACGAACTTTTAACAGAAGCAAATGCACGTTTAATTTCAGCAGCGCCGTATATGCTGGAGGCTCTACAAAGACTGGGAAACGATGATGGCCGCATACCAAAGGATGTTTGGGATATGGTGCAAGGTTCTATTCTCAAAGCAACGGGGGGTAAAGCATGAGCACACTACGAGAAGCAGCGGAGATGGCGCTGGCGGTGCTGGAAGATATCAACAAACTCAGTATTTCCCCCAGCGGCATTGCGCTGCCTGGTGATATTGATACAGCGATGGATTTGCTACGAGAAGCACTGGCAAGTCAAATAGTACCTAGTGACTGTTCAGATAGTCACGAGCCCGACGCCTGGAGAACCGAGGAAAGAAACGAACACGGACTCCCCGTTTTCTTCTGTGCGTCAGAAGTAAAACAAGCTGGCCCTGGGCTGATCCCGCTCTACACATCACCACCCCAGCGCAAGCCGATGACTGATGAGGAAATTGACAAAGTAACCGACTCGCAGTGGGCAACGAACAATCACAAACCAATCTACGCAGCTCACAGGGCTTATGCCCGAGCAGTTGAGGCTTTTCATCAAATTGGAAACGACAATGGCCATGAGTAAGAAACTTCACAAACCAGCAATTGCCACTGTCTTTCATGAGTTAGATGGTCGGCAGCATATTGATCTGACTGAAATTGTGATTGATGCAGTAAATTTGTATGCAGACCCTCCTCTGTACCACATGGATTTGATGAATGTGGCCGTTGCTGTACGTGACGCTTGCCATCACGCATGGGTGACCAGCATGGAGAATTGGCGTGGCGATATTGATCTGACTGAAATTGTGATTGATGCAGCAAATCTTCAACCTCTTGATGACAAAGTGCTTTGGGAAATGTGGGTTGAGTCACCAAGCGATGTTTTGCGCTTTGCCCGCGCTATTGAACGAGCACACGGTATCGGGAGTGAGGAATGAACGAGATGCGTAAAGGGAAGCAGTTGACAACCATGCTTTATTTGGCAACGCAACGTCATGATGGTCAGATAGACAAAGGGGGACTGCCTTACATCCTCCACCCGCTGAAAGTTATGCACTTCCTCGAAAGCAGTGATGAGGAATTACAGTGCATAGCACTTGGCCACGACATTATAGAAGATACGTTTCCTACCACTGAAGAGGGGTTTCGCTTCTTGCAATCTGCGGGCTTCTCGCCCCGAGTTGTGGCGGGCATCTTCGCGCTAACGAAGTTAGAGGGCGAGCCTTACGAGTCGTACAAGTCCAGAGTCAAAGCAAACCCCGACGCGGTTTTAGTAAAGATGGCTGATCTCAGACACAATTTGGATCTCTTCAGGCTAAAAGACGTAACAGAAAAAGACCTGGAGCGTGCCGCTCGTTACTACAGATTCTATCTTGAGATTTGCCAAGTTTTATTTCACGCACACAACGTCGGGAGTGAAGAGTGAACAATCAAAACATCATAGCTTTACCCGCCAGCGTGAACTACACGCCAGAACAAGCCTTGCTGTCAGCGCTTGATTTTGCCCGCGACGACAACCTGACAGACGTCTTGATAATTGGTTATGACGCAGATGGCGAGCTAATTGTCCGGTCGTCAAAGATGACTCGCGCAGAAGGGCTGTTCATGCTTGAGAAAGCAAAGCCGTGGACGCTAGGAGATAACACATGAAAAATTTGAGATATGACCTAATTGGCGCTCACATGAGCGGTGAAAAGCGACACGCACAAGAAGTAATGCAGGTGCTAGGCATCACTTACCAGAATTCAACGCCGCAATCTATCTCTGATACTTGGTGGTTTTGGAATTGTGAGAATATCCCCGAAGAACTTCCTATTTTTATAGGAAATTTGAAAACAACCCCAAACGAGGCAATTGGTCGTGGCTTGTTAGAAGCTGAAGCAAAAGCAATCAATGATCGAGCAAGGCATCATAATGAATCTTAACTATGACATTATCGGCGCAGAATTAAGCGGAGAGCAGCGTAACCCTAGAGAAGTAATACAAAGCTTGGGCATTACCAGCCAACACTTTACGCTGCAATCAGTATCTGATAAATGGCAGTTTTGGAACTGCAAGAACGTTCCGAAGGAGTTACCATCTTTTATAAAAGAATTCAAACTCAAACCCAAATCTTCAATTGGGCGCAAGCTTTCAATAGAAGAAATTCAAGCAATCAAAAACATGGTGCGTAAAAAATGATTTATATATTTAGCTTATTGGTGGTCGTTTTTGTAATCTACTTGGCATTGGTTTTTTACCTGCTTTTAAACATTAAATAACATGGACAAAATAACAATTGAGGCCCTTGCAACGGAATGGGAATACGCAAAAAACAAGGAGAAGGTAGCAACAGCAAAGAGGCGAGATGCGGAAGACCGGCTAGCCTCCGCCCTTAACATTGCAAAAAACTTGGAGGGAACTGTTAAAGAAACAACACAACTCTATGAAATAAAAGTAGCCGGACGTATTGACTACAAGATAGATAGTGCTAGACTGCAAGCACTAGCAGAGGAAGCCGGGCTTACCGAACACCTCTCTTCGCTGTTTAGATGGAAGCCAGAGATCAACATGTCTGCTTGGAAAGCTGCACATGAATCGATCACTGAGCCTCTGCTAGATGCAATCACTACAACGGCTTCACGGCCATCATTCTCAATTACAAGGAAGAACTAAACATGGCATCACTTTCACAATCATTCAATGTTTCTGACTTGCCAAAGTCATCAAACGACTTTAGCCCCCTGCCTGCTGGCTGGTACACAGCCACAATCTCTGGCGCTGAGATTAAAGAAACGAAGGCGGGGACTGGCGAATACATTGCTGTCAAGTATTCAATCACTGGCCCGACGCACCAGGGGCGCGTTATTTACGGCAATCTGAACATCAAGAACCCAAACCCAAAAGCTGAGGAAATTGGCCGTCAGCAACTTGGCGAAATCATGCGAGCTATCGGCTTGGCACGGGTTGACGACACCGACCAACTAATCGGCGGGAGCCTGTCGATCAAGCTGGAAGTCAAGTTGAGCGAGCAGTATGGCGACGGCAACGAGGTGAAGGGCTTTAAAGCTTTGGCTGGTGGCTCTATGCCTACGCCAGGGCTTCCTATGCCTGTGCTGTCTACGCCAGCCACCGCCAAGGCTGCGCCACCTTGGGCTGCTAAGAATTAAGCAAAAAAAAGCCCCTCACGCGAGGGGCTAAGACAACCACCGGGGACTACAAGTAAATTATATGAAAATATTTGAGTTAGATCAAATAGCATCTTTAATTGACAAGCATCACGAGGAGCAGCAGGAGGGGCCACGCCCGCACCTGGGGGCCTCAATGCTGGGCCATCCATGTGATCGGTGGCTTTGGCTGTCGTTTCGCTGGGCAGTGGTTGAGAAGTTTAACGGTCGCATGTTGAGGCTGTTTCGCAGGGGCCACAATGAAGAAGCACAAATTATCAGTGATCTGCGGGCCATTGGCATTGATGTTCAGACCCCCACGGCGGGTCAGAGCCGGGTTGACTTTGGCTCGCATGTCAGCGGGAGCCTGGATGGCATCATCGAGTCTGGCGTGCCTGATGCCCCGAAGGCTCGGCACATTTTCGAGGCCAAAACGCACTCGCTAAAGTCATTCAATGACGTAAAAGCGAAGGGTGTGAAGGAATCAAAGCCAATGCACTGGGCACAGATGCAGCTTTACATGCTTGGCACGGAACTAAACTATGCTTTGTATGTAGCGGTCTGCAAAGATGACGACCGCATTTATACAGAGCGGGTGCGCCTAGACTTGCCAGCAGCACAAAAGCTGGTAGAGCGTGGTTATAGGATTACACAATCCGACCGCATGCCCGAGCCACTTAGCAAAAATCCGACTTGGCACGAGTGCAAATACTGCCCCGCACATGATATGTGCCATAAGTTAAAGACGACAAAAGAAGTTAATTGTCGTACCTGTGCCCATTCAACCGCTTTGCCAAATTCCACTTGGCATTGTGCGCGATGGGATGACGTTATCCCCGTGGAAGCACAGCGAGAAGGCTGCGAGAGCCACGTTCTGCACCCTGATATGGTGCCTTGGGAGCGCAGGGAGAGCGCTAATGAATGGCAAGCCATCTACGTAGTCAAGGGAAAAAAGATTGCGAATGGTGCCCTAGGGGATGGCGTGTATTCCAGCAAAGAGCTGCTAGCAAATGCTGATGCTTGTGGCAATGCTGAGGTGAGCGAGGTGCGGGCGCAGTGGTCTACGGCGAGGGTGGTGGGATGACCTCTTTGATCCGTGAATGGGTGAAGCATTACGCTTTGGCCGGAGGTGATCCGACGGACGGAATGTGGTTTGACATCAGCAACGCTTTACATATTGAAAACACCAGGGCGTTAGCGTACACGCTGACAAACTACCGACCACCGTTCAAGCAAAACTTCTGCGTTGCAAAAGGAATGCAACACGGAAAAACGTACGAGGCACTGCTAACAGTGGCTTGTGACGATCCAGAAGAAGGAATCATTGCCGGTTGCTGGATTGGCATTGACGGTCAAAAGTTTAGACGTTTTCCGATGATAACCTATACGGTGCGGGATGGGCGCATCTATGCGAATGCTGAAGATGAGATGGCTGACATAGACAAGCAGATGGTGGCCAGACTGGTCGCGCTTTGGTATGTCGGCTTAGATCAAGGAACGACAGCCTACACGCCATCAGTTAAACACGGCATCACAAGCACTCGGCTGATTAGCAAAGGCAGGATTCCGCTTTATGAGTGGCGAACCATAGACATTAAGCCGAGCAAACTGAAGCAAGACTCTCAAGGAGGCACGCACGCAAGCCCCAGGCTGCATGATCGTCGTGGACATATTCGCAAACTACCTAATGGTAATACTTGCTGGGTCAAGGCTTGCAGAGTGGGAAACGCAAACAAAGGAACCATTTTTCATGATTACAAGGTGACGGTATGATGTTAAGACCCTACCAACAGCGCACCATCGAGCAGCTTTACGCCTGGTTGCGTTGTGTCTGTCATTCCTATAAAATGGACTTACTGACACAAGGAGAACGACATGCAATGTGCATTTGATGGATGTGAGCGTGATGCTATATCAAAAGGATACTGTGACAAGCATTACCGAAGGTTGCATAAACGTGGCAATGTCAATAACTTTGGAAGCAGAAAAGTAGAAGACGGTAACGCTGTTGAGAGATTCCACAAAAAGTATGAAATCAGCGAGTCTGGATGCTGGATATGGAAAGCTGGGGCAAGGCCAAATGGCAAAGGTGTTTTATATCCACGGCATTGGACTGATGATAAAAAGTCAACTGGAGCGCATAGGTTTTCATTTGAACTGATGCATGGTGAGATACCGAAGTCAATGTATGTTTGCCATAAATGCGACACGCCTCTTTGCGTGAATCCAGATCATCTTTTTGTGGGAACACACCACGACAACATGCGCGACATGGTTCAAAAGAAACGGTCATTTACTGGTCGTGGTGAAAATAAAAAAGGACTGTCAAAGCTGACAAATTGGCAGGCAGATCAAATCAGAAAAACGGACATATCACAACAAAAACTTGCTGCCATGTTTGGCGTCAGTCAGGCAACCATCAGCCGAATTAAACGCGGAGAAAGTTACTGATGCAATTGCGTGATTATCAATCTAGAAGCATTGAGCAACTATATGAATGGCTGTCAAAAAACGATGGGCATCCATGCGTTGTGTTGCCGACAGGTTCTGGGAAAAGTGTAGTTATCGCGGAATTTATACGTAAAGCAATTCAAGAATGGCCAGAAACAACCGCTTTGATGTTGTGCCATCAGAAAGAATTAATTGAGCAGAACGCAGAGAAGATGCGCCAAATATGGCCCGGCGCCCCTATGGGTATTTACAGTGCCAGCGTCGGCAAAAGGCAGCTTGGAGAGCCCATCACGTTTGCCGGGATTCAATCAATCAGGAACAAAGCACAACAAGTTGGCCACATCGATATTTGCATAGTTGATGAATGTCATTGCATTTCACATAAAGACGAGGGAGGGTACAGAAAGTTTTTAAATGAACTTCTAAGCATAAATCCGGCCATGAGAATTATTGGGTATAGCGCAACTCCTTATCGTCTGGGCCACGGACTCATCACTGATAAGCCTGCCCTTTTTGACGACCTAATTGAGCCAGTCAGCATTGAAGAGCTGATACGCAAAGGCCACCTGTCAAATTTACGCTCCAAAATCACTACGTCGCAGTTAGATGTCGCTGGCGTACACAAGAGGGGTGGCGAGTACATTGAGGCCGAGCTGCAAGCGGCTGTCAACACGGACGCCAACAACATTGCCGCCGTTAAGGAGGTCATTAGGCTGGCCGGTGATCGTAAGGCGTGGCTGTTTTTTTGTGCCGGGGTGAAGCACGCCGAAGCGGTGGCAGAGACACTTAACGCTTACGGTGTCGGCGCTGCTTGCATCACTGGTGAGACTCCAAAGGCCGAGCGCGAGCTTCTGCTAAAGCAGTACAAGGCAGGCCAGATCAAGGCGCTGACCAACGCAAATGTACTCACGACTGGCTTTGATTACCCGGACATTGATTTAATCGCTATGCTGCGCCCCACCATGTCGGCAAGTCTCTATGTGCAAATGGCGGGCCGAGGTTTACGCCCAAAGAGCCACACCGATCATTGCTTGGTGCTGGACTTTGCCGGCGTAGTCAGTACGCATGGCCCAATCACAAACGTGCAGCCACCAAAGAAGGGCGGGTCAGGCAATGGCGAAGCGCCAGTTAAAATATGTGAAGCTTGCAACGAGCTGTGCCCTATCTCTGCGCTGAAGTGTCCTGCTTGCGGTAATCCTTTCCCTGCGCCCGCCAAGAAACCTCTTACACTTCACCTTGACGACATTATGGGCGTCCAGGGCCTTGAGATGAATGTACGGGCCTGGGCATGGCGCAAGCATACGAGCAAGGCCAGTGGGAATGAGATGCTTTCTTGCGTGATGTATGGCGGCTTGAGCGAGCCTGCGGTGACTGAGTACCTGCCCGTCATGCACGAAGGCTATGCAGGCAGCAGAGCAAGGCAAAAATTAGCAGAGATAGCGCAAAAGTCCGGTGTTGCCTTGGATTATTCGTCCGCCGATTTGAATGATATTGCAAAACAAATGACAAAAGGCCAACCGCCTCAACAAATTGAGTACAAACGTGACGGCAAATATTTCAAAATACTACGGAGAGAATGGCATGAAACCGAATCCACCCCAGTTCTTTATTGACTACCTACGAAGCGTCCGTGGCGGGCCGCCGAAGTGTTGCGCTAGCTGCGACCACTACGATGAGAGAGGCAAATGCGAAAAGTTCGACGCCGAGCCGCCATCAGAGTTTCTTGGCACTGAAGGCGAATGTGATGTTTGGATTGAGGCGGTGCCATTTTGATACCCACCGAACATTTCGAACAGCGAGATCTCGTGATGTGGTTCCGCCAGACTTACCCAGGCGTGCGAATCTTTGCTATCCCAAACGGAGGACAACGAAGCATTTCAACTGCCGCCAGATTGAAGGTTGAAGGTGTATGTGCTGGCGTCCCTGACCTTTTCATCCCCGCCTGGAAGCTTTGGATTGAGCTAAAACGCCAGAAGGGCGGCGTAGTCAGTGCTGAGCAAAAAGACTGGCTCGCATACCTTGAAAGCGTTGGCTACACGACATTGGTGTGCAAAGGTGCACAAGACGCAAAGGATAAGATCAAAGGCTTGCACCAAACATCTTGACACCTGCAAAGGATTCCATTACAGTAAACACATACCAACACAGACACCCGGAGCCCCAAATGATCTGTTTCAATGACGCTGAACTGAATGCCCACTACTCTAAAGAAGAGCAAATGGATAACCGATACGAGATTGCTAAACAAAATCTTGATGGTGAATCACTTCACCATTATTGTGAAGACTTGGTGGAATACTGCCAAGATTATGAAGACGGGTTAATCACCCTTGAAGAACTTGGACTGCATTTGCTTAACTCTTATGGTTTTGCAATAGATATCGCAGTGGAAAAGATGGAGGGAAATATGTGATAGCACAAATTAAAAACATTATTTATTAACTTTTTTAAAGGAAACCCAAATGGGAACTATCGCTAAATTTCTCAGTGTATCTATGTTGGCTCTTGGCATTAGCGTAGGGGCAGTGCACGCGCAAGAAAACGGCACCCGCGATGAGGCGAAGGCCATGGTCGATGCTGCTGTAGAGCATGTAAAAAAAGTAGGCCCTGACCAATCGTTTAAAGATTTTACTGACAAAGAAAACAAAACTTGGCATAAAAAGGATTTGTACGTATTTGCGTACAACATGGAGGGCATGAATGTTGCCCATGGCGCGAATGACAAGCTAATTGGGAAGAATTTGATTGAGATGAAAGACCCCGAAGGAAAGCTACTTATCAAAGAGCTTCGTGACACGGCTGCAAAGGGCGGCGGCTGGGTAGAGTATGAATGGCCACACCCACAAACCAAGAAGGTTGAAAGCAAGATTTCGTACACTCGAAAGCTTATTAACTTTGATGGGTTTGTCGGAGTTGGTGTCTATCGCTGATGCAGTAATAACAGGTAAGCATGGTTGGCTTAAACGCCTTCCATGCTTGTCAAATAAAGAATACGTAATCTAAGGGGATTTAGATGTTTTTATTAAAATGGATTCGTAACGTCCCGGTAGGAATTAAGGTGGCTTTGGCTCCGGCAATCGCTATCTTGTGCTTAGCAATTGTTGGCGCAATTGGCTATGGGGCGAATAAAAGTCTAAGCGGCTCAATTGTTGATCTTGGCGAAGCTAGGTTCCCGCGTGTCGTAAGTAATTTGCAGCTTTCAGAGCGCATAACTGGAATCCACGCTCTGGTAAATCAAAGTCTGGCTTGGGAGGGTGCGGGGTATAAATCAGCCAAGATTGAAAAACTCGATAAGCAAATTTTGAGCTTGTTGAGTCAATACAAAACGGACTTGCAAAAAACTCAAGATGATGCGAAAGAAGGCGCTGACAAAAAACACATTGCAGCAGCAATACCGGAGTTTGAAAAGTATTCTCAAAACGCTCGGCAGGCGCTGGAAATTAAGACTGGTATGCTAGCTAATGCCGCTTCTTACATGACAACAATGGATGGCAATTACAAGCAACTAAAGGCCGAGCTAGATGCTTTGGTGGTGGCGCAAACAGACAGCGCAAACCAAGCGGCTGCGAAAGGACGCAATCAAGCGACACGTAACACTAAGTTTATTGTTGCAGCCAGCAGCACTGCATTGTTTGCAACGATTGCGGTTGCTTGGTTGATGACAAGGATGTTAGTCGCGCCTTTAACGATTGCCTCCCAGGTGGCCAGCGCTGTGGCTGATGGTGATCTTACTTATAGCCCCCAGGCGAGCTCTACAGACGCAACGGGCCAAATGATCGAAGCAATGAACACCGTCACCTTGAATTTGTCTGGGATCGTCCTAGACATACGCTCCACCGCCGACCTGATTAACTGCGCGGCCAGTGAAATTGCGCTTGGGAACAACGACCTATCACGCAGGACAGAGACACAAGCCAGCAGCTTGGAGGAAACCACTTCCTCGATGCAGGAATTGAGTTCCGCAGTGAGAAAGAACGCTATCACTGCCAGGGAGGCGGCGCAAATGGCTAGCTCTGCCAGCAATGCTGCTACAAAAGGGGGCGAGATTGTATCACAGGTCGTTGATACCATGGAGGAAATCACCGCTTCATCAAATCAGATTGCGGAAATTATTGGTGTTATTGATGGAATCGCATTCCAAACAAGCATATTGGCCTTTAATGCTGCCGTGGAGGCTGCGCGTGCGGGAGAGCGCGGTCAAGGCTTTGCAGTTGTTGCAAATGAAATTCGTGCGTTAGCAAGCAGGGCCGGGGTGGCCGCAAAAGATGTTAAATCCATCATCAATTCCAGCGTGGAAAGAATTGACGCAGGTAGGAATTTGGTGGGCGCTGCCGGGGCATCCATGCAAAGCATTGTCGGACAAGTAAAGCAAGTGGCCGAACGGATTGAAAGAATCAGCGCGACAGCGATTGAGCAAACCAATGGTATTGAGCAAATAAACCAGACAATTATTGATCTGGAGCATGTGACTCAGCAAAATGTAGCACTTGTTGAAGAAGCGGCTGCGGCTGCTGATAGCATGAGCCAGCAAGCGGTACGACTTGTTCAGTCTGTCAGTGTGTTTAAACTTTGTTAGAAAGGCCAGCAGCATGAAGGAGATAACATGGCGCAGTCTACAAAAGTCCCTACCTGGCCTGGATGAAAACACAGTGCTCGAGATGTTGGAGCATGAGCGCAAAGCGGAGCATCCAAGGCTATCAATTGTCTGGCGACTTCATCAGCGATACACGATGCTCCGGATGAACCGCGAACGGGAAGAAATTATGAAGGAAATCAAATGATTGACGAAACTCAAAATGACCGTTGTACAAAGTGCGGAGAATTCATAACCAACGCCGCAGAAAGCCAGGGGCTTAAGAGTGTTGTAAGAATTGAGTTGTTTTGTAGAAACGAGGATTTAAAAGAGGATCAACTAGAGGCATTTAACATGATCTGCCACAAAATCGCCAAGATCATTAACGAAACGCCGGATTATGTGGATTTTTGGTTTGAAGTTGAAAACTATTCCGCTTCGGTGACCAATCAATCAAAAGAGAAAAAATGAACAAGCAAAGAAACATTGGGCAATGTAAAGACGATAAAGTATCTATTGATCTTCCGACATCCTTGATAGTCGCCCTGGTTGTAATGGCCACCTTGGTGGTGGTCGGGTTGTTTGCTACTTTGTAACGCCTTGAATCTTTTCGGCTGTTCGGTACGCACCAAGTCCGAGCATGCCGAAAAGCAAAGGCATCATTGTCCCGGTGTCCATCTGAGGGAATTTGACGGGGTGGCCTGCAAGGGCTGAGGCCCACTCGCCCAGTGGCCCAATGACGAACTGCACGGCAAAGCCAGCGCCGCATACCCATCCAATAGCAGGCCGCCAGCCACTTGTGAATACACTGGCACTGGCTGCCTCAACTTTATTGATCTCCATTTGGCCCGCAATAAGGGCAAGGTCACCCGACTGTTGCAGCTTGAAAAGCTCAAGCTTAGCGTTTGCTGCTTGTGTTGGGTCAGGCCATATCCTATCAATAACTTTTCCACCAATGTCAAGCAGTGCTGTAACGGGGTCGAGGGACATTTAAGACTCCAGTAAGTTGGAAGCAATGCGCCGAGCCCATCCCTTGCCAAAGGTAGGCCATACGCCGAGGTCTGTCATGAACATCAATCTTGCTCCATTAAACCGGGCGACAAGGCGCGGCCCAGGCATAGATTGAATGGCCTGAAGTGTTCTAGGGCCGAGGATTCCATCCTCAGTTTCACCTATCGCCTTCTGCAAAGTCTTGATGGCCGTTTTTACGCCTGAATTGACCGCCATATCAAATAAATCAAATTTGATCGACTCAGGCACAGTATCACAACCAGCCGGCCCCCAGTAATCTTGACGATATATCCGTTTTGCACGGTCTAGCGTAAGATTAGCGATATCCTCCCCGGGGTATGAGCGTTTGCTGATGCCGTATTTGGTCAGGCCCCCACCGTCGGCGGGGTTGTTGGATATGCCGCCTTCATGGCCGATTAGTCTGACAAAGGCCCCATCAAAGTTCATTGCTTGTCTACCTTGTTGTCCAGCTTGTCAAAGATTTTGGTGAGGAACCCTTTGATTTCTGAAATGTCATCTTTGTAGTCACTCTTTACCGCGTAGGTGTGAGGCATGGCACGCACGTCTTTATCCAGCTTCTCAAGGGACCTGTAAATATTGTTCAATGTCCAGCCGCCGAAGAATCCAGCGGCAGAGACTGCGATATTGAATAAAATTTGAATGTCCATGACATCCCTCACTACAGCCCTGGATTGATTCTTGGGCGCGCCCTGGTGAACCGCACCAGTACGGTGATAGTTTAAATTACATCATACGCCGCAAATAGGCAATCTTTTTAAGTGGTGCTATCGGTGATCAATCCGAGAGCAGCCAATTGAGCTAGCAACGAAGTCAGCGCCGCATTGCCACCTTTTGCACCAGTGATGGTTGGTTTGGCGACGGGGGTAGTTCCATAAAAACCAATGGCATTGTTCCCCAAAGTCAGTGGACGAGTGCCGTTCACAAAGAACCTTTGAGTTCCTGCACCGTACAGATAAAAATCGATGTCGTTTGAAGTCCCACCGCTAATCTGGTCTGATCTTCCATAGAGGAAATCTTGGCTTGCCAACTTCATGCGTTTAAACGGGCCGGAATGTGTATCACTAATTTGTGATGCCACAGTCCCCACATTTAGATGCCGATACTGCGTGCTGGTATCCGTCAGATTGGCAATAATTGAATTACTAACAAAGCTACGGGCAGACGCCATGGTCACAGTGTCACTCGCGCTACCTGCCACTATCCCATTGATAGTGCTGGCAAACACATTACCGATTTGCGCCACGCGACCTGATTCGTTCCCAGCGGTCATTAAATCATGGAGTTCAACAATAAGCCCAGCGCATGCTTCGGTACGGAATGCCCAGCCATTGTTCACCTCTAGCCACCCGCCGCGCATTGAGAATAGGCTGTAGCCTATTTCGTCATCCATCGTATCGCGCAAAAGAATTGCGCCGGTTGACGTATTTGCTGCCGTGCCATTAGCGCTAAAATCAGTGCCTACAAAATGTACGGCTGCGGCATCACCTATGTCTGCTCCAAGGGTCGAATTGGCCGACACGATTCCGCCAAAGAATTGCACCAAATTGCAGAAGATCGGACCGGTTGTAGATTTTCGGCAGCGATAGCCGATGTTGTTGGCTTGAAATGTTGGGTCGTAAACACTGAAAACCAGCGATCCTACGTTCTCTAATCCAACATCGCAGGAGTCAATCTGCACTCTCTCAATATCAAACCGCGCCCAGCGAGTCAAACGAATGCCGTGATGCGCCTTGGCGTTCCCTTGAATGCGCAGGTCTGTAATGCTGCTGTATACCTCTAGAACGCTTACATCGGAGCTGAAGTCAATGATCGGCGTCGTCGTTGCGCCAGTCTTGCGAAGTACGGTAGCCCGCTTACCTGCACCAACCAAACGCACGGATACCGCTCCCGTCCAGTTTTTGACAAGGCTAGTGACAAGATAAGTTCCGGCTGGAATGTATACCGTTCCGCCGCCAGCGTTAAACACTGAATCAATTGCAGCCTGAATTGCTGCTGTATCGTCAACGACACCATCGCCAACGGCTCCGCGGTCTTTAACGCTAACCGATTCGCGCAATTTTGCTTCAACAGTCGTAGTCACAGCCCCTGTTCCGCCTGGCGTGTAACTAACACCAGACGAATTGGGATTTATTCCTGTCCCGTTTAAGAAGCTATAAACAAACGTCCCTTTTGCGTCCAACAGCTTGATGGAAAAGTTAACCGCATTCACATAAATCTGAGCAGGCGTACCAGAGTTTGAGACGTAGCCGTTAATGGTGCGAAGTGGCTGCGCTGCTGGGATCGTCAAAGCCTCATCAAAATACACTTGCACGGGGTTGATTTGTGCATCTAGGTTTGGAACACCAATGTAAACATATCCATTGTCCAACGGCTGGCCGTCGCGGTTTTGGAACACTGGGAAGGGGACGCTTACTGATAGTGCTGGCATGATGTAAATTCTACCTTGTGTTTTGTTTAGGGGCTTACGATTGGCAATGCGTTGAGGGCATCGTTAATTCTTGCTTTCGTCTTGCCTTCTTTTCTCATCTTGACAATTTGCTTTATCCCTGACACTAATGGCACCGGTAGCCCAGTGATCGCCCCAGACACCCCAGCTTCTGCCATTGCCGCCAAAAATGTTCCGGTTGTCCCTGACGTGTTAATAAGTGTTCCAGGGGGGACGGTTGTCACATACCGAACAACATCGTTCAAATCTCTAACAGTTTGTGCATTCTTCTTACCAAGCATGATGTCCAATCGGCCGTTTTTATCCAATGCATTAACGGTTTGATTTAGCTTTGCTGGTGAAACAATAGGTCGATCGTTTGAGTCCATACCAAGGCCTTTTGTAGCCTCATCGCGCAAGTGGCGCACGGTAGCCCCCCGGAGTTCGTTCCATGCCTGTCTACCATCATCGCCACTTGTCACCAGAACACGCTTTAAGAAAGTTATCTCTTCTGGTGAAGAATTAAGAACAGATTTGTTAAAGACTTGATCTGCTGCAACTACTGGATCGGCCATGTTCTTTCTGTTCTTAATGAGCCTAGCGACAAATACCCTATTCTCATATTTGCGCGCCTGTTCCGCACGTGTTGCTCTAGCTTTTTTGTATAGATCCCCGCCGAGCCCTTCGGTGCCCACATCAAAGGCCCTTCTTAATGAGCCACCATGGAATTGGTCTGCGCCATCATATCCCGCCCTCTGAAACGTCTGCCGTAAGCTTTCAGCTTGCCGGAGTGACACGGGTTGAGCAACAAGATTTCCAGACGCATCAGGGATTGCGGCTCCAATGGAAATCGCCTTCTGCCTTGCAGCTTTTAAGATTGGAGCCAAATCACCTTCTGGGATATTCTCGTTAATGTAACTAACCACGGAATTTAAAGTAACGTTATTTTCAAGCTCACCGGCCAGCTCTGCCGCTTTATATGCCGCTCTAGTTTTGTTTTTTGCAGAAGTCAAACCTTCAGTTAAAGATTTGACAACAGCCCCGCCTATTGTTGATAAGTCAGCAAGTTGCGCGTCTGTCATGTCAATGAGCGCATCAAAATTCTGCAATGCGCCTAAATTGTTTTCTTCCGCTCGGCTCCGCAGTGGGCCTCCAAGATCAGTCTGAATCTGCTTTTTCTCGAATTCCAGTTGTTGCGACTCTCTACTGGCCGCGCCTCTTGTCAACTTGATTGGAACAGGTAAGCCCTCGGCGGTCTCAACTCGTCGAATAGCCTGCGGAGTTGCCGCAGCCCCAACAGACCGCCCCCCAGAGGCCCCGCCCCGTGGCGTAGCTTCTGCACCAGGAATAAACTGTCTTGCGGTTTCTGCCGCGTTAGAAATAACTTGGCCAACTTTTTTGGAGCCTTGGATAATCGGGGCGGCTGCTCTACTTGCTGTGGCTGCTACGATTGGCGTCGCCGCTTTGGTGGCCGCAGAAACGGCACCAATTGGGCCAACCACGGGCAAAACAGGGGGCAATCCTTGCAGCGCCTCACCGATAGCCCCAACTTGCTCTTGTCCTGCTTGTGTACGGGGCACATAGGTTAATGCTTGAGCGCCTTTTGCTGCCGCTTGCTCAACGGCTCTAACAGCCTCAGGAGTGCCAAATTGCCCAGAAAGAATTTGCTCTGTCAAGCCCTTTACTGCGCCGCCGACCATTCCCGCTGCGCCACCGACTGCGCCAGTGCCAATGGTTAAGGCCGTTTCACCAGCGCCAATGATTTGCTCACCGATGCTTGGTTCTTTAGGAATTGGTGCGTTTTGCTGCTGTAAGGTGGCCGTGTTTTCCTCGCTCTTGGCGAGCTGGTAAGCCTGCGCAACGGTGTCAAACTCAGGTGTTCCGCGCTTGGCTGAATTTTTGACGATCCAAGCCGCGTATTCGTCAGCGGTTGCCATTTATTGACCCCCTCTCAGAATTGCGTCAGCTTGAGACCGGACGTTCGCTGTTGGGGCCGCTGGTCGTGGTGTGTTACCTGTTGGTATCTGATCCACAAGCTGCTGGCGTTTTTCTTCTGCAACTTGCTCAGGTGATCGATACCTTTTTGCCACGTCGCCCACAATGCGCTGACTAAAGTCGCCAAATGTTTCGCCTGGCTTGGTTGTGTAATCTCCGGCAATAAACGTGCCACTCGCTCGGGTTAACATGCCTTTGTTGTTTGATAGCCAGTCAGTTTTAGCGTTAGCTACGGATGCCTCGATGTCTTGCAGTTTGCCCATTCCGCGCAAGAAGTTGGAGATTGTTTTGGCGTCCGCGTTTTCTGGTGGGATGCCTTTCAGCGCAAGCTGAATATCCTTATCTGTGGCAACACCGGGGGGCAATGCTTTTATCGCAGCCGAGTTCCTGACCCGCGTATATTCTGAACGAAGTTCTTGCAACGCGCCTTGCGAGCCAGTTGTTTTGCGCAAGTAGTCTGCAAAGCTACTGGCAACACCAAACCCACCACCGGCGGCATCAAGACGCTTTGCTAGGTCATTGTATTGGTCTGCCGATTGCTTTGATGCTGCTGCCGCAACTGCGGACTCATTAATAAGTTTTCTTGCGTCTGTGGGAAGTTCGTTCACATTCTTTTGGATGCTGGACAGTTTTTCGGCAACCGTGGCTTGCATTGTTTGAGCATCAAGATTCAATCTGGCAGACCTGTTGGCAATTTCGTTGTTTATATTTCTAATCTGAGCTGCATTTAGGGCTAAACCTGCTTGGGCGATTGGTCCGGCAAACTGCGCCTCGACCCTGGCTTTGTTTGCCTGTGCTTCGGTCAATGCTGCTTCGGCTGCTGCTCTTTCTGGCGCATTAGTGGCTGTGGCTTGCGCTATAATTGCATTTGCCACGGCCTCATCTGCCTCTGCCCTGGCCTGGGTCAGTGCAGATGGTGCTTGAGCTTCTGCGCGTGCTGTGCTTGAAGCCTTGTCGATGTTTTCAAAAAACTCTTTTGCGCCTGGAATGCCTGCGGTACGGGCTGCTAAAGACTTAAAAACAACCCCAGGGCCGCGCTGTGGATCTGCTGCGGCTTCGGCCAGTTGCTCAAACAATGTTGCGTCTTCTGGGTCTCCACTGTTGCGTGCTGCAACGGCCCGCTCTTGCAGCAATTTGATGCCAGTCTGTGGATTGGCTTGCAAGGCAGATAGTATCTGCCCGCTGGATTTCAGTACGCCTTGTTGCTGCTCTTTGCTGATACCTTCCATGAATGGTAAAAACGCTTTGGACTGCTCTGGGGTGAGCAATGACGCATAGCGTGCAGCGTCACGCATAGTTGGGTTTGGATTTGTGAAGAATCGTGCTTGCTCTTGCGCGGCAAATTGCTGCTGCTGTTGCTGACGTGCTACTAGTGCACGCTGTGTTTCGATATCTGCCAAGCCAGCGCCGATCTTGACGCCCTGCAAAGCCTGTTCAAATGGGTCTGCGACTTGTGCAAGGTAATTGATGGGTTCCATGTCTTTTCCTTAAAAAAAGCCGTTGATGGCTGCGTAATCGGCTTGTGACATGCTTGGCTGACTTGCTGTTGCGGTATTACTGAATGGGCTGGATAAACCGCCAAACAACTTGCCAAAACCACCCGCGCCTTGAATTGCTCCAAAGGCTTTGTTGATGCCGCCTGTAAGTGCGCTTTGTTGGCCCAAAATTCCGCCAGATTCGGCTTGGCCCTGCCTACCTAAGAGGTTTGTGATATTCGCACCAGTTGACATGCCAGCATTGCCAACACCAGCCGCAGCATTCTGGCCGAGGGCAGTCAAACCGCCGAGGCGGCTATACTGTTGCTCGATAAGTTGATTCAGCAATTGGGGCCGGAATTGGCCGAGGGCCGCCTGAACATTCCCACCACGAAGGCCGCCAGTTGCCGATGCGTTTTGAAGGATGGCGTTTTCACCCTGTTGCTGTAAGGCCTGAAACTGTGGACCACTTTGCAGGGCTGTGATGGCTTGCTGTTGTGCCTCTGGCGTGCCCATGCCAAGCAAGGCCTGCTGCTGTGCGAGTGCGCTTGTTCCGGCTTCGGAGTAGGGCTGCAATAGCTTTTGAATGGCGTCAAACTGGCGGCGCTGTTCGTCAATGCCGCCTTGCGCTGATTGCTGTTGGGCTTGTGATGCTGCACCTACAGCTTTGCGCCCTTCGATTGCGCCGCCAAGACCTGCGCCAATGACACCACCAACGCCTGGAAATAAGAAGTTGCCTGCAATGCCGCCTAGTGTGCTAAGTAAACCCATAAAACACCTCAATAGTCATTGGATGCCGCTGGTAGCATTTTCCTCAGCGGATTGATTTTCTCATATTTTAACAGCCCGTCAATCTCCCATATCACATTCGCGCTCTTCCCATGCCTGGCAGGCGCGTAGATCGTGGCAAATAAAATCAAACTTGTCGCAATATCCTCTGAACCCGGCTGCAATATCCCACTCATTGCGGGGGATACGTTCCATTTTGGCCTGCGTCATGGTGCTATTGTCGTAATACTCACAGTTAGAGCAACGACGACGCCTAGCCTCTTTTTCGTCAACTTTCATTGCCTTGCCCAAAGCGACCCAATACACCTTATTGGCTGTTGGCTCATTGCTAGGCTTCTCTGGGCCAAGCATCCAGTCATCAATTACGGTTTGGGTGTTCTTCTTGTTTTCCGCCGCCGTGATAAATTCTTCTTCCATCGGAAGGCCCATAAAGCCCTTGGGCATCATCATAAAATCCTTCATGGCATTCCTTAGGTAATTTCTCGGCCTGATGCGCGAATGGTGAGCGAGGTGGCTGCGCTGGCAATTGTGCTAATGAAGCCGCCAGACTCCAAAGCTTGGCCAACCAATTCGGGACAGGTGTAGGTTTCATCTGGCGCAATGATTCTGGTATCTACAATCAGATTGCTTGCCCCAGCACTTCCGCCATTTGTCACCAAATTGACGCTTATGGTCACGTTTGCTGCACTGGTATTGGTGACGGTAAATTTGTCAATGATTGCCCTGCAATTCACTGCTATGTATTGCGTGGTTTGGCTGTTTTCAGCTTGTTTTGCTGGGATCAACACTTTCACTGTTACTGTCATAGCACGCCCTCAATGTTGTTGTTTACTGTCAGAATGATAGACGGAATTCCAGGATGCGGTACAGCCGCTGGGAATGTTTTTAGTTCCACACTGAGGTTTGTAACGGAGAACATCAACTCCACGTAATCTCCAGATTTCAGCTTAAAAAAATAATTAACCGATGAAAAAATCTCTGCATTGTTGCCTTGGATACTGATCCTACTTGCGCTATTTGTTACATCAACACCATTAAGTCTAAACCAGATATCAAAAACATCCGTTCCGCCTGTTGTCTTATCAAGCTGAAAAGACGTATCAAAGTTATAGATGCCTTCGGTATCGACGTAAATTCTTGACGCTGGGGAACCAAGATAAACGCCATTACTCAAGTCGGTGGCATTAAATGTGATCGCTGTGGCTGTGTTGATAACAGTGGCGGTCTGGGTTGTGGTGTCATAGAACGAGCCATACCGGCTGCGCTTGAATTCTCGCTGAGGCGGGGCCATCTGCAAGCCTTCAACGGCTGCGGCAAGTTTGGCCAGTAGCTCAAGCGCCTGGTTCGCCTTATTTTCGGCCGATGCGCTGCTGATAGATGACTCTTGAGCCAGTGCCGTGATTTGAGACAGCGCCTGATTTGCGGTGGCCGAGGCCGTGTCTGCTTGATATTCAAGGCCTGTCCCGGCAACCGGCAACAATGTATCAACAGTCTGAAACAGTAGTTCAAACTGTCTTATCTGCTGCTGGTCGGTCAAGAATGCCGCGAGTTGATCGCGGGTCATATTAAGACGACGTGATACTGGTGCCGTTGCCATCAGAACGCCAATGGCTCAATTTGAGCCTCAAGACGGGCAAAGGAAATATGCGCGTCACTGTCGCCTCGGAATCTTTGGATGCGCCAATTCCTCATGTGGCCCTGCTGGAACCAAGATAACCGTTTCTTTGTGTTACCTAATGTTCCTACAGATATAGACCTGTCTTGACTCCAAGATTGACCGTCATAGGAATAACTGGTGCTGATTTGTGGGTTCTTGCCTAGCTCAATACTTCCTGTCAGGCTAACCAACTCAAGCTGATTGAATATAGCGCCTTTGCCCTCGTTGTAAACGATGGTGGTGACAAACTCCCATCTAACCTGTTGGCCCCAATGATGACCAACAGATTGAGAAAGATATCCAACATTATCTGATTGTGGGTCACCAACAAGCCACTTATTGTAAGCCCAGACAAAGCTCCTTGCCCGGTACTGTGAGAAGCCAACTAATGAAGAACTAAGCGTAAACCAAACCTGTTCGCCAAGCGCCTCTGAGGCGGCTGCATCATAAACAATTGCCCTATCTGGAAGATGGACATAAAGGTATTGGTTACCCTTATCGTTTCTAGACTCAAGCTTAACTAGGGATAGTTGCGATTCTGTATATGTCAACAACAAACCATCAATCTCTTGT
>Ga0181349_1000305_pt1 | contig 21001 bp, 43 predicted proteins | sample Su13VDMM110SD_FD_130106 | JGI IMG/M metagenome (GOLD analysis project Ga0181349, IMG submission 130106) | Freshwater viral communities from Lake Michigan, USA - Su13.VD.MM110.S.D | ecosystem: Environmental > Aquatic > Freshwater > Lake | place: USA: Michigan | collected 2013-07-16 | reverse complement strand
TTGTCCCAGATGTCCGCGTCCGTGACGACGACGAACGAACCGTCAGGGGACGAGCCGAAACAGAAGTAGAACCTGCGCATTGGACCTCCATTGTAGTCCGGAGCTATAGTAGGTGGTGGGGTTGCACGGGCCCGCTTCAGGCCTCCAGCTTCTGGAACTGCGAATCTTCGATCTCCCAGCCCTCATCTGCGACCCAGTCGGGCATCTGGGAGACCGCCGCCTCCGCGGGGTCGTGGCCGGGTTCGACCGTGATCTTGAACTTGGTCCGCTTCCTCCGCGCACCGTTGTCGAGCCAGAACGTGACAGCGTAGGTTTCCATTTATTCCTCCAAACACCAACTCTCGATTGAGGTGGGAGAACTAATTGTCTTGGTGCCAGGAGGACACCCGAAGGGATCAACGCCGTTGATGAGTGAAAGGACCCAGAACACTGGGATCAAGCAGGCCAGGACGGCGCCGACAACGACGTGGGTCGGGATGGGCTCAGGTTGCAGATTTGAACGCATTATGCCTCCAGCGAGCAGCGGATGTGGTGGGCGACGAACCCCTTGGGGGTGTAGCAGCCCATGATGTCCTTGGGCTTGACGAGCTCCCCGTCGATCTCCTCGAGGAATGTCCACGAGGTGTTCTTGTCCTCGGGTCGGGTGGGAACGATGTGGAACTTTCGGCCCTTGACCTCAACGGTCTCAGGAGTGTGAGTGATCTTGGGCATTCAGACCTCCAGCAGGATGCTGAAGGTGTCGTCGAAGCACCAGTCGTTGGTGAGAGCCTCACCGCGGGCGATCATCTCGGCAATCTCCGCGATGCTCCTGTAGCCCTCCACGGCGCAGGCCTCGCTCAGGGTCACCGGGAAGACCGACATATTGCGGCGATCGGGCTTCGAGCCGATGGGGTCGTTGAAGTACTCCTGCTTCAGATCCTCGGGGCTGCTGAAGTCGTCCATGGTGCCGATGAGGTAGATGAAGCTGCGCATTCCGTCACTCCTTTTCATGTGCGATCCTACGATCGCTTGGGCATCATAACACAATTCGTGATCCTCACACGGGAATCAAAGCTTCCCCTTGTGATTCGTCCCGATGCTGCCGCTCTCTCCGATCTTGCGGAACTTGAGGCTGCCCATGTAGCTGTTGCTGTTTCCCATCTGGCAGGCCTTGCCCCGGTGCTGTCCGCTGTTGCTCCGCCACGCCTTCACGTAGGCGTCTCGATCCCTGTCGGAGTTGAACGCCAGCACTGTCACACCGACACCCTTTCCGTCGCCCGCCGCGACGCCGGCGTAGGCGACGGCAGTCTCGGTCCCGAGCTCCTCGACGCAGTCAGGGCATTCGTTGATCAGGCCGCCCACCTGCCGCTTCAGGGGCGAGTCGGCGCGAAACTCGATCTCGCAGTGCTTACACTCTCGAATCATTCTGCCTCCATCCTGTGTATACTATACCACGGTCGCCACCTGTTTGCATCCCTCCTCCCAGCTCTTCACCCGCTGATAGAGGTCAACGAGTGCCATCACATCCGAGATCCGCATGCTGCCGTTGAGACCCGTCAGGATCCGGAGGCTCATGCCCTCAAGGTCGAGCTCGATCTCACCCTCACCGAAGTCACAGATGATCCGGCGGATGGGCTGGAAGGGGACCACCCGCGCGGCAGGGTTCGGCGGCATGTGGCAGGGTGTGCCGTCCGATTGCTTCATCCCACGTTCCGCCATCAGGAGCTCAACTGCCTCCTTCGCCTCCTTGAGACTGATCCCAGGCACCCACGTCCGTCCGGCGGTGGAGACAGGAAGGAGGGGGTTGGGCCCAGAGGGCTTCCGGTGCCGCTCGGCATCCCGGACGGTCTTGATCGCTGGGATCTTGCCGCCCGCCGCGAGGTCCGCGTTCACCTGCCCCCACTCAGTCACCGTCAGCATGATACTGATCATTCCTTCCCCCGTTGTGTTCCAGTTATACCACAGCTGACTGCCGGTTGCACGGGCGGGATGATCACACCGCCGACTCTTCGAGTTCCTTCTTGACGGGTGCGAAGTAGCTCGGGTTAGCGTCGATGTAAGCATGCATCAGGCGCAGGGCCTCATCTAGGATGTTGGGGTCGAGCGCATCAGCCTGCTCGACATCGTGCACCGCGAGCCACAGGTGCATCCCGTCTGCGTACGCCCAGCTGTGCTTCCAGTTGCCCGGGGGGTACTGCGGCCACGTGTAGGGTGCCCCTCCCTCAAAGTGGCGCTGCAGGAGGCCCTTCATGTACCTCTTGCATCCAGCGCCCGCGACCACGGTGACCTCGTGCCAACCGGCCTTTGGGGTGAGTCCGGACGCGGCGCGCCGCGCTATGACCGCGGGATGGTACGGGTGCCACTTCCACATCACGGAAGCGAGGATCTGTCGTCCAGACCTGGCGGGAACGACATTGTATCCTTCACGATTCACGTGAGATTCCATTACTCTCTCCTGATGATCTGCGACATCGTTCGATCCTGCACTTATCTTACACAACGATGAGCTGCATCACACGGGTCGCTTTTTTCTGATAAAGACGAAAGGGACCGCGTCTTCGTAGAAGTCGAATGTGACAAAATCCCATGCCCGTGGCAACAGCAGCTCAATCACCTGTTCTAGGGTCACCAACTCGACGAGGATCTCACCGGTGTCATAATCAACGACATCAAAGACGATCTGGGCCGGGACTAGAATAGGCCACCACTCTCGTCCAGCGCATCGAGCATCGCACGGACATCATCCAACGGATCGCCCCATGCCCAAACAGCCTCTTCTTTGGGAATGTCTTGAAGGGTCATGGGATCGCCATCAGCTAGATCTGCACGCAGCTCGTCGTATTCTTCAGGTGTGATGTCTATCAGAAGATCAAGCACGATCACCTCGATGGGTGGATCATACACCGCGTTTGTGTCCTCGCACGGGATGCAAGCTACCTACGCAGGATAGAGCGCTGCCACGCAGCCGTTGATCCACTCGAAGTAGACATTCCGATTCAGGACCATGCTGACTCGCTTGCCCAAGTTGTCCCACCAGGTGAAGGGATCCTTGCAGTTCCAGTCGTTTGGAAGACCCACACCCTCGTGGATGACACAGACCAGGGCACCGTCTCGTGTCCAACCGCCTGGATCCTTGCCGCCTTGGAATACCATGTCGTTGACATTGGCCTTGATGCCAAGCGCGCCCATCTCAGAGAGAAGAATCGTCTTCGTCGCCATGACAGCAGTCATTTCCATGTCCTCCACATGTGTTCTAACACAATGGCCGCGGCGGGACGTCCCGCCGCGGCCGGTAGTGCATCAGGTCTTGAGCAGCGTGATCTGGTAGTCGTCGATCGTGAGCTCAGCGTACGTGATCCCCTCACGGTGGGCGGAACTGATCAGTTGACGAGCGATGCTGCGGACAGAGCTGGGACGATTCCCATCCTCCTGTGCGTCCGCGGTCGCCTCCTCGTTGAGAAGGCGAGTCTGCTGCCGGAAGCGACGCTGGTCCGACACCTCCGGAGACCGACGGCCACGGCCCGCCTCCACGCCGAGCGTGAGTCGGGCAGCCATCGCCGGGCGCACCACAGCCGTGTCAGACAGGTGGAGGCGCCTGGCGATCTCGGGATTCTTGAGCGTGGGCTCCTCGGCGATCATGTGCAGAGTCCGATCGTAGATCCGACGCTCCCAGGGCTTGAAATCATTGACAGTCTGATTGTGCTTGATCATCACCTACCTCCTTGCGTTTAGATGTCCCTGACGGGACCACGACAGCCTCTTTTGGAGGCCAGCTTGCGCTTGTCTGGGACGATCATATGTGCGCCCCGCCAAGCCGAAAGTGTACCGCCTGTGCGGAAGTGTTCATCACGCACCGCGCCCCTGATCCTGCGTGAGACTTCTATCTTCTTGTCCGCCGCTCGTTTCACGACTCACCTCGTGGTGCTACTATATAACCCGAGGTTCGCCGCGCACGTGAGAGCACGGTGTGTTCCCGTGCTCTCACCCGACCATCAGGCCAACGCAGAGATCAGCTTCGTCTTGTTCATGTCAGACGTACCCTTGATTCCACGAGCCTTCGCCTCGGTGCGAAGCTGGCTGACCGTCATCGTGCTGAGATCGATGCTGGGCGGGGTCGCAGCGGCGAAGATGTCATCCAACGTGACGGTCTCGACCTCGGACTCGCTGACAGCCTCGAAGATCTCCTCGACCGCCGTGACCGCCTCGGTGCTGATGTCGGACGCTGTCACCTCGGCCTTCGCCTTGCGGGGCCGGATGAGGACAGCTTCCGGAAGGTTCTTTCCCTCGGCCTTGAGGGCCTTCTTCGCGGCCGCACCGATGGCGATCTTGGCACCCTGGATGAAGGTGTTCTCTCCGGTCACCTTCATCAGCATCTTCGATCCCCACCGGGTGGGGCGTGCCTCGAACTGGACGTCGTCGCAGGTGCCGACCACGCCGTGATTTCCATCGATGTCGACGATACCTTCGATCTTGACATTGAACTTGGACATGATGTCCTTGCCCTCCTTGGTGGTTGAACCGGTCCTACCGGTGTTGTGATTATACAATGAGCGAGCCCAAGCGCACGGGCGAGCCGTGGCTGAGGTCAAAAGACCAGATAGTCTTCCCTGATCGCGACTATGGGACCCACGTGTCCAGGTGGGACATAGATCGCCTCGAATCCCGATAGCGCAGGATCAACCTGCACGTCGGGCACCTGCGGGATCTCAGGTGGAAATAAGTAACCGATGAGCGTCATGATCAATGACATTCTCACTCCTGCCTTGAGTGTGATTATAGGTCGCTTCTAGCGACTTTACAAGATCTTACACCTTGGGACGTCGCTTCGCAAGCATCCGAATCGGGATGTTTCTGATCTCCCCGTTGATGAGACAGGGAACTGCCGGAAGGTAGCGTTCGTAGTCATAGAGCGCCGGGCCTGTCACGACGATCGGAAAAGTCGCGGAAGCTTTTGGGTCGTAGTAAAACCGCAGCTCACCAATCAGGTCGATGTCTGTCTTGAGCTCTCGGTGGAGAGACTTGAATGTCTTTTCAAGCCACTCGTAGTCAGAGATTGGAAGTCGGACACCTGCCGAGGACTGCTCGAAAAGAGATCGCAGGCGATTGAATGTTCCCTGTCGTTGAGCCCAGTAGTACGGAGACTGGCTTCGGGCGCGGTGGTACGCCGCCTCTAGTAGGACTTTTTGCAGAGGCGTCGGTTCGACAAGCGACACATCCTTCCGGTCACGGATCTCGCTGAGGATCTTTTCCTCCCAGTCGGCGAGCTGTTGTCCACTCTTGAGCTTGATGCTCATTCGTTCAAGACGTGGACGCTGGGTACCTGCGATCTCGAAGAGTTCTTCGACTTCCTGTGCCCTTCGAACACGCTCAGATGGGTCGCCCAGGCCGAGGAGATCATTCAGCCACTTGATTCCACCGCCACGCGGCGGTTTCCCTTCCGTCGCTAGAGACCGAAGGAAGCGACCCGACGAAGTCTGGCCCAGACCACACGTCTCGTATTGGTCTGCGAGCTCCTTCACGATCTCGTGATTCCAACCTTCCATCACCGTTTGCCTCCTACGCGAATCTTACAACGCCTCGAGATCAGCGCACGTGGACGAGTTGACGACGTTGAATGTAGAACTCCTCACCCGTCAGGAGGCAACGGACCAGGCAACTTCCTGAAACATTACAGTAGCCTCTTGCAGCACTCACCCGTCCTCGGACGATCTCGTAGACCCGATCAGGATGGACCTTGATGTAGACATCCTGAGGTGAAAGCACAGGTTCTCCCGCCGAGTCGTAGGGAAGTGCCTTGCCCTCCGCCACGTCCTTTCGGTGTTGATCATACCACTCATTCTTCTCAGCTTCACTCATGCGACGCCAACCTGCGGTCAGCTGGGCCATCCGCGTCAGACCCACTTCGTCTCTCAGCCTGACGTACTGTCCTGCACGGAAAATAGGAAGTTTTACCTTCATCTGCGCTCCTGTGTGTGGTCGGTGTGGGCCTGGGAACATCATACTATAACATGCACGGGTTGCACGGGATCAGGAAAGGAGCTCCACGTCTTCCTGGGCGACCCAGACCCAGTGAGGAGCCCCGTCGATGAGGAGGAGGGCGGCGGGCTCGACCCTCACCGCGGCGGCCTGGCGGGCGGCGGCGCGAACCCGCGACGGGGGCGCGACGGCGGCGTCCAGGAGAAGACAGACCCGTCCCGTGATCCCGTCCCAGCCCCAACCCCGCCCACTGTACCAGTAGAGTTGGGTCTTCAGGAGGACGAGCCCACCCTTGTGGGCCTGCAGGGCTTCGAGAAAGGTCATAGGAGTTCCAGGTCGTTGGCGCCGACGCAGACCCAGCGAGGAGCGCCGTCAACGAGGAGCAGGGCGGCGGCGACGCCCGCGCCGGTGGCGGTGGCGGTGGCCTGGGCGAAGGGGGCGGACCGGGCAGGGGCGGCGTCCAAGAGCAGGCAGACCCGCCCGGTGATCCCGTCCCAACCACGCCCACTGTACCAGAAGAGCTCGTCCTTCAGACGGACGAGCCCGCCAACATGGATCCTCAGCTGCTCCAGAATGACCATCACCACCTCCAACCTGATGCCAGTGTATCACGATCCGCCGGCGGTTGCACAGGACTGGGCAAGGATCTCAATCCCCCAGTGGGGGCTCCCGCCCCAACGGACGCCGAGGAGGTCCTCCACGACCGCCCCGTCCACCAGCACATCGAACTCGATGTCGTCCTCCCACATCCCGAAGGAGTTCCTCCGGACATCGAGGACAAGGGCGGTCCTGCCGCGGACGGGCTCCTCCCACATCGTGGGTAGGAAGCGGACGAGATCACCGACCTTCATTGAGGACCTCCGACTGCTTCTTCACCCACGTCAAACTCCATCCTGTTTCGATCCGACCTCCGACGAGGAAGTCCACGCCTCCCAGCACCGCCGACCCCGCCGTGATCGCCGGGGTGTTGATGACCACGAAGGGTTGCCCGGAGACGCGCTCTATGATCTCCGAACCCCTTAGTCCGTCCTTGAACCGACGGAGATCACCGGGCTTCATTGATGGTCTCCTTGCATGAGTGCTAGGAAGCGTTCGTCGATTGAGAGTAGGGTCTCGCCGTGGAGCACCCGCACCATGGGCTGAATCCTGATGTCGGTCTGCACATCGTCACGACCGAGGTACAGGAGAACCGTGCCCTCAGGGACAATGACAGCCGGCTTGGGTGGGGTGTCACGGATCAACGGATGATAGGCGTAGCCGTAGCCGGCGCCGGATGAGAGCTTGACGATGTCACCGGGCTTCATTGTTTCCTCCAGTCATCGGGTGCAGATGGAGAGCGTAGACGTCGCGCAGCCCGAGGGTCGGGTGCAGCACTCGGACGAATGTGTGGCTCTCGCTCCGTCGGATGACGATCACGACATCGAAGAGGTCGCCGTACGCAAGATCGAGCTCAAGCGCGTCCTCTGTGCTGAAGAGGAGCGGCGCAGCGCCCAGCATCATCAGGTCACCCGGCTGCATCGACGGGCTCCGAGTTGTTCATGATCCACGGGAGACTCCAGCCCGCCTCGATTTGACCGTCAATGAGGAATTTGACACTCCCACCGTGCGCGGTCGAGTGACGACAGTCAACCTCAAGGACCAGGAAGTGACACCCGGGCCATGTGCTGGCTTCCGCGGCGACGAGGGCGACGCGATCCTCGCTGCGCACGGCGTCCTTGAACCTGCGGAGATCACCCGGCTTCATCACTTCACCTCCCGATAGGGGATCAGCTTCGCGCTGAAGACCTGGCAGAGCCCGAGTCGTGGGTGGACCGCCCGCATGTACCAGTTATCAGATTCTGATCGACCCAGGATGAGGACTATCTCGCCCCTTTCTGCAAAGCCAATATCGATTCGGCAGTTGATCGCATCGGCGATCCGTGTCCACGACGTAATCTCTGCCAGATCTCCGGCCTGCATGGATGCGCCTCGTACCCGAATCATACAAAGATCGTGCTCAATCGCTCGTGCCGCGCATGGCCAGATCGAGTTCGATCGATGAGTTTTGGGTCTGATTTTGTCTGAACCACCTCGGGATTTGCGGGTTGTTTTCGGGGTGTGCGACCAATATGTTATATGGCTCGAACATTCAAAACAACCCGCAAATCCTGGTTAAACGTCCCGAGGGGCCATTTGCGGTATCAGACTGACGACCAAAATATCACTGTGCCAGTATGTCTTGATGTCACCCTCGTGAGACAAAACTCTGACAAGACCGTCACTGATTGTGTTGATGACGAACATGACTGGGCCCCCTGGATCTCCCACTTCCCGGACAAGGTCGCCCGGGTTGATTGAGGGGAGATCCAGGGGGCTCGTCATATTCATCACTCCGTCGCGATCAGCTTGAAGCCAGACTCGGTCATCGCGAGGAACTGCCGAGAACCAGCGCCACCGTAGCGATTCTTCTCGACCTCGAGGATGCGACACCCGGCAAGGTCAGGGTCCTTCACCTCGACCGTGAGAGTGACGAAGGTGTCGATCATGTGCTTGAGCGTGTTGGAGCCCATGAACTTTCCACCCTTCGTCACCTGACCGATCACGACAGGATTGACGAAGTGCTCCTTCGCGTAGTCCGTGATCTGGGTGAGGACACGTTCAGGAGTCTTGCTGTTGGTTGCACCTCCAGCATAGTGTCCGTCATCCATGCACTGGAGGCTGTCCACGACGAGGACGAAGGGCTTGCCAGGATTCTTGACACGCAGATCGTCACACTTCTCCAGCAGCGTGGGCATGTGGATCTCGTTGGATGCCACGAACTGTCCCAGAAGCTTGAGGCGCTGGGAGGACATGCGCAGCTGGTAGAGTGACTCCTCGCCGGAGTTGTAAACCACCTCCGCGCCCTGACGGCTGAGGCTGTCTGCCAGGCTGAGCATCATAGTGGTCTTGCCGCTGCCAGCACCCCCAGTGAACATCGTCACTGCACCCGGAGTGAACCCTTGACCGCCAAGGGCGTTGTCCCAGAACTCCAGGCCGGATGCGAGCTTTCGCTTCATCGCGTCGGGAACGTTGACGTCGCTGAGCTTCGTTCCCCAGGCGAACTTGTCATTGATCTTGATCCGCATCGATCATGCCTCCTTATGGTGGGTTGGGGCACACACATTATACCTCGTCGAGCTCGACGCGCTCGTGATCGTCGATCTGATCCCAGTCGATGGCGCCGCGCTTCTCAAGGTAGCTCAGCAGCCTCATCATCACATACCTCGGGTCGGTCTTCAAGATCCGCGCCTCTGCACGTGGGATGAAGATCGTGCACTCCGCATTGTCGATGCAGAGAAGAACTGCGCCTGTAGTCTTCAACGCATCTTCATTTTCTCCCTTGAAGCCCTTCCAGTAGTTAGGGTCTTGCGACAGGCCCAAGACTCTGTACTGGGATCCCTTCCAGATGACGATATCACCGTAAGCTGGAAGCAAGGTCTTCTCGATGTCGTCTTCAATCAAGTGATAACTCCACAAGTGTGTAGACGCTTTCGTCTGGATTCCAGCATTCTTTGAAGGCATGACCCAGGCCCACAAGCAGCGCTTCTTCTCTGGTAGACGTGTTTACAACGCTGAATGTGTATGCACTGACACGCTTGTCCCCTGCCTTCCATAGCACATGGAGCGAGTCGCTACCTGACTCGTCGACCTTGTCGTCAAAGAGCTCCTCGAGATAAGCGATCAGGAGCGCATAAGACCTCACGTTCACTTCACGTCTCCTGAATAGTAGCAGTCGAGCATGAGGCACGACATGTCAACCCAGTGCGCTAGAACTCCATCGGACCACATGACGGTTGCAACATTGTGATGCTGGTCAACGTTGACCACAAAACCAAGCGCGCCCTGGTCCGGGTCGAGTCCTGCCCAGCGGACAAGATTGCCTAGAAGGCGTGATGCTCGCATTGTAAACCTCTAGCGTGTCCAGATTATAGCACAAATCGAGACTCTTTACACAGGATCTCGAACTCATCGAGCGTCGCCGCCGCCCGCGTCGAGAGAGACAAATCGTTCAACAAGATGTTGGATCGCAGATGTCTGCTGCGCTCTCTGCTTCTCTGACATGTCGACATGTCAGTAACCTGCCTCGCTGTTGAGCGACACGAGGTCACGGGGTTCCACTGTCACCTCACAGAGGCCTCGAGTGTGTCCTGATCATGTCTTCTGAGTACACCTCGCGACGCCCGCCGAAGAGCACATCCCAGGCGCCGGCGCGGAAGCCGGCGTGGACCTGCTCCTCGAGCAGCATGAAGGTCTTGCCGGAGTACCTCTCTCGCCACCCACCGACGTCGAGAGTCACCCACGTCCTGACGTCACCTGGCATCATTGCGCCGTCCCCGAGGGGTGGGTGGTTGACAGGAACGCAGAAGTCGTCGCCCTGGACGCCTATCATGAGCATGATGTCACTCTTGGAGGCGACAACGTACTTGTCCTTGCCAGAATCGTAGAGGATTGAATTCTCCCTGATCGGGACAAGATCGCCGGGTTTCATTCGCTGATCACGGCGGCGCGCGATCCAAAGAGGTTCATTGCGACCTTGTTCGCGCAGTCACGAATGTATGTGCCGATCTCAGGCTGACCGCTGATGTCAATTCCCCTCGAGGCGGAGTTGATGTTGCATGTGACGTAGTCAGGCATGTCAGCACCCATGATGAGCGCTGATCCGATGAAGTCGTAAGACAGGTTTCGAATCCAGGCCCAGAGCGCTTCCTGACCCAGCTTGATGAATGCTTCAACTTCTTGCTTCGGGATCACGCATTCCTGATGGACGACCAGGCGGCTGGGATCCATGGGCATCTCGATCCGAGTGAAGTAGGTCGAGAGCATTCCTCGCCCATTAGGCGTCACGGAGCACACGAACGTGATGGGCATGAGAATGCCTTCCACGCCATCAGGGATCTCGGCCAACATGAGCTTGCAGGTTTCCTTCAGCGCAGTCTCAACTTCCTGAGACAGGTTCGTCGGCAAGTAACGCATAGTCTTTAGCACCTTTGCTGGGTAAGGCGATTATACCACTCTTTGCTCGACCCACTCGGGTAGGCTAGCGCTTCTTGGGCTTCTCGATCAGTGTGTGGTAGCCCATAGGATAGTAGCGCAGTCCCTCACCCAAGAGTTTGACAGCAAAGTGCTGAATGTTTGGAAACTTAGCATTCAGGTCTCTCGAGGGAATGCCCATCCCGTGATAGGTGCCCTCCCCGCAAACGTTTCCGTTCTGGTCTACCACTAGAACTGTGGCACCGATCTCAATGTTCATTGTTCATCCTCGATTCTATCGACTAGAGAAATTGACTGACATGGTAGTCTTACGGTCCCACCTGCTGAGGTGATCTCGACCGTGCTACCTTTTGATGCGATCACCGTGCCAAATCTCACAGTTCCCATATGATCTCTGAACTTCACTAGGTCACCGACCTGGTACGACCAGGACACGCTCTTGTGATGAGGCGTGAAACCATTCACGATGGTCCGCCTGTGACCTGTGACTCCTGCACCGATCTGCTCTCCGCTGCGAGCGGCAGCCCGGGCGGCATTTCTGACGTTTCTAGGAACTTTGATGTTTGCCATGGCCCTATTATAGGTCTTGGGTTTTGTTTTACACGGGAAGTATCAAACATACAAAATGATACCGCTCAATGTTGTCGCGTAAACCCAGAGGCCCACCCCTGGAGCTCGACTCACCAACCAACCAAAGTAGAGCTCGACAGGGGTGGGCCCAAGATGGGCCCCACCCCGTTGTTGCCGTTGCTACTACTTCTTCACAGCCGTCGCGGCATGGATATTCTTGATGATCTCAGGGCCGATCAGCTTGTGCAGGTTGCGGATGTTCTCGATCTGGTTCGTCTCCATCACCTTGTTGAAGAAGGAGATCGTCATCTCGGCGCTCACCGCCTTGGCGAAGGCCGCAACGTTCTGGGCCTGTTCGGGAGTCCACTGCCCCTTCTTGCAGGAGACGATCAGCTTCTCCATCAGCGCGTTCTGCTTGTCCGCGGTGAGCTTGGAGATCTTGGGCTTGGTCTCCTTCCAGCGGATGAGCACGTCCTCGGCCGACAGGATGGACTCGTAGTTCTTCACGAAGTCACGGAGCGTGATCGCCGCTTCCACGCCGACGAAGCCCAGGGCGATCGGGTAGAGCATCTCGGGCGCCGAACCGGCCGAGTCGACGAGGCTGATGCCCGCCTTCTTCAGGCTGCGGTCGAGTCGATCCCAGGACCGCTGGGAGGGGTAGACCTTGCCGGGTTCGATGACGCCGCTGTGCCGGAGGTGACCCGGGTTCTGCCTGATGAAGTCCACCATGACGTCATCGACGCCGGCGCCCTGCGCCCAGATGATCCAGTCCTCCACCGTGGGTTCCAGGTCGATCGTCCAGAACCGGTCGGCCTGGGCGGGGTCGAGCTCGTTGACCGAGTATTCGGGCGAGGCGTTGACCGCGGCGTACACGCGCGTCTCGGGGTGGAGTTTCCAGCCGTTGAGCTCGCGGTCCAGGGTGATCTGCATCGCGGTCTGGAGCACCTCCGGAGTCGCGCGGTTGTACTCGTCGAGGAGGAGGGCCTTCGGGCCCTTGCAGGCCGCCATGAACCAGTCGGGTGGGCAGAACCGAGTGACGCCGTCGGTGAGCTCGGGGAGGCCGAGGAGGTCACCCTCGGTCATCTGCGAGAGGCGGCGGTCGATGAAGTCGCCGTCGCTGAACCCCAGGATCGAAGCGACTTGCCGGAAGATCTGGGACTTGCCGATGCCGTGAGGTCCACGGACCATGAGCGAGATGTCGGGCGGCAATGCGGCCGCGGTCTTGATGAACGTCTTGATGTCCATTTGGACTCCTGGTTGGTTTGAGCCGTGTTACCGGCGTGGTTATTCTAACTCACCTTGGCGCGCGCGCACGGGATGCCTAGATGGGCTTCAGCACTGCAAGGTATGTGCTGAAAGATCGCTCCCCACAGTCGTTGAAGATCTTGATTCTGACTCGGGGCGACGGGGCAATGATGTCCTGGTGCCACAGGAGCTCGTCCGGTGAGGTGACGTCGATTGGCTCTCGAGACACGTAGCCCGTGCCGAACTGGATCGAGAGGCCCATGAACATGCCCACATGCTGTGTGTTTTCGATCTTGTCATGGACCTCAACAAGATCACCCTGCTTGAGGCAGGTGGGCAATCCTTTGATCATGCTGCGCACATCCTTGATCACAGTCTCGACCAGATGTGCCCGAGAACTGCCTGCGAGTGCAGTGAACTCGTTGGGGTAGCACCTGAAGACTTTCTCCTTTCGACGGTCCCAGAGTCGGGTCGCAGGGCTCTTGGGACTCGGAGAGGTGATCCATCCCGACGTGGACGGATTGAGACCCGACGCGCCCAAGACCAGACGAAGGACGTCAGCCTGGGCGAGTCCTGGGGCCTGCAAGATGAGCTCACAGGCCCGTCTGACTGCGACACCTCCGTAACCTGAGGGGACTGGGTAACCATTGATGACTAGGCGATTTTGTGCCATCTGGCGCTCCGCTGTTCGATCATACAACGCATATTTCGCATCGCACGTGGTAAATGTCGCTCACGGTGCCTATATTAGGCACTAAGGAGGTCACATGAGCAAGACACAGAAGCTCGTCGCAGCGATTCTAGCTGCAGTGGCAGCCGCGATCACAGCATTCTTCGCCGCATTCGGTGGTGATGATGCTGAGGTTCCGGCAGCCGCTGCACCCGCTGCGGTGGAAGCACCTGCTGCACCAGCAGCAGAGCCTGCCGTGGAGACCGCACCAGAGTCAGAGGCAGCACCTGCTGCAGCTGGCACTGAGGCGGACCCCGCTGCAGTCGCAGCTCCCGCAGGAACCTAGATCCTGCGCCCTAAGGCCCAGGCAGCTATCAGGCTGCCTGGGCCTTCTTCTTTTCCTTGTCCATGGCGATCACGATGTCGCCTCGGGGAGTGGGAAACAGGAGCTTGGTGTTGGGAACTAGGACCCAGGCGCGGCGCAGGGGACTGGGACCGGGATCCTCAGCCTCACCGTCGGTGCAGATGATCACACCGTCGAACTCATTGCGGTGCTTCTTGACGAATTCGTTGACCGCCTTGAAGGAGGTGCCGCCTGCACGGTAGCGGACGGGGGGCTTCTTCTGGCCTTTCTTCCATTCGAAGGCGTTCTTCTCGTCGACCGTGTAGTCGAACGGGTAGAACTTGAAAGTGACCTGCTTGGCGAGCCCGCCGAGGACACCGTAGATCCGCTCGAGGTCCTCGTCACCCACCGAACCCGACATGTCCACGAAGACCGCGACGGTGGCCGTGTGGGACCGAGTGACACCAGGATGGATGTACGGGTACTTCCTGTTGATTCGGCGCAGGGTGCTGGCCTTGTTCAGGCGCTGCGAGGTCCCGACGAAGTTTCGCAGGAGCTTGCGCCAATCCACGGAGTCCTCGACCAGCTTGCGCAGTGTCTCGCGCATCTCGGCGGAGACGGAACCCCACTGACCGGTCCTGTCGCTCTTACGAACTGCATTACCCAGGGCCTGCTTGACACGAGCCTCGGCGACAGCGCGCTCCTCGTCGGTCATGTCACCCCAGCCTTCGTGGCTGTCCATCTCGCCGATGCCGAGGCCGGCCTCGCCCTCAGGGCCAACGATCGTATCCTGGACCTCGGGATCTTCCATCAGGCGTGCGAAGTACCACTCCATGGACTCGCTCTGCGGGAAGCTCACGATCTTGTCGCTCACCTTCTGCCACTTAGCAAGCTGCGTGGGATCCTTCACGCGAGACAGATCCAGCGCCCGGCCGGGGCGGAGGCCCACCTTGGGCATCTCATCTTCGGGAATGATGCTGTTGATCGCGAGGTCACCTGCGAAGTTGGCGACCGAGTGAGGAGTCAGACGCCGAGACGTGCAATGGTTGAAGATGAGGTGGTAGGCCTCGTGCTTCAGGACGCCGAAGTGCTCCTTGGGATTGAGCGCCGCCATGAAGCGAGGGCCGTAGTAGAGATACAGCTCGCCGTCCTTCACCGAGACGCCCGCTGTCGGCATCGACTCCTCACGGACCTTGGTCACACCCCGCATGAGCTCCGCGAAGAAGGGCTCAGTGAGAAGCATGTTGATCAGGTGCGGTTGGATGTCATACCGCGCGGCGTCCTCGAGAGACGCCTCGTAGCCCGGAATGCCGGCCGTGTTCTTGTCGTCTTTTGCCATCAAACCTCCTTGCCTGGTGGCCAGGCCATTATACAATAGGCGCGCGATCACGCACGTGATCGAGAAGTTTCACATCTTGCAGGTGTGTGTCAGTCACTATGCCATCAGGCCAGAGCACCATGACATATCCGTCACCCCACTTGTCAATGACAAACTCGGTGATGATCCCGATCATACCATCGAGATGCTTGTAGCAATCATCGAGTCGAGGATCAGGACAGAACATGACCAGCTCGCCAGCCTGGAGCTTCAAGTCAAGCAAGCGAGTACCAGATCATTACGGTGCGCATAGAAGACCTCTCCCGTGAGAATATCCTTGACAATGCAACATCTAGGAACTGGATAGTAGTTTCCCCGTCCAACCACGCGTGATTTGACGACCTCGTAGATCCGATCTTCTCTAAGATAGACGTATGTCGGAGCAGAGAGTCCTATCAGGTCACGGCTTGGAATCCAGCCGGAGGCGAGGATGCGGTCGGCGCGCGCCCTGTCATATGATCCCCTCGGGGGAATGACATTTGGCACTAGACACCTCATCAGGTGATGAGTCAGCTAAGACGACGCTGTCCCGCCTGAGGATGGCAGCTTCATACCAGCAGATCTCACCTTCCTCAAGGACAGACCAGATCCGCCCTGCCATGTCCCACGTTTTGATGACCACGAATAGTGTCCCCGTGGACCAGACACGAAGCTGCGACTGGCAGATGACTTCGCCTTGAGACATCTTGTCTACAGGCCTTCACGGCGACAGGAGATGATTTTGATCTTCTTCACGTCACCGACGCCAGGAAGATGCCCGGTGTAGAAGTGAGAGACAGAGTCAACCGTCACGGCGCTGTGTTCGCTGAGCGTCTTCACCCACTCGAGGGCCTGATCGCTGTCGTTGACCTGGACAGACGGTACATCTCCGTAGGGAGTGATGCCGATCACCTTGATGCCATCGGGGATGACCATGAGGGCCTGGATGAGATCGTTCATCTTACTGAATTGCATTCTGTCCATGATTGGAACCTCGCGGTGTGTATTGTACGTTTCGATCTTCGATTCGCACGTATCGTTAGGTCAGCCGCTCATATCTGTAGCCCTTCAGCTGGACAGTCTCACGGAGGAACTTGCCATGTGAAGTTGCTGCGAGAAGACCGTTCCAGATCGCCTCAGGAACAGAGTCGTAGCGGTAGACTGGGCCTGTCACGAACTCCACGAAAAGCTCTTTCCTGAAGGGATCGTATCCAGCAGCCCTGATATTTGACGATATGAACGACTGAAGTGGGACCATCTTGATTCTCCTTGTCGTCTCTACATATGCCTTGTGCCGCCCACATTATACCATTGATCACGTCGATCACACGCGCGAGGTGCGCGAAATGTGTGTGACGTGCGAAATGGGTCAATTATGCGCAGCGTACAAACGCGCATCGTTAGTCAGAGCCAGTCCATAGGAAAGTCAGGGTCAGCCGCGAGGACCATCAGCTGCCTACGAGCATCCCGTCGGGCTGTCGAACGAGACATCCGAGGACGAGTCGTGTAGACTTTCGTTCCCCTGCCGCTCACGATCAGGCCAAGATAACGCGGTGTTGGGTGTGGATCATCAACTCGGCAAGTGCAAATCTTGATATTGTCAGTCTTCGGCATCTTCTGTACTCTCAGAGAAAATCTTGACAGGGCCTAACTCTCGTGGATGAAGATACGCAATCCCTCTGTTTGTCATCAGCGTGAGGTGTCCACGCCTCCTTGCACCGTCATCGCACGTCCACCTGTGTTCTGTTCCGATGAAAAGCAGCGGGTCCCCAGGATTCCAGATGTATGTCTCTCCTGACGACCACGTGATTCCTGTCCACGTCGCCTGCTTTATTATGAGAACTCTTGATGAGGTGGTCGTCAGAAGACACCCTTTCATCCTGTCAAGTGCAGTTGACAACAGGGAAGTCAGAGGTTTTACTGGGATCTTCTTGCGCTGACGTGCCATTCTTTCTCATGTGAAGATAGGGTCGGGTGTAAAGCGCTTCAGACGCGACCTATCCTGGTAATCGATCTAGGCGTCGCCGGTGACCCGGGCGTGAAGTACTTTAGACATACGCCTTCTCAGGACCACGCGTGGGAGGAGTCGGCCAGGTGTAGGTGTTATCAGACATCTGGGCTGTGAAGATCCACCGACCCCCCACCTTTGTTCGTGAAATGACAGTTCCCTGTGCCCAGGATGGATCATGCTTGCAGTTATGAAGCGCGAGAGTCTGCACACTATTGGCAGCAGAGTCTGCAATACGCCAAGACGACGTGGTGAAGATGTTGCCCTGTTGGGTGTAGCCATGACGGGTAGCAGCACGACAGACGAGATGGATCCTATTAGGCATGGTCGCTTTTGCCTCCTACAAAGCATTATAACTCGAATGTGTTCGATTTACACGTGATAGGTACAAGAATCTCTAGCCGCCTTTATCTGTCATATGCCGGATGTGGCTCATCATATGTGTACGTCGGATTGGGATTGCCCTCTTCGTCATAGAGATCCTGCTGATCTGAGATGACGTGGTATACCATCCTAGTATAGTCCATGCTATTGATCTGCGACATCATTTCATTGTGCACGCGCTGAATGAAGTCCACGATTCCTGTATCTAGCTCATTAGGCAGTATCGGACGAAGATCCATTTTTGCAAGATCAGAAGGTAAAGGATAGTCGTCTTGGATGCCGCTTGCCTTGCTGAGTAGTGCTGCGAAAGCTCGACCATATTCGTCAACTGGGACGGCACTCTTTGAGACGATCCTGCTCAGAAAAAGCTTGAACAAGCCCTTTATGTTGTTGATCATTGCGTAGACAGTCACGTCGGAGACTGTGGCACCTCTCTGGCGCTCCTGTCTTGCTGTCTTGTTAAGCGCCGAGTCGATCTCACGTCGAAAGGCATTTGTCAATTTCATTTCTGCTTCAGCTGGTTCATCAGACGATGAGACTACGCTGTTGACTAGATTTTGTACCTCTTCTTCGACGCGCTCAAAGTCGAGTCGATCTTGGTCACCTTCGGGAGCAAGGATGATCTCGATCATGTCGTCGATGATCACGTCAACGAGATCCTCTTGCTTCATTGGCGATAGTGGGCCCGTATAGACTTTCCCGCCTTGTGTCCTGCTTGCCTGCGTGTCAACTGTCGAAGAAAATGCCGCTTCTAACGCGTCATTGAAGACGTCGTATGCGCTCATGTTACCTGATCTTGCAATTTTGGGGAGGTTCACTGCCCCCGCGCCCATTTCGCTCCTTAATCTGCCAAATGACTTGATGATGTAGTCAGACATCTTTCTGTCTAATTGTGCCAACTCATCTGTCAGAATAGAGCTGGAGGGTTCACTTATTACGTAGCCGCTTGACGTGTACTTACTTTGACCCTCCAGCGCTGGGTCTATGTTAGATGCTGCAAGCAGTATTCGTGCATGCGTTTCTATTCCCTGCGGCATCCAAAGGACATTGCGTATCTCTTGAACAAGCTCGTCGTTTCTCATTTCGACCGCTTCAAGATCGCTGCCAGAGCCTGCTGGAATTTTTCTTGTCACGGCAGCGGTTTTTGTGATGAACTCACGAACTTCAGACATGAGTGTCTGTCGAATCAGATTTCTAAGCTTGTTTTCTGGGATTCTCATTGTCGATCCTGCTTGTACTGTTATTTATCAGAATTTAGTCCGCGTTTCCTTCAAAAGGCTGTATTGTCCTTAGCACTGCAACTTTTAACGAATGAGTAGAATGTTCAACTGTATACAGCAAACCGCCTAATAGCTCAGGTTCAGTTATGTAAAGAGTGCTTCTTTGAAGATCATTTGATAGTTTCTTGCCCGGTCCCTTCCATGTAAGATTTTCTTCACCATGAATTGCCGGTAGATCTCCTGGTTGTGCTGGAAGACCTTGATCTTCATAGTATCTCATGGGCGCGTGCAATTTCATATCTGTCTTGTAGTTTTTAGAGTTGCGAATTGAATCAAACTCTAGACTGATCTGCGTGTTCGTTGTTATCGATCCGTAAATTCCATCACTTGATCTTTCATCAGGCGTCTTGATGTTGACGGTCATTGTGATCCTGTAGAAACAGGAGCCTATTTCTTGCACCTGCAAAGGATAGACGCCTGCTCCTTTGATTTTTCCTGATACGTCGCTGTGAATGATCAAATGCCCTGTGACAATAAATTCCTTGCTTCCACCTTCATTCACAATTTCTTGCAAGTGCGGCATCACTTGACTTTTGAGATCTGAGAAATCGTATAGAAGTTTTCTAGTGCCTGTGTTGAATTCGATAAGTGGACCTGCTATCTTGATGGAGCTAGGAGACAACGCTGCCATTTCATTAATGAGCCGACGCAGAGATGTGTGATCCTTCTTCATGATTGTGCTATCCTAGCTTCTCTCTTAAATGTTCATCCCAATAGCGCTTGATTAGAGGATATGCGTCGTTTCCAGCCCATGGTTCGAACAGATTACAGATCGATCTGAACAACGTGCTGTAAGCTATACTGACATTTGTTCTAGTCGATGCTGCTGATCCTGGTTCATGCGGATGAAATGTGCTTGCAACGTTGCCATCTTTTAAGGACGTAAATTTTCGATTCACCGACCTTTCATCGTCGACTTTGAAGGAGAAGTCACATGTCACAAGCATGTAAACACCTCCGCGAGCCGCCGCCACCTCCTCCGAGCTCGGATATCTTTTTCCGTACAAGGTCCACAGTTCATATGCGGCAGGTGTGCATTCTTCAATCGTTGTTCTGTAGAAAGCATTTTCAAGAGGCACTTGATCGTGGATAAACGGGCCCACAATAGACACTCTCTTCGATGTGTCGCTAGAGAAAATTGACATCGCTCGCTGAATGTCTGGTTTAATGCTTTCAAGATTTCTGGTCGCAGACGTGATCGACCCCGCCGCGAGCCAGTATACCTCAAGCAGGGGTCCACGTATGATGTCAGGCTTTGGAAGCATATCAGGATCTTCCAGGCTCTCATTCATGAGTCCTGCGGCGGTCTTGGGTGTCCAGTTCTCATAGCCACCGCGATCAGGCGCGTGGAGCGTCTTGCCACTGTTTTCTCGTCGCGTGGTGTAGCTAACGTGCACATGACCACCTCTCCCCTCATCATACCAGATCAGTTGGTCGAATGGGAGGCCCATGTCAACTATGAGGCTCGCAAGCCCCTCAGCACGCATGCTAGGAGCAGAAATGTCGGCTGCCTCGCCTGACATGTGTTGGCTCTTGGCAGCTCCACCAACACGCCGATTGACCTCAGGCGACCTGTAGGCGCTGCTGATCCTAAGATCGCTAACTCGATCCTTAAGCGGATTTATGATGTTTCTTAAAAGATCATCAAGAGCCGCTTGTGCGCTATCAGTAGGTGTGTTATCAAGGCCGTGCTTCTTTGCAGTTCCGCTTACTTGCATGTCCTTGAGCGTGAAATGTCTACCAAAGGCAGGTTCTTGTTCGTCATCTTCGACGTGCGCTTGTCTGTCATCGATCTCATACCCAATGTCAGAGATGTCCTCATGCTCTTCATCTTGGCTAGGCGGCGCAAGCAAACTTACGATATCAAGAGCACTCACATTTTCGTGTAATAAGGACTCATTGACGTACTTTCGAAGTAATGTGATCTTGTGCATCGAGGTGTCCTTCAACACAATCAGCGTGCGTCGATGGTCGCAACCCAGATGTTGGCTGCCCAAGATCTGGGTGAAAGCCTAACAGGATCATCTGTCTCACTGAACATCTTCACATCATCTCTACTGCGCTTCCCGAGGCTCGTAACGACGAGACCTTCATCAGCAGCAGCAGCATCAAGTGCTGATCTGAGATGTTCCTCGTCCTCGAACGGGCTGTGGTATCCTACCAGAGGTGCAGGACCCTG
>Ga0181349_1000303_pt1 | contig 21008 bp, 21 predicted proteins | sample Su13VDMM110SD_FD_130106 | JGI IMG/M metagenome (GOLD analysis project Ga0181349, IMG submission 130106) | Freshwater viral communities from Lake Michigan, USA - Su13.VD.MM110.S.D | ecosystem: Environmental > Aquatic > Freshwater > Lake | place: USA: Michigan | collected 2013-07-16 | reverse complement strand
AGGTCGGCATCGCGCAGGTTGGCATAGCTGAGGTCGGCACGGCTCAGGTCGGCACCGACGAGCATGGCATTGCCCAGTTGTCCACCACCGAACGCACCCTGGTGCGCGACAACTTGGCGACCACGTGGGTCATCTTCCAGCCAGAGCTTGTGGAGACGCAGAGTTTCGGCGAGTGTTTCGGTAGTGACGAACATCTTGTTTTCCTTAACCTTCATTGTGAGAGTATTATACCGCTTTATCAACCTAGAGGCAAGCACTAAATTAACAAGCTATTACAACGTGTTGGCTAAATCAGGCGGCTATATTTTCTATGAAGTTGGAAAGAAGGTGTCTGTTCAAGCTGCGCTTAGAGTTCGATTTCGAAAAAGCTCTCGCCAACTTCGACTTAGAGTCGCCAGCCGAAGCGCCATTCGTGTAAGATTCTTCGACATTGAGATCTAGATCTTTTCCATTGATCATAAAATATTGGTCGAAACCCAATAGACCAGGAAAGCTAACATATTTTTTGTCTTTGTGACACTCACCACTTCCGTGCCGCAAGATTTGCGTTTTAATCTCCCTAGAAGTCGCGATGCGAAAACATATATTCCGCACTTTTTCAGACTTTCCAACACAGGTTATCAGAAATTTGGTTTGAGCTCCTCGACGATAATCGTGACAAACCTCATACCCAGTAGTCTTATCGCGCATCACCGTAACCGAATCCTGATGAACATAATCTCCACCCGGGACTCCTGGGCGATGGCTGTACATGTCGCAGCTGGCGCCATCAGTCATGAAAATGGAATTTACGATCTGAATATTCTTCTCGGCGCGAAAATCCTTAATAATTTTTCGCGAAAGCATAATGCTCGCGTTTAACGGCGTATCACCCAGCATGAATGTTGTTCTCGAAGCAAATAGAGGTGGCGATGGAAAATTGGCTTTCTTAGAATTGCGGTATAGAGAACAACCGAAGTCGAGAAGATCCATACTCATTTGTTTATATTCGATGAACCGCATTTTCTCATGAAAAAGCTCCAAGAGGGATACACTAGGAACCAATTCGCCGAAAGGTGGGGAGATTAATGGTCTTTCTGAATTTACGTTTCTATTCGACTGAAACGCATAAACTCGATGTGGGATATTCACCTTTCGACAGAACATAACCAAATTCAGCAGCTGTTCGATGGTGCCCGTCATATTTTCAGTCATAGACCCAGAAAAATCCAGAAACATCACAAGACCGTGGCTCTTAGCCGCTGTCGTGATTGTCACGCGCCGGAAAATATCTTCAGACAACTTGTATGCATGAAGTTTAATTGGGTTAATGGAACCCGTCTTTGCCGACCGGGTGCGGGAATACTGGTCAGCTGCCTTCATTATCTCGAATTTCATAGCGAGATAATTGACAACTTTAGTATTATTTTTCAGAAACTGAGTATAACGAAGCATAGAGTTTTCTAAAAGAAGTTGGGTTCGATCACCTGCACCTGATTGAGAACAACCACGCAAATACGATTGTCTTTCTGCCGAAATTGATGCAAGCACATCACGGAAGTTTGTCACATAATTGTGATAATCGAAAGACTGACCAAAGTCGATGTATTTTTTTCTTTTGCTAGAAATATCAATCATGTCTTGTCTAAGGTGGTGATTCAGGCTTTCATCAGTAGAGGTGTCCAACTCTGATGGTCTGTCGTCATCGCCAGTCTCGCCATCGTCGTCATCGCCAGTCTCGCCATCGTCGTCGTCCGAGAGAGAGCGACCGTCATCGGTCTCAGAGTCATCAGTCTCAGAGTCATCGGTCTCAATCTCGTTCTCGTTGGGCTCAGAGTCATCGGTCTCGGTCTCGTTGGGCTCACTGGCCAGATAGCCGATGTCATCGGTCTCGTTAGCATCTTTGGCGTTTTCGATGTCCAGAGCGCGTTGAAAAAGCTCGGTCGCGAGCGCGACGACGTCCGAGAACGTAACGGCATTTTCCATTTTGGAAACATAAACAGCTTCAGCTTCGCTGAACGAAATTCCGACCAAAGCGCCAATCTTAAAGTGCAGATTGAGGCGATCGATCAGATTAATTATGCGCAGGGATTTATTTTTCACGGAAAAGAAGTCTTTCCCATGAAGTTCCTTATAGCCCTCGAAAAAATCTATTCGAGAACCCGGAAATTTGATCTTCATCTTACGTTCTATGCGAGCATCCTCGACGACATTGAGGAACCCAGCGAACTTAGATCCATACTTTTTGGTGAAAGTCTTCCATTCCTCTAGGGGAGTGTAAAGAGCATGGCCAACTTCATGAAGAACCAGCATGTGATATAAACGCTTGCTCATCTTCTTCCACACAGGAAGGTTGAGCGTTCTCGTTGCTAGATCAAACGAAGCAGTATGGCGCAGAGAAGAATGCTCGACGCTAATATCTTCTGCGGCGAGCAGTTTTGCCAGCAATTCCAAAGAATTGTCTGAGTCGGTGGCTGAAACTTCATTGTTCATAAACATATTATAGCAGTTATTCAGCCTAGAGTAAAGCACTAAATTCGTTAATGTTTACAATAGGTTGGCTAATTTATGTTGGACAAAGACCCGAAAAGACCTGATTTTCCACGACGCTTGATCAGCTTCTTAAGATCCTTCTTGGCTTTTTGAACGTGATATGGGTGCGCTCGCTTGGTATAAAGGATCCCGTTCAGGTGGTCTAGCTCGTGCAGGAACACACGGGCAGTCAGCCCGTCGAACTTGGTTGTGTCTGTGTCACCTTTTTCATTGGTATAGCGAACCCTAACAGCTCGCGCTCTCTTGATTTTCAAGAACATTCCACGATATGTTAGACACCCTTCCTCGTATTCTACAATTTGATCGTCGATTGTTCCCAGGAGAATTGGGTTGAATACGGCAATACAAGAATCGCGTTCAGAAGGATTGCCCATCACGAACATTCGATATGGAAGTCCAATCTGAGGTGCTGCCAGCCCTATGCCCTTTTGAGTGCACATAATTTCACGCATAATCTGAAACATTTCCACTGGATCCCGTTGCGGATTCTCAAAATCAAACGGCTCGCACACTTGCCTCAGGATAAGGTCTGTAGAATTCACAAGATGCGCCTTCTCACCTTTGTGATTCAACAAGCTTGTGTGTTCGATTACATCGATGGCGTTTGCGAAGATATCGTCTGTCATAATTTATTTCCTTGCGTGTGATTGAGCACAGTCATGTTTTGTATTCCAAATTCCCGGATAACGATATTCTATAATCATCGCTCGTATAAAACGGATAAACCATATGCTGAAGCATTGAAGGAAAAAGGATAAACCCGCCTTCACAAGACTTATCAATAACAAGGTAGGTCTGACTCACACCACCCTTTACCAGAAAGTTTGGATAATTAAACGCAAAAACTCCAGCCGAGTTGGTGTTGCTACGTTTCAGGCACGGAACTTTACGTTCTTCTTCGATATCATATGGGATTTTGTGCCAGATGACAAAGCTGAGAGAGTGTCCATGAACATGCACTGGATTATACTCAAACTTCTTTTGGAAGTTGACCCAAACGTCTTTTCTGCCATTCACAATAGGAATATAGTGTTCGGCGTTTGCCGTATCATTAAGACCCCACTGACGCCAATAAGCAGGAACAACAATTTTCATGAACTCTTCTATTGAGCTTGCGGAATTCTTAATGATATATTCATGCTGAATTGCTCCAGCAAGATTATTGTTATAGATATCACTTTCGATGAAATTGGTTTTTATCATACGAACAACTTCTTCTTCTATCTCTTCTGTGAGATTTTTTGGAATTACGCCAGAAATATACCCAAGCGAGAACAAAGAGGTGAATTGCAAATCGACGAGGGGATTCATCTGTTGTGCTCCTTTCCTGTATTCGAATGATATTGCGAGATCATCTGTGCTATGCCTGACTCGAATGTCACCTTCTGTTTCCATCCAGCAGCATTCAATAACGAAACATCGAGCAGCTTTCTCATCATGCCATTTGGCATCGTTGGGTCGAATACAATATCACCATCCCACTCTGCGATCAGAGCAATCAGATGAGCAAGCTCTGCAATAGAAAGGTCTACACCAGATCCAATGTTTGTTGTTTGTGAATCTATTTTCGTGGCAGCAACGATTGCGTCCGCACAATCATCAACGTGGAGAAACTCTCGACGAGCAGTGCCATCGCCCCATACTGTAATCGAAGAAATTCCAAGCCGCTTGGCATCACACACCTTTCGCACGAGAGACGCAAGAACGTGGCCACCTGCGCCATAGTTGTCGTTTGGTCCATATAAATTGCAAGGGATCATTGTACTGTAGCCAGCATATTTAGCAGCTTCCATTCCCAACAACTTTGCCATTGCATATCCAAAATTGGTGCGTTCTGGTGGACCGCTTAAGATATACTCCTCTTTCATGGGCTGCTGACAGTTAACTGGATACACACATGAGGACGAGATGTAATAGAGATTTTTCAATTCAAAGTCTTTAGCAACATCGATGACGTTTATAGCCATCTTCGCATTCTGCATTAGAAATTCATATTGGTTATTCATATTGGCAGTGATTCCGCCAACAAGACCGGCGCAATGATACACCTCAGTGAATTCATACAGCCGAAATACTTCTCTTATATGATCTACATTAAACAGATTGCAGTTTATCATGCCAGCCTGTTTACCATTATACAATGATTGTGCGCCAATGCTCATGCGATTGTTGGTCCCAACCAGTGGTCGGCACACACCAATAGAACCAGGAAGACGACGCATTAGAGCTGAACCAAGCATGCCTGATGCGCCTAAAATTAAAGCAGTCATCCGAGAAGCTCTCTCACTCTGATAATCTTATCCTTCAATGGTCGATGATCATTGCCAAAGAAAAATCCATTCTTGTCGATCTTCTCAGCATTCTCAAGCTTTCCAACAATGCGCGTTTTCATTAGCTGCATCGCAGGATGGTTGACGAAGTTTCCGGCGACCACTGGACGAACTTCTATATATGGCTTGAGGCGTTCTATAGTTTGCGCCCGATCCCTATTTCCAGAAAGCACAACACCAAAGCCAAACCAACTTGAACACGAACCATTTTCTCGTTGAATCTCTATATCTTCTGTGTTTCCAAAATGCTCGACAAACACCTCTGCATTCTTTCTACGTGCATCGATGAATCTATCCATCTTCTTCAACTGAATGGATCCGATCGCCCCACTCATCTCTAGAGGGCGAACACAATATCCAGGCAACACAAAATGGAAGTTCTCTTGGAATTCGCTTACGGTTCCCTTCTTATATAGTGCAGTTGTTCTCAGATCGCGAACCCAGCCGTGCGCGCGAATAGATCGCATATAATCTGCCAAGACCCCATCGTTCGTGACAATCATACCACCTTCCATTGTTTGAAGATGGTGTGAAAAGAAAAACGAAAACGTACCAAAGGTTCCGAACGTGCCAGCCTGTTTACCATTATACAATGCGCCAAGGCTTTCGCAATTGTCTTCGATAAGATATAGATCATTCTTCGCGCACAAATAATTCAACTCTGTCATCTTACACGGCAGACCAAGAAGATTCACAGCAAGAACTGCTATAGTTTTCTTGGTGATCGCCTTTTGTATCTTCTCGATAGAGATATTAAATGTATTCAGATCAACGTCAACAAACACCGGAACTAATCCAAGCTGCGCGATTGGGAAGTATGTTGTCGACCAGCTTACAGCTGGAACGATCACTTCACTTCCAGGTTTTATTTCTTTAAGATACACAAGAGAAGCAAGACCAACCAGATTAGCCGAACTACCACTGTTAGTCATAACAGCATGTTCTACGCCCATCTTGCTCGCAAACTCTGTTTCGAACTTCGCCACTTCTGTTCCCATTGTATATCGACCATTCCGAATCACGCGCAAAATGGCAAGCTTCTCGCGCCAATTCCAGCTGTCTGTCGCCAGAGGGTAGTGCATCATTTCACATATCCCTCTTCTTCGCAGTCATGCTGAACCATTTCGCGAATCAGTTCTTCGAACGATATAGTTGGCTTCCAACGCAAATCACCATTAGCCTTAGAGGGATCGCCACGAAGATCATTCACTTCATTTGGGCGATAATACTTAGGGTCTATGCGAACACGAGTAATACCAGCGGCATCGACGCCGACTTCGGAAACACCAGTGCCTTGCCACACCAAAGGCATATCAGCAAAACTAAATGCAAGACTGACCATCTGACGCACCGTATGTGATACGCCAGTGGCAATAACAAAATCTGCAGAATATGGATGCTGAAGCATCATCCACATTGCTCGCGCATAATCTTTGGCGTGTCCCCAGTCACGTTTCGAATCTAGATTACCCAAGCTCACGCAATCTAGTGTACCATGTTTAATTCTAGCTACAGCCTTTGTGATCTTGCGTGTTACGAAGGTTTCCCCTCTACGTGGGCTCTCATGATTGAATAGGATACCATTAGCAACAAACATGCTATACGATTCACGATAGTTCCTACCAATCCAGTAGGAGTAGAGCTTTGCCGAGCCATACGGGCTGCAGGGCTGAAACGGCGTCAGCTCACTCTGTGGCGAGAGAGATGATCCAAACATCTCAGAAGTGCAAGCTTGATATATGCGAGTGGTTTTTAGTTGGAGGGATCGCACTGCTTCTAAGACTCTAAGCATACCAACGCCATCAGCCTGAACAGTATATTCTGGTGTCTCGAAGCTAACCATCACATGAGACTGAGCCGCAAGATTATAAATCTCATCTGGTCTAATCTTTGCTATGACATTTAATAGGTTAGACCCATCTGTCATATCGCCATAATGCAAAACCAACTTACCGAAGATGTGGTCTATTCGCCCCGTATTAAGTGAGGATGATCTGCGAATGATTCCGTGAACTCTATATCCTTTATCAAGTAGAAGTTCAGCCAAATACGAACCGTCTTGACCAGTGATCCCTGTGATCAGCGCGATCTTACTCATGCAGCAATTCTCGAGAAATTCTTATGTTTTTCGAAACGGATAGTGCTGCGGAACTTATCCTGCATGATATCGCCCTTGTGAGATATAACAAACACGTTGGCATCCTCAAGACTCTGCATAAGCTTTAGAAACTCTTCACATCCATTGGCGTCTAGGGAAGCATCAAAGACTTCATCGAGGATCAACAGATTTGTTGCTGCGCTATTTTTCATGCGAGCAATAGCACGCCAGGTAAATAATAGAGACAAATCTATTCGCATCTTCTCACCTTCCGAGAAAGATTCATACGTGAACTCGTCGCGATGACGAGAAAGAATCTTTTCTTCAAAATTCTCATCTAGTTCGAACTTCACAAAAAAGTCCATGGCAGCAAGATACTTATTGACCAGAGAATTAATGATAGGAATATACTGCTTGATGATACGCGACTTGATGCCAGAATCGCGCAAAATGATATTCGCCATTTCGAAAACTTCTCGCGAGTTTAGATGTTCCTCTTTCTTGGTGTAGTATCCTTCTCGTCTTTCATACAGTTCACGCATCTCAGCTGAGTTATCGCCTTTCTGAATCTGCGCCTGAATATGTTCTACCTCATTACTGATAACGCCAATTTCACGCAGATCCTTATAAATCTCATTTTGGCTTATCGTCACCCTTTTTTGTATTTTGCTGATCTCGTTATGCACAGCTACGATTTCATGATATCGATCGTCCGATCTAACAATACTTTCTTGCAATTCAACAAGAGCCGTTTCAATTTGAGAGATGATTTTCAGTTTCATGGCAATAGTTTCTTCACGAAAAGCTGCATCTATTTCTTGCGTGCACGTTGGGCATGTTTGGGTTTCTTTATAGAACTCAATCGCCGTCTCATACTTGATCTTTTTCGCCTTGAGGTTATTCTTAATTGTAGCCGTATTGGCAATAACGGCGTCGTTTATGCTTTCGTCTGCAATATTATCTAGCATGATCTTTACATCATGATTACAGGTTTCGATTTCTTTTTCAATCTCTGTTATACTAGAATATAGTTCCGAAATACGTTTATTGTGGGTTATGATTCTATCATTGGTTAAATCTTTTTCTTGCGTTATCTGCCGTTCTCGAATTTGTATAATTTCCTGAATTGAATCAATATCTTTTTTGTTCAGAACGATATCATCCTTATTTGCGGAGATATGTTCCTTCAGCAAAGATTGCATTGTCGAGAAAATGCGGATATCCAATAAATCTTCGATAACCTCACGCCGAACGCCAGTCGTCAACTGCATAAATGGAACGAATGCAGACGAACCAAGAATAATTATCTGAGAGAATGATTTAGAATTAAGCCGAAGAATATTATTTTCTAAATGCTCTTGTGAATCTTTGGTTGCCGCGTGCTGATCGAGAAGAAGCGAATCTTCATAGATTTCAAAGATATTGGGCTTAAGCCCTCGGACAACTCTATATTGTTTGTTGTTTACCTTGAACGTAACTTCAACCAAAGCTTCTCTACGATTTACCGAATTAATCAGCTGATCCTTTTTTACCCTACGAAATGGCTTACCATATAAAGCAAAATGAAGCGCATCTAGAATCGTAGACTTTCCTGCTCCATTTTCCCCCACAATCAACACGTTTGCATGTCGATTAAGGTCGACTTCCGTGAATGAATTGCCCGTCGATAGAAAGTTTTTCCATTTTACATTTTCAAAAAATATCACGCTCATGAATTAGATTCCATATTAGAGGCTTCGGTATAAAGCGAGAGAAGTAGCTTGGAAAGACGATTCTTGTCCACACCGACCTCCATATTTTGAATATACTTGTTCAGAATTGTAATAGTATCTTCAGCTTCGTTTGTAAGTTCTTCTTCAGATAATTTATCCATATGGCGATGGTCTTCTACGATCACAATATCTGATGGGGAAGCTTCGTAAAGTTTGCCAACAAACAGATCAAACTTATATGGGTCTTCCTTTGCAATAACAACAAGCTTCACATATGAGCCGCGTAGATCCTCGAAATCAAATAATTCGATATCGAGAGGCTTGCTGTCGTCATAGAAAACTTTTCGGAACATGCGAAGAGGATTGCGATAGAAATCTCCAAGCTTACCGGACTTTGTATCAAATACATGGAACCCTCGAGGATCATCACAATCTGCCCAAGTCATCTCATACGGAGTCCCAACATATTGAATGTTGCCATTTCTTGACTTATGATGAAAGTGACCAGACGCCACAAGATCAAACTTATCAAACAAAGACTTATCAATTCCCTCATGAGAAGGCATCCCACGATACATCTCAAACCCTTTAATTTCAAGATGACCGAACACAACCAATGCTTCGGTTCGATTAATCATACTCATAGTTTGTTTTTCGTTAGAAGCATTTATCCAGGGCAGCATTAAAATCTTACAGCCTTCAATTTCTATTTCAGTAGGATCAGAATAAAAACGGATAAAATCTTCTGATCCATCTATGCGTGAAAACAATTCACGCATAGAATTAATATCATTTGAATTCTTATAAGGTGTATCATGATTGCCGATAATAATATCAATTTCGATGCCTTCTCGCTTGCATCGTTTGAAAAATCTTCGCATATGATTGAGGGTGATATATGAAATAAACTTTCGTCTATCCACAATATCACCGAGTTGTATGATCCTCTTGATCCCTAGTCTGCGCAGCTCTGGAAAAAGCTGCTGTTCGAAAAATCTTTCGAAATAGTTTAGGAACTCCAAGGAGTCATTACGAGCACCAAAGTGTAGGTCACCAAGAATTGCAATATTCATGATAGTATTATACTACACATTCACTGCAGTGTCAATCTTTTTATTTCGCTTTGATGGTTGTGATTTACGAACATTCATCTTCTTTTCAAATTCGCTCATGAATGTGTTCATCTGTTCGTTAGACCATTCACCATATTTAACATTATCATTATATGTATTTGTGTCAGAGCTTTGCTTCGCAGAGGTCATGTCATTCAAATTTGCGTTTTCAATAGCAGCATATTTGGTGTATAGATACTTCTTCTCTTTCTGAATACGGCGAATGAATGCAAAGAAGATGATCTGAGTAAAGTAGGCAAACGGGTTTTGAGACTTGGCTGGATTAAAATTATGAAGATACAGAAGACAATTCTCAATTCCATCAGAAATCATTTCATCACGAAACGTATAGTTCGAAAAGTTAGGACGATAAGCGAGATGTGTTGAAATCTTCATAATACACTCGCCCACATATGCAGGGATGCGTGGTTTGATTTTCCCTTCTTTTTTCGAAACCTCTATGCCAGCTAAGTGCTCTACCATGGCAGAGAATAACAATTTATTATCGACATAGTGTGCTTTTTTACTTGACATTTTGATCAAACTCCAGTATAATAACAAATGTTGTGAGCGATAGTTACAAGATGTTAATGAATACTGCCACTTGGTGATCTTGCACACATAAGCATTACATCCTTTACGTCTTTCTCGCGATCATTCTCCGATTCCAAATCGGAAAGACCGGAAGCGACTCGTTTCTCAGATACAAGATAAGAATAGTATTTTTGAAGATTCGTTTCTACCTCACTACCGAAAACGATATCATCTTTTAATAACTGTATCACCTTTGACATAGCTTTATTTGACGGAAACCATTGAACGATAGATGATACAAGAGATGATTCAGAACGATCTTCGGAAGGAAGGTGAGAGTATATAAACTTAAACGGCATAGTGATATATATGTACTCTTCGTCTTCTTCGATCAACTCTGCTAGAAGATCTTCTCCACTATATAGTTTGAAATAATACACTTCCATTAGAGCTCCCTTTCAATCGAACAACATGCATTTCGTATGGAAACATTTCTTCATTATACATCTTAACGCGATCAGCTAGATGATTAAGAGTGAAGTTGCAGTTTCTTCCATTCTTAGAGCATATATCATCTGCAACATCAAATAGCTTACACGAAGTTTTCGTATCTGTTTTGCGAAGACCACGACCAATAGACTGAAGAACGCGAATCTTACTTTTAGACGGGCTTGCAAAAATGATATTATGCAGGTTCTTTATATTTATACCCGTGGAAAATGTGCCATACGAAGCCACAATGATATTGTTGATGCCATCCTCCGTATCTATGCGAACATCCTCTCTGTCGGAAGCATTGGTGCCGCCAGACACAAAATGAATGATGCGCTCGGGAGCTTTGTCTGTCATCATCTTATGCAAGATCATTCCATGTTTCTCGACATAAGCATAAAGAACCAAGGTATTGCCCGTCAGAGACAAAGTTAGATTTCGAATGAATCTGTTGCGTGATTCACAGCCAACTAGATATTCGAGCTCTTCGGGATAGGTCTCAGGCTTTGGTGTGCCTTGTGGATGTCTTAGCACTAATATCTTGATGTCGAGATTAGCAAGATTGCCCTTTTCAATAAGTTCCTCAGTCTTGGCAACCCTTTCGATAGGTCCAAATAAACCTTCGAGAACTAGCTCATGAACTTCGGCTCCGTCGAGAGTTCCTGTCATACCAAATCGATACTTTGTATTACGCATATTGCTCATAATGGTAGCAAGACTCTTAGCCTTGAATAGATGAGCCTCATCGCCAATAACCACATCGAAGTTGTCGAAGAATTCTGGTGGCTGATCGTATACAGATTGCCAGGTCGACACGATGATAGCAGACTTATCATACTTGTTTTTCCCAGCCATCACGCCATATATTTCTCCCTTATAACCATACTCTCCGAAATCTTTGATCATCTGCACGACCAAAGAAACTGTTGGCACAAGTATGAGTGTTCTACGATCGAACCACTTTGTTATCATGTAGGCAATTAGTGACTTACCGGATGCGGTGGGAGAAATAAGAACACATCGATTATTCCGAACAGCAAGAGCTAAACCTCTGATTTGATAGTCTCGCGGCTCGTGTGGAAGATTCAAGGAAGCAATAAATTCAGAAGCTTCTGTCAATGATAGTTCGTCTGTCTCTTCCAACTCCTTGTCAATTGCAATCGTATAGTCGGAGCGTTGCGCGAAATATTTTATCTTAGAAACAAGACCAGTATAGATATGACGATTCTTTGTGTTGAAAAGCCGAAGCTTACCATCCCAAACTTTACGCCTGAATGCTGGCATAAACTTCGCGCCTGGGACCTCAAACGTAAAAAGTTCAGATAGCTCGCGAGTTATCGAGTCATCACATTCAACGCGAATATGCGCTTCATCGACTTTATGGACAACAATATCCACTAATTACCCAACATCAGTTTCTTGAAATCTATGGCATTCTTAAGAGAATATCCGCGATTGTTAATGCTTTTCATAATTTCCAACAAAGTTTCTACCATTTCACTATATGTTTCGATTTTTGCGTCCATTCTCATGATATCTCTATCCGCTTCGACATAGCTCATGACGTCCGTTTTCATAAGCTTCTTTACATATGGTTCACGACCAATACGTTCCAGGTCTTGTGGATTGTTGAGATCACCATGATAATATTCGAACAAATCCTTCACCAAAAAGCGACGTTGAATTCGAAGCTGACGTAGCTCCATTCGGGATTCGCTGAGCTTTCCAATGTATTTCGAATGCAAAGAAGGAACCTTGAGACTCTCTGAATCTAGATTCAGATCATCAATTTTCGTATCTGTCTTCCACTCTTCGATAAGATCATTAATTTTCATAATGATATTATAGCTCATTTTTATTAGAAAGTAAAGGATTAAACTCTTTCTACGGTATATTTTCTGTAACGAAATTGTGAAGTTGCCTCGAGATATTGCACATCCGATGACATAGATTCGAACTGAAGCTCACTTAAGGACACAGGGAAAACTTCTTCAAAGAACACATGTAGCTTGACTCTCTTATTACTATCTAGAACAAATAGAGTGGCGTCCGAAACCACGTTCAACACGGAGCCTGCGCGATAATTAAGGATACGACTTTGAGATTCAAGAATACGTGTTTGTTCGAAACTGTCTGGTCGCGAAACACCAACCAGCCAATCATATATTTCAAGATAATTCTTGAGGTCTTCATCAACACGGAATCTTACATTCAGCGGCTCGAATGTTAGCCGAGAACCAGCATGAGGAATCACCGTGAATGGAGTAGGAGTATCGACGCTGTTGATAGAAATCGCCGGTATTGCTATCGCTTGACAGAAATAGCTAACGCTCGGAAGTTTCTCTAGCGCAAATCGAAACCCAAGTTGCGATAGATAATTCAGATTGTTTGGCTGTGTTGCCTCTGACACTTACTTTCCCTGCCCTTTGCTACGTCTTTTGTGCTCGTTTGGTGGGCGCGACAACCCGGCAGTTTGCTTTGCAGCCATGTTTAATTCTCCACAATTTCATGTATTGCGCGCCAATTAGGATTAAAATCATCCATAATTACCACGCGATTTATAGTTGCCTTTATATTATTCTTCCAATAATTTAAAAACATGTGCACTCGAGGAATCTCAGGAACAATATCTTCTGTCTGCCAGATAAACTCTTGTAAAATACTAGAGTGATCTGGCATATAATACAGTATGTCTACAGTGACTATTCTTTTTCTTATCCACATACAGCTATTTATATGCCATAATGCGAGCACAAAAAAGGGAGGAGCTTTTTAGGCTCCCCCCAAGTTTGTAGACTAGTTTCTTAAGCTTACATCAAGTTCGTTACGCTCACGAAGCGATAGTAACGATTAGCCTGACCTTCCTGCTTGTCTCTGATGACTCCAGTTGCTGCAGTCGTGGCGAAAGGATTCGCGACCATGCCGTAGCGGGTCTTGAAGCCAATCTTCGGCTGGAAGGTGTCTTGACCGATAGCGCGCACCATCTGAAGCGGAACATACGGGCAATAGAACAATCCGGCATCGAAGGCTGACGATCCCTTGTAGCCTACAGTGATGTACTGCTTGCCCGAAGAGGACGAGAAGTATGGATCGATGTAGACCTTTGTACGACCATTGAGAACACCAGCGAAGGTGTTACCAGTGTCGTCGACTTCAAGGTTAGCAGCAAGAGCAGGTGTGTAATCCAGAACACCAGCCATTGTGAGAGCCGAGGCAACATCCGAAGAGCAAAGCAGGATGTTGCCCTTACCACGGCGAGTTGCCTTGGCGATGGCATTAGATTCGCGTTCGATCTGGAACAGCAGACCCTTAAACTTCTCAACCATCCAACGACCATTTGAGTCGGTGTCAAGGTTGAATGTGCCAGCTGTCGTGGTGCCTTCTGTGGCGCCAGCGAGAGCTGTGTAGTTGATTGTACGAACAACTTCACGATTGATTTCCGCAAGGATTTCAGCCGAGAGAATGTTAGCCAATTCGGTTTCAGCATCAAGACCATGAATAGCCTTCAAGTCCTGAGCCAATTCCATTGTGTACTCAGCCTTCAGAGCACGTGAAACGGCAGTAACAGCAACCTTCTCAACCGAGAAAGCCATTGATGCAAAACCATTTTGTGCTGAGTCGCCGAGTGCTTCAGCACGGGCTGTTGTCATACCAGTCGAAACATTATAGCCAGCAGCGCCAGAATTGGCACGAGCTGTCGGATCGGTTTCAGAAGAAACCTGTGTACGGTTCGAGGTGTTGCCGACGACGAAACGTGACGCAGTATTACCACCAGCAGATGAGGTAAACGTGGTGTTGGCTTCGTTGAACAGAGCTTCATCGCCAGTCTGCGATTCGAAACGTGAACGCAGAGCGAAGATGAGTCCAACTGGACCAGTCATTGGCTGAACGCCGCAAATATCATAGGCGATCAGGTTTGGCATTGAACGGCGAACCAGTGAAATCAACACTGGATCGAAAATGTCAATGTTTCCGCCAGATGCTACGGAAGAAGAAGCGCCCATGGAGTTTGCGGGTGCAGCTTCTCCGAGTAGTGAGGGAGCGTGATAACCGCCAGAAGTTCCCTGACGTGCATCGAGTTCCTGGTTTTCGAGCAGCTGTGCCATAACATTACGCTTGTGGCTGTCCTTAACTGGGGCTAGATCTGGGTGATCTAGGACGGGTCCCCACTTTTTCGCGAGTGATTCAGTGTTCATTTTGCATTCCTCTCGGTTTTTGATTAATAGTAATTATTGTTAATTCTATTTATAATATATTATCTTTTGGCTACATTCCGGGAAACATTCCGGGAAATCGTCGAAACATAAGAAGCCATCGAACCAGACACAGCCGGAAGATCTTCTGTCTCTTCTGTGAGATCTGTTTCATCAAGACCGGTCTTGATGATTTTCGAAACACCATAAGCCCTTGTTGGGAAATAGTTCTCACGCAAAGTTGTGAGCTTGCCAATGAAGGATTCTTTGTCCGAAAAAGAAATCGAGTCTGAAATATTTTCGAGCTTTGCGGCTTCTAACTCTGTAAGACCTTCGACAACATCGGCAAACGCTTCGGCACGCTCGTGGTTCGCGACAAGACCCTTAAGTTCTACATTCTCGTCGATCTGCTTGTTGAGCTTGTTCTCTAGCTCTTCAATTTTCGATGCAAGTTCCTCGACAACATCAACCTTCTCATCTGGAACATCAATATAATGCTCAGCGAAAAGATTCTTCAGACCATGAAGAAAATCTTCTACTAGCTCTGAACGCAGACCGCGTTCGACAGCCAACTTATTCTCTTCGATCCACTGCTCGACAACGTAATCGAGATAGCCATCGACCTTAGTAACCAGATCAGCGTTTGCTGTTTCGTTAGCCTGAGTTGTGTCCGATTCTACAGCCTCAGCAATCTCTGAAAGCTTTTCGTTGATCTTTGTGATGAGAGCAGATTCGAATACTGTTGAAATCCGGTTCTTCATTTCTTCTGAGAGGTCGGAACCTTCGAAGATTGCCTGAATGTCTTCAGCTGCATTCACATCTTCTGATGTTACACGTGGCGGCTGTGAAAGACGTGAACTACCCTGTGTTGGGCGATCCTGCTCCGCCTTTTCGACGCCAGCAACCTGTGAATACACAGAAGCCACGTCAGCCTTGCTCATCTTGCTAAGGTGCTGGATGATGCCCGAGAGCATCGCAACCTTTGTTTTTGGGTCGACCGAAGACGGAGAAGTGCGAATGATCTCTGTCTCTCCAGAAACAGCGCCACCGGGAGGGGTGACAGTTCCACCGACGGCGGATTGATAAGAGCCGTCAGCGACTTCGATTTCGACTTCCACGATATTTTCCTTATCCATTAGTTATCTCCTCATACAGTAGATTAGGTGATAGGTATTTCTTTTATTATTTATAATATTGCTATTTTACAGATGCTTGAAGAATTCCTCAAACACTCGAACAACCTCAGCCTCAGTACGTTTGGCGCGAGCAGAAGTTTCGATACGATTTTTCATACTTGCAATTTGTACTTCCTCGATGACGCCGTTGATCCAAACCCATTCCTTGCCTTCCATAATGCCCTCTACGAACGCGCTAGGAGCCGAAGGATCCGCAACGATATCTACAGTTGCAAGATGAAAGTCTGGCTGGACGTGAATAACGCCGCCGATGTCCTTAACTGAGCCCATGCCGCGAGTCGATACGCCGACTCCAGCACCAGCCGCAAGGAGATTCTTTACGATATTTCCGTATGGAGTATCCATAATTTTGGCGCGACCATGGAAATTGTCACCATCGCGCCTTAGTTCTGTGATCATATGAGAAACGCGCTCAAGATTGATTGTCGGACCCGAAGGATGACCAAGCTCACCTAGAGCACGTTTAGGAATGATATGATCCCTGGTATACCGCATGCACTCGCGATCGAGAAGATCTGTTTCGTATATTCGACCATTTCTGTTCTTCACGTTTCCCTGCATGAAAACGCCTTCGATGTAGCACGACTTACCGCCCTTCTCATTGGCTTCAGTAATGTAATTTACTGTTTCGACAAATTCGCATATGAGTTTCATTTAACTCTACCCCTTAGTATACAGAAGTAAACGTGCTGCGCTTGTGAAGCTGGATTACGACAGATGCAGCACCAGTTCCAGAACGCGTGACAACGCAGTTGGCTGCAGATTCGCCGCCAGTCTCTAAAGTAATTCCTGCTCCCTGAAAATCGAAACGACCAGAGCCGGGTCCAGAAATAATCAAAACTGTATTCGCGCCACGAGAAATCTTGAATGATGCGTTATTGGCACCGCCTATATTCCACAATACGTCCGAGATAAACATCTCGTTGACAACTTCGCCTACAGTATTGGCAGCTTTAGCGACCTGGTTTATGTTTGGTGTTATAAATCCGCTATTAGAAAATACAGCCGTGACATACCCACCCTTTAAACCCTTATTAACTACGCTATCGATTGCCATTATTGATGTCCCTCGATATGCACTAATACGACGACGTGAACGTGCTACGCTTGTGAAGTTTGATCACAACAGTTGCAGGTCCAGTTCCAGAACGTGTTACGACAAGGTTGGCTGAAGATTCGCCACCAGTCTCAATAGTCAAACCAGCTGCCTGAAAATCAAAACGACCAGAGCCGGGACCAGAGAGAATAAGAACTGTATTCGCGCCACGCTTGATAGTGAATTGGACGTTATTTGCGCCACCGATGCCGTAGTATACATCTGAGATTAGCATCTCGTTGACAACTTCGCCAACAGAATTAGCAGAGCGCGCAGCTACAGATGAATTAAGAGGAAGAAATCCACCAGCAGACCAAATTGTGGTGACGTATCCGCCCTTAACTCCTCTGTTTACAACCAGATCAGTTGCCATTATTATTCCTCGATTTCGGACTGAACAAACTGAATGATCTTCACAAGAGAGTCGATAGATTCATTGATTGCTTGCATGAAATTTTCTTTGTGCTCTTCGTCAAGCATATCGAATGCAGAACGAAGCAATTCAGCAGCTTCTTCGTCGAGAATACACGTCTCTCCGGAAACGAAGGTGACGTTTTCATTTAGCCCGTTGCCGCGCAACATCGCATCAAACGGAGTGACGATACGCGGTTGCGGAAGTTCAAGCTGTTCCTTGAATTCTGTAAAAGCTTTACGCTTACCAGGCTTCTGAGTTTCTACAGCCGACTTAGACGTGCGGACTACTTCTCTATCACCATCTTGCTTATTGTTTGCATCAAGATTGGCTGGCTGGTAATTGATTCCGCCATTGCTATTCTTAGGATTAACTGCTGAAGGAGACAACACAACTGGCTTAATATCGCCAACATTGTCAGCATCACCGCGACGAGCAGGAGTTTGAGCAGTAAATGCTGCGATAGACTTATATCGGGTGGGAACCTTCGAAGAACCTTGCTCTGGGCGTTCAGAGACGCCAGGGCGACCGAGAGACGCGCCCTGCTTATTCGACTTGGGAGTTGTAGCGTCAGCCGGTCCATTTTCTTCTGGCTCATCTTGAATTTTCACGACGTGAACGTCGCGGAACTTCTGTTCGCCAGCGACTGTCTGCTTAGCAAAGAAATTGCTATTCTCATCGTCCGGAGAAGGATCGTACTTCGGGCGCTTCTTATTCAGAGTTTCGACCAAATCTCGAAAAGTCATATTACTCCGCTGCATTTTCAATTCCTTCCGGTGACAGGAGAGATGCGGCTATTTCTACGCGTTTCAAATCAAGTCTTTCGCGAACCTTATCCATTAATGCTGCGTTAATATGTGTATCAAATGCAGCTGCATTTCCTTCCGCAGCTGAAAAAAGAGCTTGATGAATGCTATCATATGACATAAGAATTCTCTCCTTCAATTATCAACTATTTATAAGAAATACATTCTTCGATATTTACTCTCTAAAACAGAAATACGATCTGTAAGAGATTTGATATGCGTTTGTTGTTCTTGAATTGCGGATGTAAGAATTGCAATTAGAAATGTTTTATCAATACTTTGATATTTTGGAATTTCGCGTTCACCAAAAACCGCGTCAACCTCTGGAGTTAGAGGAGTTCCTCTTTCATCATAAGTTGCGGGCATATGAGGAGATATTTCATACTTTTCTATATATACTTCATCTTTTTTACCAATAACAGAATCAGGAACAACACTTTGCAGCTCGTGCGCTAGAAATCCCTGGCCAGATGATCCATTATTTTTCCATGTATATTCTACAGGATTAAGTTTCATTACATTATTTAATGCTCCAACCATTTTCAGAACATTTTCTTTTAATCTATAGTCAGACGTTATAAAGACAACATCATTTTGAGTCAAACTACTAACAACAGCTGTGGGTGAAATTTGCCCCCAATAAACAGTTGATCCATTCGACTTTAGAACGAAGCCGTTAGATCCAAAAGAGCTGTTTGCCGATAACCCACCAATGAGTGTATTGGCAGATGACGCATCGAGTCTGCTCGTGACAGTCGACTTATTGGTAGAAGTGTTACCAGTTACTGCAAGATTCGTGCTGATCGTTGCGCGACCAGTGTGAGCCAGAAGACCAGATGTTGTTGGATTAGACTTAGTAGTGTACAAAGTAGCAGCATTAGCAACCTGTAGGCGATCGCTGATGAGCGTACGAAGTGCTGTATTGGTGGTGGTCAGACCGGTCTTTACATTAGAGATTGAAAGATTCGTATTCGCCAGCTGAGACTTAATAAACGAATTTGTATTAGCTAACGCCGCTCTCTCAGTTACCTTGGTCTGATAGATTGCAGCAGCATTAGCAACCTGTAGGCGATCGCTGATGAGTGTACGAAGTGCAGTATTGGTGGATGTTAAATTGGTATTGATAAGATTAACACGTAAATTGGTATTTGCTAATACGCTTTTAACATAAGAATTTGCAGCAGCATAAGCTTTTGTGGCAAATAATGCATTAGCATTTACAACGGTAATGTATTGATCTGTAGATCCGCCAGCGCCAGCAGCTACAGCATCCCAATATACTGTTGATCCATTCGACTTTAGAACCAAGCCGCTAGATCCCAGAGAACCATTAGCCACCAGTTTTCCGATTACTGTATTACCAGATACGTTTAGATTCGTGCTGATAGTGGCTCGACCAGTATGAGCTAGTAGACCAGATGTCGTTGGATCAGACTTAGTAGTGTACAAAGTAGCAGCATTGGCAACCTGAAGTCTATCGGAAACGAGAGTTCTGATAGCAGTATTAGTAGAAGTCAGACCAGTCTTGACGTTTGATATTGCTGAATTGGTATTAGCAAGAGCTGCACGTTCAATCGTGATCGTCTGATATGTTGCAGAAGCATTTGCTACCTGAAGTCTATCAGAAATCAAAGTGCGAAGTGATGTATTAGTAGAAGTCAGACCAATTTTCACATTAGAGATTGCAAGATTTGTATTTGCTAATGCGGAATTGAATGTTGCTGCGCTGATTCCGCCTCCAGCACCAGGCGCAGTATTTGCTTGCCATTTGCCAAGAGTCGAATTATATATTAATACATGACCATTAGTCGGAGCACTTACACTGTTATAATCTACGTCATCTAGATTTTGTAGATCGACTTCACCAGAACCAGCTGAAGTTCCCGTTACAGCGTTATAAGCGATTTTTGAAAGCTTTGTATCAACAGTTTTCGAAAGCTCTTGAAATTTCTTTTCTAAAGGAGCTACATTAGCGTCGGAACCGGGATCTCCCTTTTCTCCTTGCCCGCCTGTCTCGCCTGGCTTTCCATCTTTGCCGTCCTTGCCGTCCTTGCCGTCGACTCCATCAACGCCATCTTTACCGGCGACACCGTTTTTGCCATCGATGCCATCAGTGCCGCCCTTGCCATTAACGCCAGTAGCACCAGCAGTGCCATCTTTACCGGGGACGCCGTCGACTCCATCAACGCCATCTTTACCATCGGCACCCTTTGGTCCAGTTTCTCCTTGGATTCCTTGAGGACCAATTTCGCCCTTAATGCCTTGCGATCCCTGCAATCCTCTGATCCCAGGGTCTCCTTGGACGCCCTGCTCGCCACGCGCACCAGCATTACCTGGATCCCCAAGATCACCCTTTACGCCTTTTATTCCCTTTGGACCAACTGGACCTTTTTCGCCAGGCTCGCCTTGGATTCCCGGAATTCCTTGCGGACCGGCATCTCCAGCGTCGCCCTTATCACCCTTATCACCCTTATCTGGAGAAATTAAAGCGAGTT
>Ga0181349_1000300_pt1 | contig 21080 bp, 5 predicted proteins | sample Su13VDMM110SD_FD_130106 | JGI IMG/M metagenome (GOLD analysis project Ga0181349, IMG submission 130106) | Freshwater viral communities from Lake Michigan, USA - Su13.VD.MM110.S.D | ecosystem: Environmental > Aquatic > Freshwater > Lake | place: USA: Michigan | collected 2013-07-16 | reverse complement strand
TCTAAATTATTCCGTAAATGTTGTTAGTGACTGTATCCTCAACGTGTAATCTATCTGTATCAATCTATTCAAACTCTTCTGCACGGGGTGAAATATCACATGTGTCAATAATTTGTTAGTGGTGCCATTCTCAGTGCCTTCCCAAGATTTTAATCCCAATTCATCAAACACAAAGGTGTCATTGAAATCGGTGGTGTTGTCAAAGGCAGCCTGTCCGGCTGGTTCGCCGTAGTCCAATGTGCAGGTAACGATTATATCAGAAAATTTATTTCCGGTAGTGTGTCTCACTTCCATCTTGTTTCTGGTAGTGTCCTTATTTGAGGTAGAGTTATTGTCTACCACTTTATAATATGTCTGATTGTAAAGAGTGGCGTTGCTGCCCGAGGTGTTTGGAGTCAGGTACGTAATTATTCCTGTTGGGTCCACTGTTGTTCCGCCATTGCCGAATGACATCTCATGTATGAATCCTGTGGTCTTATGTGCCAAGCTATTGGCAAGTGCAATACTGATGTTCTCGTAGTGTATGGCATTTCTTTTATCCACTATCACCTCACCTGTACTAGGATCCCATATTTTGATGTGTCCCTCTACCTTGATCCCTGAATTATCTTGGGGCTTAGATTCTTTCATTGCTTCATTGGTTGGTTCTTGTTTTGCTGGTTCTGTCATTTCGTTGTATTTATTCAGGTACATTTGTTGGTTCTCCTGCTATGAATTTGGCCTGTGCTGTATTGGATTTTCCCAATCCTTTACCATCAGCAGCCGTGGTTACACCCCTATTATACCATATCTGTCCTCTTTTTTGTATAATTTTTACTTCCGTACCTGATGCAGGTTGCTGATTAAGTGTGATGTTCGCAGTGCTGCCGTCAACTAGGAAGTTAGTGGTGCTGTCTTCATTTCGATATGGTAATCTTTTACCCCCAATAAACACATCAATCTCATTGGGAGAGATTACCGGCTGGGACGTGATGAATGCTGTGGTTGAGCCATCCGCGATGTGTTTCTTGGTGTATATGGTGTCAGCGTAAGGCACAGTCTGTTGTCCAGATGAATCAACTACTTCTGTTCCAGCACTATGATTTTTTATCGCCGTGCCTAGGGTACCCCTTCTTATATTAGATAGAACATTTCCATCCTTGTACAGGTATTCTATTCTCTCATCACCAATGAAGATCACTCCAGGGAGTAATGAGCTGCCATCTGTTTTTTTCAACACACTGCCATCTACCACTGTGATTGTTTTGTCATTCAATAGTAGGTTAGATGCCAGCTTGGTTGTGTTGGTTTGACTAATTCTCTTGTAGAATGTTCTGTTTAGCATGTCTTTGAATATTCTAAATCCTGTTGAGAAATTATTTCCTTCAACGGCAAAATACATTACATCTATCCTTTGATTAGAGTGCATTGATCTGCCTATTGTAATTTTATTTCCTGTCAACGTCCAATCAAAATTTTGTACCAGCACCTCTCCATCCAACCAAACAAAGACATAATCATTGTTCAAGGGAGTGCCAAAGAGATAGAACTCTCCCGAGCTGTTGCCCTTGAAAACTTCTCTTCTCTGATTCATTCCCACGGCGTTGTTGAACGTGGTTGCGGTGACTATATCTCCCTGTGCTAGAGTGATGCCGTCTACTGCCATGTTGTCTGGTTGTAACACTATCTGATCATTTTTGTCAAAATAATGCGTGCCCACTAGAGTGGATATGGCAATCAGATCCCCCGGGGTGGGAGCAACGATAAAAGTAATTGCTTTGGTGTCGATGTTCACTAGATAATCGGAAAATTGATCTTTCTTTATCCCATTAATGTATACTCTTACTCTGGCCGGATCAATTGGTGCTGTTCCTGGATTACGCAACAATCCAATTCTGTACACGCTGACCACTGTGCCGGTTCCCGATGTTGCCCTAGCTTTCAATGACACTGTTGCGCCATCGATAGATCCACTAAAGAATAATTGATCCGATGTCTTGGTGCTGAGATGCGGTCCGGTGCTGGTGAACACTGTGCTTCCGTGAGATACCAATGTGCATTCAGAGATAGATGCCGATCCCTCGCTTGCGTTGTATGCCGACACGATGTAGTGAGCACCGATATAATCTGTAGTTTGAAAATTGTCAATGGCTGTGTCGCTGCTGTTAATCACTGTGGTCCCGGAAAAATTATTTCCATCTCCAGAGTCTAGCTCACTTAATAATATCCTATAACCTGAAACCCTGCATACCCCATCATTGGAGGTCAATTTTAATCTGACCTGTCCTGCGCTTATATCTGTTGTCACGGTCACCATTTCAGAAGCCCCGGTGTTTACCAAATTATAGGAAGTTACGTATGAATTAGTGTCATCATGCACCACCACCACTTCGAGGTTACTTCTTTTTACAGGTGCCGCGACTGATTCCACAGATATGAAATATTTGGCGGCTCTGTTAGATGCTCCACCCCAAGAATCAAAAACAGATGCTGTGACTCCCACGGAGTTATTGACGAGAGTGATTACTTTGGCTCCTGCTGTGGCTGTTGTGTTGTCGCCCAGTCCAATCCTGTAGTATGCGATTGAATTCAATACACTGCTGCCCGTACCAACTAGATTGGCTATTCCCGCTGTGATGTCAGCGTCTGTTGTGAGTTGATTCGCTATACCTACCGGCGTCAATGCCGACGTGGTCACAAATGCACTAGTATCATCATGCACCAAGGAGTATTTGGCCGTTGACAATTCTCCACTGACTTCTTCTCTCGTGATCGCCATGTACCAGGCACTGTTGTACTGTGCCACAGGCCATGAATCCATCGTTGTAGGTGTGTTGAGGATGCCCTCTTTTTCACCATTTATAACGTCGCTGTATGCTGAGGATGTGCTGCCGTCCTCTGTCGAGCCCGCATATGTCAAGAAAGAAAAAGTATTGCTGGATCCGTCACCTACGTAGTAAGTGTTGTCAGGTCCCCGCAGTATTTTTCCTTGATGTTCCAAGAGAGTCAGGCTTGAGAAAGGTCCTGTTGATCCTGCAGGATATGATAATGTGTAAGCACTGGTGCTGCCGTCATACACAATTTGTTGTGATCTTATTTCAGCATGGGCTCTGCCGCTGCCTGATGCCTGATTGAATGATGCTATCTGTACGCTGGTTCCCGCCGATGGTACCAAGGCAGTTGAACCATCTCCAGTGTGCAAGTTCACAACGATGTTTCTACCACTCATGGTGTAGGTGTAATCTGTAGTAGGCACACCGTTTACCGTGACAAATAATTGGCTCATTGAGCTGTCTAATTGATATGTTTCTCTACTTTTTGTCCTGAATGAATATGTGGAACCATCTCCCACGAAAGTGTCAAGTACCATATAATTGCTGCCTGATATTGCAAAACTCTTAATTGAGATGACATCATCTGCCGTAGGTGCAGTTGCAAATGTTATTGTTTTGTTTTGCACGTTCACTGTGTATTGGGAATTTAAAGTTTGTGTAAATCCATTGATCGATACAACTATAGATGATTGCGTGCCCGCCAATTGTCCTATCGAGAACACTGTAGTGGATGCATCACCTATATAATTTTTTTGTATGATAAAGGGCACACCCGACGTTGGCGCTGTGTATACACGTATATCCAACGTATCAAATATGCTGCCAGGTAAATTTTCTTCCGGTGAATAACTTGTTTCGGGGGTTAGAAAAGCATCTCCCTCTACGATGATATCTGTTGGTGATACTCCGAGAGCTGACTTGAATAAGCCACCGCTGATCAATGAATCCAATGTTTTGTCATCAGTGGGTGTCAACACGCCATCATCATCAAAAGGTATTAATTCAATTATTGTGCTAGCCGGTGGTGCACTTCCATTATCTCCCAGGATAGTAAATATTTTTGTTGTGCCGTCTCCTCTTAGAACTTGGCTTCTCTGTCTTATCCTGTTGACATTGGCCGAGGACACGGGATATTGAGCTGAGGAGTCACTTATATCGGTAAAATATACTGTGTATACGTCCGTTGGCAACGGAGCAAAGTCAAAAGTGAAGTTAGTTGTAGAGCCATCTCCATAGAACACTTTCACTCTGGATAGACCAAAACCATCCCATACCAAATCATACCACGGAGATCTATCCCAACCTTGACCTTCATCGAATGCAAGTCCTGTGACCATGACTCCACCATAGTCCACTCCCGTCATGACCTGTGATAATTCATTTCCCGGCATGCCGGACTCGGGGGCATACAGTCCCAACGTCCTCTCTGCTGCAGTGATATACGGCTCGTCTCCCCTCAGCGCCAAAAGGTAGGCCAATCCTTCATCAAAAATGGCAGTGCTTACATAGGTAGCATTTACCTTGTAAAGTTTGTTCTCATATCTAATTAAATCATTGAATGCATATGTGGTATTTTGTGTCCATGTTCTTACAGTGGCAGTTGACTGCACTCGGTCAAATTTGATCGTGGTGCTGATATCCCTTACTAGATCATTTCTAAGATTTGCATATGCTTTTGCTGTGTTGGATGGGGAAACTCCATTGGCTCCTCCACCTGTGATGATGACGCTAGGTGTTGATGTATAATTTTTCCCTGGGGTCAACACAACTATCCGAGATACTGCACCTTCTTTGATTACTGCTCGAGCCGTGGCATGAGTAACATCACTCAATGTGTAAACTTCATATCCGGCGGGCCTATCTGATATTGCAATACCTTGACCCGTGGTAGGCATATAGAAATCAATCGCTGGAAACTCTTCAAATTTGAACGCTGTGCTAGAGCCACTCCCACCGGCCTGCGAATCAGCAAGATTGGCATCTACCTGCGCGGTGTAGAGAGGATGGAAGTATCCAAATGTGCCGGAAGATGCTCCCATTTTGCTTGTGCCCAACACAGTGAATGGTCCAACTGTTCTTGTTGTTCCTCCAACCAATGTGACCGTTGGAGCCGTACTGTAACCGCTGCCACCATTTACTACAGTGATAGTTTCTACATATTTTTTATAATTGTCTCTCCAGAAACGGTATGGATATGTGCTGAGCACACCAACGTCGGTAGATATATCAACGTTTCTAAACTTGTTTCCATCATATAAAGACGGCAGATCAAAATCAGTGTAGATTCCATCTTGGTTTTCAAAACTAGTATAGCCTAATTTATATTCCCTGATCTTAGAGTGATAAGGCTTAACTTCATTGATGTAGTCTTCAACATAATCCTCTGTGTTAACTCTGAAACTTTTTCTTTGGTCGAGTTCTCGCAGGATGTTTGATACATTTAAGAATGCTGTCTTATTCAGCCAATCAACATACTTTTGCTGTTCCAATACCTTTCTTAATCCTATAAAAAATATGTTGTTGTATTCAATTTTTAGATCTCCTATGAATATATCATCTCTTATGGCAGTGAATATTTTCCTCAATTCTAACTTAGGTTCACTATCATAAAAATTAGCATCAAAGGCATCCTTGCCATCAAATCCAGTATTATCTATTGAGTAATCATACAGTGAGGTATTAAGTTTAATGGTTCCATTCTGTGTGGCAATATTCTTGAATCCGCTAGTGGTGCTTTCAAATATTTTCCAACCGCCGGTATCAGACGTTAAAACTTTGACATAGTTACCTAAAGGTAGTGTGAGTGCATCTAGTTGGTACTGATTGGTTAATTGTTTGCTTATTACGATATTTTTGTTGAATGATACATCATACCAATCAATACGTTCATAGTATGCACTGGTTTTAAATGTTTGTAGTCTTGTTCTTATCCACTCTTGTCCGTTCCATTTATAAATGGCCCAGAAGCCTTTGCTAAATTTGCTATCATTCTTCACCAATACATTTGTTGTTCCACTGATATCTCTGGTGTCAATGAACGTTAAGTCATCATAAGTTTCAACCGTACTATCCCATTCTCCGGATATTAAAGTTGGTTCGGCCTCAGATGAATTCAAATTATTATATCTAATGGTGTCTGCCAACTGTGCCGTTTCTAATACTTTATTTACGTAATCAATAATTTCTTTTAGTGCAGAAAATCTATTTAAGTACCAGCTCTGCCTTGGTCTGATCTTGTTTCCATATCTTTGGTTTAAAGGCAAAGCGATATCTGGCACTTCATTGCCACTCTCATCACTGCCAATTAAACTGTCCCACCACTTCTTCTCAATCTGCTCAGCCGGAGCATCGTCCTTGTCACCTTCTTTTATAAGTTTCCATACGTAATGAACATCACCTTCTTTCACCGTATCTTTATATGTCACGTTCAATACAGTGTTATCGCTACTGATATCATTTATTAGGTTGAATAAAATTAATTTATTTTTTCCAGACACTGCGAAATGTTTTATGTCCGATCCTTTCGGATTAGATATTATGTTAGAAATATATCCTGTGGTATTTTTTCTATTCACTACGCTTCTGCTGCTGTTAGGTAAGAACACATTATTCTTTACCCAGTAGTAATAATAATTTACGAATCCGTCTAATCGAGAATCATATTTTTGTCTCACAGTTAAGACACTGTTGTCTGGATAGAGTGGACGACCGGATATCTTTTGGCTCAGCCCAACTGCGCTGTCTGCGAATGTGTCCCATTCCGATGGTAGCAGTGTAGTTTCTATCCATTCGTATACGTCAATACTGCTGCCAGGAAAAAGTTTGCCCCAGTTCTTAGTTCTATATTCTTGATCACCCTGCTCATACCATATCCATCGCACTTTTCCGAGATCCCACCAAACCTCTCCTATGTGTTCTTCTGCCCAGGCGCTAGCGGGTTTGACTGTGACCCCCTCTGTGCCTAAATTGTAGATTGCCGGATCCCATTCGGTTTTATAATTAATTTCTCTATCTGCCAAACCTAATATTCTACCTTTTACAGGATCGAAGTAGTCCATGTATGATTTAATTTTTTGTGCAGCACGATCAAATATGAAGGCAGAATCTATTAATCGTTCATCAATCAATGGTTCTTCTTCCTGCAACACCTCCCAGCTAAAAGATCTAGGTTTTTTTAGATCAAACACAACAACCATACCATCATTTTCGCGCGTGGAAATGTCATTCTTTGCAGAATCTTCTCCCGGTGCTCCGACAAATACAGTATTATCAATCACATGCACTGCTCTGCCAAAATCATCATTGGATGATGTCCTATCGGATATTAATTTGCCATCTATTATAAATCTATCATTGTATTTGGTGGCTGTAAATACTCCCCCAGATCCGATGTTATCATCGATCAGTTGTGTGTCTTGCAGGTCAAATGTTGTCAACCCTCTGTCCAATAACATCACGCGACTGTTCGAAAACTTTTCAGCCCCAAGGACCAACCTATCACCAGCATGATTAATATGAACCGTTGATCCAAAACGCATATTGGTAGCTGACTCGGGAGAATCAATTGTTTGATGCAGGGTGTATGTGTTGGTAGATCCATCTAGATTCCATTTATAAATGTAAACTGTCCCCACATCCGCCTGTTGTAAAATATCTCTGCCCGGGGCGGAAATTACCAGCGTTCTCCCATCTTTACTCATGGACAGGTCCTCGCCGAAGGAAGTGTTTAATGTGCTATCACCCGAAGATACTCCTTTTAAAGTTTGCACATGAGTGAATCCCGGAATAGTGCTGCTATCGTTGCTTGGACTGGTTCGTACAAAAATTTCTACCATGCCCGCATCATCTGGACTCACGCTTGACACTGCCAATATATCGCCATTGTCATTGAGGGCCATCCTATGACCAAATCTCTTGTTGGCGCCAGATTGGCTGCTGATTACGTTGTTGTCCTGTGTCCATGCAGCTTCTGCACTGTCTCCTACCGGAGTATATGTGTATATGTAAACTATTCCCGTGTCATTGGCATATCCGGGGGCTCCGACTAAAAGATATTTCTGTCTGGTATCTCTATCGCTGTTCTCTGTTGATTCCGCTATTGCATGCGACCAACCAAATTGCATGTTGGGCGTGTTGCTGCTATCTTCTGCTGGTTTGATTGTGCTGAATTCTTCATATGATCTTGTGACATTGTCCCAGATGTATATCTTGACCAACCCAGCATTTGAATGTCTGCTACTTCCGTCTGATGTTAAAATATTTGCTTCCGGTGCTCCAGCTACAACGAAATTTTCATCTGTGCTCATCGACAAACTTTGGCCCAATCTACCAGTACCAGTGCTGCTGTCGCCCATTGTAAAACTGTTTGTGAGAGTAAATGCAGTCCCCGCTGTATTTTCTCTTCTGCTATAAAAATTCAACGTCCCCTGCGATGATATATTTCTGCTTCCGGGCGCTGAAACTACAACAAATTTGCCATCTGATCTGGCCACTATCTTGTAGCCAAATTCTTGATCATCATCTACGTCCGGAGAAGCTAGTTTTACTTCCCGATAAGGATTGACTTTTTCATAAATTTTCCACCTAGCTCCCACATTGTCTACAAAGATTTTATCTCCGGGTATTTTATTTAAAGAGTCTGCAGCACGATATTCACTATATGGCAACAGGCTGTTCACATTGTCTAATGTAGATAATCTGACGCTGATGAAAGAGTATAGACTGCCATATGTCACCACCGTGGACTCGTCGGTTACTGTGAAAGACCTGCTGATTGTATTGGCGTTTTGAAAATCTACTAATAAGGACCTCGGATCTACAACTTCCCTCACTTGATAAACTCTGTTCAACAGAGGAAACTGACTGTTGTTCACCGCTATGTATTGTCCTACGCTTAAATTGTGAGCTCCGTTTAGTAACAATACTACCTGCGTATTATTATTGAACGGTTTGATTGCTACAAGATTTAGGTTTGTGTTTGTAATTCTTTGCACGTCCCAGTCAAAATTAGTTTTTCTTGCTATCCATATAAGATCTTTGTTCGATATCTCATTAATATTTAAATTCAATAGGTCTTCTTCATTAAATGCAGTGTGTTGTGCGTCTGTGGTTCTCACATACCCTGCAGTCCTGTATTTTTGTGCAAAGTCTCTATCATATCCCTGCGTATTATAATCATATTGTAAAAATGTTTCGGACGCTTGGTATTCAAGTGGCTTGAAATATAACTGATCACTGGCCACAGCAATCGATCTTGCGTATTCCTTGTTTTGGTTATCATCATTTAGCAATTCAATGCTTTGAAAATTGCTTTTAAAGGTATCATCAGACAAAACAAATTGTACAGATTTACTGCTATCTAGATTTCCAAATTCTCCTACCTTTATCATCCATTCAGGATAAATTTTAAGATTAATATTTTCTCCATAGAATTTTGCTTTTACTAATCTGTCTATTGCGTTCTGCGTACCTTTTTCTTTTATAAAACCTTGATAAAATTTATATTGAGAAACATCATTTAGGAAAAGATTTTCTAAATATGGTCTAGATTGATATCCAGTCAAGTGCTGAGCTAGTTTTTGCTGTGATTCATCAAAATTATTTGTTTCTAAATTGTAAAAATCTTTGAACTGTGATATTTTGTAATCAAAGTTTGGTATCAATTGGGCAGCTGGTTTTGATTTTTTCTTGGTCCAGTTATCAAAGTCAAACTTGCTAAGGGAATTATGATTTTTTTTAGCAACATAGAACCCACTTGCATATTCTACCGTATTTCCTATCTGATAATCTACGTTGGCTACCCATCTATCAACCTTGGCTTCATCAAATATGAATCCCGGAGAATAATAGTCTCCATTCCAATCATCTGTCTTCCAACCTACTAATTTTAATCTCTGCTGCCTGAACCCAGTGACTAGCTCAAATATGATGTCAGAGAACACCGTTATATTATCAAAGAGTATTATCTGTTCTTTTTGTACAGCATTCATTGATATATTATAGATTCCTACTTCAGTATTCTTCACTGCTATAGAAAATTTATTTCCGACCCTTTTGGTAGAAATATACTGACTTTCTATTGCACGACCAGCGGAATCTAAAATAGAGTATTGTCCTAATGTGTTTTCAAAATCATTGATCACGCTATCCTTGGTCTCTATTATAAAACCAGCAGCTCCTGGGCTTAAAGTAATTGCCGAACCGGGAGCCCATCCTTGTCTGGTCCAGTATAAAAATTCTCTTGCCGAGGTTTCCCAATTGTTTATTTCCTTGATCTCATTGCTAAATCTGTCGAATATAAATCCTTGCGATTCTAAATATTTTCCGTATCCAACTAAAAAATTTATAACCTGTTGCGTTGTAGTGAACACTGTGCCATAAGGAACAATAGTCTCGTTCAAACTGTAATCGTTATAAATTACACCAGTGCTGTTTGCTATTGAAATATTGTAAGCATTATTGTTCTGTACAGGCTGCCTTATTTTAAAATAAGGTTTGATTGTGTTGTAACCTATAACTTTGTATCCTCCTAGGAGACTGCTGCCATCTTCAGAGACGTTAGAGTTTAATTCAACAAGCACTCCAGAATAATCATATTCTCGCACAGGATTGCTTACTCTAAATAAAACTTTGTAGTTCTCATCAGGAATAAATTGAGATCCCGATGTCGATCCTGGACTCACGCTGTCCGTTAAAACTTTTAAATTGTCCTTGTCTGTAAATCCTCCCAATTTATATGCTAGTTGCACATTAAGATTTTTCATCTTATCATAAAAAAATGCAGCTGGATCCAACCCACATTTTATCAAATAATTCACAATGAATGGTTGATAACCAGCGGTGTTGTCTGGTGCGTCGTTATTTTTGGTTTCTAAATAATACGTGGTTGATTTTAATGTAGCTGCAACCTGTGTTTCGGTATTGATATAATTTCCTTGTACATTTTTTCCTAGTCTACTGTTATCTAAAAAATATCCAAAGAATTTGGCAGGTTTGGTCAGTGCCAACAATTTCATTACGCTGAAAGGATAGTGGCTACTTCTACGCCATGCTGTTTCACTCGGTCCATGATCACCAAACTTCCAACGCTCATTTGATCCTAGGTTCTGATATTGGTCTATCAATCCTATCGCAATTGGTGATTTTAGATTTCCGTTTGTGTCGACTGGAATATAGTTTGCTAATCCATTTCTTTTATATTTGTTTACTGTTTTTTTTAATCCGGTGTCATATCCTGCTGCTAAATCATTCCATAACAGTTCATTTCCTGCAGTATAAGGTGTCGGTCCGTAGGTTTCAATCCACCAAGTTGGACGATCGCTGTGCCCCAGCATCTCCCATGGATGCGTGTGTGGTCTGTCAGTATCATAAAAATATTTGTATATGCCTCGCCAGTGTCCAGGTAATTTTTTACCATCTATGATGTTTTTGTTCTTACTGTAGTTGAATGTGAAATAATTATTTTCATCATATGTTAAATTATTTTGATACTCTATCCCATTCTTTCCAGCCCAGGCATAAAAATCTACGCTCAATATCTTATCAATTTCTTCTGTGCTATATTCCGTAGTTCTAAATACCCCTGCTCTCACATCATCTGCAGATAATAAATCTCGATTGAACTCTGTTTTACAATTGTTATAAATCCTTTTTTCTAATTCTAACAATAGATCATCTCTGTAATCTCCAAAAGCAACTGTCTTGCTGCCGTCATGCCCCACGATTACATAAATCGGAATGATGTAGGTATTGTCGATAACCTTTTCCGGTTTATATTTGGGATAGATTCCTAACTTTGTTGGTGTGGGCGGAACAAAACTTCCTGCAGTGCTCACATAATCTTTGATTGTTATCTTGTCTCCTGAAACCAGCGTGGTTTTTATAACCACACCGTCCTGATCAGTTTTAAATTCATAATCATATCCCAGCAGTAATATTTGATTATTGAGATATACATACACTGCCCTATTGCTGATTTTATCTGGATTAAACTGAAAGTCAATGGCATATTCTATTTCCTCTGGGTCCTGCACTGTGTATGATCTAACGGAAAGGTCGCCACCATGTCCTATCATGTCGTCATAATAAAAAGGAAAACTTGAATTTTTATTACTAGAAATATTTTTTATAATTTCGTCTACCCTATCCGAGACTAGGCCCTCATGTGATGATCCTTGGGAATTATTTAAAAATGTTTCTTTAAATTTTTGATATTCACTGCTGCAATACTCTAACGATTTGATAAGGTTTGCATTTCCGTCTATCAACAAGAACATGGCTTGTGGCAAGGCCGCGGCGTGTTGAATAATCGATCCACCATCTAATCTCACATCACCTATGTCTCTTAAATTGCTGCTGCCCGGCGTATTGCCTGTCATTTCAACATTTTTTTCGTTTATGTTGCGTAGATGATTCAATATCTGTCCATAAGTGAAATCTGACAATTGTGCGTTGAATGGATTCACAGATAAATTTTCAGGTATTTCATATATGCCTTTGCCAGGTATTTTCTTGGCTGCACTGTAGCACATCATCTTTACTAGATCATTTACTTTTAAATCTTTTACAAATTTTACATATTTGTTTGTCAATCCGTTGACCACAGTGTAATCTTTACCTAAATTCTGGGTGACGTTGTTCACATCCACCGTGATGGATAGATCAGATAAAGATAAGCTGTTCTCAAAAACATCTACAGGAAATAATTTTAATTCGTCTTTGGTCACTGCGAATAGTCGTATTACTCTCTGTCTACTCTCTTCTTTCCTTTCAATCCATCCATATCTGCTGACATGATTGTCTCTAGAAAGAATTTGATGTGCGTGACCGGTGTTGAAATTTTTCACGTAGGTCGTGTTGCTTAAATTATATTCAAAACTGGCTGTGCCATAATCCGAGGTAAACACAACATCACCTAGATTTTTTATGGTGTTGTATTTGATCTGTAAGCCCAATAGTGGGTCAGTTGGAGCCATTGAACTAGTTTTATATGAGAATATTTTAGCTCCTGCGAATGTAGAATTAGGATACTTGTCAACATCATTGAATGCTTTGTGTTCTTCATCAAATAGAGAAAATAGGGGTGGCTGATTGATATCTGTTTTAGACTGTCCTTCTATCCATTGCCTTTGGCTGGTGCTGTAATAAAAAGTTTTTGATTGATTTATCGCTCCCATTTCTATAGACACCGCGTCTCCGTCTGCCGGCAAGGCATCCGCGTCTTCTACTAGCTTTAATGTAGTAACTTGTGTGCCCTGAACCAGCACAAAATTCACTAGATATATTCTATTATTCACTAATGGATCGGTGTCTGCCGTTACTAACAATCGCATATCATTCTTTAGAGGCACCCCGTCCACAATATATCCTGCTTGGTTGACCATTCTTGAAAAAACGTCTTTGGTTACTGTATCAACTAAAGTCACTGATTTTTTAGCAGCGGTTCCGTGATTGAATAAAGATAATCCAGCATCAAATTCTATTATGGGTCTTTTAGCTCGGTCTGTTTCTAATAAAACTGGTGTGTAACCATTAGCGACAGCGGTGGACTCTATAACTTCCTTGTGGAACCATCGATTGTATCTGCTCCATGCATTGCCATCGATGCTATCTCTTTTGATGGTGATGTAATCGGGTGTTGCCGGTCTATAAAAACTGATCGAATATGGTCTATCTGCATAGGGTACGCCATCATATGGTTCTGTAGATTCTTCAGTGTATGATCCCGTCACGATCAAGTTTGCTGTGTCTGTTAATGTTATCGACGATCCTACCCCCTCAACATAAAATTCTTTATTAGAATAAGTGGAACTAGAAACATTGTCCTCGAACCTAACCTTCATGCCATTCGATAATTTGTTTCCTGTTTTCATTGTATAGTTTTTTGTGCCCACAATTTCATGTGCAACGTCTATTCTAGTTGCTTCACTTATGGTCCTGATTGTGAATATGCCCTGCATGGCCTGATGATTTCCACATTGGTAGTAGAGCACATCCGGCGCATTAGTTGGCACCGTAAAAACAAGTGTACCTTTTTCTGTACCATTTCCTGTTACACCTGTATTGTATATTACAGATGTACTTCCATCTGCTGCCACTCCAGTTTTAAATGGCTCTGTCATTATGTAAAAAGGATGCCCCGACAAGTCTAAAATGAACTTGTAAGTATTGCCTCTAGAAAGAGTGATAGACGGATTATCTAATCCTGGATAGATTGAAAAATTATATGCACCCTGACCGGTGTGCGTAACCTTTATCTCCGATACTGTGTTTGGTCCATTATTTCCTATTAAAATTGGGTTCGGACCTTCCGGCAGCCAATAATATTCTCTGTAATTTATTAACTTGTCAAAATCAATTGCTGGATCCCAGGAATAAATTTTTTCATTATTGAGCCTATCATGGTTTGTTACGTCTCCACCAAAGAATTTTATTTGATTGATATAATCATCGTAAGTAGCGCTAAACTTGACCTGATCCTCGGGGTTGATTGAAGAAGTGTCCTTGTCCGTGTAGGTCACAGTTGGCTCTAACTGATAGCTATCTCTATCTATGATTCCAGATTCAATAAATTTATCTGTAGTCAATCTTGTGTAAGAATCTCGTCTGCCAATATAGCCATCTAATCTTAGTAATTTTCCTGGCTGGATTAGTTGATCCAGTGTGGAACTTAAAAATCTCTCATTCGTATCTGTTCTATAGAAACTAGGTAGATGCTCAACTGATCTCCTAAGTGTGTCACCGTTTTTACTAGTGACCACCTCATAATTTGATTGACTATCTAGGGGTCTGTCCACCATTGTTAGTATCCTGTTCCGCTGCCGCCAGATCCAGAACTAGATCCATACCCCGATGTGCTATTTGTCACAGATGATACTGCAGAAGTTGATCTTTGATTTGTCGTCAATCCCGTAGTGGTTGTCACCACATTGCCGCTGGCCATTAATTGATTCGCTCCAATGGCATCTATGATAATCACATCATCAACTGTTGCACCATTTACAAATATTTCATCTGCTGCTCCACTGATTTGAAACAGTGAACCAAACCCTTGTCCTGCTTGATTGGGCACCATGACCACTGTAAGTAAATCTGGAGCAAGTTGCGTGTGTATGTAAGCCGCAAGTTCCGTGAAATAGAACGTATCACCAAAATCAAAATTATCTAAAGCAAAAAATTCATTTATTGCTTGAATCACTCTGGTTTTAATTACAGCATTCGTCACATTCGTTGATGCGTTTTTCACTACTTTGAATGAAGCTTGGAATTGCTCATCTGCTTGCATACCAAACAATACTTTATATTTCACAGGATGGAATACTATCTGATCAGACAGTGCTTTTATAGGATTTAAGGAAGCAGCGTAACTTATTCTCAATTGATCTGAAGTGGACGCATTTGGTTTTTCTCCTCCTCGAGACAACCAAGTTCTAAATAATTGATCATAGGTCCTCTCCAAAAGATATATGTCCATTATATTAGTTTGTGCCGGATCTATTCTAGTATTTTGACTGGCAGTGTGCTTGTATAAAAATTCTAAATCGCTTCTGCCTTTTCTAGCAATATAATTCGTTGTGTCCTTTAATGTAATAGATGCAGCATCAAATTTTTTTATCACGTCCTCAGTCACACCATAAAAATAAAATAGCTGTCCGTCTGTGTAGGACCCTGGAAGTGATATAGAGGCTTCATTCTCAGTAATAATAAAATTGCTTGCTGGATATGGCCTGTATCTTTCAATAGAGTTGTAACCTATATATTTTTCGAAAAAAACAAATTTTGTGCTTACGTTTGTGTTAGGTTCCACGACTATATCAAAAATATCTGGATTGTCTACCACCCCGTCGTCGTCGTCATCGAAAAAACCAACTTTGACTTTTCTGTTATCCTGATATCCATCTGATTCTTCAACAGTGTCAACAATTTGCCAATCGATAGGATATCCTATTCCTAGCCCTGTGCTAGGTACGGTGTTAGATTTTAATATTTTGACTGTGTCTTTCACGGTTTTTCCTGATATGTAATCATAAACTCTATCAGTTTTGTCGAAATAGAACTTATTATCCTTCTTACTTTCAAAAATATAATGTAATGCCCTATAGGTTACTGTGTATATGGCTCCATCTGTAGTAAATCTAAACCACCAACTAGCATCAAGATTGTTTTGTGTGATATCACCAGCATCATCCAATGCGAAAATAGCACTGCTGCTTAGATTGGCTCCTGTAACAATACGCCATACTGAATCCTCCTCGTCAAATCTCAATCCAAATTCTTCGTATGCTTCCATTCTATCTATGATATCTTTTTTCAGTTCAACGTCAAATGTGGTTGCGAATGGAGGAATCACAGCATGTGCCTTTGATGTGCTAGGAATTATGTCGTTGAGTGTTACTGGACCTAAACCATTTTCTAAATTACCCTCTCCCTGATTGGCGCCATCTAATACCACTCCTGTTATTTTTGCCCAAGAACGATCTTCTGCCAAGTCGCTTCCCGCTGACACTAATTTTCCGTTTAAAAATTCACGATTATCCGGAGACGTAAATTTAATCATGGACCCCACTTTGGCATATTTTAAATTGCTTGTGGCGTAATCTCCCAAAGTGAGTGGACCGGACGCATTGAAATAACCTGTGTTTGTGTTGACTCCCACTGTTGTGCTTACCCAAGAAGCTGTTAAAGCACTTAAATCTTTAGTTCCGTACTTGTAATAAAAAAATTGCCTTGAATATGCTTCTTTACACTTCCCTTCTATAGATCTATCGATAACGTCTAATATCTCATTTCGGTTTGTGAATGAAAAAGTAAATTGTGGCGTTTGTTCTTCCCTATACAAAATTCCATCATCCGCAAACACAGTGACATTGCTGTAAGCCCCTGTTGGATCAATAATCTCTCTCGATCTACTTACTCCGCTTGCGGTCCTGTTGCTTGCTTTAATTTTTATAATTTCTTGCGATGCCGACAATGGAACCACGTTGTAATCTTCTGCGGTTATCATCCTGTTTTGTGAGTAATATACCTGCGGCGCTTTGGTCTTGATGCTGGCATTGGATTCTGCTGCTGCCGCATTGTAAATTGATTGCTGTAAAGCACAGGTAATAGTAAGCGATTGTTCTCCACCGGCTTGGTCTAGATAAGGCACCACAAAACTTATACCCTGCATGTCTGCTGACTGTATCGCATATTTTGCGTTATCGCTGGTCCTATAATACAACCTGAAAGTTCCCAAAGGGATATTAGAAAAATTACCGTCACCAAATACTAAATCAATTGCGTCATTGTTCTTGGTTGACACGTTGTAGATATCTCTCACATCAGATGACAAACTGTTGTATATCACATTGCTGCCAGATAGGTCTGGCACTTTGGTCCATAATTTTTCTATCTGTCCAAAGTCATCAAGTTTGTATAGCCATACGTCCGTGTTGTTGATATTATTGATTGCAATGGGCTGAACATAATTTGTCGTGGGCGAACTGATTGAAAATTCTGTGCTGCCTAAAGATCCCTGCTTGAACAAGACAAAAAATCCTGTGTTGGGGCTGGTGTCACCTGCTCCATCTATTCTATACATGTATGTGAAGCCTGTTCCAGGAATAGGATCTTGCTCATATACCGATTCAGAATTAGATATGGACGACGGCACTATCTCAAATTGTCTAGTAATTCCACTCACTGATCTATTATACACAAATACTGGCACATCCGCGTTGTTGGAATTCAAAGTATAAACTTCTGTGGGTGTTCCGCCAATACTATTGTTTTCTTTTGGCTTGCCGAATTTCTGTCCATCTACATTGGCAGCGTTAAGAACAGTAATAAATTGTTCTCGATAATTGGTGTTGCTGGGATCATTCCAAACAATAGAAGAATTTATCAAACTATTGCCGCTGCTGTCTCTGACGTCCTCGGTGGTAGATATCGCTGTGATCTTTAACAGTCCGGTGGCAGATAAATTTCTCTTAGGATTATAATTTATTAATCTTGCCAATCTTAAAATACTGTTTCTTCTCTCCGCTGTTTCAAGGAAATTTTCCCTGGCATTTAGATCCACTCTGAAACTTAAACTCTGCGCGATATACGCTATGAGATCAATCAGTGCCACATACTCAGAACTCTCAACGAAATCATTAAAATCATCTGGATAATTTTCTCTGAGGTAGGACACCATGCTTCTTCTCAGTGTTTCAAAATCGTAAGATTTGAAATCTGCCTGTTGGAAAGCAGTGTAAATTTTGCGCCAATCTTCGGCTACAAGCAATCGATTTTGTCTGTCAGTGGTGGCCATAGTTTAAACTATGGATATTTATTGATTATATTATATGCGTAGATTAAGAAAGGCGCAAAGCTGCGTTTTCGTCGAAACTAAAGGTAAGTTTTTCCGTTATATTGTATGGTATGTACGTAATAGTGGCCTGCACCGATATTCCATGCTCGGATTCACTCACTAGTATCTCCTGTGCGCTCAATCTAGGATCAGCGTTTAAATTTTGTGCAATGTCATCTGCAACTGCTTGTTTAGTTGCTTCTGTCAATGGTTCGAACAGCACATCGTAGATAATTGTGCCAAACTCGGGATTTTCAACTCGTTCTCCCTTTCTCACACTCAATCTGTTTATGAGATCTTGCTTTATAAGTTCAAAATCATACAATTTGAAATTGGTTCTGTCGGACCTCGAGCTGAAACCTCTAAATGTTTGCTGCCCATCCGCTATAAAAGCACTGTTGTCCTTTTCGCTCATATTTTAAAATCCAAATATCTTTCCTATGCTTCTGCCCACCGTGGCTATTGTGGAACCTATCTGATTACCTATCATGCCCACAACGCTCCTGACCTGAGTTACTGACGTGATGCTCGTGCCCATGACAGATTTATAAATGTCATTCACTACATTCACTTGCCCTGCAACATTATTTATTTTGCCCAGAGCACTGGTCACCGGAGCAAGCGCCCGGTTAGCAATTCCACCGATGGCATTGTTAGCTAATCCTTGTAGTCCCTGCAATCCTTGGGTGGTCAATCCTTGCAATCCTTGGCCAGCTAGATTTTGTAAATTGCCCAATCCACTTTGAACTCCACCGAGTATGTTTCCTGCAGTATTGAACACACCCTTGGCCTGAGAAAGATCATTCAACACCGATGACACAGTGCCTGACACTGCCTGTCCTAGGTTGCCTGCAGTGAACAGTACACCTCCCTGGTTGACAAATATTTGATCTTTCAACAAGTTCGCGGCGCCTCCCGTGACAGATGTGATTGTCTGCTGTATCGTGGAACTGACTCCCTCCGATAACACAGATATGTTGAACGGACCTTGCAAAGTCGCAGGGAATCTCTCTAGATAAGTTTTGGCATAATCTTCCGCGGCCCTTGATAGGGCTTTCACGTCAGTCACAGGAAGATCCAATTTTTTCATATGCACTGCCAAATCTGCTCCAAACTGTCCGATCCTGCAGGTGTCATTATCACTGTCTCTGTTTAATTGTGCGAGGAATCCCACCGTGCCAGGCACGTTGCAGTCTGTGTCATCTTCTGTGCCCGCAAAAGTCACGATATCATCCCAGTGTCCGGGATATGGTTCGTGTGTTGGAACTCTCTGTCCAGACATGGACACGTTGCCTGTAGGAGTCCACTTCAATGGCGCATTGAATGCTTTCTGCGTCACATCCACTTCTGGTTTGTCTTCTCTCAACGTTCCTGTACCGCTGAGATCCCAGAAACCCGTCCTCTCATACGTGGTTATCATGTTTGGATTAGTAAAGGTGCTGTTAAAATGCACCTGTTCACCAGTAAGGTGATGTTGTGTGGTCGCCATGTGCAGTTGCGCCATTCCTGCAAACGATATTATCGATCCTCCTATTGCCTTGTTTGTGAACGATCCGCCTGATTGTATCTGTGTGTCTGTGTCGGAGTACGTTTGTATCATCCCTCCATCCAATACTAATTTCTGTATTGCACTCATCTTGATCTGACCCTTGGCGAACATGTTGATGTTGTTGTCGCTGTGCAGATCTATGTCGCCCACGGCTCGCAATGCTATGGTGTGTCCTGAATAGATGTCGATGGCTCCGTTGGAACTGAATTCCATCCACACATTGCCCGATGCGTTGCCTAGGTATATGCAACCCTTGGTGTCATGCATCAGCAGTTGATGTCCGCTGCTGGTTCTCAATCTTACTAATCTGTTGTTGCCTCTGGCGTCACCATCGTCCATTACAAATGTGTGGCCCGCATCTCTCACTACCTGTGTTTCTTTGGCAGTATCAGTTGGTCCTAATTTAAATTTCTTTTTGCTTTTCCTGTCTATTCTTCCCGGGGTGCTGATACCAAATACTGCGCTGGGACTTTCTCTCCTAGCAGAGCTGGTTGTTGTGCCTCTGATGGTATCTTTTATTAATCCTTGTTTCTTTAATGTGTTAGCGAAAGGATGTATGGGTTTTTTTAGTTTGTCAAGTCCCCCCACGTTGCTGGCCGCAGTCCATGTGGTTCTATTGACCTCAGAGACTGGAACTTCTTTGGTACCATAATTAGTTTCCACTGTTTCACCAGAATCGTCAGACAATCCCTCTGCGCCTAGTGCAGTGTGAGGGCTGGCGGCGATTCCCGGTATCATATGGTTGGTGTAGGGCTCTTGCACGCAACCAAACCAAAATCCCTCCGACACCTTGCCTTCCACGAATGTAACCAATACCCTAGTGTCTATGTCCGGTGGTACCATCCACATTCCGTAGCTGTGCGGGCTGTCATCAAAATCATAGGGACTGGTCTTGGTCGTGGCGTCTGCACTCTTGGCGCCATAAAAAGGCATGAGATATTTCACGTCATACAGCATGTCAGACGGCACTTGATCAGTATTGGCCAAGCTAGGGATGACCACTTTCAATCCTCCCATGTAGGTTGGATCAACATTGTCCTTGACAATGCCTATGTAAGGGCCCGGATCAAGCTCTGTGTATTGAGTATTACGAAACTGTTTATTGGGTGTTGATAGATCTGTCATAGATTAAGGACTATATCCCCCGTCATATATCCCCTCCAGGCTTTTTTTAATTTGTTTTGCATTTTCTTTTGCGTCTGACGCTTTTTTTCGGCGTTCTTGTTCTTGTATTGTGGTCACTGCCGTCATTTGTTTTCCTTGATTGTTGAATCTCACCAAATCTAACACCTGTGTGAATTTTCCGGAATCAAACACGCTCTCTACCTGCACTACTTTATATAGCCCACTGAAAACTATGTTTTCTAAATTTGCAAAATCCATCACC
>Ga0181349_1000299_pt1 | contig 21148 bp, 43 predicted proteins | sample Su13VDMM110SD_FD_130106 | JGI IMG/M metagenome (GOLD analysis project Ga0181349, IMG submission 130106) | Freshwater viral communities from Lake Michigan, USA - Su13.VD.MM110.S.D | ecosystem: Environmental > Aquatic > Freshwater > Lake | place: USA: Michigan | collected 2013-07-16 | reverse complement strand
CGACCGTCAGGCATTGGGGCGAAGGCGAGACGGTCATGGAGGGCCATTGGGAGCGAAGCAAGTGCTTCTACCCGGTCGCGTGGAGGCCGGAATGACCTCCCTCCTCCTCGGCATTGCAATCGGGTTCTTCCTCGGCATTGCCAGCGTCTTTGTCGCGATCATCTGGACGTACCGGAAGGGCGTGGGCGGATGCTAGCCCGCATCCCGTGGCGGCTGGTCGGCTATGTTCTCGCCGCCGTGCTGGCCCTCGCCGCGCTCAACCACTTCGCCGGGTTCGTGCCGTTCACTCCTCAGTGGCAGGCCCGGCAGTTATCCAAGAAAGTTGGAGAACTGAACTCCCAGGTATCCACCCTTGAGCGCGAGGCCACCGGAAACGCGGAGATCGGCCAAGCCGTCGAGACCTTCCACACGCGCGAGGTCATCGTTCGCGAGATCGCCGCGCAAGCTGAAACCGAAGCAAGGGATGCCCCCGATGCGACGACGCCTCTATCTCAAGAGCGGGCTGCTCGCCTGCGCTCTCATGACATCCGCCTGTGCGACGAGTTCCCCGGCTTCTGCGCCGATCCTGACCCTGCCGCCGGTAGCGCGCCAGCCGTGCCGCCTGCCGGTCCTGCCGGATAACCCGACCCAAGCCGACCTCGATGCGACCTATGCCGCCAGAGCCTCTGCGCTGGCCGTGTGCGACGGTCGGCGTGATCTGGCGGTCCAGAGCTTCGACGCCCAGACGCGGGCGCTGACACCCCCTTCCCGCCCGTGGTGGAGGCTATTCGACCCACGCCCATGATCGACGGTTGCGCACAGCCCATATTGCCGCGTCGGTGACACCAAGACGGCGGCCCAGAACAATGTCGGTGTCATCGCTTTGGCGGATTAGTCGCACCTTTTCCGGGCTGAGCTTCGAACGCGCGAAGCCGTTGCCCCGCACTTGGACGGTAGGCAGTTTGTTTCGTCCCCGGTCGTAGGCGTCTTTGCTATTCTGAGCGGCGGTCCCGATATAAATATGGTCAGGATTCACGCACGACGGCACGTCGCAATGATGACAGGCCATCATACCGGCTGGGATCGGACCCCGCATTTGCTCGTAGAAATAGCGGTGTGCGTACACCGGCCTTCTTCCGTCCCAAGCCCGGCCATGTCCGCAAGGGCCTAGAGCGCCCTCCCATAACCAACACCCACCGTTCAGATCGGGCGCATAACGCTCAAGAAGCGGCAGCGTCAAATGCTTGTGGCCATGACAGCCGCAACTCTGAGACCCGCCGCTCTTTAGAAGACTCATTCGCTTCAGGCGCGTGACGCCGCACGAACACCGCACAGCTACACGCCGGTTGTGCCCCCTGTCACTCGGAGCTGGTCCTTCGACAGTCCACTCGCCGAAGCGCCGTCCAACTAAGTCGTCCATGACAGGGAACATAACATGAACCTCCCAGCCCCTTCAACAGTCATTTTTGGTGATTGATGGCCCTGCCCTTCGTCCCGACCGAAGAAGACAAATACCCCCGCTGGGTGACGGAAACCCAGATCAAATATCTGGAGGCCGTCAAGGAACACGGCACCCAACGCGCAGCCGCAAGGGCGCTCGGTGTGGCCCCGAATGCGGTCTGGGAGGCGCTGGACACCTACAAGCGAGCCGCCGCCCGTCACGGCCATGCGCCGGGGCATTTCAACGACGGTACAGCCCCCGGCTTCGTCATGGGGAAGATCACGATCCAGCGCGGCCCTGGTGGGGTCGAGCGGGTCTGGGAACGGCAATCCCCCGACGCCGAGGCGCAGGCCGAGCGGCTGCAAGCGATCAAGGCTGGGCTACTTGATCGGCTGGAGCCTGTCGCGCCCCTCGCCCCTCCCGGCTACACCGACGACGATCTGCTGACCGTCTACCCCCAAGGCGATCCCCATGCGGGCCTCTATGCGTGGAAGGACGAAACCGGGCAGGGCTTCGACCTGGGGGAGTTTGAGCGCAGCACCAAGGCCGCGATTGACCGGCTGGTGGCCTCTGCCGCGCCGTCATCCCACGCGCTCTACATCGACCTCGGGGACAGCCTCCACGCGGACAACAACGCCAGCCGGACGAAGAGCGGGCACCACCTCGACACGCATGGCCGTCACGCCGAGGTCGTCCGGGCCGTCATCCGGTGCAAACGCCACCACATCGCCCGGATGCTGGAGAGACACCGGGAGGTCACCGTCCGCATCAATCCCGGCAATCACGACGGCATCACCGCCCTGATGCTCGCTGAGATGATGGCGATGATCTACGAGAACGAGCCGCGCGTGACCGTCTCGACCAGCCCGAACCCCTACTGGTTCCACGGCTTCGGCGCGAACCTGATCGGCACCACGCACGGCGACGGGGCGAAGGGCGCGAACCTTCCCCTGCTGATGGCGGTGGATGCCCCGGCGCTCTGGCTGGCATCCGAACACGGCTCGCGGGTCTGGTTCGTCGGCCACGTCCACCACAAGGACGTGAAGGACCACCCCGGCGTGACGGTCGAATACTGCCGGACCCTCGCGGCCCCTGACATCTGGAGTCATGCCTCGGGCTATCGGTCCAAGCGGTCGATGGAGGCCGTGACCTTCCACCGGCTGGACGGCGAGGTCGAGCGGCACACCTGTTCGCTGGCGAGGCTCGACCGTGCAGCTTAACGCTTTCGCCCACCTCCTGTTCGTGGAGGCCAACCGGGGCCTGAACCGCAAAGCCTCGGCGAAGCGGGCGCGATGGGCCACCCTGACCGGCAGGCCGTTCCCGCGCTCGGCTACCGATCAGCGGCCCGATCCTGGCACCCTCGACGAGCGCGATCCCGAACTCGGCTGACCTACCCCGTTCCCCGTGAGGGACTTGTGGCCCGTCGTCTCCTTCACCGGAGGCGGCGGGCTTTTGTCGTTCTGGGGGTTTACACTCGCCCGCAAAGCCAATGGCCGTCTGACTCGGAACTGGGCGGGTTTACCGGCCAGCGCGTTGATTCCGCTCGGCAAGGACAGTCCCTCCGCGCCTACCACCCCGCCTGTTTTCCCCTTATGTTTCAATGGGGTTTACAGTATCGCCGGGGAGGGGTTTACCCGGCCCGTTCACGCTTCGGCCCTACACGGCCCAGCGCGGCGTCTGACAAGGCCACCTGATCGGCGTCCCGCGTGTAACGTTCGACCTCGGCCAGCGTGGTGTGCCCCAGGACTGCCGCGATCTCCTTTGCAGAGCATCCGGCCTCGGCCAACCGCCTTCCTGCTGCCTTTCGGAGACCGTGCGGGGTGCGACCCTCAAGCCCGGCCATCTCGGCCCGTTCGCGGAACCACTGTGTGAACCCTGCCGCTGTGAAGGGCTGGCCGTATTGCGTCAGGAGATAGGTCAGTCCCCCGGTGTGCTGGTCTAGCTCGGTCTGGAGCGCTGGCACGATCAGGATTTGCAGCCGGTGATCGGTCTTGATCTGGCGCACCGAGATCCGACCGGCGCGGACGTGCTGGCGTCCCATCGTCACCACGTCGGACCTCCTTTGGCCGGTATAGAGCAGCAGGGCCAGCGCCAGCCGCTCGCGCGTCCCTGACGGCCACCGTGTCTCAAACCGGGCGATGTCGTCCTCTGACCACGGCACGAAGCCCGCGCTCTTGGATGTCTCGATCTCGGTGTCCTTCACCGGGTTGGACTTGCGCCAGCCCAGACGGACGGCGAGGGCGAACACCTTGGACAGTCGGCGGCGAAGGTTCCGCACGGCCCCCGGCGTTTCCGCCATGCCGTGAAAGATCGCCTCCAGATGCTTCGCCTCGATGCTGGCTGCGCCCCGGTCGCCGTATTTGGCGCGGAAGCGGTCGAGGATGTTCCTATAGCCCCGCTTCGTGCTGTCCCGCAGGCTGCGGAAGCCGTGCGAGCGGTAGTATTCCTGAATGAGCGCGGAGACGGACCGGGGCGGTGTGCGCGGATCTGGCTTGCGCGGCGCTCGCGCGTCGGCGGCGGCGTATGCTGCCATGAACTCGGCAGACCCTGGGGTGCCCGGCAGGGTGACGCGCTCGAACCCTGCGCGGCGGTAATAGTGCCTGCGGTGCCCGTGACGGTCGGTCAGGGCTTGGACATACGGAAGGTCGATCTTCGCCATTGTCATGAGGCGAGAACATCATCCCATTCGTTCACGCCCATCCTCGCGGCCACGTCCAACTGAACAGGCTCGCCTAGCAAGAGCCGGAAGCCGCCCTCGCGCGGGAAGTCCACAGCGGCGACCGACTTACCCCCGGACTCGACGGCCTTGACCGCCCGGCGCACGTCGGCGGCGGTGAAGCGGTTGTCATTCGCAGCGGTCATGCAGCCCCCCGATCTTCACCCGTCCCGACCGCAGCCCGTCCAGACCTCCAATGCGGAGAGCCAGGGTGAGGGATTGAAGCTCTGCTGCAAGGCGAGCGTTGCTGATTGGTTGGCCCTCGGTGGGGACGGAGCGCCCTTGCGCGGAGTGAACCATCACCCCTTCCCTCCTGCGTCTTCTCCTGTAAGGGCGGCTCGGGCGTTGATGGCGATAACGCGCTTTAAGTGGACCCAGCGGCCTTCCTCGCGTTCGGCTTCAATCTGGATATTCCGCAAAGCCCCCCGCAACCTCTCTATCTCAGCGGCTTGGCGTTCAAGGGTGTCGGCTGCTTTGGGGCCTTCGGGGTTGCGGTGCCAGTTCGTCGTCACGGCGGTTGTCACGCCAAACTTTCGGCTGCTTTCGACAGCCCGCAGCCTCTCGCACAGACCGGCTATGTCAGTCATGGTTGGTTTCCTTCGTGCCAAGGGCTGCGAGGATGGCGTCGGCGGCGTCATCTATGCCGAGCAACTCAAGCCACCCGCTACTTGGGCCGTGCCTTTTCGCGCAGATGTTGTTTTCAATCAGCCGCACGATTTCCTCCCTCCCTACCGGAACGACAGGGGATGCTCCGCAGACGGCACACGGAACATTCGGGAACACCGGGTGTCCTTCGCAGCCGCTGCAAACCACCTCCCCCTCTGGTGCAGGGGTGCGGGCGGCACGGACAGCGGTTGACTGCTCGATGGCGTTGGCAAACCACCCGATCATCCAACCTTCGTCGATGCCGTGGTGACCCAGTTTCTCGGCGGTTTGGCAGAACGCAGCAGCCCACTTTTGGGCATCGTCCCCGACTTCTTGAAGCATCTCAGAGGCGGTCATTTTGGTGTAGTCAGTCATGGCTCTTTCCTTTCAGGCTGGCGCGGGCGCGTGCCTCTATCAAAACCAAACAGGCGTCGCCGGGACGAACAGTTTGGCCTCTCCGCGCTTCGCCGCGCACAAACTCCAACGCCCGTCCCCGCTCCTGGTAGTCGAGCAGGAGGGCGCGGATGGCGTCGATCTCGCCCTCGCATACCGGGACACAATACGGCCATGCCTCACCGGCGAGCGACAGCCACTCGCTGACAACTGCCTCCATATCGTCGGGGATCATGCTCACGTCAGCCACCACAACGAAACAACACCTGCCACCACGGCCAGCAGGATGAGAGAGCGAGGGCGGAACACCTCGGCCAAGGCTCGGAGCGTCGGGTCAGTCATTGGTGGTCTCCTGTGTGTCGCGGGGACGGACCTTGCCGTCGAAGCTGCGCGTCTGGGTCTTGTCGAAACCGCGCGAGGGGATGGCCTTGCGAGCGCGGCGGGTGCCCTGGTCCCTCTGCTCAAGCCGCTTGGCCTTGGCGCGCAATGACGCCTCGGCCTTCGTCTTCGCCGCGTGATGAGCCGGGCATAGGCCCTCCAGGTTCTTTTCGCGGTTACTCCCGCCCAGCCAAAGCGGGAGGATGTGGTCAACGTCGGTCGCGCGTTCCGGGCAGTCGGGCCGGGCGCAGACGTGGCCGGTCGCGGCGAGGATCTTCGCGCGGGTGCCGGCGCTGACCCGGCGCGGCTCGATGGGAAGTGGGGTGCGGTTCACCCTACCCTCCCCATCGCCCGCATATCGGACTGCTGGGTGCGCCATGCGTCGATCACCGCAACAGCGGCCTCGCGCTTGTCCCGCTCCCGGTAATAGTTCTCGGCCAGCAGTCGCCATTCGGTCAGGGCGGATTCATACTCCGGCGACGTGAGCGCGGTTGCCTGACGCTCGCCCACGGTCTTCCCGTTGGCTTGCATCTCGGCGCGGGCCAGTGTGACCTTCAGTTGCTTCTCGGCCATCTCATACCCGGCGCGAGCCAGGGCGTGATCGGTCGAGCGGAGGCGTTCAAAGGCCTGCTCAACAAGGCGATCTGAAATGTGCATCAGAACGGCACATCATCGTTCAGGTCATAGGCAGCCGTGCGAGTATTGCCCCGCTGGCCGTCCTGACGATCTCCACCGCCACCGCCTCCGGCCACACCGCCAGACACCGAGCCACGAAAGCCGTCGTCCCCGCTTTCGCGCTGCCGGGGCTGTTTGACGGAACCGGCCAGCATCGTGCCGCGCCCGCCTTTGGCCCACAGCGCGACCTCCAGTTTATCGCCGGGCTTGGCGTCGTCGGGAACGATCATGGTCCCGCGCCAATCTGGGGCTTTGTCGTTTTTCTTGTCGGTCTCCGCGAAGATCGAGAGGTCACCGGGGCGCTGTTCGTATGCCATCAGGCTGCTGCTTTCATTTGGGCGCCGTAGCGCGTGTTGAGGTCTTCAATCCGGGCGTCGAGTTCACCCAGGAACGCGGTCACCTCGGCTTCCATCGCGGCAATCATCTCGCTGTCGCGGGGAATGCGGGTCACGAAGAGCCGAAGGTGTTCGGGCAGGCGCGGGTCGTAGCTGGCGAAGTCGCACCACTGGCGACCCGTGCAGGCCATCTGCCATTGCATCTGGGTGACGTATTTCCCGGCAGGCTTGCCGCTGGCCAGCGTGTCGAGGTGCGTGGCCGTGTTCGGGCACTTGATCTCCAGCAGCCCGTCGTTGCCGATCAGGCCGTCCGGGGATGCGCCCGCCATCGCAATGGTCGGGTGATCCACAAAGGCAATCTCGGTCACGTCGGCGTCGTGGTGGAAACTGTAGGCCAGCCGCGCCTCGGGTTCCTTCTCAGTCCCCCACCGCATCGCATCGTTCATGAAGCAATCAGTCGGGGTGCCGGTCAGGCGCTCGCAGAGAAGCTGGGCCATGTAGTTTGTGCGCGATGCGCTGGGGCCGGTCTTCGTCTTCGCCATCACGTCCGCAACCTTGGACGCGGTGACCTTGCCAAGCCGGATCTGGTGCCATTCGGGGGAGCCTTGTTCCATCACGCGGCCCTCTTCGTGCGCTTGGCTTCCAGCATCGCAACAGCCTCATTCCATCGATCGGCTGGCACGGCCTCAAACGACGCGACCCCAAAGAGTTTGAGGAACTTAGGGGCGTCGCCGCCGACCGCCTCGACCTCCACACGCAGCGCGTCAGCCTGATCCTGGCTGATGGTGACGGCGAACTCGCGCTCAAGTTCCGCGACGTATTTACTGTCGTCGAACCGGCCCATGAACACGTCGGCATTGAAGCCAAGCTGAGAGAGCAGTTTGGTCAGCGCGTCGGTCGTGGCTTTCTTCGGCCCGTCGCTGTCGAGGCGGGTTCCGTTCTTCCACTCGGCACCACCAAACATCGGGCCGAACACGTTGGCGCGGTCGCCATGCCAAAGCGTGACCGGAACGATGACAAGCGCGTCCTGAAAGATCGGAGCGCCCGCGTCGTATCCCCAGCCCTCGCCAATCGGGCCGAAGACCTCGGTGGCCCGTTTGATCTGATAGGCCGCGCTGATGGCCGTGAAGCCGCCGCGCTGGTTGACCTTCTTCGTGTGCGCGGGGTCGGTCCGTTCGACCTGAGACCAGATGCGGAGGTTGTCGGTCATGCGGCTTGTTTCCTTTGCGTCTCGGCCTGGGTCATCGCGACCTCAAGTTCATCGGCCATCTGTTCGGTCATCCGCTGCGCCCACGGCTCGCGGTCGGTGTCTTCGGATCGCCAGTGCGCGATGCAGCGAAGGGTCTCGGCGTGGGAGAGGCAGAAGCCGCCTTGCTCGCTCACCATGAACACCTCGCCGTTGCGGGCGTAGAAGCGGGACACGGCACCTGACGGGGGGTTATTAGCCCCCACGCCAGCCTTGCCGGTGGGTGATTGTGTGGTGGTCATCAGTAGACCTCCGACAGGTTGCCAGAGCCGACCGAACCAGGGCCGTCATCGTCATGCGGGACGGCATCGAACCTGTCAGTCGCCTTGGCGACAGCGGCGAGGGCTTGGTCGCCTGCAACCGAAACGCCGTTTTCAAGAAGGGCAAGCACCGCATCCAGCAGTTCGGGGGCGGCGGCGATCAGGCGGGCATCTGCGGCTGCGCCTTTGTGGTCGCCGTCAATCATGACCTCAGCGAGCCAGTTTCCGCGCTTGCCGTATTTGATCTGCCAGACGTCGCCGTGCGGATACTCGTCTGCGACCCACGGTCCGGGGGTGGCGGTCATCCCGTCACCGCCCCGATCAGGGCGCAGGCGACAAAGATCAGGCCGAGGATGCCGAGGGCGACGTGCATCCGGGCGGGTTCACGCTCGGGGTTCTCGCGGCGGGCGCGGTCCTCAAGGTAGAGTTCGGCGCGGCGGGCGAGCGTCACCTGCCATTCGGGGTTGTCGATCAGGCCCATCGGGTGCGGGCGGTCGTCGGTGTAGAGGGTCATGCGGCTTGCCTTTCATTCATGCGGTTGGCCATGACGGTTCCCATGCGGACGGCCTCGCTGACGCCGACCACTTGGAGGTCAATCAGGGTGCCGAGGATGGTCCGGGTGTAGGTGCGCTCTTCCGGCTCCATGACCGGACCCCAGCGGTCCATGTGGTCGCGGATTGCCTCGATGGCCTCGTCCAGTGCGGACATGGCCGGGCCGTCCTTCAGGGCGGTGATGGCTTGGAGGCGGTTCATGCCGCCACCTGCGCGTCAGCGGCGCGGACCTTGCCGATCCGATAGGCCGCGTTGTCAGCGCCAAGCCGGACGGCCAGTTGGCTTTCCAGCCATTCCAGCGGGTCAGCCGGGGTGACGAGTTCAGCGTCGGGCCACCGACGGTTGCCGAAGCTGGCGACGCCCCAGACCATGCGGTGCAGTTGGTCGGTCACGTCGATCAGGCACTGGGTCCGGCGATCTGCGGACCAGAAGTAGCGGGCGGTGTTTGCGGCGGCGGGGTTCATGCCGACACCGCCATGCGACGGACCATCTCGACGTTCATCGGACGGATGAGGGCGAGGAAATGTTGCGCGGTGTCGAGGTCGCCGGCAGCGCGGGCGGTCTTGGCCTTGGCCATCAACTCGCGCTGGGCGGCGAGGAGGTCGGTGTTGCTGAGTTCTTCGATTGCCATCTGGCTGTCTCCTCGGTGTGTGAGGAGACGTTACCATCCGTAACGGCCATGTCTAGAGAAAAATCACCGCCGGTAACGTTTTCTCGCAGATCGACTCAACGCACGACCGCTTTTGACGCAGGCGTCAGGCAATCTTGAGAAGCTGGATGATCGCATCGGCGGCTGCGGCCTGCCGGGCCTCTGGGGCCTCTCGTAGGGCGTCGATCATCCGGCGCTCTATAGGTGTCAGTTGGTCGTCGCTCGCGTCGGGACTCCCCTCGCCCGTCAGCAGCCAAGTCCAGTTGACGGCGAACTTTCTAGCAAATCGGGCTGCGGTCTGATGATCGAGGGCGATGTGCTTTGATGCGCCAGGTCTGCGCTCATACGCCCGATAAGTCCCAGGCTTGATGCCAAGGCTATCGGCAGCAGCTTCGGCTTGTGGCGATATGCCGTTGGACTCCTGCCAACGCATACGCGACCAGCGAAGCCGATCCCATGTGCCTTCTGTATCCTGCCAGCGCGCTACCATGCCCAAGATGTTACCCCATGCAACATCACTATGGGTAACTTTTCTCTTGCGGAGCGGTATTACCGCGAGTAACCTTACTGGATGACACATTCTGAAATCGTTGAGGCGCTCGGCGCAAAGACCATCGCGGAACGGATCGACGTTCCTCCTGGCCGCGTCCGCGTCTGGAAGTTTCGCAACGTCATCCCCCGCTCGGCGTGGGCTGAACTGATCGACGCCTTCCCCACTGTCACGCTGGAAAAACTGAAGGCGGGAGCGTCCTGATGGACCTGAACCCCACCCTTCGCCTCGCGCCGCAACTGGCCGCAGCCGTCACCGAGCGCGCTGCCCTGATTGCCGGTGGAGCGACCCTCACGGATTACGCCGTCATGGCGCTGGACAAGCGGGCGGCTGTCCTCGCTGCCGATCTGAAGGCTGCGCTCGACGCGCCCCAGTCGTTCGACCCGTGGACGCCGTTCAACAACAGGAACACGAAATGATCCGCGCCCTTCGCCGCATTTTCACGACGGCCATCACCCCGCCCGTAAAGCCCGTCCGTCCGACGCATGAAGCCCTTGCTGATGCGCTGGGCCTTCAGCGTGTAGAACTCGTCCGCTCGGATGTGGTTCCCGTTCGTGGCCACACCCGGAAGCCCCCGGTGAACCATAAGCAGGTCGCCTTGCATGAGGCCCTGCGCCGGGCGAGGGCATCGTGAGCGCGGTTAGCTTCGATCTGCCCTTCCCCCCGTCCACGAACGGCCTCTTTGCAGGCAAGGCTCGCCGCTATCTCTCGGCTGGTTACAAGGCATGGAAAGCCGCTGCGGGGCCTCGGGTTCCTGCCGGGCTGATTGCCGGTCCCTATTCTCTGGACCTGATCTTCGACCGTCCCGACCGCCGCGCCCGCGACCTTGGCAACCTTGAGAAGGCGGTCAGCGACCTGATCGTGGAGCGCGGTCTGGTGATCGACGACTCCTGCTGCCAGCGCATCACCCTGTCGTGGTCTGACGCCCCACCTCAACGGGAAGCCGTCGTCCGCGTCACCGTTCAACCGTTCAACAAGGGAGAATGATCATGCGTGTTCGCGCCCATGAAGTTGCGGCCTATGTCGCAGACCTTCACCGCATCCCGATCAAGGGCTTTTATGGCACCCAGCGCACCCGGCACATCGCTCGCGCTCGGCAGGTTGCGATGTATTGCGTCCGGTATCTGTGCCCGCACATGAGCTATCCTCGCATCGGCCAGATGATGGGCGGTCGGGACCACACGACTGTCCTGCACGGCGTCCGGAAAATCGAGGCGCTGATCAAGACCGATCCAGACGTTCTGGACGCGGTCGAGCGCGTGTTGTTCCGCTATACTGGCAAGGCATCGCCCGAACCCCGGCAAGCCCTCCCCGAAGGCAATGCGTGGCTGCTCATGTGCCACCGCTACAGCCAAGTGATGAGGCTGGCGGCATGACGCTTATGTTCCACGCCGTCCCCATGCCCCGCGACCTGTCGAAGCTGTCCGAGAACGAGCTTGAACGCGTGCACCGCGAGAATGACCGGCGGTTCCTGGCTCTTCTTGCGCTGGCGTTCATGCGGGGCGATCACCTCACCCAAGCACAAAAGGACGCGGCCTGATGTCGGCTCCGTTCATGCAGCTTTACGTCGGGGACTACCTCGGCGACACCCGGCACCTGACCACGGAACAGCACGGGGCCTATTTGCTCTTGCTGATGACCATGTGGCGATCTGAGGGTCGGCTGCCGAACGATGCCAAGAAGCTCGCCCGGATCACAGGCTGCACCGCCTCCCGGTGGGCCAGGATTGCCGACGATGTGTTGGCCTTTTTCGAGGTGGACGGCGACACCCTGATCAACAAACGCCTGATGTTGGAACTCGAAAAAGCAACAGAAAAGTCATTCCAACGTGCCGCTTCTGGAACCAAGGGCGGGCAAGCTAAGGCGTTGAAATATAACAATCCGGCTGTAGCAAATGCCAGCGGTTTGCCATGCCATTCTTCAGAACCAGAACCAGATAATAATGCTCGCGCATTATTGGGGCGCGCGGCTGATCGTTTCGATGAGGCTCTTGAGGCCTACCCGGCGAGAGGCGTGGCGGTCACGTCGGTCCCGAACGCTCGGAGGCTCTGGAGGCAGGCAGCAATCGCCGCTGGTGGCGAGGATGCGCTGCTGGCTGCGGTTAAGTCGTTCGCTGTCTCGCCTGATCTGGCCAAGCGTGACCACGGCGCACCGGGCTTTCATCGGTGGCTCCTGGAGGAGCGTTGGCGGGCTGAACGCAAGGCGACGGCCACGACCGGCGTGAACTGGCGCGGGCCTGCCGACATTCGGGCGGCTGTTGTCGGTGAGCGCGGCGAGGCGTTTGCGTCGAGCTACCTCGACCCGGCGGGCTGGTCGGATGATGGCCGGGTGATAGCCGCGACAGGCTACGCCGCCGAAAAGCTGCGAGCCTTGGCCTCGCTGAACGACCGCACAATCGCCGTCGAGCAAAGGCAGGCCGCATGACCCGCTTTGAGACCCAGGACCGCCTCGCCTCGGTCATCTTCCGCAAACTGCCCAGCGGAAACGCCCGCCTAGCCCAAGGCTCGCACCGTCTAGCCAAGGACATCGCCGCCTCGGTCATGGACGAACTCGAACGCATCACCCGCATTGAAGGAAAAGCCTGATGGCCAAAGCCAAACAGTCGAAAGCCGAAATCCTGGCTGGGATCGAACGTCGCCGGATTGAGACCGCTGCGGCTCGCCGAGAAGCCCTTCGCCTCGAAAGCACCGGAGCCGAGGCCAAGGTCTGTGAGGAAAAGGACGACGACGGGAAGACCCGGATCATCGTCCGCGCCCGCAGGATCGACGTGTTCCAGCTTCTCTACGAGCGCGGAGCCTTGGCGCAAGATCACTTCAATGCCGTCCGGGACCATGAGGCGGATGTGGCCACGGCGCAGGGGTTGAACACACCAGAGCGCCGTCCCGATCACATCCGCGCCTCGGTCGAGGGCGCACCGGGCCAGAACATCACCCAGGCCATGATCGAGGCCAGCCGTATGGTGCAATGGGTCGAGTCCATGCTGACCACGCGGGACGCCCGGCTGCTAACGGCCCTGCTGCACGAAAACGACGCCAACTGCGGGCGGTGGCGCGGAACGGTCGAGCGCATCACCGGGGAGAGCCGGGACGATGCCCACGCGGTTGCCATCCGGTGCATGGCGGCGAACCTGAAAGACGTGCGGGATCGGTTTCGGTCAGGGGTGCAGCTCGCCGCCTGACACAGCATCTGGCAGGAACGAAAAAAGAACCACACCACGGCTTGTGCCGACGCGTCGGCTATGGTAGCCAATCACTACAGGCGCAGATTGCGTCCGGTTCCCATGCGGACCTGAAAGACCCTTCGGGGCCACCGGATTGATCCCCCGGTGCAGCCATTCCAGCATCCACGCCCCCGCACAACGCTCCTCATGGCCACGGCAAGCCCGTAGGCACTACTGCGCTCAGAGGCGGTGAGGCGTGGATACCCATACCAGGAGCGTCCCCGGTGAAGATCAGGCGTTCTGCGGTCAAGCCGACCCGCTCCTGCGACGACTGGTATGAGGACGAGGCCCCCCACTACGTCATGGGCGCGGCTTACGACATGGGCGACGACGCTCCCCGGTTCCGCTCGGTGAGCGAGGCCGCGCATCACGCCTTGAGGGCGACGAACCGCCCGACCATCGGTTTCCACAGGCCGAAAGCCTGACCACCCACAACCCACTATGGAGGCCCAGATGGCCAACGTGCGTCAAAAGCTGGAGGTCAACGGCTTCCTCCGTCAGACCATCCGCGTCCCGATCACCATCGTTGACGGCGCTGCTGCCGGGACGTTCGAGCTTCCGTTCGGCGCTATCGTCGAGGGCATCGACCGCGACACCCCGGTGGCCATCCCCGGCACCCCGACGAACACCAATCTGCGCCTCGGCTCGGCTGCCAACGGCCAGCAGTATGTCGCGGACGTGGATCTGAAGGCCCAGGGTTACTCGGCCCTCACCGTCGTCTATGCCATGCGCCGCGCTGCTCTGTCCGCGCCGGCCACCGTTCACTTCACCGTCGCAAGCTCGGGCGGCACCGCTGCGGACCAAGACGGCGACATCGTTCTGCACGTCAACATCATCGACGTGCCCTAAGTTTCATCCGCGCCTTCCTTTCGCTGGACCCACCCCGAGCGGGGCAGACACCACCCGACCTTATGGCGAGAAGCCAACTGTGGCGCGGCGTCCTCTGGGGCGGATGATTGCAGGCAAGGCGGGAACGCTCGGACCACATTCAGTCAGGACGCCCGAAAGGGTCTGACGACGGAGGCCGGTAATGGCCAAAGAGACAGATTGGGAAGCGGTAGAGCGAGAATACCGCGCCGGGCAGCTTTCCGTGTCCGAGATCGGACGACAGCACGGCGTTTCTCACACCGCGATCAACAAGCGGGCGAAGAAGGACGGATGGTCAAGGGACCTTGCGGCTAGGGTTCGCCAAGAGGTTTCGGCGCGTCTGGTTTCAGGCGAGGTTTCAGCGGCCAACGCACACGAGGCGGTCGATGTTGCCGCACAGCGCGGCGTCGAGGTTGTCAGAAGCCATCGCCGAGACATTGGGCGAGGACGGGACGTTCTGGCCCGCCTGATCGAAGAGCTGGATATGGTCACCGCCCACAGGGCTGAGATCGAGGACGAGATCGAAGCTTTCATCACGGTTGAGTCTGGCGAAAGCGACGCTGCCAAGGCGAGGGCTGAAAAGCGGCGGGCGGCAATGCATAGGGCGGTCAGTCTGTCCTCCCGCGCGGGGGCGATGATGAGCCTGTCCAGCGCTATGAAGAACGTGGTGGTGCTGGAACGTCAGGCATTCAGTTTGGACGAGGACGGCGGCGACGACACCGGGCTTCAGATAATCATCAACAAGCCTGCCTCCGCGTGAAGGTCGAACTGCCGAACCTCTGGACGCCGCGAGCGTACCAGGAGCCGCTCTGGCGGCATATGCACGGCGGAGGAAAGCGGGCGATAGCCATTTGGCCTCGCCGTCACGGCAAGGATGATCTGGCGCTGCATTTCACGGCTTGCGCGGCTCATGAGCGGGTCGGGGTCTATTGGCATCTGCTGCCGCAGCAGAACCAAGCCCGCAAGGCCATTTGGGACGCGGTGAACCCGCACACCGGACGGCGGCGCATTGACGACGCGTTCCCCCAGGCGCTGAGGGACACCACCCGAGAGCAGGATATGCTGATCCGGTTCAAGACCGGCAGCACATGGCAAGTGATCGGGTCTGACAACTACGACGCCCTCGTCGGTACGCCGCCCATCGGGGTTGTGTTCTCCGAGTGGGCGTTGAGCAATCCGCAAGCGTGGTCGCTCATCCGCCCGATCCTGTTGGAGAACGGTGGCTGGGCGGTGTTCATCACCACGCCACGCGGTCGCAATCACGCGCACCGGATGTTTCAGATGGCGCAAGCCTCTGACGACTGGTTCGCGGAGCGGCTGACCTCGGATGACACCGGGGTCTTCACGCCGGAATCGTTGGCGACCGAGCGGGCCGAACTGATAGCCGAGCGCGGCGAAGAGGATGGCGAGGCCATCTTCCAGCAGGAGTATATGACCTCCTGGTCTGCCGCTCTGCCGGGCGCTTACTACGCGAGACTGATCGACAAGGCCGAGGCGGATGGGCGGGTGGGCTTTGTTCCCTACAACCCGCAGAAACAGGTTCACACGGCGTGGGACTTGGGCCGGAACGACGCGACGGTGATCTGGTTCGTGCAGGCCAACGGCGCGGGTTGGGACGTGGTGGATTATTACGCCAACACCAGCGTCGGGTTGGACCATTACGTCAAGGTCGTGAAGGACAAGGACTATAACTACGGCGAACACCTGTTGCCGCATGACGCTGAGAACGAGCAGTTAAACGGGCAGGGCGTCACCGGCTCTATCGAGGAGTCGGCAAAGAGCATGGGCCTCAAGGGTGTCCGGGTGGTCCCGCGCACCAAGTCCGTGGCGAACGACATCAACGAGGTTCGGCAGATCCTTCCGATGTGCCGGTTCGACAAAGACAAGTGCGAAAAGGGCCTGGATGCGCTGCGGTCCTACCGCCGCATCTGGGATGAGAAACTGAAAGCCTACCGGGACACGCCGCTGCACGACTGGGCGAGCGACCCGGCTGACGCCTTCCGAACATTCGCCATTGGCAAGCCGCGCGACACGAACGCGTCCAGCGGCCCGATCAAACGCAACATCAAAGGGGTGTCCTGATGCCTGCACAAACACGCGACGCTCTGCCGGTCACGCTGCTTGGTCTCGATGCCAATGCGGCGGCGTCGTCCACGAACTCAATCCCGGTGCGGGATTATGCCTCGACCAGCCAGTCGGCCACGGCGGTCTCGGTCGGAACCACGGCGACCCTGCTGTGCAATGCGCGCACGACGCGGACGAGCCTTCAGATCATCAACAACTCCACGACGGTCGTTTATGTCGGCACGTCTGCGGTGACGACGGCAACCGGCGCGGTGTTGGCCGGCGCGGTTGGCGCGGTGCTGAACGTCCCGGTGCGGTCGGCCCTTTACGCCATCGTCGCCTCGGGCACGGCTGACGTTCGGGTGTTGGACATCTTTGAATGATGTATGAGGCCGAGGACGACTCCGACGACGAGGCCGTCTCGACCGGGATGGATGAGGCCGCTTTGGCGTCCATCCTCTCCTCGGAAATCGAGGACGCAACGAGCTTCATCGACTCGGACATCGGGCCTCAACGCGCCAAGGCCATCGACCGCTATTTCGGTCGGCCCTACGGAGACGAGGAGGAGGGTCGGTCGCAGATCGTCTCCCGCGACGTTCACGACACGATCAACGCCATCCTGCCAAGCCTGATGCGGGTGTTCTTCGGCTCCGAGAACGTGGTGGAGTTCGCCCCGGAGTCGGAAGAAGACGTGGCCAACGCCGAGCAGGCGACGGACTACATCAACTACGTCGTGACGGTCGATAACGACGGCTTCGAGGTGTTCCTGGCTGCGATCAAGAACGCGCTGCGGGAGAAGGTCGGCTTCATCAAATGGTGGTGGGACGACAGTTTCACCGTCTCGACCACGAAATACACCGGCCTCGACGAGATGGCCCTGACGCAACTGCTGGAAGACCTCCAGAAGTCCGTTGAGGCTGAGATTGTCGAGACCTCCGAGGGCGACGAGGGGCTGAACGTCACCCTGCGGCTCAAGAAGCGGGTGGATCGGGTGCGGATCGCTGCGGTCCCGCCTGACGAACTGCTGATTGGTCGCCGGATGCGGACGCTGGATGACGAGGGCTATGTCGGCCACCGTTGCGAAAAGCGGGTCTCCGAACTGGTGGCGATGGGCTACGACCGGGATCTGGTGCTGTCCTGTTCGACGGACGGTTCCGAACTGGACACCTCCGACGAGCGCCTTGCACGCCAGCCGTATCGGGACACCATCGGCGGCTCCACCTCGGACGACAGCGCCCGGCTGGTGCTGTATGTCGAGAGCTACATCAACGTCGATTTCGACGGCGACGGCATCGCTGAACTGCGCCGGATTTGCACCCTGGGGCCGTCGTTCAAGATCGTGGCCAACGAGCCGGTGGACGAGCGGCCCTTCACGGACCTCCAGTGCGACCCGGAGCCGCATAGCTTCTTCGGCGAGTCGATGGCCGACAAGGTGTCTGACGTTCAGTGGACGAAGACGAAGGCGCTGCGGGCGTGGGCTGACGGTCTGGCGCAGTCGGTGTTCCCTCGGACGGTCGTGGGCCGTGGCGGCAACATCGAAGACGCCATGAACACCGAGGTTGGTGCGGTGCTGCGGGCCGAGGGTTCGCCTTCGGAAGCCTATTTCTTCGCGGCGGCACCGAACACGTCGCAGGCTGCCTTCCCGCTGATCACCTACATGGACGAACTGCGCGAGAACCGCACGGGGATGTCCAAGGTGTCGATGGGTCTGGATGCCGAGGCATTGCAGAACACCACGGCCACGGCTGCCAACGGGCAGTTCTCGCGCTCGCAGGAGCGGATTGAACTGATCGCCCGCGTGATGGCCTCGGGTGTGCGCCGGCTGTTCCGTGGCCTGCTGAAACTGACCGCCGAGAACCAGCGTCAATCGCGCATGGTGAAACTGCGGAACCAGTGGGTGCCGGTCGATCCGCGTTCGTGGCGGGTCAACATGGACGTGGTGCCGAACGTCGCCCTGGGTGGCGGGACGAACGCCGAGAAGGTTCAGCTTCTCTCGCTGATGCTGGCCAAGCAGGAAATGATCATCAGCACGGTCGGGCCGGATAACCCGCTGGTGACGCCGAAGCAGTATTTCAACACGCTGGCCAAGCTCATTGAGACGGGCGGCTTCAAAGACCCGACCGCGTTCTTCACCGACCCGGAAAGCCCGGAGGCGATGGAGCGGATGGCGGCGAAGGGGCAAGAGCCTCCGATGCCCGATCCCAAGGTCGAAGAGGCCAAGGCCCGCATCGAACTGGAATCCGCTAAGGCGCAGGCTCAGGCCCAGCGCGACGAGCAGAAGGCGGCGGGCGACCTCCAACTGGCCCGCGAGAAACACGCGCTGGAAATGCAGCAGCGCCGCGAGGAGCAAGCCGCCGATCTGGCCTTCAAGCGTGAACTGGCCAATGCGGAACTGAACCTCAAGCGCGAGGAAATGCAGATGGAGTTCGCCCTGAAAAGCGAGGCCAACCGCATGAACGCCGCACAATCGTATTCGATCAACGGCCCGGATCAGGGCGGGGTAGCCGGATGAACATAGGCGACAAGGTTTTGGCCGAGGGTGAGGTCACCCAGGTCTGTGACGGCTTCTGCGTGGTGCGGTTCGCCCGCGTCGGCACTCAGGCCGTGACGCATCTGCGGGTGCCGAACGAGGCCCTGCACAGCCCGCCCGCCCCCAAGCCCCGCAAGGTGCCCGTTGTCGCTGACTGACGACGAGATCGCCGCCGTCTATCAGCGCGGTGCGGACGCCCAAGCCCTGCTCGACAATGCCGGGGTGATGGACAGCCTGCACCGGATGTCGGAGCGGATCATTTCGGACTGGCGCAACGCTGCCCGGTCGGCCCCTACCCTGCGCGACGAGCAACACGCTCAGGTCGCCGCAATCGACGCCCTTGTCTCGCTGTGGAAGCGGGACGTGGACGACGCCTCTTTCCTACGCGCCCGGCTGGCAAAGTCAGCCCGACGCTAGGTCACCAGCCGTGACGGCCATTGGCCAGCGGCGCACTCCAAGAGCACTACATGAACGACTCCAGCACGGCGCAAGCCACTGGTGCGACGGTGGCTGACGCCGCCGAACGGATCGAAAGTCTGCTAGGCCCTGCCGACAGCGAGACTGACGAGACGCAGGAGGCCGTTGAGGCTTCCGACGCCGACGAGGAACCGGAGCAATCCGACCCCGAAGGCGAGTCCGACGATCAGGAAGAGACGGAGGCCCCCGAAGAGCAGCCGGCCCTCTACACCGTCAAAGTGGCGGGCGAAGAGGTCCAGGTGACGCTTGACGAGGCGCTGAAAGGCTACTCCCGAGAGCAGGACTATACCCGCAAGACGCAAGCCCTCGCCGAGGAATCCAAGGCAGAGAAGGCGGCTATTGCGGCGGCGCGTGACGAGTATCTGGGCAAGCTCCAGGCCGTCCAGCAGATCATCGAGGCCAATCAGCCGCGAGTTGATCAGTCCCTTCGCTACTCCAACCCCGCCGAATGGTCCGCTCAGATGCTCCAGCATCAACAGTGGGCCGAACAACGGCGCGGCGTGGCGCTTGAGGCTGAACGGCTGAACGCTGAACAGGCGCAGGAAGAGGCCCGTGAGCGTCAATCGCTCGCGGCGCAGGAAGCGGAAAAGCTCCTCTCGGCAATCCCCGAGTGGAAAGACCCCGCCATTGCCAAGGCCGAGACCGCCAAGCTCCGGGAATACGGCCAGTCCATCGGCTTCTCGGATGCTGAACTCGATGATGTTTTCGATCACCGGGCCGTCCGTGTCCTTCGGGATGCGATGGCCTACCGCGATCTCGTCGCCAAGAGCGGCAAGGTCCGGTCCACGGTCGAAGCAAGGAAGGTCGCCAAGCCGGGAACGGCAACTGCCGCCCCGTCCAAGGCTCAAGACCTCCAGCGCGCCAAACAACGTCTCCGTCAATCAGGCTCCGTCAATGACGCTGAAGCCGCTATTCTGAGGATGCTAGGCTAATGGCCCAACCCGCTGATACCTTCGACCGCTACGACCTGATCGGCGTCCGTGAAGACCTCTCGGATGTCATCTCCAACATCAGCCCGACCGACACGCCGTTCCTGTCCAACATCGGCAAGGCGTCGTGCGACAACTCGCAGTTCGACTGGCAGACCGACAGCCTCGCCGCTGCCGCCGCTAACGCGACCATCGAGGGCGACGACACCGCCGCCCAGGCCGTCGCCGCGACGACCCGCTACGTCAACTACACCCAGATCTACAAGAAGGCGTTCACCATCTCGGGGACCGCTGAACGGGTGAAGAAGGCGGGCCGCAAGTCCGAGATCGCCTATCAGACCGCCAAGCGCGGCAAGGAGATCAAGCGGGACCAGGAACTGTCGTTCACCGGCACCAACGTCGCCGTGGCCGGCAACTCCACCACGGCCCGCGTGACCGCCTCGCTCGACACCTGGCTGTTCACCAACGACACCAACGGCACGTCCGGCACCGCCTACACGATCACGGGCGGCGTTCCGGTCACGGCCCGCACGGACGGCACCAACCGCGCTTGGTCGGAGTCGCTTCTGAAGGCTGCCCTGCTGCTCCAGTATAACTCGGGCGGCGAAGTCTCGATGCTGATGGTCTCCCCGGCCAAGAAGCAAGAGACCTCGGCCTTCGCCGGTATCGCGGAAATCCGCTCGGCGGTGAACGGCGCTCAGCCGGCCACCATCATCGGGGCCGTGGACGTTTACGTCTCCGACTTCGGCAACCTGAACGTGGTTCCCAACCGCTTCATGCCGACCGATCTGGCGTATCTGATCGACCCGTCGCAGGCCAAGAAGCGCGTCCTGCGTCCCTACTTCGTGGAAGAGCTGGCCAAGACCGGCGACAGCCATAAATATCATATGATCGAGGAAGCAGGACTGGAGGTGAGCAATGAACAAGCTCACGCAGTTGTCCGCGATCTGGCCTGATAAGTAACACACTTAGTGTGTTGCGATAGTGTAGCTTAAACTGTAGGGTGTCTCTCGTCTGGAAACATGGCGAGAGACACCTTGCGGATTTGTTCTATTGAGGGGTGCGGTAAGCCCCACGGCGCTCGCGGTTACTGCGGTATGCACGACGCGCGAATGCGAAAGTATGGCGATCCTAACGCTGGGCAGACACACGCGCCGCCCGAGGTTCGGTTCTGGCGGTTTGTTGAGAAAACAGCCGAGTGCTGGATTTTCCGGCAATACGGCGGAAAAGATTACGGGCGCT
>Ga0181349_1000297_pt1 | contig 21172 bp, 25 predicted proteins | sample Su13VDMM110SD_FD_130106 | JGI IMG/M metagenome (GOLD analysis project Ga0181349, IMG submission 130106) | Freshwater viral communities from Lake Michigan, USA - Su13.VD.MM110.S.D | ecosystem: Environmental > Aquatic > Freshwater > Lake | place: USA: Michigan | collected 2013-07-16 | reverse complement strand
GAGTTCTACACCGGCAGGTACCTGTTCACAGTAGACTACGCAGAGAGCGATGTGTCAGAAGACCCGTCGCAACACAAACAAAGCCATGTGTTGGTCTTGACCGATGCGGGCAAGTGGACCGGAAACGTTGTGGCGCTGCCCAACAACCGTGTCCGCGTGACGAGTCCGGCTTATTGGGTGACGGGGCAAGGTGCCCCAGACTTCCGGCCGAACCAATGGGTTCATTGTGCGGAGCAAGATGATTCGTACATGGATGCTGAGATCACTTTTAACAACCTGTACAAGGAGTCCGAGAAATGATGAATTCCAAAATGATGGCCAGCGGTGGTGCTATGAAGTCCAAGATGATGGCCAGCGGCGGTAAGACGCCCGCTACCAAAAAGGCTTTGGCCGAACACGCAGCTAAGCCCGCGTCCAAAGCGCACGCAGGTCTGAAGGCCGGCGGCATGATGAAGAAGGGCTACGCCTCCGGCGGTATGCCCATGGTCATGAAAGACGGCAAGAAGGTTCCCTCCTTCGCAGCTGACGGCAAAGGCAAGATGAAGATGGGCGGCTCTGTTGCTCCATCCAAGATGGGCAAGGTCAAAACCGGTTCGGGCCGTGACGGTGTTGCTGAGCGTGGCCACACCAAAGGCATGATGCCCAAGATGACCAAGCGCGGTTAAGGAGTACGAAATGGCAATGCACAAACCAAAGAAGACCAAACGCTTCCAACCCGGCGGCTTGGTGGATGAGAGAGGCAATGCCGTTTTGGATGGCAGCAATCAGCCCATCATGACCGGCTCTTTTCCTGAAGAGGATGAGATCACCGCTCGTGGCCGTGCAAAAAATGCAGAAATGTTCAAGTCGCTTTTTAATCGTGCAACAGGACGAGGAAAAGAAGTTGCACCAGCGGCGGCACCGGCTTCAGCAGGACCGGCAGCAGGAACATCGAGCCTTCGTGATCCGCAGCAAATGGCAGAGCAAAAGGCAGCACCAAAATTTTCTGACGGCGATGTAGATGAGCGCGATCGTCGCATGGAAGCCGCTGCAAGCGCTCCAAGCCGAGCAATCACCAGCCCAAGCTCTTCCGGCACCAAGCCCAGTGTTAGCAAGGCCCCAGTGAAGGCCAAACCTTCTACTGCGCCAGCAGCTTCAACCAGCCGAGGCCGTGGAGCAGAAAAAGGTAGCGCTCCTAAGCAGACAATGGGCGGCCCCTACCGCGATGAAGGTCGCAACCGTCCAGCCCCAGCAGCACCCGAAAAACGTCCGGGCACTGCATTGCCAATAAACCCTTCTGTGTTGCGTCAGCGTGAAGAGGCTGAAAAGAAGCGTGATGCCGCCCGTGCCGCGAAGCGTAAGGCGGAAGAAGATGAAAAGAAAGCCCGCCCAGCAAAAGAAGCAGCTGAGCGCAAGATGCTCAGCGAGCAGCCCGGTGCTGTTGCTTACCGCAAGAAGCGTGAAGAAGAAGACAAGATGTCTCCCGGCCAGCGCTCTGCTGCACGAGGCAAGAAGATCAAAGAGTTCTTTGGCATGGCTAAAGGTGGCTCTGTCTCTTCGGCTTCCAAGCGTGCTGACGGCATCGCACAGCGCGGCAAGACTCGCGGCAAGGTGTACTGACATGATGGCCAGTCGCGGTATGGGGGACATCAACCCCAGTAAAATGCCCAAAGGCGTCCGTAAGGCTCGCCGGGACAGCGACGACTTCACTCAGTACAAAGACGGTGGCAAGGTGAATGCGGCCGGCAACTACACGAAGCCCAGTCTGCGCAAGCGGATTGTGAGCCAAGTCAAAGCCGCCGCAACCCAAGGCACTGGCGCAGGCCAGTGGTCGGCCCGTAAAGCTCAGCTCGTGGCCAAGAAGTACAAAGCCGCTGGTGGCGGCTATAGGGACTAAAATGAAAGCGCCGCAAAAATCCCTCAAGGACTGGGGCAACCAACAATGGACAACCAAAAGTGGTAAAAAATCTTCTGAAACAGGTGAGCGATACCTTCCTAAGGCTGCAATTAAAAGTCTCAGCCCTGCTGAGTATGCTGCTACAACGCGTGCGAAACGCGCTGGCAAAAAAGCCGGGAAGCAGTTCGTAGCACAACCCAAAACCATCGCAAAGAAAACAGCAGGGTTCCGATAATGGCAACATCAGGCGTAGCAAACTTCAACCTCGATCTCGCAGAAGTCGTCGAGGAGGCGTTCGAGCGTGCCGGCGGTGAGTTGCGCACCGGCTACGACCTGCGCACAGCCCGTCGATCGTTGAACCTGATGTTCGCCGACTGGGCAAACCGTGGTTTAAACATGTTCACCTACGAGCAGGGGACACAGGTTCTGACCCCCGGCCAAGCCACCTACGTCTTGCCAACCGACACTGTGGACCTGTTGGAGCATGTGATCCGCACCGGCGCAGGCAACGTTTCCACGCAGGCTGACCTGACCATCACCCGGATCAGCGTTTCAACCTACGCCACGATCCCGAACAAGCTCCAACAAGCTCGTCCCATCCAGATTTTTATTGAGCGTTTAAACACTCCACGCTTTACTGTGTGGCCTGTTCCAGACGACACCCAGACCTACACCCTCGTGTACTACCGCTTGCGCCGCATCCAGAATGCCGGGGACGGTGTGGACACGATGGACATGCCATTCCGCTTCTTGCCTTGCATGGTGGCCGGCTTGGCCTACCACTTGGCCCTGAAGATACCCAGTGGCGCTGAGCGCCTGCCCATCCTCAAGCAGCAATACGACGAAGCTTGGGCCTTGGCCTCCGAAGAGGATCGTGAAAAGGCTGCAGTGCGCTTTGTGCCTCGCCGTCAGTACCTCGGAAGCGGGACGTAATGGGCAATCGGTTTGCATCAGCCAAGAACAGCATCGCCATGTGCGATCGCTGTGGCTTCCAATTCAAGCTGACGAACCTGCGCAAAGAGATCGTCAAAACCAAGACGTTTAATACCTTGGTGTGCCCGGACTGTTTTGATCCTGACCAGCCGCAGCTTCAGTTGGGCATGTACCCAGTGGACGACCCGCAGGCAGTGAGAAACCCACGCCGGGACACAACCTATGTTGAGGCCGGTGTAAACGCACAGGGCTTCACGACAGGGGGCAGCCGAGACATCCAGTGGGGCTGGGCACCGGTGGGTGGTTCTAGGTTTTTTGATGATGCGCTGACACCGAATGACTTGGTTTTAACCTTGGAACTTGGTACAGTACAGGTAACCGTAACATAAGGAGTCCGTCATGGATGCAAAGACCGCAGTTCGCAAGCATGAAAAGAACATGCACGCAGATCAAAAGCCAACCAAGCTTCGCGCTGGCGGCAAGACCAACATCGACATGCTAAAGATGGGTCGTGGCTTGGCCAAGGTGGCCAACCAGAAATCCCCCGGCCGCAAAGGAGCTTAATATGCCCACGTACAACCAGCCAAAACCAGCCGCTACTCAAGCGGTTCTTGCCCCCACGGACAACAAGAAGTACATGGCGGAAACAAACGTCTCTGTGGGCAACAACCGCAGCAACGACTACAAGCCCACCAAGACATCCGGCATCAAGATTCGCGGTACCGGTGCAGCGACCAAGGGCGTCATGGCCCGTGGCCCCATGGCGTAAGGTAAAAATTATTACCTTAGAGAAAAAGCATGAACTACACCGAGCTGTCAGCGCAGATTCAAGCGTTCACGGAGAACACGTTTCCCGAAGCCTTTTTGGCAAGCGGCGGCACGGTGTCGTCTGCAGAGCAGATCGCTCGTTTCGTTGAGTTGGCTGAGCAGCGCATCTACAACACGGTGCAGTTTCCATCCCTTCGCAAAAATGTGACGGGCAGCGTATTTGTGTCCAACAAGTATCTGTCCTCACCAAGCGATTTCTTGGCTGTATATTCTTTGGCGGTCATTGATGCCACAGGGCGGTACGAGTACCTGCTCAATAAGGATGTGAACTTCATCCGTCAAGCGTACCCAAATCCAACCTCGCTGGGTATCCCCAAGTATTACGCGCTGTTTGGACCAACCACAACCAGCGACAGCCCTCCAATCATTACAAATGAGTTGAGCTTCATACTTGGCCCAACGCCAGATGCCACTTACAGTGTTGAGCTTCATTACTACTACTACCCCGAGTCGATCGTGACTGCGGGTACGACGTGGCTTGGCGACAACTTTGACTCCGTGCTGCTGTACGGAGCACTGGTGGAAGCTGGTATCTTCATGAAGGCTGAAGCTGAGACGCTAATCACGTACCAGAAAAAGTACGAAGAAGCCGTGGCACAAGCCAAGCGTCTGGGAGATGGCATGGAAAGACAGGACGCATACCGTAGCGGCCAATATCGTCAGGCAGTCACATGATCACCCAAACCGTCACCAACTCATTCCAAGCCCAGTTGCTCGAAGGCGTTCACGACTTCAACACCGACACGTTCAAAATTGCCCTGTATCTGGCCACGGCCAATCTGGATGCCAACACCACCGTGTACGTCACTGCGGGTGAAACCTCGGGCACAGGCTACACGGCCGGCGGCAATGTTATGACTGGGGTCAGTGTAAACGCTGCCGCTTTTGTGAACTTCACCAACGTCTCATGGAACCCCGCTGTGTTCACCGCACGGGGTGCCCTCATCTACAATAGCACCAAAGGAAACAAGGCTGTTGCGGTCTTGGACTTTGGTTCTGACAAGACTGCTACCAATACCTTTTTGGTGCAGATGCCCGCCAACACAGCGACCAGTGCGCTGATCCGATTTTCCTAATAGGAGTTTGAAATGACCATCGAAAAAGCCAAATCTGCTGATGTTGTGACCGCTGGCATGGTTGCTAAAAACGGTTTCAAAGAATCTGCCAAGGGTGGCGGTGTTTACCACGTTGAGTGTGTTGGCCAAGATGGTCAGGTTAAGTGGACTGGCGACATGTCCAACCTCGTTGTTGACGAAGGTTTGCAAGACATGAACACCAAGTATTTCAAGGGCAGCACGTACACTGCTGCATTCTTCCTTGGCCTGATTACCGGCCCAGCATCGGGCACTACGTTTGCCCCAGAAGACAGCTTGGCCTCCCATGCTGGCTGGACCGAGTTTACTTCTTACACCGGTAGCCGCAAGGCTGTGACCTTTGGAAATGCCACCGATGCTTCGCCTTCGTTGATCAACAGCACCGGGTCGCCATCTTCGTTTGCCATCACTGGCACCGCTGTTGTGGCCGGCGCATTCTTGTGTACCGTAGCAAGCGGCACCTCTGGTGTGTTGTTCTCTGAGGCCGACTTTGATTCCCCCGGCGATCGTAGCGTTGTAAGCGGCGACACCTTGAACGTGTCGTACTCTTTCAGCCTCGACGCAGCCTAAAAGGTATCACCCAGTGCTAGGGTTCGCGCCAATAGCTGCGGTCCCTCTGGGGTCGGCTGGAGAATCAGGGGCGTCGTTTGACGTCTCTTTTGGCGCTGCGGCTGTAATAACCGACGCTGGCGTGGCTGCTCTTCCCGTGTATGCCTGTTCCGTAGCCGAAGCAACACTAAGCGACATGAGTGTTGCTGTTGCTGCATCTACGTTTAATGCCATTGTTTCTTTTGGGGCAGCTGGAGTGGACGCGAGCGCTGCAATTGCTGCATTTGCCCCAAGCATTTCTGAGTCGGCAGTCGGTGATGATGCCACTGTGGCTTTGGCCATTTTTTCATCATTCGCAACGGATTCTGGTCTGGCTGCTGATTCAGCGTTGGTCGAGGCTTCGGTGTTCAGTGCAATAGCCGCAGACGCAGCAGATGCTGCTGACGCCGTCCGATCTTCCGCCGTAATGATAAGTTCTGTGTCAGAAGACGCAGACATCGACGATTCTAATTCTGCGAGCTATTTGTGGAACATCATCAACAACGCACAGTCTGTAAACTGGACTGTGGTTAAAACACAGAACTAAGAGGGTTATATGGCCATCGTACTTAAAGATCGAGTCAAGGTTGCATCAGGTGTGACCGGAACCGGCACCGCTACGCTTGGCTCTGCGGCTACCGGTTTTCAATCTTTTGCGGTGGTTGGCAACGCCAATCAGACCTACTACACCATTGCGATGCAACCCGGCGCTCCAACTGGAGAGTTTGAGGTTGGTATCGGCACAGTAACCGACACCGCAGGCACGTTTACACTGTCCCGCGATACCGTACTTGAGTCCAGCAACGCTGGCTCTGCTGTTGACTTTCCAGCCGGCACCAAGGATGTGTTTGTCACCTACCCGGCTGAGCGTGCGGTGTTCTTAAACGCGGCCGGAACCGCTGTGGATGCGTTGAGCGTAACCACTCTTGGGGCCACCACAGCCAACATCACCACAGCCAACATCACGGCGGGCACGGTAACCACATCCCCTGCAAGTGGCAATGATCTGGTCAACAAATCTTACGTTGACACGCTTGTGGCGTCCGGCATCCACTTCCACGAGCCTGTCCGGGTCGAGTCGCCAATCAATTTAAACGCCACCTACAACAACGGCACTGCTGGTGTGGGTGCAACATTGACCAATGCCGGTACGCAAGTTGCTCTGGTAATTGACGGCATCACCATGGTGGTAGCCGACCGGGTTTTGGTTTATGAGCAGACCAATCAGACGCAGAACGGCGTGTATGTTGTCACCAGCATCGGGTCGGGCGCAACCAACTGGGTTTTGACCCGTTCAGACGATACGAACACCTATGGTTTTGCCGGCCCCGACACACTGAGTGAAGGCTCAACCTTCTTTGTTCAAGAAGGCGCAACCGGCGCGGGTGAGACATATACCTGCAACACCGTCGGGACGATTACCTTTGGCACAACGAACATCACGTTCGCTCAGGTTTCATCAGCCCAGATTTATAGCGCAGGCACCGGCCTCACTCTTTCGGGGACCCAGTTCAGCATCACCAACACTGGCACAGCAGGAACCTACGGCTCCGCATCTCAGGTGCCTGTATTCACGACCAATGCGCAGGGTCAGGTTACCTCCGTAACGAACACTGCTATTGGAATAACATCCGCAGCAGTTTCTGGTCTGGCGGCTTCAGCCACCACGGACACCACCAATGCGGCCAACATCACCACAGGCACACTGGGCACAGGCCGTTTGTCTGGCAGTTACACCGGCATAACCGGTGTGGGCACTCTTGCAGCAGGCACTTGGAACGGCAGCGTCATTGGCGCAGTCTACGGTGGTACAGGGTTTGCCTCCTACACTGTTGGCGACTTGTTGTTCGCAGACACGAGTACGTCCTTGGCCAAGCTGGCAGGGGTGGCGGTAGGCAACGCACTGATCTCTGGTGGCGTTGCATCGGCCCCGAGCTATGGAAAGATTGGTTTAGCCACTCATGTTGATGGCACCCTTCCAGCGGCCAACGGCGGCACAGGCTTGACCTCCTTGGGTTCTGGGGTAGCGACGTTCTTGGGCACCCCATCTAGTGCAAACCTTGCAGCTGCGGTGACGGATGAGACTGGTTCAGGAGCTTTGGTTTTTGCTACCAGCCCCACTTTTGTCACTCCGGCTTTGGGCACCCCTTCGTCGGGCACCTTGACCAACTGCACATTCCCGACACTTAACCAAAACACGACGGGCTCAGCAGGCTCAGCAGCCATCCTGACTACCGCCCGCAACATTAACGGCGTAAGTTTTAACGGTTCAGCCGATATTACGATTACAGCAGCCGCAACAAACGTTAACACTCAACTGGCGTCTTTGGGTGTCGGCACTGCCGCTTCTGGCACGGCTGGTGAAATCCGAGCAACGAACAACATCACGGCGTACTACTCCGATGACCGCTTGAAGACCAAGCTGGGCAACATTGAGGATGCGCTGGCCAAGGTCCGCACGCTGAGTGGCTTTTACTACGAGGCCAACGAGACTGCTCAAGACCTTGGGTACGAAGCGATTCGCGAAGTCGGCGTTTCTGCTCAACAGGTGCAAGCCGTACAGCCCGAGGTGGTGGCTCCCGCCCCCATCGACGCCAAGTACTTGACCGTGCGGTATGAGCGCCTTGTGCCATTGCTGATTGAGGCTATCAAGGAGCTCGACGGCGAGCTACAATCCATCAAACAGCAGCTGAAGGGCGACTGACATGGCGAGTACATTTTCACCAAACTTACGCATCGAGCTGATTGGTGCTGGCGAACAGGCCGGCACATGGGGCACTACGACCAATACCAACCTCGGTACTTTGATTGAAGACGCCATTTCTGGTTATGTGTCGGTTACAATTTCTTCAGCCAATCAAGCGCTTACTGCCAACAACGGTTCTGCAGATCAGGCGCGAAACGCCACTCTTGAGCTGGTGTCTGCGGCCCAAGCATTTGCCGTTTATGCGCCCCCTGAGCCCAAGCTGTACACGGTGTTTAACAACACCAGCTTTGTGGCCACAATCTACAACTCCACAGCTTTGGGTAACACGACCGCCGCCGGCGCTGGTGTAGCCATTCCAGCTGGAAAAACCATGACGGTGTGGAGTGATGGCACCGACTTTGCGCTACAGAACACTCACATCATTGGCACAGTGGTGGGTAACGTTACGGGTAACGTTACGGGTAACTTGACGGGCAACGTCACAGGCAACGTTACCGGCAACACTTCTGGCACGGCGGGTAGCGTAGCAACTACGGACTGGACCATCACGCAGTCTGGCTCGTCGATTGTGTTTTCCTACCAAGGAACAGCCAAGCTTGCTTTGACTTCCGCTGGCGCGGTGACCGCCGTAGACAACATCACAGCTTACGGGACGGTGTAAACCATGACACTTCCAGTATCAGGCGCAATTTCATTCAACGACATCAACGTCGAGTTGGGTGTTGCTGGCACCACACAAGCTTCTTTGGGGCAAGCATCTTTCCGCACGCTTGCTGGTGTTGCCTCGGGCGCGATCTCGATGAGCGACTTCTACGGCAAGGCCAACCAGTTCAATCTTACGATCAGCAGCAACCAGACCAACGTCAACTTGGCAACTTTTGCCACAAGCGCGGGATGGAATGGTACGAGCAAACTTGTTGCCACCATTAACTCTGGCGTCTACGTTAGCAGCAGCAGCACTGGCACACCTGCACTAACCATTAGCGGCTCCTTCCCCGGCGGTTTGGAGGTCACAAACGACGGGTTTATTGTCGGGATGGGCGGAGGCGGTGGCAGCGGAACTCGTACTAACGGCGCTTCTGGTAGCAGCGGCGGCACTGCGTTGTCCGTATCTTCGGCGGTTTTATTTACCAACAACGGTACGATTGCTGGCGGTGGCGGTGGCGGCGGTGCTGGCACTGGAGCATGTTGGTCTAGGAGCCCCGGTTGTAGCGGCGACTTCCTCGGTAGCGTGTCTGGTGGCGGTGGTGGCGGCGGAAGATCAAGTCAAACTAATGCAGGTGGGGGTGGTGCAGAGCCCGGATTATCGGGCGAGTACGCGGCGGGGGACGCTGGCGGTGGCGGTACAGGTACGGCCGCTAGCGCCGGAGGTGGTGGTTCCAACGCACAGGTATTAACTGGTGGGGGCTTTGGAGTTCAGTCGGGTGTTGGTGGTTCGGGCGGCGATTGGGGCGTTTCTGGTAGCGGCGGCGGCAGCGGAAGCAAAGTTGGCGGTGCAGGCGGCCATTTAACCACCTACACAATAGGGTCCGGTGGAGCTAGTGGAGCAGCCGTATCAGGCAACAGCAACATTACATATCTTGCAACAGGAACACGTTTAGGGGCAATCACATGAGCATTACATACACATACGAAATCATTGTGGTCAACGAGACCGCACGTTGCATGGAGGTCGTTTATTCAGCAGAAGGACACCAGACCATGCACATCGGCGCGCGGCTGCCGTTTGAAGGCGAGGCGCTGGAGGATGTTATCAAGTCGTTTGCCCCCGTGCCGTTGTGGATTGAGCGAGCAACACCCGTGGTGGCCCCACAAGTCGGCGCAAAAGGTACGATTAAACCTCCGGCTCCTGTTGCGCCAGAACCTGAGCCAGAAACGCCAGAACTGCAATAAAGGTAGCCCATGCTTGCCGAGTTGGCCATTGCCAATGCCGCCTTCTCGGTAATTAAGGAGGCGGTGCAGAACTCCGGCGACATCATGGCCGCTGGCGATGCGCTGTTCAAATACTTTGACAGCAAGGCAGAGCTCCAGAGAAAAGCCAACGAAAAGGGCGGATCAAAGGGTAGTGATCTTGAAGAGTTCATGGCGCTTGAAAAGCTCAAGCAGCAAGAGGAAGAACTCAAGCAGATGATGATCTACGCTGGTCGCGGTGGCATGTGGGACGACTGGTTGGCGTTTCAGGTCAAGGTCAAGAAAAAGCGTGAAGCGGACAAGCGCCAGAAAGTGCTCGATCGTCAGCGCCTCATCAGCCGCATCAAAGACATCGCCATGATCATCCTCATCATCGTACTGCTGGGCGGCTTGGGCATCATCATCGGTGCTGCAATTTGGTTTTCGAGGGACGTATGAAAACTTTGATTTTGCTGGGCGCATTCACACTGGCCGGCTGTTACGACACCTACCGGTACCCCTGCCAAGACCCCAAGCACCACAACTCGCCTTCCTGCAACCCCCCAGTGTGTGAAGCCTCTGGCACTTGCACCAAGTACCTTTTGAAAGAGCAAAATGAAAACTGACCTTGATGCGCTGCTGCGTTTCATCATTGGCGTGACCCTCTCACTCACACTTGCCGGCATTGTGGCTGTGGTGCTTTATTCGTTGGTCTTTGTGACCCAACCTATGAACGGCATGGCCCCCAACGATGAGGCGTTCTTCAACCTCATTACCCCGCTGGCAACCTTTATCACCGGCTCGCTCGGCACCCTGCTGGCCATGAACAAGAAACCACCACAAGACAAGGAGCCATCATGATTGCACTCGCAGGACTCCTCGACATCGGCGGCAAGCTGATCGACAAGCTCGTGCCCGATCCCGCTGCAAAAGCAAAGGCTCAGCTTGACCTCGCCGCTCTTGCTCAAAACGGTGAACTGGCTGCGATGGCCAATGAGACCAAACTCTTTGAGACCGACCAGAACAACATCACCGACCGCTGGAAGGCTGACATGGCCTCCGACTCGTGGCTGTCTAAGAACATCCGGCCCTTGTCCTTGGTGGCTATCTTCTTTGCCTACGTGGTGTTTGCCCTCATGAGCGCCTTTGGATTGGCTGTAAACGAGGACTACGTGGAACTGTTGGGGCAGTGGGGCATCATCATCTTTGGTGCGTACTTCACCTCTCGCGGCGCTGAAAAAATCATGGACATGAAGGTTAAAAAATGACTCAGTTGACCAAGAACTTCTCCCTCCACGAGCTGACCAAGTCTGAGACCGCTGCTCGTCACGACATGGAAAACAACCCCGGTCCCGCCGAGATTGCCAACTTAACCGAGCTGGCCGGTAAGGTGCTGCAGCCCATCCGCGATCACTTCGCCAAGGGTGTGCACATCAACTCTGGCTTCCGTCACCCCGATGTAAACGCCAAAGTGGGCGGTTCCAAGACCAGCGATCACTGCAAAGGCCAAGCAGCCGACATCGAAATCCCCGGTGTGGCTAACGCCGATCTGGCCGCATGGGTCAGGGACAACCTTGAGTTCACACAGCTCATCCTCGAGTTCTACACCCCCGGCATTCCAGACAGTGGGTGGGTGCACGTCAGTTTTGACCCCGGCAACCTGAAGAAGCAGGTCATGACAGCCACCAAGCAGGGCGGCAAAACGGTGTACTTACCCGGTCTCGTGGCATAAAATCCCCCCTGTAACAAGGACCAGCCATGCCTCTTCAAACCATGAAATTCAAGCCCGGAGTCAATCGTGAGAGCACGACTTTGGCCAATGAGGGCGGATGGTTTGAGTCCGACAAGGTGCGCTTTCGTTCCGGGTACCCCGAGAAGATTGGCGGTTGGCAGAGAGATTCCGGCACTGTGTCTGCAACGCTTGCGCCTCCAGAGGGCTCCTACTGGGGTGTAGCTCGGTCACTGTACAACTGGATCAACTTAGCCGGCTCTAACCTGCTTGGTGTGGGCACCAACCTCAAGTACTACATCCAGAACACCGTTGGTGGCCTGTTCAATGACGTAACCCCCATTCGACTTGTGTCCGCCGCAGGAAACGCTACGTTTGTGGCCACAAATGGTTCTAACATCATCACCGTGACAGACGCAGGCAGCAACGTGCTGCCCGGTGACTTTGTAACGTTTATTGATGCCGTAACGCTTTCCGGTAGACTTTCTACTGGAACAATTGCAGGAACATCTACTGGTAGCGCCACTTTTACGGCGGTATCTCAAACCTCCACATCTGGGGACGGGTATGGGGCGGAGTTCACCATTGCTTCCAATGGGGCTGGGGCCTATACGTTAAATGCCATCACAAATGCGGGTAATGCTTACGCAGTCTCAGACACCATTGTTATTGCTGGTGGCAGCTTGGGCGGATCAACCCCGGCCAATAACGCAACCATCACTGTTACAGCAGTTAGCTCAGGAACCATTACGGCCGCTGTACTCAACGCAGAGCATCAGGTTGCAACCTACATAAGTTCAGGCTCCTACACCATCGTGGTAAGCGCCACGGCCAACGCAAATGACACGGGTGACGGCGGCGCAGCTACAGTGGCCTCGTACCAGATCAGCGGCGGCTCTGATGTTTTTACGGTTGGTGTTGGCTGGGGTTCTGGTGGCTGGAGCGGAGTTACACCCGGCTTTTCAAGCACTGGTTGGGGCGTTGGTGCGCCGGCAGGTTTGGGGATTGGTATTCAGCTGCGCACATGGAGCCAAGCCGCCTATGGTCAGGACCTGATCATCAACCCTCGTGGTGACGGTCTGTACTACTGGGAAAACAACGCCAACCCAAACGTTTTTGACCGCGCTGTCTTGCTTAACTCAGCGAGTCCATCGCCTTTTGATACTGATGTTGACTGCCCTGAAATTTGTAATTTTGTGCTGGTATCGGACTCGTCGCGCTTTGTGCTGGCTTTCGGTGTAAACGACTACGGCTCTTCCGATCAAGACCCCATGTTGATTCGCTGGTCTGATCAGGAAAACTATGCGGTCTGGACCCCAGCCGTTACGAACCAAGCGGGCAGCTTCCGTCTGAGCGCCGGATCAGAGATCATCTGCGCCCAGCAAACTCGTCAAGAAGTGCTGGTTTTCACCGACTCTGCGGTTTACTCGATGCAGTATCAAGGCCCACCGTTTGTGTGGGGCTTCCAACCCTTGGGTTCCAACTCTTCAATCGCCGGCCCAAACGCCGTGGTTACGGTGCATGACATCACCTACTGGATGGGTGTTGACAAGTTTTATGTGTACAACGGCCGTGTGCAAACGCTGCCTTGTGAGCTTCGCCAGTACGTATTTGACGACATTAACTTGTCGCAACAGTTTCAGGTTTATGCTGGCATCAATGATGCTTTCAGTGAGGTATGGTGGTTCTACTGCTCGGCCAACTCGAACACGGTTGATAAGTACGTGGTGTACAACTACCTTGAGAACAACTGGCACTACGGCACCATGGCCAGAACTGCTTGGATTGACTCGCCTCTGCGGGAAGTTCCTGTGGCCGCTGGCTACGGTGGCCAGATTCTGTATCACGAGACTGGCAACGACGACGGCTCGGTCAACCCTCCTGCGCCCATTGAGTGCTTCATCCAGTCCTCCGACTTTGACATTGGCGAGGGGCACAACTTTGGTTTTGTCTGGCGCATCATCCCAGACTTAACCTTTGATGGTTCGACCACTCCTACTCCATCGGTGGACTTCTCGGTTCGTCCGCGTCAGTTCCCCGGCAGCAACTACGGCGCTACCAACAACCCGGCTGTGACCAGTGCAAACAACTACAACGTGCAGCGCACCTACAACGTGCAGCAGTTCACCCCGCAGGTCAATGTCCGGTTGCGCGGCCGGCAGATGGCGTTCAAGGTCGGCTCCACCGGTCTGGGTGTGGCATGGCAGCTTGGTGCTCCCCGTATTGACATCCGACCTGATGGCAAGAAATGACCACGCAGCTCGACAACCCTCAGCCACCCCGGCTGCCGGATCATCCCCCGGCGTACAACTCTGGGGTCATGATGACGGTCAACAACGTCTTGCGCTTGTATTTCAACCGTCTGTCGAACCTGCTCGGTGCTTTGTTGGGTCCCAACGGCGGTGTGTACATACAGAACCCCCACGCCATGCTGATGAGCAATCAGGACCAAACCAACCCCAGCATCACGGGGGCGAACCAGCTGAGCTTTAACCAGCCGATCATCACGCAGGGCATCCGGGTAGAGAACACCGACGAGATTTGGTTTGACGAGCCGGGCCAGTATTTGGTGACGTTTACACTGCAGGTGACCAACCGGGGCAACACAGCGGCTGAGTTTGAGGTCTGGGCCGGGTACAACGGCTCCAACTACCCCTTGTCCAACACTCGCTTTGACATCCCTGCCCGCAAGAGCGCTACCATTTGGTCGCACATTGTCCCGGCTATCACCGGCATCTTCACCGTCACCAACCCTGACACGGAATACCTCACCATCAAGTGGTGGTCAGACAGCACGGATGTTTACTTGGAGCACTACGCCGCAGGCACCAGCCCAACCCGGCCTGAAATCCCATCCGTCATCCTGACGGTGAACTTTGTCTCGCGGCTTCCCTGAAGACGTGTAAACGCATAAAATCCCCGCATAGAGGTACCAAACATGAGCCTGCAATTAATCGCCAAACAGATGGAAGCCAAAGGCAGGGGTGGGGACTCCGTCCTTGTCCATATGACGCCGGAAGAAGTTGCTGGCTTACAAAAGCTTGCAGAGTCCGCTGGCGGCTCCCTCAGTGTTAACCCTGAGACGGGTCTGGTCGAGGCCAACTTCTTGAAGCGCATGCTGCCCACGCTGGTGGGTATTGGTGTTGGTGCGGCCACAATGAACCCCATGCTGGGTGCGGCTGCCGGTGCAGCGGTGGGTGGTTATCAGGCCAAACGCAACGATCAAGACGTTCTTATGGGTGCTGCAATGGGCGGTTTGGGCGGCTACGGCGGCGCGAGTATGGGTGCTGGTTTGGGCGCTGCGGGCAATGCTGCCGCAAGTCAAGCCGCGACTGCTGCTAATCCTGTTTTTATGGGTCCAATGCCCGGTGCAGCCGGTGGTTTTGAGGCTGCGCAAGCAGGGCTTTCTGGCCTCGGCACAGAGGCTGGTCGCGGCGCTTTCATGTCCAAAGTGGGTGGTGGCGCGGGCTTGCTAAGTGACGTTGGCATGGCAACTGCTCCCATGATGGCCCCCGGCAAAATGTCTGATCCAGAAAAAATTGCGTCAGACGACGAGATGTACTCATACACCTTTAACCCCGGCCGTACCGGCGCAGAACGAAGCCCAAGCGCAACCAGCGCTGAGCGTGAGTATTTCCAAAGCAGCTATTCCCCCGTGCGTAAGATTCGTGCAAGCGAGTATCCCGTGTATGCTGCCCAAGGTGGCTTGATGAGTTTGGCCGAAGGCGGTGAAACGGCTGCGCCTACCGCCGCTGAGGTGGCTGCTCCTACTGCATCTGAGGCTGCTCTGGCCTACCTGATGGGTGAGCGCTCTAGCTCTTCAGCTGGTTTGCCTGCCATGGCCTCTCAAGCTCCCGTGGCTCAAGCTCCCGCGATGTCATCCAACCAGATGTTTTCATTTGACCCCGCAACCGGGTCATTTACACGCAACCCAAGCTATGTTGATCTATCCGCAATGCCCGTTGGCAATGCTGGCTTAATTGGCAGCTTAATAAACAATGGTGGCGGCGCTGACTACACCAGAAGAGATAACGATTATTACGGTAATGAGGGTGGTTACGCTGCTGATCGCGGTATGGGCAGCGAGGTGCATGGCGGCATGCCATCTGGAACCTACGCCGGAGGCGGTCTCATGGGTCTTGCCAAAGGCGGCATGAAGTCCGGCGGCTTTGTAGTGCCTGCTGACGTGGTGGCTATGGTTGGTGAAGGCAATACCGACGCTGGCTACACACGCATCAAGTCCATGATCCCCGGTGCCACTGCCATCAAAGGCAAAGACGGCGGTCAGGCGGATACCGTCAAGACCAGCATCGAAGGCAAGCAGCCAGCCCGTGTGGCCCATGGTGAGATGTACATCCCGCCTGAGACGGTCAAGCGCATGGGTGGTGCCAAGAAGCTCTACGCCATGATGGATCGCGTGCGCGAGCAGGCTACCGGCAGCAAGAAGCAGATCAAACCTGTGAGTCTGAAACAGGCTATGGCATGAAGATTCAGCACGTCCCGCTTGAGTGGGTAAACCACACATGGCCCCAAGTTGAGGGGTTCATTCGGGATTCGCTGGAGCATGCCAAGGGTGACTACGAGGTTGAGCATGTCCGCACACTGATTTCTACCGGACAATGGTTGTTGCTTGTAGCGGTAGATGGTGAGAAAATACACGGAGCTGCGACGATGCACTGTTTAAACAGACCTGTTGACCGTGTGGCGTTTATCACAGCGACTGGCGGCAAGTTCATTTTGGACGCCGACACATTTTCGCAGCTACAGAATATCGCCCGTGCCTTGGGCGCAACCGCACTAGAGTGCGCTGCCAGAGAATCTATGACCCGCCTCCTTGGCCGCTTTGGCTTCGAGGAGAAATACAGAATTGTTGGAGTGAAACTATGAGCTACTCTCGTCGGCAGTTGTACGCATTTGGCGAGCCTTTGGGCGATGGAGCTACCCGCCGCGAGGTCGGTGGCAAGATTATCTACGGCACCGGCGGCGGTGACGGTGGACAGCCCGAAAAGCAAACCACAGTTGTAGACATCCCCGACTGGGCCAAGCCGTATGCCAAGGAGTCCTTGGGCAAAGCTGCTGCGCTTACCAGCACACCATATCAAGCTTACGGTGGCGAGCGCATCGCTCAGTTCACCCCCATGCAGAAGCAAGCTTTTGGCCGTGCTGAGGGTCAGCAGGTGGCAGGTCAGGTTGGCTTTGGCACAGGCTTGGCTGGCCTTGCTGGCATAAGCTCTTTCGGCGATCAAGGGACTGCTGCGAGCTTTATGTCTCCTTACATGGACGCCGTGGTTCAACAGCAGATGGAGTCCGCCCAGCGTCAGGCAGACATTGCCGGCACTCAACGTGGCGCTCAAGCCGTTCGGGCTGGTGCCTTTGGTGGCTCACGTCAGGCGATTGAGAATGCAGAAGCCGCCCGTGCGCTTGCATCCCAGAAGGGTCAGATTCAAGCAACGGGTCTACAGAGCGCGTTTGATCGTGCGCAGCAGCAGTTCAACGCAGAGCAGGCCACACGCCTCAATGCAGCACAGACCTTGGGTCAGTTGGGCCAGCAGCAGTTTGGCCAACAGATGGACATCACTGGCCAACAAGCACAGTTTGGCGGTCAGCAACGCGCCGCTACACAAGACATCTTGGGTGCTCAGTATCAAGACTTCTTGAACCAGCAGCGTGCGCCTTACGATCAGTTGTCGTTCATGTCGAGTCTTATTCGCGGCACCCCGTTGGGTCAAACGACGACCATGTACGCACCCCCGCCCAGCCAGACCTCCCAGCTGATCGGCTTGGGCACGGCTGCTGCAGGCGCATACGGTGCATACAAAGGTGCGGCCGGTGGTGAGATTCCTTCATACGCCGCAGGAGGTATTGCCAACCTGAAGAACCAACCTGAGATGGCAGCAGCCGCCAAAGGCATGGACGACCGGCGGGTTGCTGAGATGGCTGTTATGGAAGGCATCGTCGGTCTGACCGCAGACGCAGAGATGAAGCGTCGCGATGATTTGCGCGAGCAGTCCAAGGCTTTGAAGGCCCCGGCCAGCATGACCAAGATCACCTCGGTCTTGTCGCAGATGTCGGACGCAGAACTCCAGCAGTACGCCAAGCTGAACAAGAGCGATCCATACACCATGGCTCTCGTGGTGTCTGAAGCCAACCGTCGCAAAGAGGGTGGCATGCCCACCCAAAAAGCACCTACTGTGGTTGAGCAGCAGATCGCCGGCATGGCCCTACCTGAAGAGATGGGTATTGCCCAGCTTCCCGTTGGAGATATGGACTTTGCCAGCGGCGGCATTGTGGCGTTCCAAACCGGCGACATGGTTCCAGACCCAGTCATGGTTGATGAGGAGCGCAAGCGTGCAGCTGCTCGTTTAAACGCAGGTATTGGGGCACCTCCGCAGGTGGCCGCACCAGCACCTGTTGGCAGCGGTATTTTGGGCGACCTTACCCGAATGGGTCAAACCCAGATGGCGGCAGAGACGGCAGCGTCCAAGTTCGAGAGAGAAGGATTGGCTGCTTTAAAATCAGATTTTGAAAAACTCCAAAAGAAGGCCGAGACATACGGTACGCCTACGGAAGAGCGTTTAAAGAAGCGCGAGGAAGAGGCCAAGGGCAGTTCAAAGCAAAACGCCTTCATGACCATGATTGATGTTGGCCTGCGTGTGGCTGCAGGTCAGTCGCCTGACGCACTGAGCAACATTGCCCAAGGTGCGCAGCAGGGCCTGAAGGGCTTCCAAGAGCGTTTAAACACCATCAAAACCAACAAAGAGAAGTTGGATGAAGACTACGCTCGCCTGTACGAGATTCGTGCAGAGAAAGTTGACGCTGTCGGCGAGAGACTGCTCACGCTTAAACAGCAGGAGAGCAAATTTGAGGCAGATGCCGCTCGCCGACTTGCTGCCATCGGCGCTTCTGTTGAAGGCAAACAGATCGAATACAAGGTGGGCAAAGAAAAATCTGCAGATGCTTTCAGAAACGCCACAGCCGGCTCGCAAACGCCTGAGCGTCAAGCTTACGCTGACCTTTTGAAGAAGAACAAGGGTGACGCTGTTGCAGCGCTGGCCGAGTTCAACCAGAAGTTTGGCAAGAAAGAGCTTGCCCCGGGCGTCAAGGCTGGTGTGGAAGCTCTTCAAAAGAAAATAGCGGAGATCGCGGGTAGGGTTGTTCCTCTTGATACCGATGAAGCTCAAATTGCAAAACTTGAAGAAAGAATCAATAGGCTAACAGGTGATGCCGCTCCAGCTGCTGGCGCTTCCGGTGGCAAAGCCATCACCACCAAGGCACAGTATGATGCCTTACCCAAGGGGGCAACTTATGTCGATCCGAACGGGGTAACACGAACAAAAGGGTAAGCCATGGCTGAAAATTTTTGGGAAAAGGACGCCGTCGTCAGCAAAAAAGACGAGTGGTGGAGCCAAGACAAGGTTGCCCAAACTCCAGCAGCGCCAGAAGAAGACCGCGATTCCACCATCGGTAGTGAACTGGTGCGTGGCGGTAAGCAGCTTGCCTCTTCCATTCGCACTGGTATCGGTGCCTTAGGTGGCTCGCCTGAAGAGGCTGCAAGAGCCGGCGTGCAGCGCAGCGAGGCCATTGGCGAAGAGGCTGGCGAGGGTGTTTCCCTTGAGGCGGTTAAACGCGCCTACCGAGAAAAGGGTTTGCTTTCTGCTGCTGGCGAAGTTATCGATCAAACACCTCGTGCATTGGCAAGCCAAGCCGCGCAGCTTGCGCTCATGGCTGGTGGTGCAAAAACTGGTGCCGTACTTGGCTCCTCGTTTGGGCCTGCTGGCACCCTTGTTGGCGGTGCGCTGGGCGCTGGAGCAACCTTGCTCCCTCAGTTGTTTGGTTCTAACGTTGAGCGTCAAGCATCCGAGCAAATGGCTCGTGATGAAGAGGTGGACATTAACCGTCTTGCTGCTGGTGCAGGTGCTGTTGGTCAGACGGCCCTTGAAACTGCCGCCCCGGCATTTATTCTTGGTAAGCGCCTTGTCAAAGGCTTGCTTGGCGTCACAGATGACGCAGCTTTGGCAACAGCAAAAGCCCAGCAAGACATAGTTGAGGCGGCGAATCGATCGCTGTTGTCCGCTACCGGCCGAGGAACAGCTCGTGGTGCCGCTGTGGAGATTCCAGTTGAGATTGCGTCAAGCATTATTGAACGCGCTCAAGCTGGACTTGACATCACATCTCCTGATGCTCTTGCGGAGTACGGAGAAGTTGCCTATCAATCCGCTTTAATTGGTGGCCCACTGGGTGCTGCCAGCGGAGCTGCCGATACAGTCTTGGCTCGTCAAGCTGTCGGAGAACAGCCCCCAGAGGCTGTTGCTGCGTTTGAACGCGAGCGAGCAGAGTTTGCCCGTCAGGCTGGACCAGAGCAGGAGCTTCCTCCCGGTACTGTGCCTGCCGATGTAGACGCTGAAATCGACGCTGTCGAAGCCGAAGTGGAGCCACCCGTCGAACTGCCCGGAGGCTTCACGGTTACCCGCCGTGAGCTGAGCCGTCAGGATGTGCCCGAAGCCTTTGGCATCTTCCCGGAAGGCGGCGGAAAGCCCTTGGCAACCGTTGCTACCCAAGAGGACGCACAAAAGAAGCTGGAGTCCTTGACCCAAATTCGTCAAGAAGAGCAGAAGCGCCTGTCTGAAGAGTCCGACAAGATCAACAACAGCATCTTTGCCGAGCAGCGCAAGCTTGAGGTCATGGAGGCCACAGGCCAAGCTGACACGGATCAGTACGTACAAGCCAAGGCTGCGCTGGACCTGAAGGAGCAAGAGGCCGCCGAGAAGCTGACTACCATCAATGATCAGATCGCCAGCTACTCGACACCCCTGACATTTGCCCCCATGGTCACGCGCACCGATGTGCAGAGCGAGTTCATCGTCAACCGTGGTGATGAGCAGGTCGGTGTGTTCCCCAGCTTTGAGGCTGCAGAGACAACCCTGCGGGAGATTGCACCTGAGCCGTTTAAACAGGCAGAGGTTGCAGCCCGCACACAAGACATCGAAGCTGTGCTCAAGCCTGCCTTCGCCAAGTTCAACTTGGGTGATGTTGGTTTAAACGTTGTCGAGGCCATCAAGACCGACGGCGGTGGACTTGCGGATGGGGCTTATGCCCGCAACCTGATCCAGATTGCCATGGACGCGGAGCAGCCGATCCAAACCATGCGTCATGAGACTGTGCATGCGCTGAAGGAACTTGAGTTCTTCACCCCGCAGCAGTGGAAGGCCCTGACCGAGCGAGCCGAGAAGCAGTGGATCAAGGAGTACCTTGAGAACCAGAGGGCCGAGCTAAACGGTGTGCAGATGAGCCGCCTTGATGCCTACAAGGAGTTGGCGAAGGACCGCAACCTAACCCCGGAACAATTGCGGGAAGAGATCGTTGAGGAAGCCATCGCAGATGCCTTTGGCGCTTACGATCGTGGCGCTACACCTCCTCCCGGCCTGATCGCAGCCCTGTACAAGAAGCTGAAGAACTTCTTCGTGAACTTTGGCCAAGCCCTGCGTGGTGCAGGCTTTGAGTCTGCCGATGACATCTTCGAGCGCATT
>Ga0181349_1000296_pt1 | contig 21175 bp, 17 predicted proteins | sample Su13VDMM110SD_FD_130106 | JGI IMG/M metagenome (GOLD analysis project Ga0181349, IMG submission 130106) | Freshwater viral communities from Lake Michigan, USA - Su13.VD.MM110.S.D | ecosystem: Environmental > Aquatic > Freshwater > Lake | place: USA: Michigan | collected 2013-07-16 | reverse complement strand
TGGTCGCCGGAGCTCGCGCAGGACCTGAACGCCTACCACAGCCTCGACGCTGAGGTGGAGCTCACTCAGATCCTCTCCGAGCAGATCGCCCTCGAGATCGACCGTGAGATCCTCAACGACCTGCTCACGCAGGCCAAGGGCGCGAACTTCTTCTGGTCGCGCGCCCCCGGCAAGTTCGTCAACAAGACGACGGGCCTCGAGGTCACACGCAGCTCCACTCTCCACACCGGCCCCGCCTTCACCGGCACGGTCCGCGAGTGGTACGAGACCCTCATGGAGACAATCATCGACGTGGGCAACGAGATCCACAGGAAGACACTCCGCGGCTCGGCGAACTTCATCGTCGTCGGCCCCGACGTGGCCACCATCCTCGAGGCCTCGGTCTACTACAAGCCGCTGTACAGCATCGACGGCTCCGGCCAGATCGGTGGCACGATGTCGATCGGCGCGGAGAAGATCGGCACCCTCAGCAACCGCTTCACGGTCTACAAGGATCCCTACTTCCCCAGGAACAAGATCCTCGTCGGCTTCAAGGGCGGCAGCTACCTCGAGACCGGATACGTGTACGCTCCGTACGTCCCGTTGATCGTCACGCCCACCATCTTCGCGCCAGAGGATTTCACCCCGCGTAAGGGTGTCATGACTCGCTACGGCAAGAAGATGGTCCGCGCCGACTTCTACGGCACGGTCACTTGCATCGACATGAACATCATCTGATCACCCTAGGGTGACCCAGATGGGGGCCGCTCTCGAAAGAGAGCGGCCCTTATTTTATTTCACATATGCTATGCAGATGTGTATAATCGTCACAAAAGCCGGTGCTAACAATGAAGTGCCTGATCTGTGACATCAAGTTCGACGCTGGAAAGCGTCTGTCTGACCACATCAAGAGGGAACACGACCTGAGCGGTGAGGCTTACACAATCAAGTGTCACTACGGTGGAGAGCGTCCCAGCTGCCCATCCTGCGGCGGAGAGACGCGCTACGCATCCTTCAGCTTCAAGCGTTACTGCTCAGACTGCAAGGGAATCGCAGCCGCTGTGGGCGGCAAGAAGGGTGGGCAGGCGCCTGCCTGGAATCGAGGCCAGACAAAGGAGACAGACCAGAGGGTCGCAAAGGCTGCTGAGCGGGTCACGGGTGAGGGCAATCCCTTCTTCGGCAGGCGACACAGCTTCCCGTCCCTTCAGAGGATGCGCGCGAGCAGGCGGACCGCGACCAGCCAGCTATCCGACCGCATCTCGTCGAGGACAGATGGCACGCTTGAGGAGGGTGCAGTTGTCATTCCCTGCCTCGAAAGCGACGGAGCCGAGGCAGTTCTCATTGAGGCGTCGTCGTCCCCTTCGAGTGGTCCCGAAACGCGACAGCGCTGATGTTCGAGCCTGTAGACGAATAGGTGTACACCTCCTAATAAATAAGGTATATTCCTATTAGGAGGACCAATGACAGAAAGCATGGTGCCCGGAAGGCTCTACGTCTGCAAGAAGGAAGTTAGGCTCAAGGGGCGACTCGCTGACGGAAGGGAGGCCTTCTCGCTTGTCGCGGAGGGATCTCCTGTGATCCCAGTTGCTGGTCATGAGTGCGAGGCAATACTCATCGACGGTGCCGTGGTTCCCTTCTCCTGGAGCTCCCAGATCTGGCAGTTCCTCTTCGATGAGATTGATGATGCCTAAGAATCGCTCTGTCTACACGCACCCCCTTGAGACGATAGCTCCTCTTCATGCAAGGTACATCGCAGGCGAGGATCCTGCAGCGCTCTCTGCGGAGCTCGGAATCAGCAAGAGTGCCCTCCTCTCGCAGTTCCACCACAAGGGCCTGGGCGCACGTGAGAAGCGACACTGGTGGTCTGTGATTGAGCTCAAGACCGCGAAGGACAAGATCGTCAAGGGCGCTGACATTGAGGAGGTCGCGCGCAGGCTGGGCGTCAAGGAGACACAGCTCTACCGAGCGCTCCTCAAGTGGGGCTTCAATCCCACGCCCTACACGGGCTGCACTGGTCGCACCGCTAGGCGGAAGGAGGACTTCAAGATCTTCTCGCTTCGTCAGAAGGGGCGATCCTACATGCAGATCGCGAGGGAACTGGGCTGGTCCGACGACGCCAGCGGGCAGCGACGCGTTGGACGCAGGATCAAGGTGTACTGTGATAAGGTTGGAATTCCCATTCCGCTTGTTGCCGTGGTTCTGCGACGCGATGGCACACGCCGGCGGGTAGGCTACGGGCCGAAAGTGCGTGAGGCCAACAGTGAGCGCATGGCTGCAAGGATGGGCAAGGATTTCACGTAGGGCGCATATGTAAGGTCAAGCCCAGGCCCTTACGCTGAAGTCCCCGGCGGCCTGGAAGCATGGGACCCCGAGTAAATCATGCCAAAGGTCGTCTATTCACCCGCCAAGGGCCTCGTTCAGGAGTCTGGCACCGGCGTCGTCTTCGAGGGAGAGAGCATCTCTTTCGCTGCGACACCGTTCACGCCAGTCCAGACAGTGTCAACAACAGGCGCAATCACCTCTCCCGGGGTCTACGCCATCACATCGTCAACTGGCGGTGCCAAGACTGTCACTCTGCCTGTGGCAAACCTCTTCCCGGGCGGCACTTTCATCTTCCGCAGCCTCTCTGCGGACGCGCACGTCATCGCTGCAGCCTCTGCCGACGGCAAGGGAATTGCAGGTCAGGCGGGCGTTGCAGCAGCTCTCGCTCTCAGCGGCAGCAACCTCGCTCTTGGCGGCAAGCAGGGCTTCTCTGTCGTGTTGGTCAACGACGGACAGACCTACTGTGTCACCGGCGGCTCAGGATCCTTCTCTATCACCTAGTGCCCAGTAGAATCTTCCTAGGAGAAAGAACATGGGTTTTATTCCTGCGCCTGTTTCCGCTAAGACTGTAGAAGCCCCCAAGACGGAGCCAGTCGTCGTCCTGCCCGTGCGGGAGGCGGCGCCTGCACTTGAGGAGGCTCCTGTTGCTGCATTGCCTGAGGCTGTCAACGATCAGATCACAGATTCTGTGCCCGTTGAGACGCCCACAGCAGAGCCAGCGCAGGATGTCAAGTCTGCGGGAAAGAATCCCTTTAAGAAGAAGCCCTAGGCTTCTCCCTTCTGGGTGAACGAAGGCGGTCGAAAGGCCGCCTTCGCTATTTTTGCCTCGCTCCCGCAATGAGATCGCTGCTGCTCTGGATCTTTTCGCCACCGACGCTGAAGATCACCTCGCACCCGATCCGGCCGCAGAGGTTGAACTCCGGCACGTTCTCCGCGCCTGTCCTGTCCCCACCCTTGGTGAAGGCGATTGGCTGCAGGATGTCGATGCAGCCCGACACGAACTGAGAGCCGTCGTCCCACGACACGACGTGATCCACACCCCTGATGCCTGCGATGATTTCCATCCGCTCAAATTCAGGCATGAACGGGCGACCCTTCTTTCGCTCTAGGAAGCCGTCTCCGTTCACTATGATGACGCAGAGTGCGCCCATCTCTCTTGAGATTCTTGCAGTCTCGAGGATGCACCTGAGGTGACCGACGTGCAGCGGATCGAATCCGCCTGACGTGCAGACGATCTTGGCGCCCTCGGCAACGTTCTCTCGCAGGACGTGTGGGTCTGGGAATATCACTGCTCGCTCCTACCTAAGCTGCTATGCATCTTACAGAGAATCAGCTGAGAGAAGTCATCAGGCGCTGCTTGAAGGGTGACATTGATCCCGCGCGCCCGCTGTCTGACCAGCTAGTGTGCCTCTACACAGCGCACAAGAATCCCAAGTCAGGAAGACGAAGGCTGCTGGGTCGTCATCACGACAGGAAAGAGGCACTAAGGCAAGAGCGACTTATACAGGCAAGGAAGCACGGGGGTTAAATGGCCACTTTTACAACCACATTGAACCCCACACCGTTCAGCGCATTTGATGCGGACTCAGCATTTCAGTCCGACGCTGACTCAATGGTGACTTTCATCAAGCGCAAGCTGGGCGACGATATTCTCTCAGTTGAGCTGACAAAGAAGCAGATCTGGGCCTGCTTTGAGGAGGCTGCTCTTGAGTACAGCTCCCTCATCAACCAGTACCAGGCGCGGTCTCAAATTGGGACTTTCTTGGGAACTGCAACCGGGTCTATGACCGGCTCCGAGGAGAAGTATCCAAGAGAGTCGCTTGAGTTCCTCGCCCGATTTGCAGAGCCCTACGCAACAGAGGCAGCTGTTGGTGGCTCGTACAACTCCATCAGCGGATCCATCGCGCTGGAGGATGGCAGGCAGGACTACGACATCTACACAGAGCTCAAGGATGGTGCGGGAAACCTTATAGTCGACTCCCCGGCAAATCCTGACGGTGCGGGCAAGGGCAAGATGAGGATCATTGAGGTGCTTCACTTCAGCCCACAGGCTGCCTACCGCTTCTTCGACACATCGTCGGCAGTCAACTACCTGAACAACGAGTTCAGCTTTGAGTCGTTCACACCCGAGACCATCTTCTATGTCCTGCCTGTGTTTGAGGACATTCTTCGCGCAGGCATGCTTGATATCTCTACAAGGGTCCGAAGATCCAACTACAGCTATCAGCTCATGGGCACGAAGATTCGTATCTTCCCAACTCCCACGGTCAGCCTTCCCAAGAACCTCTTTTTGCGCGTGAGGTTTAGGCAGGATCCTCTCAATCCGCCGAGGCCTGATCCCACGATCTACGGTGTGTCAAACCTCTCAAACATACCGTTCGGCAACCTGTCCTACAGCAGGATCAACTCAATTGGAAGGCAGTGGATCAGGCAGTACGGGCTTGCTCTTTCAACTGAGCTTCTTGGGACGATTCGATCCAAGTTCTCCTCCATTCCCATTCCAGACTCAGACCTCACTCTCAACGGATCAGATCTTATCAGCCGCGGAAGAGAGGACAAGAAGGATCTTCGCGACAAGCTGAAAGAGATGCTTGAGACGCTCACTTACGACAAAATCGCCGAGACTCAGGCCCTGCGAGCTGAGAACATCATGAAACACCTGAAGACTATCCCGGTTCCTGCTGGGAAGATCATCACAATGGGCTAACCATGGCACGTCTCTTCATCACAAAGAGAGAGATCGACTTCGTGAGCGACATCACAAAGGAGATCATCAAGGACGTTATCGGCCAGAAGATCTTCTATTACAACATCTCACTGCTGAAGTCTAAGGTCCACGATCTCTACGCAGAGTCGCCCGACAAGATTTTTGAGATGCCTGTCGTGATTGACTGTCGCGTCAAGTGGATGTCACCCGAGATCCGAACCAACAACTTCGGAACAGAGGAGTACTACAGGATCGAGGCGTACGTGCAGGGGCGCGACATGATCCAGCGCGGAATAAACCTGAACATCGGCGACTTCTTCTCCTACGGCGACGTCTTCTTTGAGGTCACCTCGCTCTTCAACATGCGCAATCTCTTTGGCCAGGTTGAGCATGTTGACGGATGGAAGTTGACAGGCACGCAGTCTCGACAGAGCAACTTTGTCTCGAAGGTGTTTGGTCCCACATCAGAGCAGCACACAGATGACGACGCTGTCCAGAAAGACTTCTACCAGCAGCGTGGATTTGAGATCAACGATGAGGGCGGCACAGGAGACACGAGAGACCTCGTCAGACGTGGTGTCCTTGATCCTCCAATATCGGGTCCCGCAAAGGTCAAGGCAGATCTCGGCGATTCAGCAGAAGACGCATCCTTCTACGACGAGACATAAAGCATGGCAAAAGACACAGATCACTACGTTGGCTTTGTCAACGATCAGAAGGTCCCCACGGGCAGGGAGGGTGAAAATGTAGCTGACTTCTACATTCCGCCTGCAGGAATCGAGGACGTCGATCGAGCTGTCTATGACCTTTTCAATGAGCAGATACCCTTCCAAGTCGCACAGCGCGGCAAGCAGGGCGCGCTGACACAGCCTGCCCGAGGCGCTACAGAGGCAGTCGTCAAGGTCCCAGTCATATTCGCAACAGGCGAGCGATTCGCTCACGTCAAGCGGCTGCTGCCGTTCAGGGACAGCAACAACACGATAATCCTCCCTCTCATATCTGTCGGAAGGAAGAGCGTGAGCCTGGGAACGCCCCAGATAATGCCCGGAATAACTCACCGAGGCGTCTCTGACTTTGTCATCACGAGAAGGCTATCTCACGAGGATAGAGACTACCAGCGAATTTTGAACAAGATGCGATACAGGAACGCTGACGATCTTGCGTCACGCTCAAACTTCGCTCTCCAGGACGAAGCGCCTGGAAATGTTGCACAGCCAGGCACAATTGCGTCGCGCAGAAACGGAGACAATCTCTCTTTCAGAGATCTGGAGAATCCCGAGCCTCTTCTCTCGCGTCTAGGCGACAACATTTTTGAAGTCATAACAATGCCTTATCCTATATTCTTCTCCTGCACGTACGAGGTCACCTTCTGGACTCAGTACTCGCAGCACATGAACACACTGCTGGAGATATTCGCCTCTGCAAGGACGGGCGTTGGCCAGGAGTACAAGATAAAGAGCAAGAAGGGCTACTTCTACGTTGCCGAGCTCGATCCAGGTGTTTCTCCCGGCGACAACATTGAAAATTTCACCGATGATGAGCGGATCATCAAGTCATCAGTCACTCTAAACGTTATGGGCTACATCATAGCGACGAGTCATCCCGGTCAGACGTCGCCGTTCAGGCGATTTTTGTCCGCACCGACTATTGACTTCGAGACAATTCAGTCGAGCGGCGAGCTTGAAGTTCCAGTCGACAACATGGTGCCCACAGGCGATGAGTCAAAGTTTCTTCTGGATGACGTCAAGGAGATCGACTACAGGGGACGCGACACAAAGCGTAGGGGCGAGCAGACGGCATCTGTTCCCGACACAATTCATGACCCGTTTACTGGGTCCAGAGTCAAGGTTCTCAAGCGCGTTGCCCGAAAGGGTGAGGCAGTCGCATCGAGCCGACTGGTAGTTGATCTTGAGAGGTTTGGCCGTTGATACTTGCACTCCTTCTCAATACTTAGAGGGACCTTAAGACTGCGGGAGCGTATTAAATGGCCGAGCAGACCTTCCTCTCTCCGGGCTTTTTTGAGAGCGAGATCGATCTCACGCAGCGCGTCCAAGAAGTGACTGGCACGCCCGGCGGAATCGTGGGCGCATCAGAGAAGGGACCGGCGTTCATTCCGACCACTGTCGGATCATTTACGGACTTCCAGAAGAAGTTTGGCGGCCTGGACGACGACCTTCCTGCCACCTATGGCGCGTATGAGTTCCTGAAGAACAAGACTGCTCTTACTTTTGTAAGAGTCCTGGGCGCAGGCGCCAACGCATCTCTCACTGACATCTCTGCAACCAAGTCAACAGGTGTGGTTAGAAACGCCGGCTTCAAGCTTTCTCCCACGATAATGGCGGGTGCAACAGGCGACCTTCGTCACATGGGAGCAGTCCAGTTCATAGCTGCAAAGCATGTTGTTACCGCAAATGAGACAGTGGGCTTCCCAGTCTTCAGTGACAACGTCTCATTTACAGTTGGCGCCTCACCTGGCAGCGATACAGCGCTGATGGTTCGCGCTGTTGTGCTGGTTCCCTCTGGAACTCGCATGCAGATTCTGGATTACAACCAGAGCTACAGCACTGCGAACGCGCTTGACGACACAGCCGCTATTGGAACCTCCACGCTTACCGACGGCATGGCGGGAAAGTTCAAGCTCGTCATCTCCTCATCAGCGCCTGGCTACGACACGTACGAGGGAAAGACCGGAATCCGCATCTACACTGCCTCTCTCAACCCGAGAAGCAGCGACTACATTTACAACATTCTCAACACTGACCCGTACGCCTTCCAGCGCGAGCAGCACCTCCTGTACGCTCACTTCCCAGTTGAGCCGGAGATCGCAGATGTCACGGCGTCGGGTCAGGGCGTTGCAGTTCTTTCTGGCAGCAACGATAGGTCTTCCTCATCGTCTGGCAATACAGCTCTCAAGTTCCTGGACGCTTTTGGCAGATTTGATGCCCGATACAGCGCTGCGCGTTCAACAAGCTTCATCTCACAGCCTTTCGGCAACACCGAGAACGACCTCTTTCACTTCGAGGCGCTTGACGACGGCGATGTCGGAAACACGCAGGTCAAGATTTCCATCGCCAACATTCGCAAGTCAGAGGATCCAGGAAATCCCTACGGCACATTCGACGTGCTTGTCCGGCGTTTCACGGACACTGACTCGAACGTTCAGGTCCTTGAGCAGTTCTCACAGTGTGACCTCAATCCTAACAGCAACAGGTATGTGGGTCTGATTGTTGGCGATCGAAAGGTTTACTACAACTTCGACGCCGAGAATGAGGTTGAGAGAAGGTTTGTGGTCGCCGGCAGGTACCCGAATAAGTCGTCCTTCATCAGGATCGTGCCCTCTAGCGGCGTTGTGAATCGCACTGTCCCGGCAGCATGCCTTCCGTTCGGCTTTAGGGGTGTTCCCGTCCTAAAGACCAATGACACGCTTACAGACGCTGCAACAGGCATTCCTGGAATTGGGTCGCCGGGCGTCAGGCTTAGCCTTGTCAAGAACAACTCGGGCGATCCCAACTTTGATCTCTCCATCCTTCCTCCCATTCCCTATCGCTTCAAGGTGACGAGGAACGCTGTCGCCAGCACAGGAAACTACACGGGCGAGATTGGAATCAACGAGTCTATTGACGCGAACCTCTACTGGGGCGTCAAGTTTGAGGCAGCTCCAAACTCAACTATTGTCCCGGCTGCCGCTCTAGACTCAAACGCCGGTTCTGACCAGAATCAGCTGATCTCGAGCTACGCGAAGTTTCTTGGCATCCAGGCGCTCGACACACTTGTGTCTGGGTCGGGCGCTGATGAGTTCAACAACAACAAGTTCACTCTCTCACGCGTGGCCCTGCTTAACGCTCCTGCAGGCTCGAGCATTGTCAACGCCCTTACGGGCACAGCTGATGAGCACATGCTCGGTGCGGCCTACATCAGGAACGGCACGCCCTCGGCGACCAACTACACGATTGAGGATCCGCAGGCAGCAGGATACAACCGTATTACGCTCGCGTCTGTTCTTGCCCTGACAAGCTCTGTCTACTTCAACCGATTCAGCAACTACGCAAAGTTCACAACGTTCCTCTACGGCGGATTCAACGGCGTCAACATCCTTGACAGGGATATGTCTTTCCTCAACGACAGGTCGACATCGGCAGACGAGGGCGGAAAGGCAACTTCGTCAGCTAACATCGGAATTCCTAATCCGGCTGGTCTGGGACTCTTAAACAACGGTGTCGCCTCCTACAACACAGCGATCGACATCATCACTGACCCAATGACGACGCGCATCAACCTCCTCGCCGTGCCGGGAATCAGGGACTCGCTCGTCACTGACAGGGCCATGGATGGTGTGAGAAGCTTCGGACAGGCAGCGTACATTGCCGACATTCCCTCCTACACAGAGGACTCTGCGCGAGTCTTCACAAAGGATGGGCAGCGGCCAGACGTTCAGACGACCTCTGACGTCTTCTCGTCCCGCGCAATTGACAACAACTACACAGCGACATATTTCCCAGATGTTACGCAGAATGACCCGTTCACGGGAAGAAGGGTCAATCTTCCCGCATCTGTTGCGGCGCTCTCGGGCATCGCGTTCAGCGATAAGGTCGCATATCCGTGGTACGCACCCGCAGGATTTAGCAGAGGCGCTCTCGCTGGAGTTACAAACACTCAGGTGAGGCTGAACTCTGCAGACAGAGACACGCTGTATGTCGCTCGAATCAACCCAATCGCGCGGATGCCCGACGTTGGTTACGTTATTTTTGGCCAGAAAACGCTGCAGGTCTCCAAGAGCGCTCTTGATCGCCTCAACGTCAGGAGAATGGTGCTCGAGGTAAAGCGAATTGTTGGAGGCATTGCCAACTCCATCGTCTTTGAGCAGAACACGCCTGCTACGCGAGCAAGGTTCGTAGACTCAGTGACGCCGCAGCTTGCCATTATTCAGTCTCAGCAGGGAGTTGAGGCGTTCAGAGTCGTCATGGACGCGTCAAACAACACAGAAGCAGATATTGAGTCAAACAGGCTCAACGGTCGCATTGTTATCGTTCCGACTCGCACTGTCGAGTTCATCGCGATTGATTTCGTGGTGACCAACGCTGGTGTGAGCTTCGAGTGATCAATAGATACAAGGAAGCACAGTAGGAGCCACGCTAAATGTCGGAGATCACATTCAAGAGCGCGGGTGTTAGCAGCCGCGAGATCGATCTCAGCGGGCCTGCAGCAACAGGACCTGTGGGAACGCCAGCTGGCGTGATTGGCACAGCTGTCAGAGGGCCCGCCTTCGTCCCTATCACTGTTGCCTCCTTTCAGGAGTTCACATCAGTCTTTGGGGATCTTGACAGCACAAAGTTTGGCATGCTCGCCGCAAGAGAGTGGCTTAGAAACGCCACTGCTCTTACGTACACGAGAGTGCTAGGTGCTGGAGACGGTACTCGCAGGACATCTTCCGGCGTCAATGCGGGAAAGGTCAATAACGCAGGGTTCGTCGCAGGCTCAAAGCAGATTCAGGCAAATGGTGTGCTCGGGAACAACCCGTACGCATACGAGAGTGGGCCCCTTGGAAAGGCTTACTTCCTTGGCACATTCATGTCTGAGTCAGCCGGCAGCACGATCTTCTCTGCTGCAGGAATTCAGAGAGATCCGCAGGCCGTGCCTATTATTCGTGGCGTGCTTCTCGCAGCGTCGGGCGTTGTGCCAAAGCTCTCCTCATCTTTCTACGGCAACAGCGCATACGCGTCCTCGCATGCCGGCGCAACAGTAAGAGGGCAGCTTACGGGCTCAGTTGGCGAGGGCCAGTCGTTTGTGCTCATCCTCAACGGCCACAAGCACACAGCCCAGTACAACGCATTCATCACTGCGTCTTTTGATGTTGACAACCCCTCATACTTTGCGAGCAAGTTCAACACTGACCCACTGCAGTTCGAGAAGGCAGGACACCTTCTCTACACTCACTACGACATTCATCCCGCGCTTGCTGTCGTCACAGGGGCGGGCGTCCACACGGCAGGCCATTTTGAGGCACTCAGCACAGCCTATGGGTTTACAGGTGATGCCGCAAGAAGCGACGTAGCGTTCGTTCTCTCCTCGTCCCTCACGCACAACAGCGGCTCAACCACAATACCCAACTTTGAGGGATTCGAGGAGCGGTTCAAGGCTGCATTCTCACCGTTTGTCGTCACACAGACAATCGGAGGAGCGCCCAGAGACCTGTTCAGGGTATGCGCGCTTGATGATGGCGAGTTTCCCACAACCAACGCTAAGATCTCAATCTCGAACATCTCCAAGCCCACATCGAACACAGTGTACGGAACGTTTGATCTTCTTGTGAGGTCGTTCGGCGACTCCGATGAGCAGCCTGGAGTGCTAGAGGCGTTCCGCGGCCTTACGCTTGATCCAAACTCAACCAACTACGTCGCCCGTCGTGTTGGAGACAAACACACCTACTTCGACTTCGATCGTGCGAATCGCGCCCAGAAGATTGTCGTCGATGGCGACTACGACAACGTCTCCAGGTACATCAGGGTTGAGGTCTCTGACGCTCTTCGCAACGAGGAGATTCCCGAGTACGCGCTTCCATTCGGATTTCGTGGTCACCACCACCTCGTCACGTCGGGATCCTCGATAATGGGCGTCCTTGGAACGGGAGCTTCTTCGGCATTCGTTGCAGCCAAGCCTGAGAGCACATTCCTCGGCCAGTCAGTTGTTCCTCCCGTCCAGTTTAGAGAGAATGTCGCTGTTGGTGCTGGCACCAGAAAGACTGCGAAATCAGTGTTTCACTGGGGCGTGCAGTTCAACAGGCGCACCTCGCTAGATCAGCCAAACATGTCCAACAGCACAGACTCAACAATCAATAGTCATGCAGCCTACTTTGCTGACTACCACGCAAACTTTCAGTCCCCCTGGGTTGGAAACAACCCGGGCGTAGTCGATAGCGGCGGAACAGTTTACGACTCTGACAGGTTCAACAACAACTTCTTCTCGCTTGAGAGGATCAGAGTCGTCACGGGGTCTGACACGTACGCAGATCCTCGCACCTCTGCGTGGCTCAGCGCGTCCTACGTCAGAAATGGGTCGATAGCGATTGATGATGCAACCAAGACCCGCGCTCTAAACGTCAACGATCTGACGGTCTCCTCGAATAGGCCGTACGCGAAGTTCTCCTTCTTCCTGCAGGGTGGGTTTGATGGCGTCAGCGTCTTCGACGCGGAGAAGTCGACTCTGTCCAACCTCGCAGTGAAGAGAGAAATCGACGACTCCACGAACCAGGGCGGCACATCAGGCCCCACTATCGCCTCAATGCGCAAGGCCATCGACACGCTCACCAACAAGACTGATGTCGACATCCAGCTTCTTGCCATCCCGGGCATGAGGCACTCCGCTGTCTCTGACTACGCTGTCTCTGCTGTGGAGAATCGCTTCGATGCGCTCTACATCATGGACATTGAGGAGAAGGACACGACGAACATCATCGTTACGTCCTCGCTCCAGCAGGTTCATGTGACCAACACGACGACCAACTTCAGGAGCAGGGCGCTCGACACCTCGTTCGCAGCGGCCTACTTCCCAGACGTGGTGATGACAGTCGACAACACGGGCCTCACGCAGCAGGTTCCACCCTCTGTTGCGGTGCTGGGAGCATACAGCCAGAGCGATAGGCTCTCTCACTCCTGGTTCGCACCTGCGGGCACGACAAGAGGCGTCCTCCCCACAGTTCAGCTCGCAACTGTTGAGCTCTCTAGAGACAACCTTGACACGCTCTACGACGCCAAGATCAACCCGCTCACAGACTTCCCAGGAACGGGGGTCGTCGTGTGGGGCCAGAAGACCCTTCTCGCCACGGAGTCTGCCCTTGATCGAGTGAACGTGAGACGGCTCCTCATCGAGATCAGACGACAGGTCAGGGCTGTTTCCAACAACATCCTGTTCGAGCCCAACAGGGAGTCGACCCTTGCCTCCTTCAAGTCAAAGGTCAGCCCAATTATGCAGCGCGTTCAGGAGGCCTCAGGCGTCGTCAGATACCGCGTGCAGATTGACACCACGACAACAACACAGGCCGACGTTGAGAACAACACGATTCGCGGAAAGATCTACCTGCAGCCGACAAGGACTGCAGAGTTCGTCTCCCTCGACTTCGTCGTGTCAAACGCCGGCGCCGCAATCTAGCGAATAGATAAACGAGAGGACCCATCAAATGGCTGAGACACTTTCCGTTACGGAAATGCTCCCGAACAAGTTCGAGCCCAAGCGCAAGTTTCGATGGGTTCTCATGCTCGAGGGCATTGACGCGTTCCTTGTGAAGAGCACAGACAGGCCGTCATTTTCCATTGCTGAGGAGATGATTCCGTTCATCAACTCGAAGCGGTACATTGCGGGACGTCTTACCTTCAACACAATCAGTCTGTCCCTTCACGATCCTATTGCGCCATCAGGAGCGCAGCAGGTCATGGAGTGGATCCGCACACACGCTGAGTCTGTGTCGGGACGCGCTGGCTACGCTGACTTCTACAAGCGTGACTGTCAGCTTAAGCTCCTCGATCCCGTTGGCACCGTTGTTGAGCTCTGGGACCTCAAGGGTTGCTTCCTCACTGACGCAAACTACGGCAACCTCGACTACACCGACGACAGCGGGAACATGGATATTTCCATGACAATTCGCTTCGACAACTGCGTCCTCCAGTACTGACAAGCGCTTGCTTTGAATGCAGCGAAGGCGCCCGAAAGGGCGCCTTCTCTTTTGTGTCAATACCTACAGGGAGGAATGATTGATGTCTAGCCTGCACAGCATAGTGAGAAGAGTTCTGCTCGCAGAGGCGCCAGCTTATGGATCTGACTCTGTGTCTAAGACTAAGAAAGAGAAGGCCCAAGATGTGGCTTTTGCGTCGTTCATGGTGAAGGCCATGTCTGACATTTACAGGTCAAGCGACAAGATCGCAAGAGTCGTAGATCTCGGCACGGGCGAGCCGATCAACATGCAGCCTGACTCCGACTTCAACAGCGCGATGATGCAGCTCGTAGCGAAGTTTGGAGATCCAGAAACTGCTGCAGGCAGGAGAAGAATTCAGGAAAAGTTGCTAGCTGCGCTTAAGAGCATTTACACAACGGGCGCTGAGAAGGCAGAAAAAAACAGGTGGCCTCTAAGCGCACTAAACATCCAGAACGATCGGTATTTTAACAGCGTCGTCTTCCCAGATCGTGTCTTTAGGACACTTCTTGCGCTTGCTTCAAGACAGCAAGTTGCGCTACAGCCCACAGGGGACGTCGAGGATGACCTGCCTGATGTTACATCGCGCATCGCGTCGTCAGGCATCAACTTTCCCGCGTTTTCTCAGCTTGTCGCCGAGCTCGACGAGACCTATTCCTTCTTTCAGACCTCAGAAAGGAGAAGCGCTGTCCACGACAAGATCGGCAGCATGAGGCGAATACTCGTAGAGATCGCGCAAGAGGTTCTTGGGGATGAGGACGCAGGCAGCAAGGCGCAGGTCGTTACGCTCGGAAGAAGAGGTCAAAGATCTGCAGGCGAGATGATAGGTCTGCCGTATGGACTCACAGAGAGCATGTTTGACCTTGGCGGCGACATTGATCTCGAAATGGACAAGAATATTCCCACGTCATCAGTTCCCATGAGTGACGAGGATGAGGACGTAGCATCAGGCGCAAGCGTGGACAACGATGAAGACAACCTGCCTGACGTCGATGACGACACTGAGGCAGCAGAGAGAGTCAGGTCTCTAAGAGGTCTGGTCGACGATGTCGCAGCGTACATAAGCGATTCTGCTGAGGGAACCGCGGGCTCGGGCTCCGGAGCGGGTTCCCGCGGACCCGATCTAGCAGTACAACTCAGTGAGGCAATGGATGAAATTGCCGACGCTGCAGGTGTTTCCCAACAAAGCACAGATGACTTCTGAGCGTGAAAATCTTTACGCCCTGACGCTGCATACAATGCAAGCATGAGCCGCGACAACAACGAGATCTTCGCACAGCAGCCTGTACACCCAGCAATCCCAAAGCGAGACGTCATGCGTGACGACTTTGGCTGGGAGGTGCCTGTTGAGACTGTGCCCTTGCCTAGCAGGGGCGTCATCTATCCTGCGACCTCCGCGTTCTGCAACAAGGAGACGATCGATCTCAGGGCGATGACTGCGAGAGAGGAGGACATCCTCACCTCACGCGCCTATCTCAAGAAGGGCACGGTCATCAATGAGCTGATCAAGTCCTGCATGGTTGAGAAGGGCTCCGATCCCAGCGACCTCATAACTGGCGATAAGAACGCAATCATGGTCGCCATGAGGATCACTGGGTATGGCGGAGAGTACCGTGTCGAGGCGACCTGCCCATCGTGCGGTAGGACTGGGCCCCAGACCTTTGACCTCGGAAACCTCGTAATCAAGCGACTCGCAATTGATCCTATTCGCCCAAGAGAGAACGCCTTCGCGTACACCCTTCCAGTGACAAAGAAGAACGTCGTCTTCAAGTTCCTCACGGGACACGATCAGGCAGAGATCTCGATTCAGACAGACCGCATGAGAGCTGCAATGCCCGACGCTCCAGAGACTGGTGTGACTCTCTTCCTCGAGAAGTCGATCATGTCTGTTGGCGATGTGAACGAGAGATCAAAGATCAACACGTTCGTGCGCAACATGCCTGCTCAGGACTCACGCGTGCTCAGGAAGTTCATTCGAGACAGTGAGCCCAACATCGACCTCACCAACGATATGACCTGTGGGTCCTGCGGGGAGGCGAGTCGGGTCGATATGCCCATCGGTTCCACGTTTCTTTGGCCTGACGCCTAGCGACAGAGAGGCAATCCTGGAGCAGCACTACTTCCTGGTGCGGCACCTCAGCATGTCGTACGCAGAGGTTCGTGCTCTGCCCATTCCGTACCGCGAGTGGTTCATCAAGCGTTACATCCGAGAGCTCGAGGAGCGCAAGTCTGTGCACGCTCGCGCTGAGAGAGAGGCGAGCAGCTCTATGGACAAGTCTGCCACGCTAGTTCGCGCTTTCTCGCGATAGCAGAACTGACCTAAGTAGATCAGGTAAGACATGCCATCACCTGGACCCGGCCCATCCCCTCCTGCACCGTCAACGTCGATTGAGCAGGACGTGCTGAAGAAAATTCAGGACACACTCCTGAATCGCAACAAGATCTACCAGGACATGACGCAGCAGATAACCTCAAAGTTGTCTGCGATTGGCGTCAATGTTCTCGGCGGTGTTGTTGATGTTGGCAAGGCCATCATGGACGAGGGCCTTCGCCAAGCGAAGTCCTATGAGAAAAACATCGTAGGTGTCTTCGGCGACATCTCCACACAGCAGGAGACATATGGAAAGTCTCTCGGCAAGCTGAGCTTTGAGAGGACGCAGGAATTCCGGCAAGAGTTCATGCAGATGGAGGCGGGTGGCGTCCGAATGCTGGACGCCTTTAAGGACGCTGAGGACGCTGCAGAGCACGCGCAGGCCATCATGTCGGAGCTGCCTGGCTCTGCTGCTCAGTTCACTGATGAGCTGCAGGGACAGAATCTAACGATCATACAGCTGCTCAGCAAGGCGTCAGGTCTCGCTTCTGATGAGACAGCTGCGATTATGAAGGTAGCAAAGGCTCGGAAGGAAGACTCCAAGCAAATGCTGTCTGACATCGGCACCTTCTCCAAGACGCTTGCCGACAAGTTCGGCCTTGACACAAAGCGCGTCGCGAAGTCTGTTGTTGAGATAACGCAGAACACGTCCACGTTCGGCAAGGTCTCTATTGAGGCTGCTGCGGCAGCAGCTGCCAAGTTCGAGTCGCTGGGTGTCACCATCGAGGATGTGGCAGGCTCAATCGGGTCGACATTCGGCAGCTTCTCCGGCGCTGCAGACGCTGCCGCCAAGCTATCGCAGGTCTTCGGCGTCAACGTCGACGCGATGCAGATGATGGTCGATGTCAACTCAGGCCCTGAGGGCATGCTCTCAGCGATGGACAACCTGCGAGAGAGCCTCATAGGCGCAGGAGTCGACGCGTCTGAGCTGTCCGCGCCAATGCGTCGCCTCATCAAGGACATGACGGGCGTCAGAGACGACGCGACAATTGATTCGCTCTTTGACCCAGACAGGATGAGCGCGGACACTGAGGACATCCTTGAGTCCGCAAAGAAGGCAGCAGAAGCCCAGAAGGAGCCCGCTGATGCCCTTAAGTTCCTTGACAACGACATTTCTAAGGTCAGAAGGAGCGTAACAGAGCTCAATGATCTTGTTTCGAGGCAGCAGCTCGCGCGCCTCGGAACGCAGTCTGTTGAGGCTGCTAAGGGATTCTCGCAGCTTTCTTCATCAAGCGCACGTTTTTTTGACAGCGCAAACTTGTTCCTTGAGAGAAGCGAGAAGCTCGGACTGGGCAAGGTCCTCACGGACGTTACCAAGACCGCAAAGGTCGCTGCTGATGTTGGCAGGTCGGGCGTCGAGGGCGCCGACAAGATGATCAAGGCGACCGCAGCGGCTGAAGGTGTTTCTCTCACTGCTGCCACTCCCGTCAACTACGCGCAGATGCAGACGGCAGGCAGGGGTGCGGGGGAGGACCAGGCCTACCAGCAGATAACTGGATACAGGCCGCCTCAGGCAGCGATCGAGAACGCTGAGGCCGCTCGCGCGCTTGAAAATGCGCGAGACATTGGCCTCAAGGCGATGAAGGAGAAGCAGGACAGCGGCGCTGTCACGCAGCAGACGTCCACTGAGTTTGACGGCGCACTCAGGAAGATGTTCGACGCTTACAAGAAAGTGGGCGTCGATCTCGAGTCCACGTTTGGCCAGGCAGGACAGCAGGGGGTTGTCTCTGGCACTCCCACTTCAACGTCTGGCGTGAGCGCTGTCCTGGCGGGTGGGACGCTTGCAGGCTCGCAGCCGCCAGGGGCGACGTCAGTGGGCGGAGTTGGCCCGACCCTCTCATCTGTGACGCCACCGCCAAATCTACCGGCAGGAGCGATCCCAACCGCAACACAGCCCGTGATGGTCAGTCCTCTCTCTCCTGTGGCACCAACGCCCAACATACCGGCAGCCGCGAGTCCAGCACAACTGGCGCCTGGAGCTCCCACAGCGACTCCTGGGGCACCATCAGCAGCAGGCGTCTCTGCATCTGGTCCGGTCAACGTTCGAGGCGGAGCGACAACGGTGCAGGCTGGCACAGCAACTGCCAGCATCGCACCAGGTGCGCCTACCACGCTGAACGTGAACGTGACGATTGAATCGGGCGCACTCGCCAGGGCGCTGGCAACTTACACGAACATTGCAACGGTTTAGGGATAAACTCATGACGCCCAAAAACAGCGATCAGATTGACAAGATCTTCGAGAGCTTCATCTACACAGGCCTCAGCGAGGATGAGCGGCTCCAGGTCCAGGAGGCAACGCTGGGCCTCCAGCAGCGTCTCAGCGACGCTGGCGACATGATCAAGGGCCTTCTTGCCGACAGAGAGGGCAGAGAGGCACTTGCCAAGGCGCTTCGGGAGGGTAGAAAGGATGTCTAGAGAGCGTCTCAAGGATTTCCTTCGCACTCGAGGCGGCGGCACTATGCTGAACTACGTCATCGATGACGGAGGCGACGGATCATACGACCCCGGCGTTGACGATCTCGGTGTGGACAACATGAGCGGCCAGCAGATCAAGCCGCTTGTGCGCGACTTCCTCGCTGATGTCACAAGGGGCAATGACTATCCCATATCGCCCGGAGGCGAGGACTTCGTCCTCACGACTCCTGAGGGCGATCCCGCTCCTCTGACTGTGGCCGAGTCCACAGGCGCAGAGAGGGTCTTCGTGACGTCTAACAAGCTGCAGGAGTATTCAGACAGCGGCAAGCTCACGCGCTTTGCTGGGACCAACGGGTTCGTTGACAAGGCCCGTGGCAAAGGAGGGAACGAGCTTCTTCCTGGCGTGAAGGGCACGGGTCTCAACACGACGGGCGAGACGCACGTTGAGACAACATCCGGCGACAGAGTTCCCACTGTTGTTTCCTCCATGCTCAGGTCTGAGAACAAGTACAGCCCAGAGAGGAACGAGCAGTTCCTTGCGCGCGGAACGTCCACGTCTGACATGGATCAGCGCAACCTGACAATTCCGGAATCGCTGGGCAGGTACATTGGCACCAGCAACGCAGTCAAATTTGATGACCTTAGAAAGATAGGCACCTCTCTTCTGCTCAAGGCAGCGCAGATAGATGCTGCTGACACGCCTGACAAGAGCATTCGAGTCGACAGCGCGAACACAGTCAGCGCACAGGCCCTAAGCCCTTCCGCTGTTTTTGACTCCAGGAGCCGCGTTGACGTCAAGCTGTTTGATGCCACGCGAGCAGACGGATCGAAGCGCGAGTTTGTTGGAAGGAACGCGCCGTTTCTTACACCCGAAGCGGGTGAGGCACAGCAGTCTTACGGGACGATGAACTCGCCCATCACGCAGTTCAGCGGGCCGTTTCCCGCTGGAATGATGGCACAGGCCGCCGCCGGCATAGTCATTGTTGCCGGCGGAACGCTCGCCATATCAACGATCCTCAGCATCATACCCTTTGATAGGCGAGACAATCCAGTCAGAGCGCCCTACCTTCCGGGCAGGAACGACGTCCCCAGCTTCGCTGGCGCCCTAGCAGAGATGGTGGGAATTTCACCCGCCCTCCTCGGCCTTATTACGACGCGCAGTCCGTACATTGACTGTGTCAAGGCGGGAACGCTGTCCTTCTTTGGCCTAGGCGGCGGCGGCATCAGCTCGATATCGGGCCTTGCGGGCAGCGTCCTTCAGTCGCCAGGCTACTATGTCGTCTTAATCAGGGCGATTCTTAGGTCCATAATACAACTTGAGGAGTCGCTGAAGGGCTTCAACTCCTCCGGATTGAGCCTCTCAAATCTCTCTGCAGCTGTAACCTTTATCGACACTCTTCGCAGATCAAAGCTGATTGGCTACCTCAACGCGCTTGCTGCGATCGGAGACACTGTCCTAGAGAACGCTTCCAGCGGCTTCTTCTCCCTGTCGTCCTTTGGAGTTGAGACAAAGAAGTCGCTTGATCCCACGTTTCCCGCCAACAGGATCATGCTCAGCAGGGAGGCTGCGTCACCAACAGCGGGCATCGGCGCACTGGGTGAGGACTACAAGGCGGTGTTCACAGGACCAAGCGGCAGGCTCGCGTGGCGCATGGGATCTGTCCCTGCTTCTTTTCTCATACCGAAGACCATCTTTCAGGGTGAGATAGGGACCTCGCCTGACGAGTCTCCTGTCATGCGGACGAACATCATCAACAAGTCCATGCTGTCAAACAAGAATCGCCTGCCGAAGGACATCGTGACAGACATCGAGGCGCTGCTTGACGCAGAGTACGTGCCCTTCTACTTTCACGACCTGCGGACAAACGAGATCATCGGCTTTCACGCCTTCCTCAGCTCGCTCGACGACTCATTCAGCGTCGAGACCAACACAGAGAAGTCTTTTGGCAGGATGGATGGCGTGAAAGTTTACGGCGGCACAACACGGTCAATATCGTTTGGGTTTGTGATCGCCGCCACATCGGAGTCAGACTTTGACGAGATGTGGTTCCGGATAAACAAGCTCGTCACGCTCGTCTATCCGCAGTGGACAGCAGGAGATGCGGTTGAGGGAAAGCCGAGAGCTGGAGCGGATGGTCAGTGGAGTCCCAAGTACAAGGTGCCCTTCTCACAGGCAGTGGGCGCCTCTCCCCTCATACGAGTTCGCATAGGCGACGTCATCGCGTCCAACTACAGCAGGTTTGGACTTTCTAGGTTCTTTGGCGCGACTGACAATGAGTCACTCCTCAGCGACAACACGAAGAATAGGCTCGGAAGAGGCGTCAACGCGAGATCGACCAGATTTGACAGCGATACAGAGCAGGGCAAGAGAGAGGACGACAGCTACTTTCCAGCCGGATCAAAGAGCGCGCGCAGCCTCTCACAGATAGAGGAGGCTGCGCTGACGATGCCGGTCATACTCAAGCCAAGCATGGGAAAGAACTACACCCTCGTTCAGCTGCTGGGCGGATCGAGGCCCATTAAGACCTACTTCCCGATCAAAGGTGAGGTCAAGAACACTTCCCTCGCTGAGGCGGCGATAAGGCAGAAGGCTCTGGACGGCTTTCGTGGTCTTGCTGGCGACGCTGCTCCTATGGCATACATTGATGTCGAGATCACCGATGTAAGGTACTCGGGCGACCTAATGGGAGAGACTG
>Ga0181349_1000294_pt1 | contig 21182 bp, 54 predicted proteins | sample Su13VDMM110SD_FD_130106 | JGI IMG/M metagenome (GOLD analysis project Ga0181349, IMG submission 130106) | Freshwater viral communities from Lake Michigan, USA - Su13.VD.MM110.S.D | ecosystem: Environmental > Aquatic > Freshwater > Lake | place: USA: Michigan | collected 2013-07-16 | reverse complement strand
TGGGACCTCGTAACGGAGAGTGGACTATGAACAGAGAGATATTCACGATGCCGTCCGCACAAGATGTGCCCCTCGACACTGTCGATGTTGAGGAGATCGAGCTCCAGGAGTCAGTGAAGGGAGTCAGGAATCTCATTCGTGAGATGCTACTCGAGGACCTCACCAGATTCAAGGAGAAGACGAAGGACATCGACTATATGCACACGATGGACGATCCCACCTTCGACGACCCCTACTACAAGGATCGCCCCTACAAGGCCCAGGCAAAGGACATAAAGCGGGCGTGGGCCGCCGAGGCCGATCACGGGTTCATGAAGTCCCTCATCAAGGTCCACTGGTTGTCGGGATTGAACATTGGTTGGGCACTCAATGATCTCTTGAGCCTCCCAAGAAACAACGAGATCGCCACGATGGGATACCTGCCTGGGGCAGGGAGGGTCACGAGCAGCTGGGGGAAGGCAGGTGTCATAGTCCAGGGAAGGACTACCCTCGCAGCGAATGACATGAACGCCATCACCAGTGGGTACTTCAAGGATGTTCCCCAAGAGGTCATCTCGAAGTACAGGTCGTCAGGCACTCCCCGAAGGGCACTGATGTTCAACGATCTCACAAGCGGTGAGTACATCCTCGATAGGGAAACTTTCAATCCCAAAATGTCACGACACAACGAGTTCATTGTCGACAACTGGAAGCCTGTCGGCATCGTCATCGCCTATGAGAGACAGGAGTTCTTATATGCTATCAGAAAGGCTCCGAGGCCGAAAGAAGGCAATCCACCGGGACCGTTGCTGGAGTACACTGAGCATGTCATGAAGCCCAACTTGCCGATATACGACGAGGACATGAAACTTGTCGACAGGGAAGAGATAGAGAAAGCGTTAAGAGGTGAAGTGTGAAAAACGCAATCAGACAGCTGGCGTCGGAGAGGTCCCAGTCGAATCGATCGAACTGGTGTGAATATCTGCGAGTAATTTGCAAATTCTCCTTCCCACCTTGCGCCAGCCTGATTATAGGATCTGTGAGGCAAGGAGAACAACGTGGAAACCCTGAACACCATCGTCCAGAACGCCATCATCCTCTGGAACTCGCCCGTGGACTGGTCGCCCACTGCCGGCATGATCTGGCTCATGCCCACTCTCGCAATCTCCGCGGTCTCGTTCGCGGTCTTCGCGGTTCGCGATGAACGCCGCCAGCGCCGAGATGCGATCTACCGTGAGGCCCGGCTCGCCGCTCTCGCCCGGTCTGCAGCCTGGGATGCCAATGGCTACCAGGAGATCATCGTGTACAACTCCAACCACTAGTCTACAATCGAGATACGGAGGCATCATGGCACACTTCGACACGTCCCTGGTTCTCGAGGCGATCACCAACGAGGTCCTCGCCGACCACGAGACCAACCGCCAGATCATCGAGCTGGTCGAGGACACCCGCCACACAGAGCGTGGGGACGAGGGTGACCGCCAGCAGCTCGTCTGGGGTGTCCTCGAACTCGCCCTCCGTCAGATGGCCAAGAGCCAGCACGGTCACGACCTCGTGGTGGGTCTGGTAGACCGACTCATGGAGGAGTCCCAGGCCAGAATGCTGGCTGAGATCCAGCTCACAGCGGCTGGCTTCGAGCCAGATGAGATCGTTGAGACTATCCGTGAGTTCCCTGAGGACTTCGGTCCCGAGGCGATGCATGCCCGTCGCCGACGTGGACCCACTCGCCAGGAGCTCGACGAAGGTGGTGCTATCTGATGGCGGCGAAGGGATACATGGTGATGACCTACGACGATGGGCGCCCTACCGAGGTCATCACGCCTGACGGACGGCTGGGGCTGCTCTTTCCCCGTGCAGAAGACGATGGCGTGGAGATCTTCTATGGACACCCAGAGTTGAACAAGGCCATCTTCCGCGTCCATCCTGATGGCAAAGAGACTTTCATCGTTGGCGGGATGACCGTGGATGAGGTCCGCGATCAGGTCATTGCAAACGGGAGTCTCAACTGGGAACCGGGTTGCGAGGATTGGGAGCTTGTCGAGCGTGTGACCGTCACCTTCTGGTAGAAGGAGCGAGAGTGAAACAACGAGACTTCACATTCTGCATCCACGAGACCCTCAACGATTATGATATTGCTTGGGTGCGCTTCTACGTGGTCTATGAGATCGAATCCCACGGCACTCGCCGTGTTGGCAATCACCCCATTGAGACCTCAATCACCGAGCTCCGCCAAATGTACCCGGGTATCTGGGGCGAGGGTTATCCTCGTGAGGAGAACTGATGGATATCAGATGGATTCCTACGGAGGGCGATCTCATCGCACCACTCACTGACCGTCCATTCTACGTGGGCAGGCAGCGCGCAGACCTCAAGGCTGGCACTCTTCTCACGGTCGTCTACTCTGAGAATCCAAGCCACGGGACGAATTCCCACAATGTCGATGTCTACCACGCCGATTTTGGCGTGAAGCCAGTCGTCATCAGCAAGGGGCACTGGCAGATTATCAGCACCCCTAACAGCAAGGAGCAGCCATGAACACTGAGAACTTCACCACGACCGCTTACACTGTCCGAGACCCTGGAAATGGCAAGCCCCGCCGGTACGAGGGAGAAGGCTGCAAGCACAACATCAAGCGGGCTGAAGAGATGTGGACCAAGATTGTCGAGGCATATCCGACCCTCACTCGTGCGATTGTCCCTGACCACTTTGTCCAGGAGTACTGCCAGCGCTGTGACTCCGCCTCCTGGAGCGGAGCGTATGGCCCGAGCGAAAGCGCTCCTGCCGAGATCATGCTGAAGCTTCTCGAGCGATCGGCGATGCAGGGCCACGCTAACTTCCTTAATGGGAAAGCCTGATAAAATCTCGAACGCTTGTTCTTTCTCTCTGACGTGATTATATTCAGAGTCAAGGAGGAGACATGGCACGAACGAGCAAGGACACGAGCGCCAAGTACCGCGTCAAGCGGGTGATCGACTCCCTGCGCCTCCTGCGGGGATTCGACCGCGCCGCGCACTTTGCCGCCGGCGGCACCCCTGCTGACTGGCGCGGGCAGAGCGACATCCGCCCCGACAAACGCAAGCAGGACAACAAGCGCGCTTGCCGCAATCGAAACAACTGCAAGGAGTAGCATGGGAACTCGAAAGTGGCCAGACATCGAGGGGCTGCACGTCATCATCCGAGATCTGCGCCGGTTCGAGGAGTCGACTGGCCAGAAGCCGCCCACCGTCACCTACGCTGCGAAGGTGAAGCTCGACGGCACCAATGCGGCAGTTCGGTTCCGTGACGGAAAGGTGGAGGGCTACCAGAGCCGCACACAGGACATCACGCCCGAGGCCGACAACATGGGCTTTGCCCGCTGGGCGTCGACGATCGAGTGGCCCAAGCCGTTCTCGACCGAGGAACAGCCCGTTGCGGTCATCCATGGAGAGTGGGCGGGACCCGGCATCCAGAAGGGCACCGCTTGTCAGATGCTCAGCAGCAAGAAGTTCTTCATCTTTGCGATCGAGATCTGCTCTGACGATCATGATGCGGGTGGTGACTGGAGCGAGCGTACCCTGTTCACGGGCCCGAAGGACATCGGTAAGATGCTCTGGGGCTGGGAACACCCCGACGTACAGATCATCCCGTGGCACGGGGTTCCCCGCACCGTGGACCTCTCTGATTCCGAAGCGGTTGCAAAGTTCGCCCAAGAGATGAACGAGCTCGTCGATGTCGTAGAGTCCAGCGATCCCTACCTGAAGAGTGCGTTCGGTGTCGACGGGATCGGAGAGGGCGTGGTCATGTACCCGCTCCCTGAGGACACCAACATGTCTACGCGCGAGTGGTGGCGTCGGCTAGCCTTCAAGGCCAAGGGCGAGAAGCACCGCGTGAAGAAGACGCCTCGGGCGGTCGAGGTCGATCCCGAGGAGCTCAGGGGCGTGCAGGAATTCGTCTCAGCGTTCGTCACACAGCAGCGCTGTGAGCAGGGCCTTGGCGTCGTGCTCAAGGGCGAGCAGCCCGACATGCGAAAGACCGGTGAGTTCATCGCATGGCTGTCGAAGGACGTGGAGAAGGAGTCGCGAACTGAGCTCGAGGCTTCGGGCCTGACATGGAAGCAGGTCGCTGGTGACGTGAACAAGGCAGCGCGGAGCTGGTACATGGAACTTTGCAAGTCCATCTAGATTCTCCTTCCCACCTGGACAGCAGTTGATTATAGACTCTGTGTGGAGATCACGATGAACACGGTACAGATCCTGGAAACCCTCGAGTCCGACAATTCGCGCCTGTTCAAGGAGGCGCTCCTCGAGTCGAACCGCGACAACGAGGTCCTACGCCGCTTCCTGGTGCTCGCGTTCGACCCATGGAAGAACTGGGGCGTCACCAAGTACGACAAGCCCGTCGCCCAGCGACCGGTCGCCTGCGGCGATGACATCATCGTCGAGTACATGGACCTCCTCGAGCGCCTCAACCTCCGTGAGGTGAAGGGCAACGCTGCCCGTGAGGCAGTGACCCAGGCGATGTCGAAGGGCGATGCGCTAGCCCAGAAGTGGATGGAGCGTCTCCTGTGGCGCAACCTCCGGTGCGGGGTCTCGGTCTCCACGATCAACAAGGTGTGGCCGAACTCCGTCGTCCCGTTCGCGGTCGCCCTCGCCGGCACCCTCCCCACCAAGGGGGTCAACGGGAACTTCGAGTTCTCCGAGCCCGTGACCTACCCGGTCCGAGTGGAAGCGAAGCTCGATGGGCTGCGCTGCGTCGCCGTGAAGCACAATGGCGATGTGACGATATACACCCGCAACGGCACGGTCCTCGAGACCCTTCCTCGAATCAAGGCTGCCATCGAGGCCCTCTCCGGTGACGACTTCGTTCTCGATGGTGAGGCTATGGGCGAGGACTGGAATGAGTCCGCCTCGGTGGTGATGTCGGCAAAGTCCAAGAAGGACGACTCCACGATGCGCTACCACGTCTTCGACTGCGTACCGCTCAAGGACTGGCAGTCGCAGGAGACGAAGCTCAACTACCATGACCGCCTGAGCGACCTGATCTCGATCATTGGTCCCACTGGCACAGGTCCCCTCCGGTTCGTGAAGTCGAAGACCTGCGCTAACGAGGAGGAGCTCCGGTCCTTCTACGCCCACTGCCTCGATGAAGGGTACGAGGGCGTGATGCTCAAGGACATGAGCGCTGTCTACAAGTGGAAGCGCTCGGACGCGATCCTGAAGCTGAAGCCCGTCGCCACCGAGGAGGGAGTCGTGGTCGGCTGGTACGAGGCGAACATCAACACGAAGCGTGCAGGACAGTTCGGCGGCTTCGTGGTCCTCACGCCGAACGGCGTCACCACTCGGGTCGGTGGCGGTTACAGCGACAAGCTGAAGACCGAGGTGAACGAGAATCCCGATTCCTGGATCGGCCGCATTGTCGAGTGCGAGCACCAGCCTCCCTTCACCCCGGACGGCAAGATGCGGTTTCCCGTGTTCTGTCGCCTGCGCGACCCCTCGGACGTCGACCCGAAGGTCCTCGCCGCCTACGAGGCGTTCAAGGCGGCAAGTTGAGTCGATGGTGGGTGTACGTCCTGCAGAGCCAGCAGGTCAGGGAGGGGAAGTCAGGCAAGCCCCTCCCTGGCTTCCACTATGTCGGGTGCACGACCGATGTCAAGCGCCGGCTGAGGCAGCACAATGGCGAGCTCACGGGCGGCGCGAAGTACACTTCGAAGTACCGCCCGTGGAAGCTGGTGAAGGTGTATGGTCCGTACTCGAACCGCTCGGAAGCGTTAAAGGCCGAGCGCGCGCTGAAACACGGCAAACGCGGGACTGCCCGCACGCTCTGGAGCGCCTTAGATTCGATCTGGTACAGGGAGTGCGATGAGTCGAGGGAAATGGTCAGCGGTTGAGTGGCTCGCAGAGACCCTGCTCCAGACGCTCTTCATCATATTCTTCTACATGCTGTTCACGGGCATGCGTGGCTGCGCAGAGTATACTTACAAGAGCGCAGCAATCAGGAGAAATGCAGATGAAGCTACTGTCGGAGGGGATGAGGTACCACGTGACGAAAGGCATCGGGATCGATGACAACGTCTACCGCCCCGGGACAAGGGAGTTCTTCGACCTCGTGAACGAGGCGAGGGACCTGTGGAAGCAGGGAATCTACGAGGCGACCATGGTCGAGGAGGAACTCTTCGAGAGCGACCTCGGCGAGTGGGACATGTTCGAGGGACGTCTCGTCCCGCTCGACTTCCCGATGTGGGACGAGGGCCTGAGCGAGGCGAAGTACAAGGGGCGCGAGGTGAAGCTCGGCGCGGCCGGCGCATCTCGGTCAGGTGGCAAGTCCCACGTCTACGTGAGGGACCCGAAGTCTGGCAACGTCAAGAAGGTCTCGTTTGGCTCTGGAATGGCCGACCCAATGGGAGACTCTCCTGCCCACAAGAAACGCCGAAAGAACTTTGGAGACAGGCACAATTGCGCAGGCAAGAAGGACAAGACCAAGGCGGGATACTGGGCATGTCGGGCGACGAAGATGTTCGGGCGCAAGATTCCGGGCTGGTGGTAATTGCAGCGACCCTACTCGCAGCAAGAGGTCGAGGGTCAGCTCCTCCGTGAGTTCAGCGCCGACGTCGACCCTGAGGAGCTAGAGTGGCACCAGGACCTCCGTGACCGCAACGTCCGTGTCGTGGAGGGGAATGGGTGGCAGCTACAGTTCGACGCAGCGTTGCCCTCTGAATTGGTGGATGGTAGGACATATTACGTGCCTGCGAAAACATGGCACAGAGTGATACGCGGCGAGGGACGGCTCGTGGTCGAGATCGTCGAATCATAGCTGAACAAGCTAGCTTTCACCTCTACTATCTGAAAGGAGGCTAGATGCCGCGCAGTTTCTCATGGGGCGCGACCCCTCTGCACGATGGCAATAACTATCAGAGGATTAGTCGTGGCACGCTCCTGGTCAGCAAGCGTAGCGAAAAATATCGCTGGTCGAGCCCCTTCATTTACAAGAGGGGGAATGGTCCGAGCTTCCGAACCATCAAGTGGAACTCGGTCGCCGTGTACCTGACGCGGCGGGGACCAGTATTATCAATCCTGTTTGAGGGTGATATCTGGTCCGCCAACGTGAGAGACTGGGCGATACCCCGACAAAATAAGCCAAAGAAAGCACAAAAGTAGGTGTCCACCCCTCCACTACCGGATTACTAGATCATGTCGGCTGGGGAAACAACCCCACCACAAACGGCCAGGAGCCACAAAATGCGCCTCAAGTTCTCCGACTCCTTCACCTTCGGCACCAAGATCTCGGACGTCAAGGTCCCGGACGAGCTCCTCAAGCGCTGTCCCACTGGCGTGGAGTGGATCGACGAGGGCCTCGGCGGTGAGGGGTTCACCCCGTCGATGGTGACCATGTTCACGGGCGAGCCGGGCGCCGGCAAGACCACCGCCCTCCTCACGATCGCGTCGGGTCTCGCCGACAATGGCGCCCTGGTGGTCTTCAACACCGCCGAGGAGAGCCTCTTCCAGGTCAAGCGCACGGTCAATCGCCTCGGCATCGACGCGAACTTCCTGGTGGGCGGCGAGACGAACGTGGACGAGATCATCAAGGGGATCGATCTCCTCCGTGCGAAGAAGGAGCACCAGGGCAAGCAGGTCTTCCTCCTCGTCGACAGCCTCCAGTGCCTCGATGACGGTCACTTCACCACGGGTCGAATCACCACGGCGACCGCCGAGCGGTCCCTGGAGAAGCTCACCACCTGGGCGAAGGAGAACTTCTGCAGCGTTATCGTGATCGGGCAGGTCACCAAGGGTGGCCAGTTCGCTGGGTCGAACAAGATGAAGCACATGGTCGACTGCCACATGCACCTGTCCTGGGAGAAGAAGGACAAGGACCTGCTCGGTCACCGCAAGTTCGAGGTCGAGAAGAACCGGTTCGGCGGGACCGGTCGCACCAGCTGGCTCTCCATGGGCAGCCAGGGGTTCGAGGTCGCCGCTATCGAGGAGGTGTGAGTTGAAGACGATCCTGAAGAAGCCCGAGCCCGTCACCACGTCGAAGACCGTGATTACCCACGGGCGCCGACCGGTCAAGCAGATGATGGGTCCGACCCTGACGCCCGAGGTGCAGGGTCCTCACACCCCCGAGGGCGAGCGCCCGACACCGCTCAAGAGCCCGCGAAATCGCCGGTTCGTCGCGATCGAGGTCGGCGACCTGGTCACGGTGAAGGGCGATCGCGACCAGAAGTATGTGGTCACCTCGCTCCCGCCGCGGTCGGAAAAGCGGGGCGCGGAGGTCGAGCTCCTCGAGCCGGGTGGCCGCCTCGTGAAGAAGCCGCTGGGATGGTGCCGCCCGTACCGTCCGGACCTGAATCCCCACAATGGCGCTGACCCCACCGAGTAATAGGTCACCACAACTCAGGTAAATTCAAGGGCCCGCTGGGAAACGCTGCAGAATTGCAATAGGAGAATTAATGTCGACCCACAGCACGATTGGATACGAGACCGAGGATGGTGGCTATGTTGGCGTCTACTGCCAGTTCGATGGCTACCCCGACCACATGCTGCCGACGCTGAGGAATACGAGCCTGGACATCATCCGGGCCGAGGTCGAGCGCGCTCTGGTCGAGGGCGGGCTCCGGGGCTTCGAGGAGGGAGCATGGGAGACCTACGGGGACGCTCACGGTGACCGCACCGAGCGCGAGGAGTGGCTCCATGACACGTGGCCGTGCACTGAGAACGAGTACAACTACCGGGTCAGGCTCGACGGCACCGTCGAGTGCATCGATATTAACGGAATCGAGCGGGGGTGAAAAGTGAGGGGTGAGGTCATCGACAGCAACATCGCCCCGGGCTCGCTGATAACCCTCAATCAGCGGCTGAGGTTCACTCCACAGCAAGTCCGAGAAGCTGATGGGTTTGACCTTAGCAAGCTTCAAGTGCCGGTGTGGCAGGTCGTGAATGGCAAGGCCACGCCGTACGGTTCTGTACCCAGCGGCTCTCTCGCGACTGTGATCGAGCGGTACGAGAATAACGAAGTCACCAAGCTCGAGGTGCTCGTCAATGGGACAGCATACCACTGCTACGGCGTCCACGCGGACGTCGTCACTGCGCAGTAATTTTCGCTCTCCTCCTTCCCACTCGCCATCTGCCTGATTACTAGATCTGCGAGGACAAAGAGATGAAGTTCACAGAGATTCTCAGCGCCGTGTCCATTGGACTACTAATCCTCGTGGTTCTGGCATTCACCCTTCGCTCCTGCGCGGACAAGGCCACGGTCCCGATCAAGGACCACGAGGATGCCGATGTTGTCACCCACTATGTCAGTGGCTACTACCTCCACGAGGTCCACCCGAAGCCCGGGGTCACTTGCTTCGTCTACACCACCTACGGCGTCTCTTGTATCAAGGAGTGAACATGAAAATCCTGCTCTTCATCATCGCATGCTCCAAGCCTCGACCGGTCGAGAACCACGGGTGGAGGGAGACTGAATCTCCTCGACCCGACCTCCAGTGTTGGGTGCGGTGGAGCGATCCGGAGACCACCGTCTGCGCCCATTCGCTCACCTCCACCCACGGAGCCTCCCAGTGATCGCTCTGTTTCTCTTCTTCCTCATCACCCTGGCACCCACCTTCCTTGGGATCGCCATGATCCTCGACATGGAGAGCTGAAATGATCGTCATCCTCCTCACCCTCCTCGCCTGCACCGACAACCAGCGCGCCAAGGTCATCGGCGGAACCATGGAGGTGAAGCTCCCCTGCGACCAGGTCGTCTTCGATGTCACCTGGAAGGGTGAGAACCTCTGGTACGCCACTCAACCTCCCCGTCCGGACTGGCGACCGGAGACCAAGCGCTTCGTGGAGTACTCCTCTTACGGTCTCATCGAGGGTGAGGTGATCCTTGTCGAGTCTCGTTGCAACTAACATGCAGAACCACAGCCAAATGCTGGACAAGAACGGAAACCCCGTGAGGGTCGGTGACCGCTGCAAGTTCTATTCCGGTGTCCGATCGGAATGGCTTGATGGCACCGTACGTAGCGTGAAGACTCACTCTTACTATCACGCATTTGAGATGCGAGAAGATGTTTGGGAAGCCAAGGTCGACGACGGCGATCCGGCTAATTCGGAAATCGAGACCAACGGCTTCGGAGTTGCCGCCAGTGTTGATTCCAACGCCATCGAGGTGATCCTTGATTGACCGCAACGATCGTGGTCTCAGGGAATGTCTCTGGTATGAGCTCGACCTCCGCGCACGCATGCGCTGGCTTCCCCACAATCTCATCGCTCACCCCTTGATGACAGTCTTGCCCCTCACTTGGGGGCAGCGATTGCATGACCTCACCCTCCCCAAGGAGCCACCCAATGAGTGACAGCATCACCATCCATGAGTCTCAGTTCCAGAGCCTCGCCATTCGGATCATGGAGAACCTGATCGACACTGGTGTCCTCACGCTCACGCCGCACATCATTGGTGACAGCATCCGAAGCTCGGACGATGAACTCATCGACCACGGGGTGGCGGTCATCAAGCAACTCCTGCACTTCCAGAAGTACGCTCACGAAAACTGGGAGTGGGACCAGGAGGAGACTCACCGCCGCTTCCGGGTCGATGTCTCTGGCGGGGGTGCGCTGTGACGGTCCATGAGAACTACATGCTTGTCCGCGACGACGATGGCTGGAAGATCATCCACCCCAGCCACGGCTCGATTCTAGTCGGGACTGTGGAGTACGATGGGTTCTGCCTGCCAAAGTCGCTTAAGGTCGAGAATGCGGTGGTATACAACGATGAGCTCGGGGACATTGGCGTGCTCGAGGATGTGGACAGTGTCGATGCGGCGATCGAGCTCCTGGAATCTGATGGACACGACTCCAGAGACATCGCAAAGATGAATCCAAGAGTCGAGAAAATTGCGACTTTTGTCTGAACACTTGCGGCATAATTGATTATAAGAGGATAGGAGGCAACATGAGCTGGATCAGCAAGGGAGATCTGCTCCGAGTCAACGGCAAGGTCGTGATCGCCAACAGCAACGACTACACGAAGATGGTGTACGACGACTACGACCGCGAGATCATCGCCGCTGGTGGTGAGGGAGGCTCTGCCGTCGGCTGCGTCAACGTGATGCACACTGATACTGGCATCGTGCAGACGATCCGGTTCGACATGTGCAAGGTCGAGAAGGTTGGTCGAGAATTTCCGTGAGCGATACCCTGTTCCTGGAGGCGAACCCGCTCCCGAACTCGACACTGCTCCACGTCCGGGCAGTCTGGGTTCCAGGCGGTCAGCCCTCCTGGGCATGCCTCCACTGGACTGTCGTGCCCCGTGAGCACTGGCCGGAGGGCTGGCTCCCGCCTGAAGAGTTCCGCTACCAGAAGCCTGAGTACTTTCCAGAGGCAACATGCCCGTTCAGCAAGCGGTAAAGGACGAAAACTACTACCAGAACCTGCTGGTAGCCGGTGACCTTCGATACTGGACAGACGACGCTTGGGTCCCTGACTGGATGCGACTCAAGTCGTGCCTTGTGTTGGAACACCACCCGGGCGGTGACTGCGAGGTGCTTACTGATGGAAAGGTGCTGAACTTCGCGTGGAACTACATCCTCGACAAGACGAGGACAGCAGGAGGTGACGATGTCCAAGGGTAACCGGGCGCAGCGACGCCACCACACTGACGACGGCGAGGAGTGACCCCACGCTGGGCTACGTAGTTCAATCAGATACAACGAAAGACGGGATGGGTATTACCATGGCAAAGTTCCAGAAGGGTGACACAGTTCAATTCAGGGACCCGACGCACGCCAAGTATTGGTTCCTCAAGGAGAATGTCGGCACCGTGGTGGAGACCCAACAGTCCTACCGCTCCCTTGACGAGCTCATGGTTTACGCTAACTTCGGTGGCAAGCGGGTCTACGGGAGCGAGGCTTCGTTCGAGCTCCTCGTGCGCGCGCCCGTTGAACAATCCAGGCGCAGCCAATAGAATCTGTAGGAACTGGAGGCTCACGTGGTTCAGGTCGGCCAGCTGCGAAAGTTCAACCACACAGGCGGCGTCTTCACGGTGGTAGAGCTACAGGGTAAGTTCCATGCGCGTGGTGGCCTCGGCAAGAGGGAGAACTACTATGTGATCCTCGCAGATGGCGAGCTCCAGAGCGGCTGGCCGAAATCTTTGCTCGAGGACGAGTCGAAAATAGTTTCCCAGTCTCCTTCCCACTCTACCCGCAGTTGATTAATAGAATCCTGAGGACATGGAAGCAATGACCACCCACCCAGAATTCTCCACCCGGGTTCTCACGCCCGAAGAGATCGCGGACATCTCTGCACAAGTCCGAACTGGCGACCTCATGGAGAACTTCATGAAGTACATGACCGTGGTCAGTGACGCCCAGTGCCGCGGTCCCGCTGTCATCAATCTCAAGGCCCTCAACCTGGAGGTCTCTTCTGACCTCCTGAAGGTGATTCCCCGATGAAGGGAGAGTTCATCAACGGGTTCCGAATGCGCAAGGGGCTCCAGGGCAACGCGGTCCGCTACGCATGCTACCTGCTCAGTGAGAATCCCGACATGCCCGTGTCTCGATTCGTCGAGGCAGTTGCCACCTTCGCGGACATCTCTCCCGGGAACTCTGGCTGGCTCACGAAGGAGTCCAGTGAATCGAAGTTCCCGACAGGCAAGCTATGGACCCGACGCCGTGAGGGTATACGTGGCTATGTTACCCTGATGCCGGAGGCGATGCCACTGGTCGGCACCCATGTCACCGCAGGCGAGTTCAAGGAGCAGGAGCGCAAGCAAGCGCTGGATTCCCGTGGACTTGAGGTCGGGTCCCTGGTCACCTGGAACGTCGCTTCGTACCCGGGCGGCTGGGGTCGGAATCCGGTCTATACCGAGTCTACGGGAATCCTGGTGAGCCTGTCCACCCGAGGTCGTAAGACCGTAGAAGTAATGCACAATGGCAGGGTCGAGCGAATGGCAATCAACAGTCTCAACAACGTCAACATCAAGGAGTAGACATGAACAAGAACCGCCGTGGCCGCAACCTCACTCTCACCGAGCGCAGCATCCTGTTCGACATGGTCCGCGAGGGCGCACCCCGCGACGAGGTGAACACTGTCCTCGATGAGTGGCAGTGGCGCAATGGCCTCGAGCCACGCGAGATCCCTGAGTCCTCGTACAAGCTCGTCCGAGATCGGTACCTCCCGCTCGTGAATAACCAGCGCGAGCTCGAGGAGATGGTGAAGCGCCCGCCCACGTGGTCGCAGCTCAAGAGCATGCGGGGTGGCAAGTGATCATGCCCTACGATGTCGAGGAGCCGCAGCGTGAAGAGGAGCGCCGACACAAGAATCCTGAAGACTCGCCGGTGAACCCGGACGGCGACGATGAGGAGGACTACGATCACTTCCGGTTTGCTGGGTTCGCGTGGTGAAATAGTTTGAAGGTGGCCTTCCCTTCGGCTGAGACTTGATTAGTAGATTCACGAGGATAAGTCATGAAAATTGGTCGCAAGAACGCAACCATGGCGGCTCTCGTGAAGGTCTCTCCGAAGGCAGGCCACTTCAAGCGAATGTACGTCTACAGGCAGTCCGAGGGCGGCTGGATCTGCGGTGGGGACAGCGTCGAAATAGCCGAAGGCGGCGTTTGGTTCTCGCCCGAGAACGTCATCGCGGTCTTGCCCCTCGAGAGCGGTTATAGCTACAACAACATCGCAGAGGGCACCCTGGTCCAGTACTGGGGTAACCAGATCGGTATCGTCACCAAGCGCCTCGGTGCGAGGTACGAGGTCACGAACACCGAGCGCGGCATGGTGCTGATCGACTGGCAGTCTGTCCACCCTGTCGAGTCGGAGGCGAAGTGATGTTTGAGCTCATCGTGATCTACGCTGCAATGGCAGCCCTGGTGTTCCTGAACGGGAAGTTCGCCTATGAAGCCGCGCGAAACTACCAGCCCGCACGCAAGCGCTACGTCTTCAAGCGCTGGAAGGACCGCAAGTGACTGTACCCATCATGATTTGGACGGTATTCAGCGTCATCGAAGCGTTCGCCGCAATTGCTAGCTCTGACGAGCCAGTGAAACCCAACGTCGTGACCTTCGGATTCTGGATCGCGTCGGTGCTTCTCCTGGTCTACGACTACAACTGGGCGTTCTTTGCGCTAAACATCATGCCAGCGCTGTTGCTATTCGTGCTCGGTGGATTCGACCTGCTGGTCTCGCCACCGGGAAGCGACACTCACCGCCCACAGATGTACATTGCATCTGGCATCATCCGGACGGCATTCATCGTCGCCTGCTGCTACACTAACTGAGGTACCCGTGTTCATCTCCCTGCTACTCTCCCTGTTCATTCCGGAAACCAGCATCGAGCCGATCGTGGTCGTCGCAGAAGAGGACTTCGAGGCCGTGTGGCTCCCGCCCGGCTGGTCGGGTCCCTGGGTCGCGATCCCTGATGGTGACCAGATTGGGCTTGGCCAATAGTCCATACTGGTAGAGGCAAAATCAAGGGCCACGGCGTCAACCCTGCGCCGAGTGGCATAGATAGCTGGTGGAGGTCCAATGAAGCGGATCACGCCAGCAATTCTATTACTCCTGCTGCCGCTGCAGGCCCACGCCTGGGACCAGAGGCCAAACCAGCCGATCGCCCAGTGCGCAGACGACCTGCCCTTTGGCGTGCCGGTCTCGGACAAGAAGAACGTCACGCTCAAGTGCACGGACGGATATGCCCTGCTCCACGACAACGATGCGAGGATCGCGGCGTGGGCTGGATGGACTGTCGCACCCGACGAGGCGCTCGGCTGCGTGCCCCGGGATGATGGGTTCGTCGCAGATGCCGCGATCCCGAAGGGCCAGAGGGCTGAGCCGGGAGACTACGCGAAGTCAGGGTACGACAAGGGCCACATCGTCCCGAATGCCGACCTGAGCTGGAGCAAGCAGACGATGTACGAGTCTTTCCTGATGTCGAACATGAGCCCACAGCTCCCGAATCTCAACCGCGGCGCGTGGAAGTACCTCGAGACCAACGAGCGTACCTGGGCCTGGGCAAGGAAGCACAGCATCACGATCTACGCTGGCAACGTCTACAAGCTCGGCACCAGCAAGACGATCGGCGAGAACAAGGTGGTTGTTCCCGACTCGCTGTACAAGATCCTGATCGACAACGCCACGGGCGAAGTTATGGCTTTCATGTTCCCCCACGTGCAGAAGCAAGAGATCGATCTCAAGGCCAGGCTCACCTCAGTCGCAGCCATCGAGCAGGCGGCTGGCGTGGTATTCCCAGTGCCTGCTGGTCACGACAAGTCGACGGTCGCGAAGGAAGTCTGGCCAGCAGACCAGGGTGACATGGGTGCTGCGAAGAAGACGACCTGCACCGTGAAGACCGTAAAATAAACGCAAGAATCTCCTTCCCACTGTCCCACTGCCAGATTAATAGATCTGAGGAGACAGCAACATGGACTTCTTCATCAACTCCTTCATGACCGTCGTCGGTCTCACCGCTGGCTTCCTGGCCAGCATCGTCATGCTCGTGGTCTGGTCCAAGGTCCTACCCGTCATCCTCGCAAAGGCCATCTGCCTCCTCACCACGAAGGAGTGGCAGGCGAAGCGGTACCGCCGCCTGATTGAGAAGGGCGAGGTCAAGGCTGCCGAGTGGGGCAAGCGCTACGGGTTCCACACCGGCGAGTGAACTACAACTGAGAGGAGGCAACATGCTCAAGGACTGCAAGCACTGTGGCATCGAGTTCAGCGTCAATTCTCCCCGCAAGCGGGAGGTCGGTGGCAAGATCAATGAGTGCGCTGACTGCGTGGAGGATCTCGGTACCGAGACTGCGCCCACCACGGTCGGCGTGATGTCGGGCGAGGGGAAGATCGGGATGGTCACCATCCTCCGCTTCGACGACCCGAAGAACGCGAAAGCCTACATGAAGGCGTGGAAGCACTCCACCGGCCACAACAAGGGCAAGTCCTGCCAGATGGGTTCTACTACAACCCTCAGCATGGACCAGTTCGGAGCCCGCAAGGTCGGAGAGTTTGGTGGCAATCCAAACCACAAGGGACACCGGTGATGGCTAGCTACCTCAACGAATCTCCACTTCAGGCTGCACTTCGTTTCGGTCGTTCTCCGAAGGAGCTGGAAGAGACCCTTGGGATCAAGTCGAAGCGCCATCCCCGGTTCCCGAACCTCGTCCTCTTCGTCTACGACCAGATCGATTCCCCGAAGCTCGACCCTATCGTGCGGTCGGCTCGCGGTCACATACTCGACGAGGACTTCAACTGGGACCACGTCTGCCGCCCCTTCGACCGGTTCCTCAACTGGGGGGAGGGTGTTGATCAGGGCGCTCCGGTCCCCGACATCGGGAGCTCAGTCGTCTTCAAGAAGGAGGACGGCTCCCTCCTCAACATGTGGTTCTACCGGGACGAGTGGCACGTCTCCACCAAGGGTTCCCCGGACGCCGGTGGTCAGGTCGGCGACAATCCGTTCACCTTCGCTGAGCTCTTCTGGCGAGTTTGGAACGACAAGGGACTCTTCGTCCCGGACGTCATTGACCAGGGTCGAACCCTCTCCTTTGAGCTCTGCACCCTTCACAACCGGGTCGTCTGCTCCCAGCCCGTGGAGCGCATCGTCCTCCTCGGTTCCCGCGACAACAACACCGGTCGGGAAATTCGTCCCGCCGCCTATCTCGGCGAAGTGGAGGTCTGCAAGTCCTACGAGCTCGGTAACCTCGATGACATCGAGTCGACCTTCAAGGAGCTTCCTGCCCTCGAGATGGAGGGCTACGTGGTGGCCCAGTTCCTCTCCGACGGTCGGGTGATCCGGGCCAAGGTGAAGCACCCGGGCTACCTCGCCATCCACCACCTGAAGGAGGGCAACTCTAAGAAGCGTCTCCTAGAGCTAGTGCGGACGGGCGAGGAAGGTGAGTTCCTGAGCTACTTCCCGGAGTACGGGCCCCAGTTCGATGAGATCCGCGGGAAGTTCGAGGCGCTCGTGACCGAGCTCGAGACCGCCTATGAGACTAACCGCAGCATCGAGAACCAGAAGGAGTTTGCCCTCCAAGTGAAGGACCTCCGGATGTCGGGCGTGATATTCGGCGTCCGACGGATGGGCGGGACGATCCGTGGTCGACTGGCCGAGGTCCCGATCGATAACCTCGCAATGGCGATTGGGCTGCAAAATACTTTGTGAATCTCCTTCCCACTTGCCACTCGCCGGATTACTAGATCTCACGAGGACAGAGAGATGCGAAACAAGTACGGAAATCCCCACGACCCCCACGATTCCAACAACCGCTCTGCTGGCCGCGTCTACGTCTGGGAGACGGTGGACGTCGACGACCAGGACCGTGGTGCCAACGACGAGGGGTACTACTACGCGTGGTGTGACTCCTGCTGCAAGCGGACCGAGCACGACCGTTACTGCCTGGAGTGCACGTGATCGCCGCCTCTGATTTGGTCTGCACCAAGCTCGGTTGGAGCGGTCCTGGGCTCGTTGTCGAGATCTTGGAGCGCCACCCCCGCCTCGATGAGCAGCAGTTCGAGGCGATCCGGCGAAAGCTCAATCGACCCCACGCCCTGGTGATGTGGTGCGATGCTGGCGAGCGAGAGTGGATCGCGGTGGAAGATCTTAAGAAGTTCAAAACCAACAAGGGAGTGTGAGCCATGGGATACCACAAGGACGTCTACATCGAGGCCTGCGAGGAGCTCGAGAGCGTGCTATACTACTGTGACAGCGACCAGATCGCACGGGTCGAAGCCTTCCTCAAGGGTGAGGTCGAGAACGCGAGGGGAATCCTGAATCTCAGCACTGAGGCACTCATCCTCGACAGCCTCGAGATGTTCCTCGAGGCCTGGGAGCGTTCCAAGTCAGACATCGCCCTCGAGGGCGGTGAGCCCTGGGTCGCGATCGCCTGAGCCATGGAGACCAAGATGCCTCTGATCACTCTCGAAGAGATCGAACTCCAGAATCAGTATCTGTCCGAGAAGATCGATCAGCTCCGACGTGAGATACTGATCGAGGCTCTTGAGCCCCTCGTCGGGCGGCAGGTCGAAGTCACTCGGACATTCAAGGACCCCGCTGACCGCAACAAGAAGGACATCGCTGTCCTTGCCACGGTGGTCGATGGGTACTTTGGACCCAGCGAGGAGCTCGTCCTCGACATCACCTACACTCACCCGTTCAGTGGAAAGGTCGTCAAGACCACCTGCGCCTTCTAGGAGACCTGATGAACACCAACGATATCCTCACCCAGGCCTGTGACCAGCTCATCATCTCGATCGAGGGCCTGAAGAAGGGCAGCGCTCTGCTCAAGATCGGGCTGTTCGGCGGCGAGCTCACGCTCGAGCACCGCCAGGATTGCTGTGAGAGCGTCATGATCGAGGACTTCGAGGGTGACATCGAGGACCTGGTCGGCCACCGGCTCGTCTCTGCCGAGGAGGTCGTCAACGGCGATGGCAAGCGCCACAAGGGTAAGGAGCCCGATTACGGTGAGTCTACGACCTGGACCTTTTACAGGCTCCGCACCACGGGCGGTGACCTCTGGGTCCGCTGGCTCGGTGAGAGCAATGGGTACTACAGCGAGAGGGTGTACGTGAATTGGAAGCCGAACGGCGGGCTGGAAGAGGCCGCATGAGCAACTGAGTTGTGGGTAACCACAAGGTGGAATAAATCAGGGGCCCTGACGCCATACATACATACGGGAAGGCAACAAACCTCCTTCCCGCGTGGCGTCAGCCTGATTACAATCTACTTGGAGAAAGAAAATGATCGTCACCTTCGACTTCGATGACACCCTCCTCTTCCGCTCGATCGAGTTCGACGAGGACGGTGACGTCATCTTTCCACACCAGGCCGTGGGCGACGGTCGCAATCCAGTCGGATTCCGCCACCTGCTGCTCCACATCAACCGCGGAGATAAGGTCCACATCGTCACCTCCCGGCTCAAGGCAAGGCTTTCCGAGGTCGAGGAGTGGCTCTCCAGGTGGGGAGTTCGAAACAAGATCGCAGGTGTCCACGCCACGAACATGCAGTGGAAGGTCTCGAAGCTCATCGAGCTTGGTTCCCAGCGCCACTTTGATGACGACATCGAGGAGCTCAGCCGACTGCCGCCCAGCATCGAGGGCGTCCGCATCAAGCCGCATCCGTCCTGGGGAGAGTGATGCCTGACATCAAGCGCGGGGATCTCGTGGTGATGACCGACTGGGGCATCAGGTCCGGGACTCCCGGGGTGGTGCTCGACTTCGAGTTCTACGACATCAGGCCAGAGGGCTTCACGATCTTCGACATCCTGATCGGTGGCGAGGTCATTGAGGGTGTCGACAGCTCATTCCTGAAGGTGGTGCAGCTTGCACAGTGAGGGTGAACTCCTGGTCATCGACAGTGGAGAGGACAGGCCGCGAGAGCTCATCCTCGTCGACCTGACGATGCAAGAGCAAAGGGGGTTCCGCGTCGGCACCGTCGCCTTGTGCCTCGGTGAGCTCACCACGAAGAAGCCTGGCCTCGAGCGCAAGTTCAAGGTCCTCATCGATGGCTGGATTGGCTGGGCGTATGAGACTGAGCTCCGCCCTCTCCACGAAAATAGATGTTCGACGGGCGGTGTCCAGCCTTCCAGCACCTGATTACTAGATCTCATGAGAGAAGGCGACCTGGTCAAAATCAGCATCCCCGAGGACGCGAAGATCGCTCACACCCGCTACAGCGGACAGATCGGCATGGTATACAAGGTGGTGAACGAGCAGCTCGAGTCCTTCTCGTTCACCACTTACTACGTGCTCGTCAACGGGGTCGTCACGAGCTTTGGTGAGAAGTACCTGGAGGTGGTAAATGCAGAAGGGTGACCTCGTTGAGATCGAGTGCAGCCACGACAATTGCGGTGCCCCCTGGCCGAGGGGTGGTCCGGGCGTCTCAACCTTCGACTCCCCTCATCTCCAGCGCTGGTTCCCGAACGGCACATGTGGCGTCGTCATCAGCAAGACCTGCCCCGATGCGAAGAAGAACGACTGGCACCGGCAGAGCCTGTATGAGATCTTCATCGATGGGGGCATCCACACGATGTTCCGCCGGGACCTTAAGGTCATCGAATGAAGCCCGGTGAGCTCCGCCAGTGGCGCGTCGGCGAGGGAGCGAAGCTCAATGAGCCGTTTCTAGTCGTTGACTTGCATGACGAGGGGACGACGCGCATCCTCGACCGCGGCACTATCTACACAATAGACACCAGAAACATCGAGCGCTTCAGTGAAAAGGTGGAAGATGATTGAGGTCGGTCAGCTTCGGAAGATCGTGGACGAGGACGGCATCATGATCGGCATCTTGGGCGGTGACCTGCTGCTTGTGGTCAGTTTCAAACCGCTGTACCCGATGGTCGAAGTCCTCATGCAGAACGGCATGACCAGGAGGTTCAGCGACCGCTGGATGAGCCGCCACACCGTGGTGGTAGATGGTTAGCCTCGGCCAGCTCCGCAGGTGGACCCACACTCGGGTTCCAGTTCCCGAAGAGTGGTGGAACAAGACTTTCATCGTGGTCAGAGAGCGCCCTCACCTCATCCGCCGAGACGGCTCGAAGCTGAGCTCCTGGGACATCTTCATCGACGGCCAGGTCGACACGCACTGGCATGAATCCAATCTCGATCAGATGAGCGAAGTGATCGATGAAAGTGGGTGATCTCGTGATGCCCCACCGGCTGACCACCGTGACCGAGAACATGAATCCCACCTTCACCAGCAGGGGCCGTTCGCGGACATGGGCGCCCGACCAAGCAGTCATGGTGGTCGATGTCGGCACCAGGTTGGTCGGTCGATCCGAAGTGCTGAAACTCCAGCTCCTGATCGACGGCGAGCTGTGGTGGATCGGTGCTGGGAGCGCAAAGCCTGCGGAGAAGAAGAGTGGACAGTCTTGAGCCCGGCCAGCTCCGTCGCTGGAAGTACGCCATGAACACGCCCATAAACTCAAAACGCATGGGCAAGGTAATCCTGGTGATCGCCGAAGTCCACGACCACGGTGGCGGGGGCGGAGTCTGGGAGGTGCTGGAAGAGGGCGTGAAAAAGTATCTCAACCGGAATACCATTGAGAAATGGAGCGAGCCAGCGAATGGATGAGATCGAGGTTGGACAGCTGCGCCAGTGGTCTGGCTCTGGCGGCCGTGAGCTCTTCATCGTTGTCGATGCTGGACCCACTTGGAATGGCGTGTCCACGTGGTACATCTTGGGTCGCCATGGCTCCCAAGTAAAGTTCACCAGCAGGACCCTGCTGCTCGAGAGCGAGGTGATCAATGAAGCCCGGTGA